>UMEP01078073.1_pt1 | contig 60885 bp, 62 predicted proteins | sample 1964771 | NCBI WGS metagenome assembly UMEP01 (sample SAMEA4836022, study PRJEB28245) | human gut metagenome | biome: gut microbiome; material: fecal sample | place: Denmark | collected 2008 | reverse complement strand
TCTTTCCCGTAAAACTGCCACAATAATCTGCATTATATCCTCTATTATTTTTATACACGCCCGCATAATTCTTCTCTCTAATGTTCGGAGATTCCGAATGGAGCCTTAAGTTACCCTGTTTAAGGGTCAAATCTTGTTGTATTGAGTTTACCTTCATTTTTTCACCAAATTTATAAATGTATATCTTCTACATTTATTTTAAAACAAAGAAAAAAATTTTTTGCCATGTATTTTAAGAAAGTTTACAAAAAATTTATAAAAAATTTCAAATTTTGCTAAAAACGCCTAGATAATAAATAGTCCAGACGTTTTTATAATAAACTTATCACTCTTGATTTACATATCTAAAGCCAAATCCAAAGTAGGAGCTTTCGCAACAATAGCGCTTGATGATATTATATCAACACCAGTTGATGCAATTGCATTAACTGTATCTAATTTTACATTTCCACTAGCTTCTACTATTGCTTGATGATTAATTATATCTACAGCCTGTTTCATTTGTTCTACAGACATATTATCAAGCATAATTATATCGGCTTTTACAGCTACTGCCTCTTTAACTTGCTCAAGAGTATCACATTCAACTTCAATTTTATGTGCATGAGAAATACTTTCGCGCAATTTATTTACAGCCTTAGTTAATGAACCTGCAAGTCTTATATGATTGTCTTTTATCATTGCACAATCTGATAAATTAAATCTATGTAATGCTCCACCACCAACTTTTACAGAATATTTTTCAAAAGCTCTAAAGTTTGGGGTAGTTTTTCTTGTATCAACAATTTTTGCAGAATAAGGAGCAATCGCATCTTGATATTTACGAGTTTCTGTTGCAATCCCTGACATTCTTTGGATATAATTTAATGCAACTCTTTCTCCCATAAGCAAGTCTTTTGCAGGAGCTGAAATATCAGCGATTTTATCTCCTTTCTTAATTCTATCGCCATCTTTAAAATAGAATTTTATATCAACTTTATCTGATAATGTTTCATATACAGTCTTAAATACATCACACCCACAAAGTACACCTTCGCTTCTTGTATTTAATTCTCCTTTTAGAAAATCATTTTCGCCTGCTAAATTTTCAGTAGTAATATCTCCGTATCCAATATCTTCCATTAACGCCATTTTTACATGGTCTTTTACATAAAAATTACTTAACAAGTTCTGGTACTCCTTCTCTTTTTGAAATTCTACTGTGCACACACTCATCCAAAGTTTCAGGATAATCTAATCTTGCATGAGCTCCACGCGATTCTTTACGCATTAGTGCAGAATTAGTTATTAACATTGCAACAGTCAACATATTTCTAAATTCATATTCATCTCTACTCAAACATTTTGACTTCCTTGGGAATTCTATTTTTAATTTATTTAACTCATTTATGGCATTTATTAAAGAGGTTTTATCTCTTAAAATACCTACATTATTCCACATTATGTTTTGTAACTGTTTTTTCATTTCCGGAATATCTAATTCTTCAAGAACAGAATCTTCCTCGGAATACATATCCAAAATAGATTTTATATTTTCATCAATTTGTTTAGGTGTTCTTAATTCAACAGATTTTAAATAATCAGCAACAGAATAAGCACAAACAACACATTCTAATAACGAATTACTAGCAAGCCTATTACCACCATGCAATCCAGTAGAAGACACTTCACCTATTGCATACAAACCATTAATAGATGTTTCACCTTTCAAATTTGTTTTTATCCCGCCCATATAATAATGAGCAGCCGGTGAAACCGGAATAAAATCTCTTGAAATATCAATACCATTTTCTTGACATTTTTTAGAAATAGTCGGAAAACGTTTTGCCAATTTTTTAGCATCAATACAAGCTGCGTTCAAGTAGACATTATCAACATTATTTTCTTTCATTTCATTAAAAATAGCACGTGTGACAATATCTCTAGGGGCTAATTCTTTTCTTTCATCGTATTTAGCCATGAATTCAACTCCATCGCCATCACACAATTTAGCACCTTCTCCTCTTACAGCTTCAGAGATTAAAAATCTATTTTCTCCACAATCAATAGCTAAAGAAGTTGGATGGAATTGAACAAACTCCATATCCTGCATTTCAGCTCCGGCATTATAAGCCAATGCTAAACCGTCACCTGTAGCACCTATTGGATTTGTAGTATATTTATATAATTGTCCAATACCACCTGTTGCAAGAATAACTGCAGGAGAATAAATAGTTTCATATTCTTGTGTTTCATCATTAAATGCAAGTACACCTTTACATTGACCTTCACTTACCAATAATTCTACAGCATCTGTATCTTCATAAATTTCTATATTTTTATTTTCACTAACTTTTTTACATAATGCTAATTCTATCATTCTGCCTGTTGCATCTCCGCCAGAATGAAGAATTCTTCTTACACTATGGGCTGCTTCTTTGGTAAAACATAAGTTATTATTTTCATCTCTATCGAATTCAACACCGAATTTTAATAAATCTTTTACTACAGCATCTGAATGTTCTGAAATATATTTTACTGTATTAAATTCACTCAAACCGGCGCCAGCTTTTATAGTATCTGAAATATGAGAAGCAGTAGAATCAGCTTTATTTTCTTTCATTACTGCAACCATGCCTCCTTGAGCATACATTGAATTACTTTCACCTAATTTTGACTTCGTAATCAATAACAAACCATCAGGAAGATTGACCTGTTGATCTATTTTTAATGCAGCATATAATCCTGCAATGCCGCTCCCGATAATTACTGCTGAATAATTTGAATATTTCATATGATACACCTTATGTATATTTACCATTTACATAATAACTCAAAATAATTTATTTTGCTATCAAAAAAATATTAAGATTTAATTAAAATAACAACAAAAAAGCCTCTAAAAATAGAGGCTTTTAAAATATTATGCTTTTGGAGCAGGAGCTTTAGGAGCATCTTTTTTTACTGGAGCTTTAACATCTTTTGCTTTTGGACCTGGTGCATCTAATCTATGATGTCTATGAGGTCTATCAGGTCTAAAATCTCCTCTTGGAGGAACTCCTTGATAAACATCAAAATGTCTTACTGCTTCAAATCTTGGTGGAGGTGGAGGGCAATGTCTATGGTTAGGCTTTATTGCTGCACTGTATAGGCAAAGTGCAACTAAACAGCCTAAAAAAGAAGCTAAAATAGTTAACAAAAATTGTTTAAATTCAGGACTTACTGTCCATTTTTCACAATTACAAGTTTCTTGTTTAATTTCTTCTGTCATAATCTCTCCTTTTAGATTTCATCATTATATTTACAAGCTTTATATCAATATAACGAAATTTAAAAATTTTTGTTCATTTTAAATTTATAATACAAATTTTATTTCCAAATTAACACACTATAATATTGTCATAATTAGTTCATATAAAAGGGATTAATTACACTCATAAAAATTTTATAAGTAATATAGGGAGAAATTATTATGACAATAAACATATTACTTGTAGAAGATCAAAAACTAATTCGAGTAGGACTTAAATCTCTATTTGAAGGTCAAGATGAAATAATAGTATCATCAGAAGCTCAAAGCGGGAAAGAAGCCATTGAAAAATTCAAAACAACACACCCAAATGTTATTTTAATGGATATTGGATTACCTGATATTTCAGGAATCGAAGCCACTAAAAAAATTCTTGAATTTGATAATAAAGCAAAAGTAATAATCCTCACATCTCACTTAAGCGAACAAGAAATTATAGATGCACTCCATGCCGGAGCTTGTGCTTATGTAATGAAAGATATAAGTACAGATGCCCTAAAAATGATTATAAAAACAGTAGAACAAGGTGCAATGTGGCTTGATCCTCAGGTCGTTCCAATATTAAGAGAAAAAAATTGCGGGGTAATTCCTCCAAGACAAATGTCTAGAGCTATGTTTAAAGAACAACATGCAAATCTTACACAAAGAGAATACGAAGTGTTAAAACTTGTAGTTGAAGGACTATCAAATAATGAAATAGCCCAAGAATTAACAATTTCAGAACACACCGCAAAAGCACACGTTTGTAATATTATCCAAAAACTTGTAGTCGATGACAGAACTCAAGCTGCAGTAAAAGCTCTTAAAGAAGGACTTGTCTAAAAAATAATAATAAACATAAGTCCCCTTGTAAAATTTTAAATATTCTGATATAAAAATATTTGAAAGACTATAAGGGGATTTATATTATGAAAACAGGGATACTATCAAACTTTAAAGGAGATTTATTAGGCGGAATCACTGCAGGAGTAATTGCATTACCTCTTGCAATAGCCCTAGGCGTATCTAGCGGATTAGGAGCAACAGCTGGAATATACGGTTCAATTATTGTAGGTATGCTCGCCTCAATATTTGGCGGGACTCCAACTCAGATTTCTGGACCAACAGGACCGCTTACCGTCGTAATTGCCTCTGTTGTTGCTATACATTCTGATAATGCCAATTTAATTTTTGCGGCAATATTATTATCTGGAATATTCCAAATAATCCTAGGACTTTTTAAAGTTGGTAAACTCGTTAATTTTATTCCATACCCGGTAATCTCAGGATTTATGAGCGGTATTGGAGCAATAATTATTTTATTACAATTAAATTCATTTTTAGGGCTTGAATTTAACGGCACACCTGTAGAAGCTTTAATTAACGTGTTCAAATCAATACCTAATTCAGATTTACACAGTGTAATTATTGGCGGTTTAACCTTGCTTATAGTATTTTTCACACCTAAAAAACTTGCCAAAATAATTCCACCACCATTAATAGCTCTTATCTTAGGGACTTTAACCGCAATAATATTTAACTTTGATGTAAAAACTATCGGAGAAATCCCTCAAGCATTCCCTAACCTTACAATTCCGACATTCAAATTATCAGAAATTGAGATAATAATTCCTATTGCATTAACACTCGCAATCGTAGGCTCAATTGACTCTCTTTTAACAGCTTTAGTAGCAGATTCTTTGACTAAGACAAAACACGAATCAAATCAGGAATTAATAGGACAAGGTATAGGAAATATCGTTGCAGCATTATTTGGAGGAGTTGTTTCTTGTGGTGCAATGATGAGAACAGCTGTTAACATCAAAAGTGGGGGAAGAACAAGGCTTTCTGGGATAATCCATTCTGTATTATTAATTTTAATTATTGTTTTTCTTGCTCCAGTAGCAGCAAAAATACCATTGGCTGTACTTGCAGGGATTTTAATCAAAGTTGGAATTGGTATCATTGATTACAAATTTATAAAACTTATAAAAGCAGCTCCTAGAAACGATTTATTAGTAATGCTTTTAGTATTTTTAATCACAATATTTGATGATTTAATTTTGGCAGTAGGAGTAGGAGTCGTTCTTTCATCAGTTCTATTCGCAGCAAATGTCGCTAAACAAACCGATATAAAAATTGTAGGACTTTCTGAAGTTTCTCAAGGAAACTATATTGACGAAGATTTGAAAAACAAAACAATGATTATGCACATTGACGGAACACTATTTTTCGGCTCCGCTTCCCAAATTGCATCAAGAATTGATGATGTATTGGATAATCGTAACGTAATATTGGATTGTTCAAATCTTAAAAGTATAGATATATCAGCAGTATTTGCGATGGAAGACCTAATCTTAACATTAAAAGGTCAAAATGTAAGAGTTATTATAATATTTAATAACCGCGATGTTGCAGCATCAACCCTTAAATTAGGATTAAGAAAACTTATAAGACATAAAGATATTGCATTTTCAACAGAAGAAGCAATAAATAGTATACAAAAATAAAAAAAAATGCTATTATAAAATTCTAAATATAGGAGGGAATATGAAAAAGATACTATCACTTTTATTTATTTTAATAGCAATCCAAACAGCTGTATACGCTGATGCTGAAACTGATATGCACCAAGCATACATAGCTAAAATCCAAGCACAAGACATTAAATACAATACCTATAACTTCTTTAGTGCCATAAGCAACGGTAATGTTCAACTTGTAGACTTATTTCTTAAATCTGGAATGAGCCCTGACTCTACATTTATGAAAACACCTGCAATATATGTAGCAATTGCAAGCAATCAAAATGAAGTTGTAAAAATGCTTTTAGATAATAAAGTTGACCCGAATAAAGAATTAGCAGGTATAACTCCATTATTAATGGCAATTAGACAAAAAGATGCAAAAATTGTAGAAACATTAATTGCGTACGGTGCAGATGTAAATCAATCAGCAGGATACACAAAACCTCTTGCATATGCAATTCAAAAGAAACAGCCTAAAATTGTAGAATTACTTATTAATGCGGGAGCTAAACCTGATAACGAAGTTTTAATCAAAGCTTTAAAATCAGATGATAACTACATAAAAGATACTGTTTTAAAAAGATACAAAACAATGGATTAAAAAAAGAGAGCTTAAAGCTCTCTTTTTTTTACTAAAAAATTATTTAATACTATTTTCCAATATTTTATTCAAACAACTAAAAAAATCTTTCAAACAACAAATTTTTAAAGAATAATAAACATTCAGCCCCTCTTTTCTATCTTTAATAAGTCCTGCTTCTTTCAATTTTATTAAACTCTTTGAAATATGTGGCTGTTCATATTGCAAATTTTCGACAATTTCGCAAACACATTTTTCACCATTCGACAAAAAATCAATAATTTCTAATCTTACAGGATTTGATAACGCTTTTAATATTTTAACTTTTTCTTCGTAATAATTATTTTTCATAAGAACATCCTTTTGCAATTGATAATATTCCATAAATGGCATATAATAAAATTACTATATGTATATTTTGGCATATATATTAAAAACTGTCAATTCATATGGAGAAAAAACTATGTTTATAAAACTTGCAGATATAATTGTTTACCAAATATTTGGACTAGCATCAGAAACTAAATTAGGTAGTTCATTACATTTTTTTGTATACGATGTTTTTAAAATTTTATTTTTATTATTTTCTATAATTCTTATTATTTCTTTTTTAAGAAGTTACATAGACAATAACAAATTTAAAAAATATATAGAAAAACAACCAAAACTATTAGCACATCTACTAGCATCAGTTTTTGGAGCAGTAACCCCTTTTTGTTCCTGCTCATCAATCCCTTTGTTTATTGGATTTATTGAAGCAGGAATTCCTTTTGGAGTAGCAATGAGTTTTTTAATCACATCACCAATAATTAACGAAATCGCAATGCTTGTATTAGCAGGGATATTGGGAGTAAAAATCACATTAATCTACATTTCAACAGGTATTTTGGTTGGAACAATAGGCGGATTTATAATGGAAAAATTAGGATTTCAAAAATACCTTCAAGAATACTTAAAAATACTAGAAAAAAATCCAAATTCATGTGCTTGCTCTTGCAAATCAAATATTGATGGAATAACAATAAAGACAAGAATTAAAAATTCTTTAATATACACAATTGACTTAATAAAAAAGATTTGGCTATTTATAATAATCGGAGTAGGTGTCGGAGCTTTTTTACACGGTTATGTACCTCAAGAATTTTTCATAAAATATATGGGAGAAAACAATTTATTAGCAATACCAATGGCAGTCATAGCAGGAATTCCTTTATATGCAGACGCAACAACAATTATACCAATTGCACAAGTACTGATTCAAAAAGGAGCAGCAATAGGTACAGTTTTGGTATTCATGATGGCTGTTGTCGGTCTATCTTTACCTGAAATGATTATTTTATCGCGTGTAATGAAAAAAGAATTAATAATAAGATATGTAATCTTTATGTTTACAACATTTACTATTATCGGGTATTTTTACAATTTTGTTTTATGCTGACACACTACTTAATTTATTTATAAGAGATTTAACATTTGTACAAGCTTACAAAAATATAAAGACACTGAATAAAATTCATATTAATTTATTATTTGCAATTTTTAAATAATTTATCTAATATAAAAATATGTATTAATGTTTGGGGGTAAATATGAAATTTTTATGTTTGAATATAAATTTTGCGACATTCAAGCATTAAAATTCGCTGTGCAAAAAACTTAAACTTGAACTGAATCAAATAAAAAATTTTGTAACACAATATAAACTTAAAACATTATCAGAAGAAGAGAAAGGATTATAGGAAGTGACGATTGTTGGAGCAATTATAGGACAAATAAGAAAATACATAACAAAGAAAAATTTACATAATATATGGAAAAAAATATGGGGGAAAGATGCTCCTCCGGCTGAAGACTTATTTCCTGACGACCTTTATGCCTATTATAATCCTATTTATATAAAATTAGTAAATAAAATAAAACTACGAAGATTCTTTGTTAGTATTATAATTTCAATTCTCGGGATATACTTCCTAATAAATATATCTGATAGAATAAAGAATACCCCATTTCTTGCGTGTTTAGGCAAAGAAGTTTGTATTACCAAAGGGCCCAAATTAGTCGCACCTGATTTACTTGCAATAACGATAAGACTTAATAATGGAGATATTTTTGTAATAAACCCAACAGGTAATAAAGGTTATAAATATTTATATCATAAATTGACTTATATTCCACGAAATATTTTAAATATTATTCCTTATTCATCATATCATATAAAACGATTTGATAAAAAATATTCAAATTTTCTCAACCGTGACCCATATTACTTAGTATTTCAAATGTATATACATAAAAATAATAAATTTATAAAAATAAAAAATTTGTTAGATATAAAAGGCTATAGAGGTATATACAAGGATGCATATGATAATATTTATATAATATCATATAATGGAACAAAAGTCTTTAATCTTAAATCAAGACAATTTTCCGAAGGTCCAAAATATACAAATAAAAATCATAAACATACTTTTATTGCACAATATGATGAAAATCAAGTATTTGGATACGAATATAAAAATATAATTAGTAATATCAATACTATAAAAAGTATTCCTGTTAGAGCAAATTTATATAATTTATCAAATGGTACAAAAAAGGAACTTCCTAAATTTGCTATTCCACCAAAGTTTTTCCCTATGGCAGAAGATTATAAATTTTTGAGTAATGGAAAAATTATTATTCCAATAAGAAACTGTAATTCTAAAGTGCGTGGAATAAATCTATATTGTGACTACATATGGGATCATATTGAAATTTATGATCCATATCTTAATAAGTTTATTGCTGAAACTAATACTGATGTCTTAGATAAAAATCTCTTTGACATAGATTTACCAGACGGTAATGTTTTATTTATTAATAAAGAATCAAGTTATATTTTTAATAATAAGACTAATACATTTGAAAAACCTGATATTCAAGACCAAGTAAAATATGCGAAGGATGTAGCTACTATCCAAGACATGTCTGCAAGATTATTAGGGATTGAATTGAATAATCATATCACAAATACTTCAAAAATAATAAAAATAGCTCCTGACCAATTTTTAATTACCTGCGGTAATCAATGCTATTATAAATATTCAAAAAAGCCAACAAAAGTATGCAATCAAACTATTTATTACAACTTTACTAAAGGTAAAATAACAAAGGGACCAAACTTTTTGTACCCGCATTATTTTTCAAGTATTGAAAAAATTACAAATAGTAATTTTATGGTAATAGGAGGTACATCAGGATTTGAATCTTTCGATACATATTTTAATAAACTTCCGAATGAATATACACAATTTATTTGGGTAAAAAGTAATAGCAGGAAGTGATAAAAATGGAGGTAACGGCAACTATGAAAGTCCATATAAAATTTTACAGGATACTTTTAATGAAGCAACAACTACAGAGCCAATTAAAATAGACCCCTTACTAATCGATTTAGATGGTGATGGTATAGAAACAACAACAATAAAAAATGGCGTCTATTTTGATCATGAAAATGACGGTTTTGCGGAATCTTCATCCTGGGTTGAGAAGATAATGGCATTGTAAATAAGAACTTAATAATCAGACAATCAAGACCGGTAAAAGACCGTTTGTAACATATATAACAACCACTTTCGACTGCTAAAGCTCAAACACAAAGCCAACTTTACCGAATAATCTTTTTATGCGTACAGATAAAATGTCCCGTTAAATTACAGTCAAATTACAAAAAGGTTGTAAAAGAACACATGGTTTGATTTCTTGTTACAGAAGATTTGACTATTTTGTTGAGCTAAAAGTCAACCATACTCTAATAAAAGAGTAGTTTGTAAAAATAAAATTTATTGTGGCAAAATCTCTATTCAATTATGTTAAAATTGGTATATGAAAGTAAACTTAAAGACAAATTGCAGAATAACTTTCATTTGTTTACATCCAAAAGATTTAGCTTACAAAAAATTATTGCAAAAGGGCTTGCAAGACAGTTTTTGCATTTCGTGCAACCCGGAGGATTTAAATGCCGTTGCAGGGCCGTTTGAATTAAAGCAAATTATTAACAAACTAAAACCGGAACACTATCAAGTAGGGGAAAAACTCAGAGCTAATTTTCATCTGCATACGATCTCGTCTGATGGCAGATTAACTCCTAAGGAATTTCTAGAACAGTGCACCAGCTACGCAAACAGAGTTTTTAAGTCAGGAAAAGCAAATGACGATCTGCCTGCATTTTCTGCCGCAATTACTGATCATGACAGGGTAAAAAGTTCTCAGGAAGTAATTGCACTGATATCTCAAGAACCCGGCAAGTATAAAAACTTCAAATTCGTTGCCGGTTGTGAATTTTTGCTGCATGGTTATAAAGAACCTCACCCGGCGTTTGAAGCTGTTGGTTTGGGTTTTAATCCTTTTGATAAATCTCTTGAGACGCTGATGAAAGGTTTTGCATCAAACAATCAGGTCTCAGATATTCCCAAAATAAAAAATGCCGGCGGAATTTTATCCTGGGCTCATCCCATAGTTACCCCGGATAAAATAAATGATGATTTTTTTGAGTTTTTGAAAAAACACGGTATAGACGGAGTGGAAGGAAATTATCAATATAACAGATGGGATAAAGAATATGTCGATTCGATAAAACCAATGCGGGAAAAACTTATTAAAAAATTCAAAATGTTTGTAACTGGCGGAACAGACTGCCATACAAAATCCTTGTTCTAGAGCTTGTAGGTTGGACTTTCTGAAGTGTCCCCTAAAAACAGTAGACAATCAGTAGGACGTATTTAAATTAGCAAAAATTTTTATTTACAGGTTTTAAATTCTAAATTGAGCATTATGGATTTATAAATTGTAATACATATTTTGCACTGGTCAAAAAAAAATGCTAAAATAATTCTGTTGTAGAGACTAAGGAGATGAAATGAACAGCATTGGAAAGCAGATTGGGGTATTAGTAAATTTAGAGTTTTCTAAACTCTTTGTTGGTCAGCTATTTTCACATTTGGCAGATGCAATTATACAATTTTTATTAGCCGGAATACTTTTACAAATTTCGGAAAATCCAGGGAAATCAGTTGCAACAATGTTTTTTGTGTTTTTACTTCCGCAATTTTTATTAAGTTTATTTTCCGGAGCCTTGAGTGACAGGTTTTCAAGAAAAGTTCTCTTGACCGTTAGTTGTCTGTTTAGGGCTTTTATTATTGGAGTATTGATTTTATTACTCCCTCAATTATCTACAAGTTTAATTTATATTTTTGCATTTGTATTAGGAATCGGTGCTGCATTCTTTTATCCTGCAAAAATGTCTGCTGTGACCAATGTTGTCAAAAGGAATCAGTTTAAATTTGCAAATGCCCTTACTTCTCCAGTCGGTGCGGTTTCGCTCCTGTTCGGCGCCTTAGCAGCAAATCATCTTATAAATTTAAGTGTTGTAAAAGCATTATATATTGTTACAGCAATGTATTTTATCGGAGCGTTTTCAACTTCAATAATAAAGTTCTTAATCCCGCAAAACTACTTTACAGGAACACAGAAATCAAATGATATGTGCATAGCATTCGATTATTTGAAAAAACATAAAAAAGCTCTCTATCTTGTCGGGTTGTCTGTTTGTCTGCAATTTATCGTTGCTGCGTTTTCAAACGGTTTAAATGCACTTATTACGGAGCATTACGGGTTGAGCTATCCTGAGTTGACCTATTTGAGAATCATTCTTGGTATCGGAATAATTGCCGGTATGGGGGCTGCAATTTATTTTGCAAGAATTATGAGAATTCCGCACCTGTTCGCAAGCAGTTTTATTATTTTATGTGCAGCTTTAATTACGGCTCCGCTGTGCAAAAGTGTTGACACTGCATGGTTATGGCTTATTCCAGTCGGAATGGCTGACGCTGTTGTTCTTGTAATGCTTGATACTATTTTGCAAAAGGTAACACCGGATAAAATGCGCGGAAAAATATTCGGACTTATGCTGACATTTAATACGCTGAGTTTCTTAATAGGCACAGCTATTATCGCTCATATTGCCGGTTTTATTAATCCTTTAAACATCTTTAAAGGAATAGCTGTAATATCATTCATTCTGGCGGCTCTTATCCTTATCCTTGACAAATCATTCAGATATTTTCTGCTCAAAGCTACTCTTGGACATATATTCCTGCTGTTGTTCCGCTATAAAGTCGAAGGCGTTGAAAATATTCCGCGTAACGGCAAAGTAATCCTTGCAGGAAACCATACCGGCCATCTTGATCCTTTTATCGTTCAAATGGCTACTCACAGACAACTCTGGTTTGTCACCGGACCGGCTGCATTCAAAGTTCCGATTGTCAAACATTTTCTGAAATATTTTAATGTACTGCCTCTCAAATTTAGTAAAGGTCTTGAGGCTATTGACGCGGCAAAAACAAAATTAAATGCAGGTGAAGCCGTTATAATCTTTCCGGAAGGCAAATTTACACCTGACGGAGAATTATGTAAATTCAACCGAGGTGTTGGATTAATGGCAAAAGGCACAAATACCCCGATAATACCTTTTGCTATAAAAGGCGGCTTTGAAACGTGGGGACAGACACGCAAATTGCCCAAACTTTTTAATACAATCGTAATCCAGTTCGGACAACCGATTACGGACTTTGACCGTGATGAAAAAGAGATAGCTCATGAATTACAGGCATGTGTAAATTTCATGAAAAAATCTCTTGAACGCCGCGTTTTTTACAATATTAACCATAAACTCCATTCAAACTTTCTTGATTTAATGCAGGAAAAAAGTGATATTTATGGTCAGGTAAATGCTCTTTCTCTAAAAACCAAAAACGGATATGAAGAATTGAGTTATATAGAGCTGTCACGCAGAGCAAAAAAATTCGCCAATTATTTAATCGAAACAGCCGGACTCCAACGCGGCGAAAGAGTCGCTATAATTTGCGAATCCAGACCGGAATTTGCTGTAGGAATTTTTGCATCAATCCAAACAGGTGCAATAACTGTTCCGCTGGATGTCAAACTTACTGTGCCCGAGCATACGCATATTTTGAATGACTGCAATCCGCGAATTTTGCTTTGTTCAAGTCATTATTTGGAGCATGCGATTGAAGTTAAAAATAATGTTAAGTCAATCGAACAGATTTTTGTTCTGGATGATGAGGAGCGGAATCATCCGGAAATACCTTCAGTGTCAGCATTGGATGCAGATATTGAAAAAGATCTGGGCAGACCACGCTCATTGGATGAAACCGCATTAATTGTTTACACCTCGGGAACAACAGGCAATCCAAAAGGTGTAATGATTAGTTTCGGAAACATATATTCTCAATTAAGAGATTTTGAAGCAATGTTTAAGCTTACACATGAGCATACTCTTTTGTCTATCTTGCCGCTAAATCATTTGTTGGAACTTGATTGCGGATTTTTCGGCATGCTTTACATGGGCGCGAAAATTGTTTATATCAAAACACTTAACCCGAAAGAACTTACAACTGTTATGAAAGAAAAGGGAATTACAAATATGATTGTAGTTCCGCTTGTGGCTAAAATGCTTAAAAACAGTATTGATAAACAAATTAAAAAGCAGTCTGCAAGCACGCAAAAGATTTTCAAATGTTTATACGGAATTTCTAAATTTATGCCGCGCAAAATTCGTCGGTTGATGTTCAAGTCAGTAATTGACGGTTTAGGCGGAAGATTGGAATGTTTCATATGCGGCGGGGCACCTTTGGAAGACAGTGTTGCCGAATTTTTTGAACGAATCGGTGTTCCTGTATTTCAAGGTTACGGCTTAACAGAAACTTCTCCTACAATTTCTACAAACAGATACGGACATTCTAAAATCGGAACGGTAGGGCAGCCTCTGCCTTCTGTACAGGTAAAAATAGCTGACAACGGTGAAATCCTTGCGACAGGACCAAATGTTATGCAGGGTTACTACAACAAACCCGAAATGACGTCCGAAGTAATCGATGAAAACGGTTGGTTTCACACAGGTGATATCGGTGAAATCGACAAAGACGGCTTTATTAAAATTACGGGCAGAATTAAGAATATGATAGTTCTGGGCGGCGGCAAAAAAATCTTTCCTGAAGAAGTTGAAGCAGTATTGGAAACTTCTGAGCTTATTAAAGAAGTATGTGTAATGTCTTTGACAATAAAATCCGGCAATAAAGCAGGGACAGAAGAAGTCGGCGCAATTATTTCACCCTGTGATGAACTATTAAGCAAAACAGATGATGAAATTAATCAAATATTAGAACAAGAGGTGAAAAGACTTTCAGAGGCAAATCTGGCTCCGTATAAAGCACCAACTGTTGTTGTTCTTCATCGTGACGAACTTCCGAAAACGTCTACTAGAAAAGTCAAACGTAAAGAGTTAAAAGATTGGTATGAAATGCTAAAAGTTTAATCTTATAAATTTTCTTTCTTTTTATGAGTAAGATATAAATTCTCTACAATGGATTTTACCTTTGATGTAAATTCTTTTGTAGAAGTATTGTCATAATAAATGGGATCAGCAATATAAATATCTGATATAAACGGAACTAAAATAGCATCAATTTTAGGAAGAATTTTATCCGGACCGTTAATGTATAAAGGAATTACCGGAACATTTGGATTCATTTTTGCAATATGGGCAATTCCTGTTTTAAATTCTTTTATTTGATTATCTTCTCCGCGTGTGCCTTCAGGATAGATTATTATTATTTCATTATTCTTCAATGCTGTATTTATATCAGCAAAAACTTCCTCTTTTGACTGCCTGGTTATGTGCCTGCTTATAGGGATAATTCCTATAAGTGTTTTGAATATAAAAGATTTAAATTTCGTATTACAAAAATAATCTGCCGCCGCTACGGGATGAATCTTTAAAATAGTCAATATCGGAAAAAGGCTCATAATAAGAAGAGTATCTATATGGCTGTTATGATTGGCAACAATTATGGCAGCCCCCTTGTTCTGTAAAAGTTTTTCCAAATTACGTACATTTATTCCAAGAACGAAAAAAATAAAAGGTTTTACAAACAATAGAAAAAATAAAAACTTTGCTGTATTGTTTAAATATTTCTTGTCCATAAACTAATTTAAGATACCTATGTTATAGTAATATGCTACATAATGGAAAAATAATGGTACAGTAAATATCATGCTGTCTAATCTATCAAGAATGCCGCCGTGTCCAGGCAGTAGCGCCCCTGTGTCTTTAACACCTATATCTCTTTTAATTGCAGACATTGTAATATCTCCGAAAAATCCTGCAATTGCAAGTATTGCACCTAAAATAAATGCCTGCCAAAAAGAAAACGGAGTTAAAAATTTAGCAAGAATACCAGCAATAACTGCTGTAGATACCACCCCGCCCAAAAACCCTTCTACAGTTTTGTTAGGACTGACTTTGGGTGTAATCTTATGTTTGCCGAAGGTCTTACCAAACAAATATTGCATAAAATCATTTGAAATTGTTAATATCAATATATATAAAAGGAATCCCAATGCTCCGCCTATTGGATTAACAGTTTCCGGAATTGAAAAATATACTGCAAAATAACCTATCGCATATACGCAGGTCATTAATGCCCAGTGTATTGTTCCGCAAGATTTTAAAAAGCCGTCAGTATCACCAATTAAAACCATTCTTAAAGGGATTAAAAGGAATAAATACAAAGGTATAAATAAATAAAACATTGCAATCCAGCCGGTATAAATAAAATAAAATTGAATTGGAATTGACAGATATGCCCATAAAAGAACACGCCTGTCAGAACGTCTTGTCGGTATCATTGAAAAGAATTCTTTTAATGCAAGATAGCTTATAAGCATTATAAATATTATTGCGGCAAGTTTATTAAACATAAACGCCGCAGTAAATAAAATGACAATTATCCAGAAGGATTTCATTCTTGTTTTGAAATTTTCAACATTCTTTTTCATAAAGCCAAGAATATATGCAGCTATCGTAATAAGTGCCAAAACCAGATATAAAAGTAAAATACAGAATTTTACATTATATGTTAAAGTAATTGTATTCATGATACCTCTTTTTCATACTGATGTTTTAACAGATTAAACTTTTTTAGCTAAAATTACAGGATAATGTCCTGCATCATCAGATCTTAAAACGATTACCGAAAAACCTGTTTCTTTTAAAATAGAATTGATTACATCCATATCCCAAGTTACCATTTTTAGCTGATGGTTGTTAAAATCTTTGAAAATTTTATTTGTTAAACTTAATGCAAAATGACCGGCCTGTACTGAAAAAACAAAATATCCGCCTTTTGCTAAAGCATTATATATCAGCTGCATAGATTTCTTTACGGTTTCTCTGTCGTCAAACCAGTCATAAAATCCTGATGCAACAAATATATCGGGCTGTTTGTCAAATTGAAAATCTTCTTCTTTAAGCGCATCTGCAACTTTGTAATCTACATCTACACTATTTGCAAGAGCTTTGTCTTTAGCCTCAAGAAGCCATCTTATATCAAGATCTCTTAGTTCCGCACTTACCGGTTTTCCTTTAAACTTTGTAAGAATATCAATTATATATCTGGCAGGACCTGATGCTATATCACAAATTCTTGCACTATCTTTGGTTTCCAAAGTTAAATTTACCGCTTCTTCTATATTTTTTACAAGATTATTCTTTCTGTTTCTGACATCCTGCCAGCCCGGATGATTCAAATAAATCTTATCTATTATTTTGCCGATAAAAAATTCTCCGCCGGGTTCATTTTTGTATATATAATCAAGCATCTTTCCTGAGGTAAAGCCTTCCTTTGATGCCAGCTTAATCCCGTTACTCAATTGTCCCAACGTATCTACTACAACTTTAAGTATAGATATTTGTACATTTTCTATAAAATTTTTCATTACTTTAACCTTTCATATGTAGTTGTTGCAAATAAATATGCATCAAGCAAATCGTCTTCATTGGGTCTGTTTTTGTAAGTCTTTGCTATGCTGTGATACCCCTTAATATTTATTGTTAAAACAGGTTTTTGATTAAGTTTATTTACAAAGTAATCAGTGCATCTTTTATTTGAAAATATGCGGACTACAGGCATACCGGAGGTAAATAAAAGTGCATAATTTTTAATATTATGATTACTTTCAAGAAACTTAAGCATATTTTCAGGCATTATTTTTCGTCCTAAATGAGGAGCAGCCAGTATGACTAAATCATATGCAGATAAATCCTGTTCTTCTAAATTTTTAACGTTTACTGCTTTACATTCCAGAGCTTCTGCGGCTTCATTTGCAGCTTTTTCGGTATTTCCTGTCAAAGTGTCATATATTACAATTATTTTTTTATCGATATTTCTATATTTAATCCAGTCAAGTTTTTTGCACTCTTTCAATTGAGCTTTAAGTCTATTAAAGACAGTAACCTGTCCAAAGATAATGAATAATATCATTAACCATTCAAAATATGTTAATGTATAAAAATCCCCGATTTTACCTGTTAGTCTTAAATATTCAGGGATTGTAAAAAGCATTATTAAAATAAGCCGTTCAACTTTACCCAGAGGACCATGGTGCTGCCACTTTGCCCCGATGGCTTTAGACAGCATTCCCGTATAACTTACAAGAAACATTGATGCCATACCTAACATTCCGAGTAACGGAGTGCACATAGGGGAGAGAGCAATACCGATTAAAATAAAAATATCAGAATATCTATCAGGTAAAGCATTAACGATTTCGCCTTTTAGACGTAAATTTCCTCTTTCAATAGCAATAACACCGTCAATCGTATTTAATGTCATTCTAAATAATGTTAATATTATCGAAATCAATAATAAGACAGGTTTGTCAGGTGCATAAATATAACAAAACATTGTAATAAATGCAATTAAAGTCGCTAAATAACCGAGCCAGTCAGGATTGAGCCAAACCATTTTTTTAGCTAACGGTAACAGAATTTTCCTATATGGGTATTTTAAAAGATATAGTGCCATATAAATATTCCCCTTATTAACAATAGAATTTTACATCTAAATATAACTTATGTAAATATATTAAGTAGATGAAATATACTAATTCTTATCGTAAATAGGTATTATAAGAATGTTTGCTTTTGTTCGTATTTTGTAAAATGTTTTGTTATTGTTTTGTTAAAATTTCCTATCGCTCAATCACTCTAAACGTCTAAATCTCGCAAAAATAATCGAGCTGTCCGGTGATAATACATCTGACCATTAAAGTACAGTGTAAAAGGCCACATGAATTTTTTCGGTTGGGCATACCTGCCCAACGATAAATTTGGACATTAACTGGATATTGAAATTTCTTTAATTTGATTAAATTACAACCTGATTTAAAAATACTCTTTGTAATTCTATGTCCTAATAAAGTCCATTTTTGTCCGATTTGATTTTTTATAATCAAGCAACTTCCGACCATCTGTAATTTAGTGTTGTCGGGCAAGTATGCCCAACCGAAAATTTATTCTATAGACAACGAACTGGACATTAAAATACAAAAATATTTAAAGTTCATCTACAAAAAAGTGTTTCAAAATCTTGAAACACTTTTTTATAAAACCTACGCGTGGAGGGATTCGAACCCCCGACCTTTTGGTTCGTAGCCAAACACTCTATCCAGCTGAGCTACACACGCATATTTAACTGTCACAATTTATATATTACCAAAAAAAGATTTATTTTCAAGTTATTTTATAAAAAATTAAAAACAGAAATATTATTAAAACATTTTTTATTACATATGCTATTTTCATAATGTGAGGTAAGATTATGGAAAAATTAACAAAAAGAGAAGTTGCAATTTTAAAATTAATTACAAAAGGATATGGAAATAGTCAAATCAGTGAGAGCATTTATATCAGTATCCATACTGTAAAAGCCCATATCAGTTCAATTATTAGAAAGCTTGAAGCCAAAAATAGGACAAATGCTGTATATATAGCAATTAAAAATCACTTGCTTGATGAATAAAATTGTTACAATTTGATAGCTTTTCTTACTCGTTATATAATTATAATGAGCGAGATTTTATTTATGAAAAAAATACTTTTATTCATTACATTATTTATTATAACTTTTTTTACATTTGTCCAAAGAGCTTGTGCAGAACAGCTTTATAAGTTTACTGCCGCAAATTTTGACACATCAAATTCAATTATTGTCCTATCAGGACAAGATACACCATCTGGTGCGGTTATGCAAAATATTAAACTTGTAAAAATGCAAAACCCATCGAGAGCTTATTTTGATATAAATTCATCAATTATAACATTTCCAAAGCAACATTGGACATTCCAAAGCGGAGGAATAAAAGATATTAAAATAAATCAATTCTCTACAAATCCAAATGTAGTTAGAGTTGTAATGACTTTTGATGATAGTTTTAATCCTGATAATATTAAATTTTTTAGGATAAAAAATAATATTATTATCAAATTAAAAAATGGCACAATGTGTGATAATGATTATTTTCATAACACATTCAGAGATGAGCATTCTTCTTCTAGCGATTTTTATGAATACTTAACAATTATGATGCCTATTTCGAGCGCAAATGACACAATTGTTGATCAAATTCAAGATGCTTTTAATACTCAAGCTCAAGAGTTAATGGCTAGAAAAGAATTAAAACTTAATACAAAATATTATCTTAATAATATATCTACAAGACCTAACGGGGTGTTAATAAACGGATTTGGAGCAGTCACAATTGAAAGACCAATGATATTGACAAATCCGTCTAGAATCATTTACGACCTGCCAAACACTCTTGTTGATATGAAAATAAGAAATAAAGAATATCGTATAAGTGAAACAGAAACAGTAAAAGTTGGTCAGTTTTCTGTAAACAAAGCACGTATTGTAATCACAACAGATGCTGTAAGTGATTATATTCCAATTTATTCAAGCGACAACCAGTCATTAATAATTGCAAATTACAAGAAAACAAATAATTCAACACTATTTAACAGTAGCAGCAATGCAATAGCTTACAATAAAGAAAAAAATGATTCTCTAACAGAATCTATGATATTAAAATTCGATGCACCGATAGTGCACGGACTTGACAGATACCAAGATAAAGTAATTCTTTATCTATATAATGTATCTAAATATCATGATGAGAATTTTAAAGCTGCTTATAAAAATACATTCTTTAACAACGCTCAAATATCATTAATGCCAAAAATTGGTTTAAAACTTACAATCCCTGTAGAACCGGATACAATGGTAAGTACATATTTAGGAGCAGATGGAAGAAGTCTTAAAATAAAATTAAAACAAGCTAAAAAGAAAGAAGAACCAAAAGTTACAACACCACCTGCAATTATATTTAACCCACCTGCTAATAAAAGATCTACAACAGGAAAGAAAAAAGTAATAATTGATGCCGGACATGGTGGAACTGATGTTGGTGCTACAAGCGGTGGAATTTATGAAAAAGATATTACTCTTGATATTTCAAAAAGAGTAGAAAAATTACTCAACCAAAAAGGATATCAAGTTGTAATGACAAGACCTAATGACACATATGTATCATTACAAGACAGAGTGGCAATAAGTGCAAAAAATGATCCTGATATATTTGTAAGTATACACGTAAATTCAAGCGTAAGACCAGAAATTACAGGGGTAGAAACTCATTATTACCATCAGGAAAGTATGGCACTTGCTCAAACTGTACACGCATCTCTTGCTAGTGCAGTGCAATCTCCTAATCGTGGATTGTTTAAATCTAAATTTTATGTTATAAATCATACTACAGTACCTGCAATTTTAGTCGAAATTGGATTTATTTCAAACAGCGGAGAAAGAGAACAACTCGTTGGAGAAAAAAGAAAGCAGGCTACAGCAAAAGCAATAGCAGACGGAGTAGAGAACTATTTTAAACAATATAAATAAACAACCGATAGCATTTTTTGATTCAGGCGTAGGTGGTCTGACAGTTTTTGCAAAAGTAAAAAAACTTTTGCCAGATGAAAACTACCTATATTTTGGTGATACAAAAAATATGCCATACGGAGAAAAAACAGAAGAACAATTAATTGAATTTGCAGATAAGATTTTTCGATTCTTTGAAGAAAAACAAGCAAAAGCTGTTGTAATGGCTTGCAATACAACTTCAGCAATCACTTATGAAAAACTAAAAGATAATTACAACTTTAAAGTTTATCCTATAATTCAATCGGTTTGTTCTACACTTGCAAAGTTAGAGAACGTACAAAAATTAGGAGTAATAGCAACCCCTGCAACAATCAAATCCCATACATATTCAAAAGAAATAAAAAAATATAATGAAAATATGGAAGTTTTCGAATTGGCAGCTCCGAATTGGGTAAGAATAGTCGAAGAACACAGGATTAATCAACCTGAAAGTATCTTACAGGTACAAGAAATTTTAGATGTTATGAAAGAATTTAATCCTGATAAAATTGTGCTTGCTTGTACTCATTACCCTTATTTGACAGGAATACTAAAAAGATTTATGTCCGAGGATAAATTTATTGATCCTGCATTATATTTTGCACAAAATATCAAACAAGACCTAGAAAAAAATAACTTGTTAAACAATAAATCTGAATATGAAGAATTTTATGTAAGTTCAAATCCAGAAAACTTCAAAACAGCTTCAGAATTATTTTATAAATTAAAGCAATTACCAAAATTAAAAGCGGTCTGAGTTTCCTCAGACCGCTTTTATTAGTAGTTAATTAATATAAGTTACATCACTCATAGTTCCATCAGAGTTTCGGTATATTTGAGCAGCGACTTCTCCTTTTTTATTATAAACATAATCAATATAGTAATCTACAGAACCATCAGATTTTCGTTTTATTTCACTAGTCTTATTACCATTTGCATCAAGTTTATATTCTATATAATAGTACACGGAATTATCGGGATTACGATCAACTATTAATATTTCTCGACCATTTTTATCATATTGAACATTTATATATCCGTTTTCATCATATGAATAAGAAGTTCCATCTGGATTTAAGACTGTTTGATTTGCATATTTTTTTTGAGGAAGAAGAAAATTCATACCATATTTTGACACAGGTTTAGATAAATCTGGTCCTTTTTGGGGAATATCTAGTTCTTCGCCTTTTGGTTCTTCTTTAGGTTGTTCTACTGGCTGAGCTGAGCCAGCTTGTCCAACACCATTTCTTGGATTAAATCTTGCTTTTGGATCAGGGATTCCCGGTAATGAACTATCTATTGGAGTATTAGTTCTAGGTACAGGATTTTCAGGTTTAGCTTCATCTTTACCTGCAGGAGTTTTACCATACTGAGCTTTAAGATCTTTTGGCAAATCTAATCTATCCCATTTTGCATCAGCTTTTAACTTACCAGCTTTGTCAAATAAACTTGGATTAAATTTAATTAAATCAGCTTTTAATTTGTCTGCATCAACATCAGCTGCTTTAATATTTCTTGCATCTAATAATGCCTTTAATGCAGCATCAACATCTTTCGCTTCTACAATACCTGAAGAATGTCTAAAACTTGTCGGGACTCTACCCCAATCATCAGGAACATGTACCTTTTGAGTCGGTTGTCCCTTAACAGGATGTGTTTGTTGTTTTGCTTGAGATTTAATATCTTCCGGTTTCAATTGAACTATTTGTTCTCTTGACACAAATTCCCCATTATTATAAGTTACTCTTTCTTTTGAGCCATCTGGTTTTGTAGTAGTAACTTCAGAAGGAGTAGTTGCTGTACCGTTATATTTATACTCGTTTATTGTCATATTATCAGAACCTAATGGCGATTCAAATTGTTTTAAAGGTCTTTCTAGTTCATCATATACAACCTCTGTTTTTTGTCCATTAGCAACTGATATAGAACGCATTCTTTTTCCTTCTGTATTATATTCAATATCAGTTGTCTTTTTATTACCATTAATATTATGCTCTATTTTTAAAGGTTTATTTTGATCGCCATTTAGAAATGTCATTTTGACTTCTTCAAAAGCACCATCATCACCATATGTTTTCTCACTACACCTATATAAAGTTCCATCATTATTATATTCATTCATTGTTCCTGAAACTTTTGTCATTGTTCCATCTTCATTCTTTTTCTGAACAAATTGAGCTACTATTTGTTTATTTTTTCCATAATAATTTTGAATATGCTGTTCGTTATCTTCATAAACAGAACTAACTAATACATTATTTTTAGTATAATATTCAGTTTCATTTTCATTTGTTTTTACAGGGTAAAAATCTTCACCTTGCAAATCTGTTAAAGCAATTTCATCAATAGCTTTTAATGCTTTTTTAAGATCTTTTCTGGAAACATCTTCACCAAAAATTGCACGAGCCTCTTTCTTTGATAATTTCCCGTTATCATTTGTATCGTATGCTTCTTTCAATTTTTCAATATCTGTTGAATAAACATATGAATTTTCATTAAGTCCTGCTTGTTTAAAATAATTAAACAGCAACTGATTTTTTTCTTTCAAATCAGATAATTTAACACCTTTTGTACTAAATTGTTGATTTCCTAAAGGTCCTACACCATTTGTTGCATCAATCATCTTTACCGCCTTTCTTTATTTACACACGTACATCTAAATAGTCGATAGTGCAAATATCGGAAATTGAAGTAATAATCTTTAATAATTAATAAAATTTCATTAACATTTATTTACAATAAATTCTAAACAACTGTCATAGTCAAGAATTTCTATAATATCATTACTGATTTTATCTGATGTTATATTTAGAGCTGTTACATTTTCTTTAATAGCAAAAACTTTTATGCCTCTTTTCAAAGCTTCAAATACAGGAGTAGAACCTAAAGCATCATAAGGCATTACAAGATAATCTAATTCAGCAATCGAGATTCCTTCGTTCGGGGATAATAAAGGAGCATTATCCAACCCTAAAAGAATACAAGGTAAAAATGTTGGTGTAATATACTCAGATGCTGCACGAGCATCCACAATATCTGATGAAATACTATAATCTGCAAATGCAGGAGAATGAGCACAAGGGACTTTTAGCTCTTTTGAAATATAATGAGAAAGAACAGCCTCTACACCACCTACCGGATCAGTACCAATTCCATTAGCATAATCAGGATTATCCTCTTCCGGTTCATCAAAAAGGCAAACTAATGCAATAGCATTACATCCTCGATTAATAAGTTCTTTTGAAGCAGAAAGTAATGTTTCAATATTTTTAACACTCCCCGTTGAAATTCCACTATCTTCTAACGCAAATTCAACTCCAACTTCTTCTTTAGTAATAATATAATCTGAAACATTCACACCATATACGCATTTTACAGCATTAATTGTATTTATATGAATATTTAAAACATCTTGAGGAATTGCTTTATCAAAAACCACACCTATTCTATTTTTTTTAGCAGGAATTAATTTTATATTTCCCTTAAAAAATTCATCAAGCGTATATCCTTCTACATAAAGCATATTTTTATTAATACCCGAAAAACACCCTGCATTTACGACATTTGGATTTACAATAAGTTTTGATATTTCTGAGAATCTTGCAGCATATTGACTAGCATCGCCTGCATACCCGCCAATTGATGCTCCAATACCAGTTGGGACAATAAAAGCTCCAAGTTTTTCACCATTTTTCAACATATCTTTATAATACAACAAAAAAGCAGCTTGAACGCTGCTTTTTTGAAATTTACTATTTAATTGTGCTACGTTACTGTTGTACACCTCCGTATGAAAAGTCACTTTTAATATTTGTTTGTAATAATTTAGTCCAAGTTGATTCAAATGTATTGATTTCATTTAACTGTGTTTCTAAATTATTTTTTTCTAATTCTAATTCTTGTTCCCAAGAATTTAAGTTAGCTAATTCTAATTCATGTTCTTGTTCTAATTGTTCTGTCAACAATTCATAAGTTTCAGGATCATCTTCATAATAATTATAATAGATATCATCCATCTGATCATTATATTTAGCTTGATTTTCAGCTGTCTGTTTTGAAGCACTCAAAGTATTCATCATATTTGTAGATAACTTATCATTAATCAAAGCTTTTTGTTTTGTGTACATTAACAATGTTTCATGAATATTTGAAATTGCCATCTCTCTCGTCCTCTTTTTTACTTCTCTTACATATATAAACAATTTAGAAAAAGTCTAATTTCAACAATATAGCAATTCTTTACAATTGTTAACAATCCAATTTAATGCTTTAATAGGATTGATTTTATTTTTGTAATATAATAAATATATATTATATAGGAGAGAAAAATGGATCAAGAAACTTATATGAAAATAATGGGCTATGTCCCAACAGTAATCGAAGCATCTTCAAGAGGAGAAAGATCTTTTGATATATTCTCAAGATTATTGAGAGAAAGAATTATATTTCTTGGAACAGAAATTGACGATGATGTTGCAAATTCTGTCGTAGCACAACTATTATTATTAGACAGTGAAAACTCAGAAAAAGATATTATGTTATATATCAATAGTCCAGGCGGTGTAATTACTGCAGGTATGGCTATTTATGATACTATGCAACTAATTAAATCTGACGTATCTACAATTTGTCTTGGAGATGCAGCATCAATGGGTGCATTTTTACTATGTTCAGGAGCTAAAGGCAAAAGAATGGCTCTTCCAAATTCAAGAGTAATGATTCACCAACCACTAGGCGGAGCTAAAGGTCAAGCTACAGATATTGAAATTGAAGCAAAAGAAATTTTGAGAATGAAAGATATGTTGATTGGAATTATTGCTGAAAATTCAGGTCAACCTATTGAAAAAGTTAAAGAAGATTGTGAAAGAGATCACTTCTTAACAGCTCAACAAGCTCTAGAATACGGCCTTATTGATAAAGTTATCACAAAAGAAAATAGATAATTTAACAATTCTTAACAAAATACTCAAAAACATGCAATTCCAAGGAGTTGCATGTTTTTATATTCATGTAAGGTTAAAAAAGGTTAGTTATAAATTAAAAGGTAGGAGAAACGACAATGGGTCTATTAATTTTCGCATACCGAAAATTAGACATTATACGTCAAAGGAACGACATCCAATATCGTTTAATGAATTTGACCAGAAAGTTATCTGACTTGCAACAATATGCATCAAACATAGCTGATGGTTCTGTATCAATGAGCGATATGATGAACACTCCAAGTTCAATGTTTGGTCGTCAAATGATGTATATGCAATATGCTCATAATGGAGCAATATTCGGAGCGCAACAAAAATTTGGAATGATGCAACCAATGATTGCAGCACAAATGCAACAAATGCAAGATCCTAACATGCAAGCGATGTATCAACAATGGATCTTTAAAAATCTTTATGATCAAGAACGCGAAAGAATGGGAAAACAAGAAGCTAAACTTCTTAATGAACAGGAAAAACAAATTCAACAGGAAAAAGCGAAACTTGAAACTCAATTAAAAATGTTAGAACAAGAATATGAAGCTTGTAAACAAGGTGAAGATGCTGGAATTAAAGCAATGAAACCTGAATATACAGCTTAAAAATAAAATAACCATAAACTCATAAATCCTATCCTTAACTAACCTGTAAGGAGTTCACTTGATAGTGGGCTCCTTTTTAACATCTTTTATAGAGTTATAACAACATCAATTTTTTTATCAAAAATCTCAACAGGTAACTTTTCAACAAACAATTCTTTTGGAATTGGCACAATAGTTTTTATAAATGAGTTTTCACCTAAAAATCTATCATAAAATCCGCCACCATACCCCAGACGATAACCATTTTTATCAACCATTAAAGCCGGAACTATAATCAAATCCAAAACATTTGGATCTACAGGTGAAGTACAAGGTTCATTTACATTAAAACAGGATTTTTCTAACTTATCCCCTTTTTTAAAAGGACATATAAAAAGCTTTTTATCAAAAACCTTAGGCAAATAAAAATTTTTATCGTCATCTAATAATGCCAATAAATCTATTTCATAACGCATTGGATAAAAAATTAAAACATTTCTAGCTTCTTTATATATATCAACATCTCTTATTTTAGAAACTGCCAATGAACTTATTTTACTTATATTCAAATATTTTCTTATACTCTTAGCTTTAATCCGTAAGTCAATTTTACTATCCATGTTTTTAATATATAATAAATACAAATGATGGACAAATGTGAAAATAATAATTTAATAAACCCTAATTGGGCAAAACACGGCTACATACAGGTCTATACAGGTGACGGGAAAGGAAAAACCACAGCATCTTTAGGTCTTGCAATGAGAGCACTCGGTCGTTGTTGGAAAGTTTTAATAATTATGTTCACAAAAGGTGGAGATGACTATGGGGAACTAAATTCATTTAGGAATCTATCCCCTGAAATATCTCAAAATTTAACAATTGTACAAGCAGGTCTTGATAGAATTGTATATTCAACTAACAAAACTAAATCAGATGCAGATGAAATAAAAAAAGGTTGGGAATTAGCTAAAAAAGCAATCAAAAATGATGAATATAATTTGATAATCCTTGATGAAGCAAATATTGCAATTGATTTAGGATTAATAGATTTAGATGAAATGCTTGAAACACTCAAAAATAAACCAGAAGAAATGGAAATAGTCTTAACTGGTAGAAATGCAAGGCAGGAAATAATAGATATTGCCCACCTTGTCTCTGAAATAAAACCTATAAAACACTATTGGGATACTGGCATTGCAGCTAGAAAAGGGATTGAATATTAATTATTTACCAAGGATAGTCAGGTTTAATTTCCCAATTATCCAACATAATTACAGCAGCACATGCATCGCCTGGCATCCAATAACCACTACCTCCAGCAGATTTATTACAAGCTCCCGCCCACATTGTTCTATCTGCTAACAAATCTTCTCTTGAAGTTCCCATACCATAAGGCTGAAACATAGGATTTTCTTTACTTTTATTAAATACAAAAGTAAAAATATCTTTTCCGACAAAAGCGTAAGCTTTTTTCCCAAATGACGGATATTTCATAGAATTTCTTATATATACTCTTACACGAGTTTCTGACTCATATACACTACCATATCTATAAAATGCATAACCAAAAGAATCTCCAGTCTTAGTCAAAACATAATGTCCAACTGTTGAATTAGCCCCACCAGGTTTTGATTTTAAAGCTGCAGGCAGAGCCAACCCAAGACATTTTACATTTGTGGGACAAGAATCTGTGTGCTGAACAACTTTAATATACGGCTCTATATAAGTTTGAACCCATTTTGCTAAATTATCTTGCTCATAATAATTCCAACCTGATGGATCCCCATAATCCGCTTTTGCTCTTTCTATTATTTGATTTAACTCACTGTAAGCTTTTTTTACACTTGTTGCTGTTGCTTTCTTTTGATAATTTTGAATTAATGCTGGTAAAGTTAAAGCTGCAACAACACCGATTATTCCTAAAGTTATTAATACCTCTGCTAACGTAAAACCCAAGCGTGCCGCTTGACCCGACACAAATTTTTTAAATACTCCTCTTCGAAATCCTTGTGGGATAAGCTCTAAATCGCCCCCCCCCCGAGCACTACGTGCGTAGACATTTCTACACAATTATCTTTTAATTTGGAAGATTTTTGTGTTTGTCTTGTAGTAAATCCTTTCATACTTTGCTCCTTTCTCTTATACATATTAATTATAACAATATTTTTATTATATTTCAATTCTATGCACTTCTGCGCATCAAATCAGACAATTTCACTTCTTTCTGGATTTTTGAAACTTTTTTAATCTTTTTTTTCTCTACAGATTTTTCATCCTTAAATTGGGACAAGCCTATTTTTACTTTTGAATTTTCATCACTTATCATAAAAATATCTTTAAAAAATGATATAAGTTCTTTCATAATATTCTCCTTTTTTAATTATAATCTTTATTATTAATTTTATATCATACATTAAAACTATTTTGAGTCAAAAAAACATTGTAGTTTATGTTATATTATAGATATAACTAGCAAAGGTGCAAAATTTGAACAATAATAATTCAGAAATTCTTACAGATAAATATAATGAAGATTTTAATACAGCTTTAAATATATATGAAAATTCATATTCTCATGATTATTTAATAGAGTTATTGAAAAATGGTTCTGTGGTAGAAAAACAAGTTGCAACTCTAAAAATTGATAAAATAAATAATAAAAAAGAAGCTGAAATATTTATCAATAACTTGACCGGTTGTGACGGAAAAATTAGAGAAGCTGTATCTTTTAGATTAAAAGAATTTATTCCAGAAAATCCTGATTTTTTCAAAGATTATGCACATATTATAATTGATGCAATAATTGATATTAATGGTAATATCTGTAGAAATACAATTGAAGCAATAAAAAATCTAAAACAATATAACGAGTTTACAAATAATTTCTGCAAAATGATTATAGATAGAGCTAATACACTTATTGAACCTATAAAAAGTTTTGACATTCAAGATGGAAAATATAAAATCAATAAAGAAATATTCAAACTATATTGGTACCTTGAAACAATATCAGAATTTTATGAATACATTGATATAAAAGATTTAATTCAACTGTTAAATGAAACTAAAAATATTCAAGAATACACAATCAGAGAAAAAACTGCAAAAATTCTCTCTAAATTTGAAAACAACAAAGAACTATCTTTAATTAAAGAAGAATTAAAAAATGACAAAAACTACTATGTAAGAAGGTTTTAGGTAAAATATATTAACTTTTATTAAGATATTAATAAAAAATATATACACTTTACGCAATTTTTAATTAATAATTTCCTTTATATAAATACAAGGGGAATTTACAAAGGGAATAATTAATTAAAAGGAGAACAATATGGCTAGAGTTTTAATATCAATGCCCGAAAGATTTTTAAACGAAATAGATCAAGTAGCAGGAAATGAAAATCGTACACGTTCTGAATTAATCAGAGAAGCTCTAAGAACTTATATGTACAGAAACCAAATAAGAAACACTCAAAAAGCTAATAAAAATGCAGAAATCTTAGATGCTCTTTTAAGTTAAAAAAAAGAAACAAATTGAACATTAAAAAAAAATTGAGTTATAATAATCACAAAGGGGAAAAGAAATGGAAAATACAGAATACATTATGTCATCACTTGATGAATACTTTGAAATCTTAGATAGAGAAAATAAAAAACGTTCTGAATTAGTTGCAAAATCTTTAGTAAAATACTTACAAAAATCTAAAGAAGCAACAAAATTCCAAACTCTTCAAATCGCAAAATAACTCTAGTCAATATTTTAAAGGTCAAGGTCAATATTATTTTTGGGAAAAGGAAAAATTTTATAGGGGAAAAAGAATTGTAAAGGTCTGTCATATTTTTGACAGCCTTTTTTGTATCTAAGAAAAAAAACGAGCCTGTTACCAAGCTCGTTTTTAAAATTATAATGTTGTATTAAAATTACTCAATAATTTTGTCAACAACACCAGCACCAACTGTGTGGCCACCTTCACGGATTGCAAATCTCATACCTTCTTCGATTGCAACAGGAGCGATTAATTCAACTTCCATTACAACGTTATCACCAGGCATTACCATTTGACCGTCAAATTTGATTGAACCAGTTACGTCAGTAGTTCTGATGTAGAACTGTGGTCTGTAACCTGGGAAGAATGGAGTGTGACGTCCGCCTTCTTCTTTAGTCAATACGTAAACGTTAGCTGTGAATTTTGTATGTGGGTGAATTGTACCAGGTTTAGCAAGTACTTGACCACGTTGGATTTCAGTTTTATCAATACCACGTAATAAAGCACCAATGTTGTCACCAGCTTGACCTTGATCAAGAGATTTTCTGAACATTTCAACACCAGTAACTGTAGTTTTCTTAGTTTCACCTAAACCAACTAATTCAACTTCGTCACCAACTTTAACGATACCACGTTCAACTCTACCAGTTGCAACTGTACCACGACCTGTGATTGAGAATACGTCTTCAACAGGCATCAAGAATGGTTTGTCTAAATCACGTTCTGGAGTTGGGAAGTAAGAATCGATAGCATCCATTAATTCCCAAATTTTATCAACCCATTTATCTTCACCACGTTTAATTGATGGGTTAGCTTGAGCAGCTTCTAAAGCTTTCAAAGCAGAACCGTGGATGAATGGAATGTTGTCTCCGTCGAATTCGTATGAAGAAAGAAGTTCTCTTACTTCCATTTCAACTAATTCTAATAATTCAGGGTCATCAACCATATCACATTTATTTAAGAATACAACTAAGTTAGGAACGCCAACTTGACGAGCTAACAAGATGTGTTCACGAGTTTGAGGCATTGCACCATCAGTAGCTGCAACTACAAGAATTGCACCGTCCATTTGAGCAGCACCTGTAATCATGTTTTTAACATAGTCAGCGTGGCCCGGGCAGTCAACGTGTGCATAGTGTCTAGCTGCTGTTTCGTATTCTACGTGAGCTGTAGAAATTGTAATACCTCTTGCTTTTTCTTCAGGAGCAGCATCGATTTCATCGAATTTTTTCAATGCAGCTTGACCTGCAGCAGCCAATACAGCTGTGATAGCTGCTGTTAATGTTGTTTTACCGTGGTCAACGTGGCCAATTGTACCGATGTTAACGTGCGGTTTGGTACGTTCGTACTTTTCTCTTGCCATGAGATTAATCTCCTTTTTTTCTACTTATACTACAATACTAATTTGGTATTTTAAGCCATATAATATATAATATTTGCTCAATATTTTTTGTCAACCAATATAAAAAAGGGACTTTTAGCTAAAAAATCCCTTTTTTATTGTTATATTTTATTGGAATTACTCTTCAACTTCAGAAGATTCTTCTGCTACATCTTCATGGAAATCTTCTTCATCTAGAGCTTGTTGATTCATCTCTTCTTCAATTTCTTGCTGCAATTCATCAACTTCTTCTTCTGAATCATCATAATTATCTTCTTCTGGCTCTACATAGTTATGAATATTTTGAGCTTCTGCTTTTTCCATTTGAGAAACACTCTTGATATCGATTTTCCAACCAGTAAGTTTATGTGCTAATCTTACGTTTTGACCTTCACGACCAATTGCTAGGCTTAATTGATCATCAGGAACTACAACCATTGCATCATGAGCATATTCGTCGTCTGCCAAAATATCAACAGAAACAACTCTTGCAGGAGATAAAGCATTTACAATATATTCAACAGGATCTTCAGAATATCTTACAATATCTATTTTTTCATTTTTTAATTCTGATACAATTGTTTGAATTCTGCTTCCACGTGGTCCAATACAAGCTCCAACAGAATCGACTTCAGGGTCATTTGACCAAACTGCTATTTTAGTTCTGTAACCAGCTTCACGAGAAATTGATTTAATTTCTACAATTCCATCTTCGATTTCCGGAACTTCTAATTCAAACAATTCTCTTACAATCTCAGCATGTGCATGAGATACAATTACTTGAGGTAATCTTGTTGTTTCTTTAACATTAAGAACAAAAACTCTAATTCTGTTACCAGGTTTATAGTATTCTCCCGGAATTTGTTCTTTCTGAGGCATAATAGCGTCAGTTTTTCCAATATTTACAATTACATTACGATTTTCAACACGTTGGATAATACCTGTAGTAAGTGTTCCTTTTTTATCCATAAATTCTTGCAATACAAGATTTCTTTCAGCTTCTCTAATCCTTTGAGTGATAACTTGTTTTGCGGATTGAGCAGCAATACGTCCGAATTGTTCTGGGGTAACTTCTATTTTAATTTCGTCACCAACTTCTACATCTTCAACAATTTCTTGAGCATCTGCAAGTGTAATTTGAGTATCAGGATCTTCAACATCATCTACAACAAGTTTTGTTCTAAATACACCAATTTCTCCTGATTGTTCGTCTAAAATTGCTTCGATATTTGTTGCTTCTTTAATATGCATATGTTTTTTATATGCAGCAACCATAGCATCACAAAGAGATGCAATTAATACATCTTTAGCAATTCCTCTTTCTCTTTCCAATTCTTCACAAGCTTCAAATAATGCTGTTCCGATTTTAATCATAATGTTATCCTTTCATATTTTTAATTTTTTATAATTAATCAATATATAATTTAGCTGATTGAATATTAGATTTTGGAATTTGTAACTCTTTCCCATCATCAAATCTAAAAAACTTTAAACCCTCATTTTCATCATAATCTAAGATTTCACCTTTGAAAATTTTTTCAGATTCCCCTTCTAAAGGTTCTTTAAGCTTTAAACTAATTCTTCTTCCATTGAAAATTATAAATTCTTTTTCTGACTTAAATTTCCTTTCCAATCCTGGTGAAGAAACCTCTAAATAATATTTTACAGGTATTAATTCATCAAGAAAATCAGACAAGCTTCTTGTCACATTTTCACAATCATCTAATGTAACTTCTTTATCTTTAGAATATAAATAAATTCTTAAAAACCATCTATGATTTTCTTTTACAAATTCTATTTCAATAGGAATATAACCGAAACGCATGGCTGTATTTTCGATCAACGGTGTAATTTTTTCCAAGACATCATGTCTGTTAATTTCCTGTTTCATAAAATAAACCTTACCCTTTCTTTTAGCCCTATTAGATAAAAAAGAACGGGAAATCCCGTTCTTTTTTGAATGACAATACTGTCTATGCGATTATTATAAATTATACAAATTTAAAAGTAAAGTTATTGTAAAGTAATTATAAATATTTTCTATTCATTTTCCTGTAATGCCGCTTTAACTAAGGCTTGATACTCTTCTGCAGAAACTTTTTTAGCACCAACCATATACAATGTGCCTCCGCCAAATTCTGCTTGCCTAAATTCTGTTCCATTAAATGTATATGTTGGAACCATTTTGCTTAATTTTGTATAATTAACTCGTGTTTGTAAATCATCTCTTGTATTTGTTAAATCATTGTATTTTTCTGAATTCTTTTCATTCTTTTTCATACGGAATTTTTCAATAAAATTCAAACCATCTTTAGTATCTATTTTGCCATTTCTTGTATCTATTTTTCCTGCTAAAGAATTCATCTCATTGTTAGTATCCGCTAATTCTTTTTCTTCTTTTTGTTCTAATTCTGTTAATCTAGCCTTTTGCTCTGTTATCTCACTATCATATTTTCCAATATTTTTTGTTAATTGCTTTTGCTTATCCAATGCATCTTCATATGCTTTAACCTTACCATTTGCATCAGATTCCTGCTTTTTCAATTCATTCAATTCTTTTTGAGCATTCTCTAAATCAGTGGTTGCAGCTTTTAATTCATCTTTTGCATTCTGAACATCTTTTGCAGCATTTTCATATGCAGTTATAGATTTTTCATAGTTTTCTACTGCTTTTTCATGATTTGCTTTTGCTTCATCTAATTTAGTTTGTGCTTCTTCTTTTTGCTGTTCAGCAATTTCTACAGCCTGCTTAGCATTTGAATAAGCTGGCTCGTTTGGAATTTCTGTTCCATCAGGACCAATTATTGTTTCAGGTGTACTTGCTAAAGTAGCTTCAGCATTAACTAATGCTTCAGATGCTTTTGTATAATTTGTAGCAGCTTCACCTACAGCAGCTTCCATATTTTTTGCTACTTCTAACTTAGAATTTTTATCTTTTTCTGCAGCACTTAACGCTGATTCTTTATCAGATACAGTATTTTCTTTTTGTTTAACTTCTTTTTCTTTTGCATCAACTTTTGGCTCTAATTCTTGTAATTGTTTTTTAGCAGCTTCAGATGCCTCTTTCATAGACGGAAGTTTGCCTTCCAATGTAGTCAATTCAGACTGCATAGAAGCTTTATCTGCCTCAGCTGTTTCTATTGCTGCTCTTAAAGTTGTTGAATCATTTGCGTTTTTCATAGAATCTAAAGACATCAATTCTTTAGATGAATTATTCACATTTTCTGTTCCATTGTTTTTTACACTGCTTGATTTTACATTAGAAGTTGAAGTAAGACTTCCTAATTGACCTAATGTTTGCGCCAACATTCCAGTAACAGCAAGAGCTGCAGCATATTTATTCATCGCATTATTGCCAGAACAATTATGCATTACAGGCATCCCGACAATATTATTATTTTTAATAACTGTCCTATTATCATTTAAAGCATGTCTTTGAGCACTTATAGAATCGCTATTATACGTTTTCACATTAAATATAGCACCAGTACCAACCTTCGTACGTTGAGCCATAATTCCATAACCAGTACGAGTAGAAGAAGCAAGCTTAGTAGCAGTGCTTGTTTTAAAAGATGCACTGCCTAAAGTTTTTTGTTGCATATTCAGTTTTGGTAATCCTGGTTTGTTTACACTCATATGCTCTTCTCTTTTTTTATACTCTTAAACATGTAAACGCTTTAAAAATCACTGAATTTCAGTAATATGGTTTTTTGTTACATAAGTTAACATATTTTATCGACCTTATTTTATTATACCCGTATTTTTATAAAAAAAATCAGTTAATATATTAACAATATTAATAATTTAAAAAAAGCCATGAATCCAGGAAGCAAGACTTTATTCAAAATATGCAAGCTTTTTTAACAAATACTTTACAAAAATTATGTAAATTTTTTAGGTTAAAATAAAAAATCCTAAAAAATAGTCAAACTGTCAGTTAATGGATTTTAGAAAAAATTAATTGTAAAAAGATTGGCATGGAAACACTTAAAGTTATTTATTTTTTTTAATTAAGTTCTATGATGAATATACAAATCTTGGGAGCGGGGATAGATACATTTATCCATCTTTTGCTCGATATACTTATCCAACTTTAGAACGATTAAATAGTGAGAAAAATTCGTTAAAATAAGGATAGAGGAACTTATCAGTTTTATTTGGAGGTAGTGAGTCGTGTTAGAACATGGTTATATTCAAATTTACACAGGAGATGGAAAAGGGAAAACTACAGCATCTCTAGGATTAGCTCTAAGAGCATTAGGACACGGCTGGAAGGTACTCATTATTCAATTTACAAAAGGGGATAGCGCTACATCTTATGGAGAAATTGTTTCTTCTTCAAAATTTCTCCCTAACTTAGATGTTGTACAATTCGGAATGGATAGAGTATGTTATTCTCATAACGTTTGTATGGAAGATTTTAAAGAAGCTAAAAAAGGTTGGGAATTTGCTAAAGAAGCTATCAATTCAGGTAAATACCAATTAATCATTTTAGATGAAATTAACATCTGCACTGCAATGAATATGATTAAGGTATCAGATGTAAAAGAAGCATTACTTAACAAACCTGAGAACCTTGAAATTGTATTAACTGGACGTTATGCACACCCAGAATTAAAAGCAATGGCTCATCTTGTTACAGAAATGAAACCTATCAAACATTACTTTGATACAGGTGTTATGGCAAGACAAGGCATTGAATACTAGATTTTAAAAACACAATATAAGTTAATGTAAATCCTTTTTGTTTCAGAAAATGAAATACCGGACAATCTATTTAATAGAAAGTCCGTTTTTTTTATGTAATAAAACGCAATAATAAATTTGCATAAAGGCATGTTTGTATTATCATATAATTGGTTACACTAGTCTGATAGGTTTTGCCCTAGTTTTTATGAATATAAAAATGAGACAGTATAGCCCGTAGTACAATAAGTTAAAACAAAAGGAGAAAACCGATGCCAGTAGCATCTATGATTGAACTTTTAGAAGCAGGCGTTCACTTCGGACACCAAACTCAAAGATGGAACCCTAAAATGAAACCGTATATTTACGGTGCAAGAAATGGTATTTACGTTTTAGATTTGCGTAAAACTACAGACTTGCTTGATGAAGCATATGCTGTTGTTAGAGATTTCGCTGCTAAAAATAAAAATATCTTATTCGTTGGAACAAAAAAACAAGCTGCAGAAGTAGTTGCAGAAGAAGCTGTTAGATCTGGAGCTTATTATATCAACAGAAGATGGTTAGGCGGTATGCTTACTAACTTCGAAACTATCAGAGGTCGTGTAAACAAATTAAGAGAATTAGAAGATTTCATGAACTCTGGTCACGCTGAAAAATTACCTAAAAAAGAAATTGCTAAATTAAACAGAGAATTAGGTAAATTAAGCAAAACTTTAGGCGGTATCAAAGATATGAGAGGTTTACCTGATTTAATCTTTATCGTAGATCAGAAAAAAGAAGATATTGCTATTCAAGAAGCTAACAAACTTAACATCCCTGTTATTTGTTTAGCTGATACAAACGCTGATCCAGATGGCATCAACTACATTATCCCTGGTAATGATGATGCAATCAGATCTATTAAATTAATCACTTCAAAATTAGCTGATGCTATTTTAGAAGGAAAACAATTAAGAGAAGCTAATGCTAACGCTAAAAAACTAGAAAGCATTAAACCAGAAGATGCAGGCGTTACAGCAGAAGCTGCAGAAACAGTTGCAGAATAATTATAACTTTAATGAAAGAGAGTGGGGAATATATCGCCCATTCTCTCTTTCACTATAAAAAAGGAGAGAATTATAATGAACATTACAGCTCAAATGGTAAAAGAACTCCGCGACAAAACAGGTGCAGGTATGATGGATGCTAAAAAAGCACTTGTTGAAACTGACGGAGATATGGAAAAAGCAATGGAAGTTCTTCGCCAAAAAGGTATTGCTTCTGCTGATAAAAAAATGGGAAGAATCGCTGCTGAAGGTTTAGTAGCTTCTTCTATCCAAGCTGATTGCGGAGCTATGGTTGAAGTTAACTGCGAAACAGACTTCGTTGCAAAAAATGAAGAATTCAAAGAATTAACAAATGGTTTAGCAGAAGTTGTTGCAAAAACAAACCCTGCAGACAATGATGCTCTATTAGCTTCTACTTGCGAAAAATGCGGTAAAGTTATTTCTGAAGTAATTAAAGAAAAAATCGCTTCTATTGGAGAAAAAATTACATTCAGAAGATTTGTTCGTTATGAAGGCAACACAGCATCTTATATCCACAACGGCAAAATCGGTGTATTAATCCAAACAGATAAAAAAGATGAAGAATTGATGAACGACATTTGTTTACATATCGCTTCATCAGCTCCTGAATTTATTTCAAGAGATGAAATCCCTCAATCTGTAATTGACCATGAAACAGAAATTGAAATGGGAAAAGAAGACCTTCAAAAGAAACCTGAACAAATCAGAGCTAAAATTGTTGAAGGTCGTGTAAACAAACTTTTATCAGGAAAAGTATTGTTAGAACAACCATTCATCAAAAACCCTGACGTTACAGTAGGACAACTTATTGATGGAAAATTAACAGTTAAAGCATTCACTAGATATATGCTTGGAGAAGGCTTAGAAAAACGCCAAGAAAACTTTGCTGATGAAGTTATGAGTCAAATTAAAGGTTAATTACTTTAATTTCTTAATATAAAATATAAAAAAGACCGATAAATATTTATCGGTCTTTTTCAATATGTTAATAATGCCTTTATTTTCAAATTATACTTGTTATAATTTTTTAAATCATTTGTCTTTTTATAACACTCAGCTAATTTAACAACAGCATTATAGTAATATGGTCTATACTCTAAAACTTTTTGAAAATATTTTATTGCTTCCTTATAATTAGCTTTTTCTATGTTTAAAGCTCCTAAACCATAAAAACCATATAATACTTTTGATATCCTGTCAGAATCTAGATCTTTATTAGAAATATTACTCATGTCTCTAAAAATATTTTCTGATTTTTTATAATCTTTTAGAGCCATATAATATAAAGCTTTGGAATAGTTATCCATAAAATTTTGAGATCTTTCATATTTATTCAAAATTTTATAATATTTCTCTGCATTTTTCAAATCTCCCATTGCGGTATATATTCTTAAAAATAAAGAAACAGGGATATTATTTGAATTTTTTAATAATTCATTCAAACAATATAAAGCGTTCTCATAATCACCTTTTTCATAATAGACAATAGCTTTAGCATGTAAAATCATATTTTTTGCATATGATCCATCATCAAATGATGATAAAATATTATACCAAAATTCCAAACGCATGCGAGAAAACATATCAGGCTCTGCACTAGCTAACGACCAAAAATCATTTTTTTCAAAAGAATCTAAAACATATATTGCTTCATCATACCTGCCAATTGTCTGTAAAATATTAGCCAATAAAATATTTGTTGTTAAATTATTCTTTATAAGAATTGGATTTGAATAATATTCAACAGCTTCAACTACATTTCCATTTTTCAAATAAGCTGCAGCGATATATTCATCCATAGCTGCTTCAAATTTCTTGTTGTTTACAATCTCTACAGCTTTTTTATAATTAAATGCAGCCTTTTCTGGAATAGATTTCCCATATTTTTCTCCTAATAATATATATGCTTCCGGATAATTGGGATATTCTTTTACCAAAGCTTCCAATTCTACTAAATTACTTTGCCGCATCTTGGAATAATACTGCATTTTAGGAATTGTTTGGACACACAAAGTTAAAAGAATAAAAATTATAATTGCAATTAAAACAAAGCTTTTTTTTATTCTAAACATAAAGCCCTTTCAATAATAAATTATTGTTTTAATGAATTTATATTATTATCTTTTTTTTCAACCGGAATAATTAATTTTCTGGGAATATTAAAGTTACTACCATTATCAAAAGAATTCAACTTTATTCCTGGAAAATCTTTCATTGTTTGAGGAATAGAACCGTCATAAATAACCGGATCTGACTTATTAACTAAAGAAGAAATTCCACTTTCCGGAGTTTGAACATTTTGATATTTTGCACCAATTTCATTATTTGGAGCTTCTTCAACCATTACAAAATCTAGTAAAAATTTTGAATCTTTAGGTATTAAACCTTGAGCAGGGGTTCTGCTAGAAGAATCAATCATTTCCACAAATTTAGCAGGATAATTACCTTTTATATCATAAACTTCATTATGAAAATTTTGGTATTTAATAGGCATAAAAACAAATGTAGAATTAGAAACATCCATTATTTGACCAAGAACATAATAACCTTCATGCAACATTACATCTTTATTTAATTGAATATTGGATAAAACTTTAACAAGCAAAGTCTGAGAAGGTTTTGCAATAGAAAAATCTTGCAAAGTTTGTACAGGTGCAGTTTTAGCCAATGCAGGTACTGTTGTCAAACCCATTAATAATGCAATTCCAAATAATATCTTTTTCATTAATATATCTCCATTTGTTATAAGAGGATAATAACATACTTTTAAAATTCCGTCAATTCTCTTATATATAGGTTATATAAGTTAATTTTCGGTTTTAGAATCAAGTTCTACATAATTATAATTTGGCAAATTTTCTTCATTTTCAACATCATCTTTTACTTTAAAATTAAGAAAGAAATTTTGCTCTTTCTGAATTACAATTTCGCCACCCTTTTCAACATATGAAAATGGGGAATCTTCATATACAGAATTTACACTTGACTTAAAACGATTATCCTTTTCATTTTTAACAGCACCTTCAATTGCACTGTACCCTAAAGAAAGACCTTTTACAAAAAAGCTACCGACTCCAAGAGCTGCAGTTTTGGCTAATTCCCCTTTATTTAATTTTGTTGTGTACTTAGCCGGATAATAACCTTTTACATCATATGTCTTTCCGTTCAAATCTGTATAATTCAATGGAACAAAAGTAAAAGATGCATTCCTTTTTAGTCTTTTAGGGCTTACAACATCAACTATTTTACCCTCTACAACGCAACCAGAAGCAAGAGTGGTTTCTTCATTTATCACAACATCTTCAAGAACTTTTATGCGCATAGTAGAAGAAGGATTTTCGGTAGAAAAATCATCTAATGCTTGAACAGCAATAGCTTTAGCCCAAACAGGCTGAGTAATCATACATAAAATCAATATAGTATATAAAAATATTTTACGCATTTTTAACCAACTTTCTTTATTATTAATGATTTTTTACTTTGCAGAATTTTCCAAAATAGGTTTTAAATATTGACCAGTATATGACTTTTTGCATTTAGATACTTCTAAAGGTGTACCTTGAGCAATCACTTCTCCACCGCCAATACCTCCTTCAGGACCTAAATCAATTATATGATCTGCAACTTTTATAAAATCGAGATTATGTTCAATAACTAAAATTGTATTTCCCTGATCAGCCAATTGTTGCAAGATTTTTATAAGTTTATCTAAATCATACCAATGAAGCCCTACTGACGGTTCATCAAGCAAGTAAAGAGTTTTACCGGTAGAACGTTTATTTAGCTCTGCAGCAAGTTTAATCCTTTGGGCTTCGCCACCAGAAAGAGTTGTCGCACTTTGACCTAGTTTCATATAATCAAGTCCGACATCATTCAAAGTTTGGAGTTTATTTTTGATAGACGGAATACTATCGAAAAATTCAAGAGCTTCTTTTACACTCATATCTAGCACATCAGAAATCGTTTTTCCTTTATATTTTACTTCTAAAGTTTCACGATTATAACGTTTTCCCTTGCATACATCACATTTTACATATACATCGGATAAGAAATTCATCTCGATTTTTATAACACCATCACCTTTGCAAGCCTCACATCTTCCGCCTTTTACATTAAAACTAAACCTGCCAGGTTTATAACCGCGAAGTTTTGCTTCATTTGTTTTTGAATATAAATCTCTAATATGTGTGAATAAATCCGTATAAGTTGCTGGATTTGATCTTGGAGTTCTACCAATAGGAGATTGGTCTATTGCAATAATTTTATCAATATTTTCAAATCCCGTAATTTCATCTACCCCTTGAGGTTTTGGTTTGTTACCTCTTAACTTATGCACTGCATATTCATATATCAAATCCTGCATTAAAGAAGATTTTCCAGAACCTGAGACCCCTGTAAGACATACAATTTTGCCTAGCGGAATATCTACATCAATATTTTTTAAATTATTAATATGTGCATTTTTAACGTGTAGAAAATTCCCGTTACCTTCTCTAACTTTTTCTGGAATTGGGATAAATTTTTCACCGCTCAAATATTTTCCAGTAATTGAGCCTTTTGCATTTATAATATCTTGAACAGATCCGCAGCCTATAACTTTTCCTCCGTTCACGCCTGCCTTAGGCCCGATATCTACAATATAGTCAGCGTTTCTTATTGTATCTTCATCATGCTCAACTACAATTAATGTATTTCCAAGATTTCGCAATTTTATAAGTGTTTTAATCAACCTATCATTATCTCTTTGATGCAGACCAATTGATGGTTCATCAAGTACATACAAAACACCTGAAAGGCCACTGCCTATTTGGGTTGCTAATCTTATTCGTTGAGCTTCTCCTCCAGATAATGTCCCTGCACGACGAGCTAAGTCAAGATAACTTAGTCCAACATCTTTCAAAAATCTTAAACGAGCTCTTATTTCATCTAAAATTTGTTTTGCGATATGCATTTGGAATTCATTCAATTCCAAATATAAATCAGACACAAAATCTAGTGCCTCATCAATCGGCATCAATGTAAATTCATAAATATTTTTATCTTTAATCCTTACAGCAAGAGGAAAAGGTTTAAGCCTTGCCCCATGACATGCCGGACAAGGAGTAGTTGTCATATATTTTTCAATTTCTTCACGCCAATATTCACCGTTAGATTCATTATATCGTTTTTCCAAAAACGGAATTACACCATCAAATTTTCGATATTTTGTTTCATAACGATGTGTACCAAAACGCATTACCGTAAATTTTACAATATCATCACTACCATAAAGAATTGTTTTTTGCTCTTTTTCAGATAATTCCTCAAATGGCTTATCCATATCAATATTAAAATGATGACAAACTGATTTCAAAACATCTTCATAATAAGATGTAGAAGTCTTTGACCAAGGATAAATTGCCCCATCTTTAAGTGATTTTTTTCTGTCAGGTACAATTAAATTCGGATCAATTACAAAATCAGCACCAAGCCCTGAACATCTTTCGCAAGCACCGTAAGGAGCGTTAAAAGAAAATATTCTCGGAGCTAGTTCTTCAAAACTCAAGTTACACTTAGGGCAAGCTAATTTTTCACTATATATAATTTCTTTATCACCGATTACGTCTACAACTGCAATTCCATCAGCTTTTTTTAACGCAATTTGAACACTATCTGCAATTCTTGATTGTGCAGATTCTTTTACTACAATTCTATCTACAACTACTGAAATATCATGTTTTTTAGTCTTTGCTAAAGATATTTCATCTTCGTCAAGGTTAAAAATTTCGCCATCAACTTTTACACGAACAAAGCCCTCTTGTCTTAGTTCTTCAAATGTTGACGAAAACTCTCCTTTTTTACCTCTTGCAATCGGAGCTAGAATTTGAATTTTTGTTCCTTCTCCCAATTTCATTATACTAGATACAATTTCATCAATAGTTTGAGGTTTAATCTTTTCTCCGCACACAGGGCAATAAGGAGTTCCGACACGAGCATATAAAAGTCTTAAATAATCATAAATTTCAGTAACAGTTCCGACTGTAGATCGAGGGTTGTTGCTAGTAGATTTTTGGTCAATAGAAATTGCAGGAGAAAGCCCGTCAATATAATCTACATTTGGCTTATCCATTTGTCCGAGAAATTGTCTTGCGTAAGTAGATAAACTTTCTATATAACGTCTTTGACCTTCAGCAAAAATAGTATCAAAAGCAAGCGAAGATTTCCCAGACCCAGAAACTCCCGTAAAAACGATTAATTCATTTTTCGGCAATTCCAGCGAAACATCTTTTAAATTATGCTCTTTAGCTCCCTTTACGGTAATTGTATCTAACATACCAATATTATTGCATGTAAAAAACTGATTTCAAGAATACCAGATGAGATGAGAATTATTTGGTTTTTCGCTTATTTGCAGTCAATTCAAAACTTTCTTTAATCAACGCATCTAGTAAATCCTTAGGCGACTTATTCACATCAACCATAATCCAATGAGTTTTATTCATATGCCAAGCAGGTGTAATAAATTTATATTCATCCCTTAAAATAGCCGAATCAACAGGATTACATTTTAAATTAATACATAAACGATTATTCAAATAAAAAACTAAGCCAAACCATTTGCCATTAGTTTTATGCCTTAAAACAGCATACTCATCGTAAGTCTTATCTTTGAAAGGATAAGTTTCTACAGCATCTTGAAATTTCAAACAACGCTTAATTAAGTCATTCTTATCCATAAAAACACCTTTGCAATCCGAGTTATTTATGATAGTATGATTATACAAATTGAAAATTAAATCAAGGCTTATGTTGATGAGGTGCTCTACCGAAGGAAATATGACTAAATGGCATATTGTAGAAAAAGGTGCAAAGCTCATCCAAAGCATATGATTTAACTGTTCCGTGAAAATTAAATCAAGGTTTATGTCGATGTGGTACTCTGCCGACGAGAATGTGACTAAATGTCACATTGGAAGAGAGGGTGCGAAGCTCATCCAAAGCAAATGATTTAACTGTTCTGTGAAAATTAAATCAAGATTTATGTCGATGTGGTACTCTGCCGACGAGAATGTGACTAAATGTCACATTAGAGGAGAGGGTGCGAAGCACATCCACCACAAACGATATAACATGTTCCGTGAAAACTTAATAATTTTTTGTGTCGATGTGGTGGAATGGTAGACACGCATGCTTGAGGTGCATGTGGCGAGAGCTGTGGGGGTTCAAGTCCCCCCGTCGACAATAAAAAAGAGTCCTTTGGGGCTCTTTTTTATTGGTGATAAGAGGACGCAGAACCCCACAAGGCGAAGCCTTGTACAGGTTCAAGCGGGAGCGAGCTGAGGCTGGAGTGCTTTTGTTTGATGTGATGAAATCACAGAAAACAAAACACGAAATTGCCGTTAAATGCGAGCGACCAAGACGGTCCCGCCATCGACACCATAAAACAGACGATGACTTTTGTTATCGTCTGTTTTATTACCTTCTTACTAAAATTACAAAGTCTTATAATTAAACAATTTGCTAAAAATTTTAAATATTTATATTTTAATATGTTTGAGTGCCGTACATATAATTTTAGAGATATTTTGACTTCCCGGAGCAGTAGCTTTTACAACAGGTGTTTTATTAACTTTCTTTAAAGCAGCTGAGATAACGTCTTCTAAAACTGGAGTTGTTGGTTTAACCACTCTTGGTTGAGCTTCTCCATGAGTTAATGTTGAAAAGACTTTATCAATATCAACATTAGCAATTTGCGTATATCCAGTTGGCTTATTAAATCCAAGTATCTGCTGATGTGCAGAAGGTGTTTGCAATGATACAATACTAGATGTTGGATTTGGTGTTTTTATATTTGCTTTCCATTTTGCTACCACATCATCAATCCAAGATGTTGGGTTTTGAACAATAGGTTTAGCTTGTGGTTTTATTTGTTGGTTTAATTGCCCAAGCATTTTTGTATTATTAAGAACAGAAAATGCGGGAATTTTCCTTTGAATATCTGGCAACATTTGTTTAAACTGATTATAAACGTCCTCATCTGCCTCTTTTAAATATTTTAATGCATCATCTAATCTTTCAGGAGCTAATGTTGTTAGCCAAGGCTCTGCGCTACCTAGTAACAGGGAATTATTACCTTTTTTAACAATATCATTAAACATTCCAGCTACAAACTTACTCGTTCCTTTGTTTATTCTCTGTTCCAATGTACTAAGTAAATTTGGATTTCGTTCTAGAAATTCTTGTGGTAAACCATCTAATATATGCTGAGGTATTTTCCCATCTACAATCTTCCCAGTAAACATTTCACCAAAATCATCAATACATTGTAATGTTGATGTTCCATATAATAACTTTAAATCTGTTGAGCTCAAACTCTTTAAATCTATACCTGCAACATGTTTGAAATTTCCATTGCTTGTACGGAACATTGATGCTGTTGGAGCATTGGAAGGATTATGTCCTATATCATAATCAACATAACGAATACGAAAACCAGATGAACCAGGAGCCCATCTATCATAAACACTGTATCCACTAAATCGACTAGTAATGTGTTGTGTCATCAAAACATCACTATCTCTGAATGTTATATTATTCTTTTTCATACATTCTGCAATTTTATCACCAAATCTAGCTTCAAGTTCTTTCGCAATTTTTTCTAACTCATTGCGAGATCCCGTTTTACCATATACAGTAATACCACTTCCGTCTATAGTACAACCACCAGCTCCTACTTTATAAAGATTTCCAGTACCATTCGTGCTAACTCGACCTTGTCCATTTGTTCCATAGCTTGACGAAGTACCAAATTGTTCGTCTAAAAACTGTGTAATTTCTAATGTTAATTGATCCTTAATATCTGCAACAACTGGAATATGAAGTTTAAACCCATTATTCTTAAAGTCATAGTGCCTACCATTTAGTAATATTTCTTCTGACATGTTATACCCTTAATTTCCTTTAAAATTCCCCTATGCCTATATAAAGTATTTTTCAGTTTTAGAATTGCCTAATTTCAATATTCAGTGAAAAAAATCTTAACATTTCAAACCTAAAACACTTCTAATATTGTAATACTCTTGAGTTGACTGTTTCATTATTGATATTAATTCGCTATATAATGTTTTTGTACTGTAGCTAAAAGGTTCCATATTTGGGAGCTTATCGACATTTATATAGGAGGTTTAAATGAAAATAACTAAATTAAAAACACCTTATGGAGTAATTAACAATCCTTCAGAAATGGTTACTAAAATGGTTTTAAGAAATCCTTACAATGCAAAGTCAATTGTTAACAAATCATTTGAAAAAAGTATGCAATACATTAAAGAAAATGGGATAAAACTGGTATCTGTTACAGACAATAAGCTAAATATTAAAGTCTAGTTAAATACCAAGAGAATTAAATATTTTTAATTCTCTTGAGTTGGATATTTCTTTAATTATATCTTTGCAATAAATTGTTTAATTTTTAAATTCCAATAACCATCGTTTTCTTTCGGGTTAAATTTAGTCCACCAACCAAAAGGATATTCCATTTTTACATGGTCTAAAAGTTTTGTATATTCAAGGTAATATTCATGTTTCAAATCGTCTTGAAATTTCCCGAGCCAAGATGTTGCTTTTGAAAAATATCTATTTACAAAAATAGTTTTGTAATCATCTAACAGATTTTCTGATTTCAACATTTCTTCTATTCCATAGAAAACATATATCGGGGAAAAATTCTTTTTCTTTCTAGCTGATGTCACAGCACCTTTTCTATTTTTTCTATAACAATATAAATTTTCAGGCAAAATTGCAATTCTTTCTGCTTTTATCATTGAATGGAAAAACGGAAATTGATCTTGTCCTACTTTTATATTTTGGAATTTTATATTATTTCTTATTAAAAAATCTCTTTTATACAATTTTGTCCAAGCTGTAGATGGAAATTTAAAAATATCTTTTTTTATATCGTTAGCAGAAAAGACTTTATCTAAATATTTTTGAGGCAATTTATTTTTACTGTAAGCCCCATTTTGCCCTTTACCGTTGTAATATGAAAGCCCGCTAAAGATTAATATATCAGTATTTAACTCATCTGCTTTCGCTACAATTTTTTCTAAAGCTCCATCTTCTAACCAGTCATCTCCATCGACAAAATAAACATAATCACCTTTTGCGATAGCTAAAGCTGTATTTCTTGCAACACCTGAACCTTCATTTTTTTTATCAATAATTAGAACTCGATCATCTTTTGCCTTATAACTTTGCAAAACAGATAAAGAATCATCAGAAGATCCATCGTTTACGCATATAACCTCTAAATCTTTAAACGACTGATTTAAAATACTATCCAAACATTGTGGAATATATTTTTCAACATTATAAATCGGAATTATTATAGATAACTTTGTCATAAATTGATTATAACATAAAACATAAATATAGATTCTGAAACAAGTTCAGAATGACAATTTGTCATTGCGAACGAAAGTGAAACAATCCAGCTTTTAAATTTTATTTCCTATAGGCTGGATTCTTTCGGGCTAATGCCCTCAGAATGACTAAAATAAAATACTATTATCTACCAATTTCTGTTGCTTTTTGAGCCATTGATTTCGTAATATTAATAAGAGCTAAGTTAGCTTCATATGCTCTTTGAGCCAAAATAGCATCAGCCATATCCACAGCAGGATTTACATTTGAAGCTCTAATATAACCGTTTGCATCAGCATCAGGGTGTCCCGGTCGATAAATTTTATCACCCAAAGTTGGGTCTTCAACACAACCGTTGAATACAACACCACCTTGCAAATAAGGAAGAGTTCCTACTCCGAATACATCTTCTTTCATCGAATTCATCAATCCATGAAAAGATATATCCTCAGTCGCATTTAAAACAGGGATTTTTCTTACATAATTTGGAGTATCAACGTTCGCTACGTTTTTCGCATGAATATCAAGCCTTAAGCCATGTGCTTTTAAAGCATTTGCTCCAATATTCATTGATTCCATTATACTCATTTTTATACCCTTTCTAACGGTTATTAAAATTTGTGTTAACTTAGACAGGAATATGCTAAACTTCTATTTACCTACATTGATAACTGTTTTCATCTCAGTAATTATATTAGACATTCTTCTTGTTGCCATCGTATAAAGAAGTGCATTTTGTTGTAATTCCATTAACTCATTTGCAGGATCAATTTCTTCATATTGACGTTCTTCTATTACACCTGAAGGGCCTAATTTTTCTGACAATTTTGTTTCTAAAGGACTGTTCATTGACCCTAAATAATCACCGAAATTTATGTCACGACGGACATACCCAGGGGTATCAATATTCGCAAGGTTTGAGCCTAACGCCCTTTGTCTTTGCGTTATCAAGTCCATCATTAATGTAACTTTGCCCATATTATCGAGTGATGTGAACATTTTTGTCCTTCCTTTTTATTTTTAAATACTTATACTATTACTCTCTGATATTAATTGCTTTGTTGTACATATCATCTACAACTTTCATCATACGCGTACTTGCCAGTAATGACGCATTCAAACGCAACATATCAGAAGTTGATGCATAAATATTTGTATTTGAATTTTCTAAATTATTTTGACAGAAACAATCATGATCTTTAACTAATTGAGGTTCTCCTGATTCTTCTGTTGGAACTAATTTATTCATGCCTGCTTGTTCTAAATTTTCTTGAGATGGGAATCTCACTAATGGAATCGTTCCTAATTTTTTAGGTTTTGTATTTTTACCGTCATAAGCAAAAACTTCACCGTTAGATTTAATTTCAAATTTATAGCAATTCATCGGAATTTGAATACCTTCTCCAACAATCCAACCATCAGTTGTTTCAAGGTATCCGTCTTTTCCTTGTCTAAATGCACCATCTCGAGTATAAGCAACTTCACCCTCGGGAGATACTACAGGAATAAAACCGGTACCATTAATAGCAACATCATAAGGATTACTTGTAATCTGAATAGATCCTTGTTTGTAATCAGTTCTAATAGCACCTGTCAAATAACCTTCTTCATTAAGCATCTGTTCAAAACTAACAGATTTATAACCTTTTGTATTCATATTCGCAAGACTGTTTGCAACGTAACCCAATTTTTCAAATTGAGTAGTTACGTTATTTACACTTTTTCTTACTATACCTTGCATACTATACATAGTTTATTCCTCACCTTTTATTATGATGTTGTTCCTAATTGTGAAATTACTTTTTGCAAATTTTGGTTTTGTATCATGAAAATTTGTCTATTGGCTTCAAAATTTCTGATAATTGGCATCATTGAAATAAATTCATTTTGTAAAGATACATTTGAATATTCATTGTATCCTTGTTTTACTTGAGGATCCATTACAACAACACCATTTGAATCTACAATTCCTAGAAATGCAACATTTTCAAGCTTGTTTGTATTTTTATTGAATACACTCACAAGCCCTTTTGAATTTACTTTAATATCCTCAATTTTTTCAGGTACGACATGTAACTTTATGGGTACACCCGCGCTTGATAGGACATTTGCATCATCAAGAGTTAATAAGTTTCCCTCTTTATCAATTTTAAATCTGCCATCTCTTGTAAGTTTTATACCATCAGCACTTTGAGTTTGAAAATACCCCTGTTTTGCAAGTGCTAAATCCAAAGGATTGTCTGACATCGCGATACGCCCGACTTTATCATCTACTGTTTGAGAAAGGCCATGTACCCCGATATATTCGGTAAACGATGATACTACAGGATCTTTTCTTTGATAACCGATTTTATCAAATCCTGTAACATTTTCATTATACATACCGATTAACTCACTTTGAACATGCATAGCTCGAAGTGATGTTGTTAATCCTTTTTCACAGTACCTGATTCCGCCGTTAATTATCATGACTACCTCTTTTTTCTAACACAATCGGACAATTTCAAAATATAATCAATTATTTTGTATAAAATCATCCATTTGTACTAGATGTGTCATGAAATTAATGATTTTTAGAGAAAAGTCAATATTAATATGTCATTTCCCAATTATCATTTAGTATTTTCCCAAAACAACCTCTTCTACTATTTTCAGATGCCAGGCAATGACTAGTAAACATTCTTTCTCTATAATCATGTTCTAATGGGACATTGACAACAGTATTTCCCCCACTGCTTTGTTCTTCCCAGTTTATATCATCAATAACTCCATTTTTATATATATACATTATAAAATGATCTCTTCCAATAATATTCGGACCTTGTTGTCCATTTACATCTACCCAAACTTCCATTACTAGATTATTAGAATTAATAGTAGTTTTACTTGTTGTCGCGATAGCTGAACCATTTGCTAAAACAAAATAATTATCAGCATCACTGACTGTTGCTGTTGTACCTGCTAACTTTTTATAACTATTACTAAAACAAGGAGTCAAATTTTCGCCACAATCCTGAACAACTTTAAAATATTTTTTTACAAATGCTATTTGAGCATCTGCACCAACAAGGCCTGCCTCTTTTAAATCAACAGCATTTCTATCTGTCTGATATTGTAACAAAGCTTGCTGAACTTCATTATAAACTTTATGCAATTGAGTTACATATGATTTTCTTTGATAATTTTGCATTAAAGTAGGTACGGTCATTGCAGATACAACACCAATAATACCCAAAGTTACCAACACTTCTGCAAGGGTAAAACCTTTAAATGGAGCTGCTAAATTGCCCCCCCCCCGACATTCTTAATTCTTTTCATAAATAGCTCCTTTCTTTATTATAAACATTTTAATTTTAACATATTTTAAATATTTATTCAACTATCTCATACAAAGAAGGAGCTTCTTGAACACTTACATTATTTGAAGGAACTTTCAATACTTTTGCAATTACAGTTCTATTTGCATACTCTATTTTAATTTCATCTCCCTCTTTAATCTGTTTTGAAGGTTTTGCAGAATTTCCATTTACATATACTCTGCCCATATCTGATACTTCATTTGCAACAGTTCTTCTTTTTATTAATCTTGAAACTTTTAAAAACTTATCTAATCTCATATTTTCTCCTTTGTATATAATATAATTTATGATATAATTTGTCCAGAGGGCTAAGTGCTAATGAAAAAAAATATAATTTTAACTATACTTTCTATATTATTATTACAAAATACAGTATTCGCAAATGTAATAAAGTTTGTCCAAGTAACAGACTCTCATTTTATTGCAAAAAACGAATACAGAACAGAGGTTTTACAAGAAACTGTAAATAGTATAAACAAAGAAAAAGATATTGCTTTTGTAGTTTTTACAGGTGACAATTTAGACTCTCCTAAAGAGCAATACCTTCCTGATTTTGTAAAAATAATAAATAAACTCAACGTTCCATATTATATTGTAATAGGAAATCACGACGTTTTTAAACAAAACGGATTATCTAAAGCTCATTATTTAGAAATCATAAAAAATTACAATTATTTTTATAAATATAAAAAGCCAAATTATGTTTTCAAACAAAATGGATTTGTTTTCATTGTACTTGACGGAGCAAAAGAGGTAATACCTGGTTCTAACGGTTTTTATAAAGATAATACTCTTAGTTGGTTAGACAAACAATTAAAAAAATACAAAAAAGATCCTGTAATTATTTTTCAACACTTTCCTATTGTTATGACAAAAGAAAGACCAACTCATACTGTTTATCAAAAAGATAAATATATAGATATTTTAGATAAACACGATAATGTAATCTCTATTATTGCAGGCCATCTTCATATTAATGATGAAGTAATGAGAAATGGGGTATATCACATTACATCTCCAACTTTACTAAGTACACCTCCTGTATATAAAATAATTACAGTTTCTACAACAAAAGGCTTTTCTCCAATGATTTATACAGAACTTAAAGAAGTAGAAATGCCTAAATCACAAGAATAAGATTGCATTTTTTTATAAAAAATATTATAATTACACTAAAAACAGAAGTAAGAAGGAAAAAATATATAATGGATGGTTCGGGTAATACAATATTCAATTTGTTTGTAATAGCATTTTTGTTATTTTCAAACGGTTTTTTCGTTGCATCAGAATTTGCAATGGTAAAAGTTCGAAAAACAAGAATTGAACAATTAGTAAACGAAGGCAATTACAATGCATCAATCGCTTTAGAAGCACTAAAAGACTTAGATAAATTTATAGCAGCAGTACAACTTGGAGTCACAATATCAAGTATCGGTCTAGGTTGGGTTGGAGAAGGTACTTTAGCTCATATCATTGAACCAATTTTTGCCTTTTTACCGGGTATCAGCCAGAACATTGCGACTCACACAATGTCTGTATCAATAGCATTTGCATTGATTACATTTTTCCACGTTGTATTAGGAGAACTAATCCCAAAATCAATTGCACTGGAATACACAGAAAAAACAGCTCTATGGGTTGCTCGTCCAATGCAAGTTTTAACTTTTATATTTAATCCTTTCATTTGGTTACTTAACGGTTTTGGGAATTTTGTATTAAAACTAATGAATATTCCACACTCACATAAAGGATCATTAGTACATTCAACAGAAGAATTAGATATGCTTGTAAATGCAAGCTATGACGGCGGTGTGTTAAATGAAACAGAAAAAGATATGTTACATAACGTATTCAAATTTTCTGACCTAACAGCTAAACAAGTTATGGTCCCTAGAACTGACATGGTATGTATTCCAAGCGACATGTCTATGGAAGAATTAAACAAATTAGCTGCAGAAAATCAATATACCAGATACCCTGTATATGATGAAGATATCGACCATATAATAGGTTTAGTTCACGTAAAGGATTTATATTCTTTATCTATAAAAGACCAAACTTGTCCTATTTCTAATATTTTAAGAGATGTATTACTAGTTCCAGAAACAATTACAATGGACAACTTAGTTTTAGAATTCAAAAAACGCAAAGGCCAAATGGCAATTGTAGTTGATGAATTTGGTGGCACTTCAGGTCTTGTAACATTGGAAGATGTAATTGAAGAAATTTTCGGAGATGTTCAAGATGAATTTGATGAAGAAGAAGAACAAGAAGAAGATATAGTAGAAGTAGCTCCTAATACATACATAGCTAATGCAATGATGAGATTAGATGAATTTGCAGAATACTTTCAAATTAATGAAAAAGAAATTGATGATGACGATATCGACACAATTGGCGGACTTGTAGTAAAACTTCTAGGACGTCTTGCAGAAGTTAATGATAAAGTTGAATTAAATAATCTTATATTTGTAGTAAAAGAAGTAGATGGTGCAAGAATTACTAAACTAGAAATTGTTAAAACAGAACAAAAATCAGAAGACGAAGATACAGAACAAGCAAAACAACAAAATTAGAGCATGGTAATTCCATCACAAACTTTACTATTTTAAAAACAATTCCTCTTTTTAAATGATGTAGACAAACTTATATTGTATAGAATAGATATGTAAGATATTTGAACAATATTTGGGAAGTTTAATGAGCCAAAGTTTTGATTTTACATCATACAATAATATAAAAAGACTTACGGAGGAAGAACTTGCAAATTTATGGCAAGAATATCTGCGTGATAAAACAAACAAAACCGCCCGTGATACTTTAATTGTGCAATATATTTATCTAATCAGATATGTTGTAGGCAGAGTAAAAGTAACATTACCTTCAACTATTTCAATTGAAGATATCGCAGGTTACGGTGTAGAAGGTCTTATAAATGCAATTGAAAGATATTCTCCTCAAAAGAATACAAGATTTGAAACTTACGCACTTATCAGAATAAGAGGTTCCATACTAGATAGAATTCGTTCACAAGACTTTTTACCAAGAAGCGTAAGAAAGAAAATAAAAGATATTAAAAATGCTCAAGAACATCTTAAACAAGAGCTTGGTCGTATGCCAACCACAAGTGAAGTTGCTAATTTCTTAGATATGGATCCAGAAAAAGTTACACAAATCCTATCAGAAGATACAACAATGACATCTTTATACGACAAAAAAGGCTCCACAGATGACAGCATTGAAATCATTGATACAATACAAGATACAAATAAATTAAATCCTCAAGAGCAGGCAGAAGAACAAAATGTTAAACAAGAATTAGAAAAAGCACTAAGAAGATTGCCTGAAAGAGAAAGAATTATAATGGTCTTATATTATCAAGAAAATATGACTCTAAAAGAAATCGGACAAACAATCAATATGTCTGAATCAAGAGTATGCCAATTACACGCTCAAGCGATTATGAAACTAAAAAATATTCTCAGCGAAAACAGAACTTCAAGATTACAAAAAAGTATCATCGCTTAGCTTCATATTCAAGAATAACAAAATCGACACGATTGTTTATTTTCTTATTGTTGTAACTATATTTAAGACTTTCTTTATCAATACTATCTAAACCTTCAGTAGGTTCAACATTACCTCTAAAAGGCATATATTGACCATACCCCAATGCAAATAACTGTGAAGATGGTAACGCTCCATATGTAATCATATATTCAACAATATTATCAGATCTTTCTAAAGATAATTCCCAATTTTCATCATCATTACTATTTTCCTCTGTATGATTTTCAACAACACAGTAATTTGGCAATTGTTTTAATAATAAAACAATTGTGTCCAATAAGCATAAAGAACTTTCTTTAATTCGAGCCTCTCCCTCGTTAAAAAAGCAATCTTCATTGATACTGACAATTAAACCTCTTGGCACTTTAGTAAAAATAATATCATCCTTTTTTACAGGTAAATATTCTCTAAACATCTTATCCAACCTATCAACGTTTGGCTGATAAGATAAAGCAATATCTACAACGGGATTTGAAAAACCGGTGCAAAAAAATAATATTAAAATCAACAGGAATAAATATAAATTTTTCAACACACATATGCCTCTTGAATATTATTTATGATATTCAAGAACATATCTATTGGCTGATTTGGTTACGGCTTTAAGACAGTTAATACATAAGTGTCATTAAAATATTTATTCGCACAATTTATAATATCTTGTGGAGTCACTTTTTTTATTTTTTCAACAGCTTTCTTATGGAAATCATAACCAAATCCCATTACTCCGTAATGAGCAAGCCAATTCGCTTGTTGAGAATTAGTTTCACTTATAAAAGCCCATTTCCCAAATATATTATTTTTTGCGTTTTCTAATTCTTCTTCACTTACAAGAACTGTTTTTATCTTTTGAATTTCTTCCTCAAAACCTTTTAAAGAAGTTTCAATATTATTAGGTTCTGTAGCAATATAAATAGAAAAATTAGCAGAAAGTCTTGCAACATCATAAGCACTTCTTACAACATATGCCAAGCCTTTTTTATCTCTTAATTCCAAGAATAATCTTGAAGATAGCCCACTCGCTCCTAAAATAATATTCAATAAAGAAATAGCAGCGAAATCATCACTATCTGCAGAAGATACTGTCCAACCTTTTAAAATATGTGCTTGGTTTAAATCATCTTGAATAACTTCTACATTTTTCATTTCTTTAAGAATTGGTCTAGGTAATTCTGGCAATGTTTCAGTAGATTCTTTAATATCACCTAAATGCTTTTGCAAGAGATTATCTACGTACTCAAAATCTAAATCACCTACAAATGCACAAACTTTTTTGCTATTTGCAACAATTTCATTATACGCATTAATTACATCATCTTTTTTTATGTTAGGTAAATTTTCAAGAATTACAGTATTTGTAAACCCATAATTATGCCCCTCATAAATATTTTTATAATAACTATCAATGATTTTTGCACGAGGAGAATCTAATTCTGCAACTATTTCACCTTGAAGTTTTGTACGTTCTTTTTCAAATTCTTCAAAAGTTGTATTTTTAACAATATCCGTAAAAATTTCAAGAGCTTTTTCAAAATCTTCATTCAAACAAACAAATTTGAATTTGATATAATCCAGTTTTAATTCCGCAGAAAAATCAATTGCATATTTATCCAATTCTTCTGATAACTGTTGTGCTGTAAGAGATTTAGTCCCTTGCATAAACAATCTAACCATTAAAGAATAAACACCCGGCAAAAGTGACGGTTTATTTAATGAAAAATTCAAATAAAAAGCAACCCTTGGAGTATTAGGATTTCTTTTGTATGCAAATTCTATATTATTATTAAGTTTAGTGATTTTAGTATCCATATAATCTCTCCTCTTAGGTGAATTTTAGCATAACATATGCTAAAACACAAATACGATTTTTTTGATATAATTAAATAAAGAGGTTAAAAATGGGAAAAGGATTATTTATAACATTTGAGGGAGCTGACGGGTGTGGAAAAACCACACAAATGAAATTATTGGCTGAATATTTAAAAAATAACAGAAAAGATGTATTGCTTACAAGAGAACCTGGCGGAAAAGGGCTTGGGGAAAAAGTAAGAGAAATTTTATTAAATTATGATGGACCAGTATCTGACAGATGTGAATCTTTTCTATTTTTAGCAGACAGAGCTCAAAACATTGATATAATTGTAAACCCTGCAGTTTCTCAAGGGAAAATTGTGCTTTGCGACAGACATATAGATTCTACTGTTGCATATCAAGGTTACGGTAGAGGTCTTGATATCGAAAGGATTAACAAATTAAACGATATTGCAACAAATGGGAAAAAACCTGACCTGACTTTTGTATTTGACATAGATGTAGAAACATCTATGAAACGAGTAGGTAAAGAAAAAGACAGAATGGAAAGTGCCGGAATAGATTTTCATAACAGAGTTCGAGAAGGCTATCTTGAACTTGCCAAACAAGAACCTCAAAGAATTAAGGTTCTTGATGCAACTAAATCTATTGAAGAAATACATAATAACGTAATAGAAATTATTAATGAAAAATTGAAAAATCTCTAATATGTCATTTCCCAATTATCATTTAAGATTTTACCAAAACAACCATGGTAATTTGTTGAACTATTAGAGATACAGTAATTATTAAAACGTTTTTCTCTTGCATCTGTTGACAAAGGTACAGATGAACTAACTTCAGTATCATCATCAGCTTCACTTTTTGTAGCCAAATCATCTAATATACCGTTATTATACAAATACATAACAAACAAATCACGTCCAACAATATTAGGACCTTTTTGTCCATTTGTATCAACCCATACTTCTAATATATGAGTTTCAGCAGTTCTACCACCAATATAATATGTTGCAATAGCTGTTCCATCAGCTAACACAAAATGACGTTTTGCGTACCATTTTGTAATTGTAACCCCTGCTATTTTTTTATAATCTGCGGTTGCAGCAAAACATGGAGTTTGATCAGTTCCGCAATCTTGAACAACTTTAAAATATTGTTTTATAAAATTAGCAGCAGCATCTTCACTATTCAATCCAGCCTCTCTCAAATTTACAGCATTTCTATCTGTCAGATATTGAACACTTGCTTGTTGCACAATATTATAAACTTTATGTAATTGGGTTACATAAGATTTTCGCTGATAATTTTGCATCAAAGTAGGAACTGTCATTGCAGAAACAACTCCAATAATCCCTAAAGTTACTAACACCTCTGCAAGGGTAAAACCTTTAAATGGAGCTGCTAAACTGCCCCCCCCCCGACTTTCTCAAATCTTTTCATATATAGCTCCTTTCTTAATATCTTTTTTTTATTATAACAAATTTTTACATAATTTTCAATCTTAAATAGCAAATTTTTTTTTTAGGATCATTAATATACTAGATAAAAAATTTTAAGGCGCGCATATGAGTACACAAATTACACCTTCAATGACATATTACCAACCAAATCCTTCTGCTGCTCGTAAAAGAAAAATCGGAGCAACAATGGCAGGAGCACTTATTGGTATGAATGCATACTATTTACCGGTTTCTAAAGATATATTTATACAAAGAGCTTTCGATATTACTAAAAATCAAACTCAATCACAAATTGCAACTCTTGCGAAAATTGCAAAAGAAGTAGATAAAAAATCAGTCTCCACTGAAAGCAAAATGATTTTACAAGAAATGGGATTAACAGAAGATGTAAGTGTTATTACTCAAAAATGCATTGAGCTTGATAAAAAAATTACAGACAAAACAACTGTAAAAAATCTAAAAGACAATTTCGCTAATAATTTTGACACCTTTAAAAAGCAGCCAAGCTTAATGGAAAATACTTGTAATGAAGCATTCAGACGTGTTAAAAAGACAAAACTTTATTGGGGCTTAGGCTTAGGTGCTGCAATTGGTCTTGCATTAGGTCTGCTAAGTAGTAGAGAATAATTATACTGCAAGCATTTTAGGATTATTTATTACATCAATTACATTCGCATCTCTAAAATGAGATAATACTTTTATATTCTTAGGATTTTTAGCATTTTCCTTTGCCAAAATCGCACCGACAATTGCCTCTAATTGTGACATTGGCATCATATTCGAAGGCAAATCAATATGCCATTCATTTCTCAAAGTTTGCTGTAAAAACTTACAATCAGCAGGAGATCTTTCTTTATAACAAGAATTCAAATGCAGGCTCTGTCGCGTCAAGTACAATTCAAATCTATTAATCTCAATACCTTTTTCCATTAAAGATTTAAAATACTCACAACCTCTTGTAGAATATCTTTGAGTCCATCCTTCTCTATTCGGAATTAGAGGATTAGTTGCAACCATTTGATATGGTTTACCTAATATCCTCCATTTACCGTTAAGCATTGTCCTATCCCATACAAGAGATACACAAATTTTTGAGTATTTTAATGACGGATAATTGTCGAAAAAGAACATAACATCATTCATTGTGTATAATTTATCCACAAGAATTAAGTTATTTTCTTCATCTAAAATTGCAAGCCCACTGTCCATACCTGATGATGCAGCAAGTGATAAGCCCACATAATAATTCATAAATAATTCTCCTTACGCCAGCAATTGCGTAATTATTAAAGGTTCATCATCTGTCACAAGCACTGTATGCTCAAAATGAGCTGAAGGCATATTATCACTTGTGCTAACTGTCCATTCATCATCAGCTACAACAACTTCGTCTCCGCCCAAATTCAACATAGGCTCAATTGCTATTGCGTAACCTGATTTTAATAAAGTTCTATCACCAACTTTATAGTTAAATAAAAATGGATCTTCATGCATTTCATGACCTACACCATGGCCGCCATATTGACGAACAATACCTAATTTTTCTCTCAATGCAACAGCCTCTACTGCTCCAGATACATCATCTAAAACATTTCCTGCTTTCATCTGTGCAATACCTGCAAAAAGAGCTTCTTCCGTTGTTTTTAAAAGTCTTTGACATTCTTCACTGACTTTTCCGACAGGATAAGTCCAAGCACCATCACCAACCATTCCTGCATAAGTAGCTCCGACATCAATACTTATGATATCACCCTCTTTTACTTTTACATTTTCATTAGGAATACCATGTACGACCTGCTCATTAATTGATGCACAAATACATCCAGGAAAACCATGATAGCCAAGAAATGTAGGAATTGCTCTTTCTTTACGAATAATATCATGAGCAATACTATCTAATTCTTTTGTACTTATACCAGGTTCAATCACTTCTCTCATTTTTTGATGAACAAGAGCAACGATATGCCCAGCATGACGCATTCTTTTTATTTCATCACGAGACTTTTTATGAATCATAATTCTATTTTACGATAATTTATATGCAGAGGGACTTTTAGAATTTAAAACTAATTGTCCCTCTTTATAATTTATAAATTATCGCACCTTTCTTTTTTTATTTAATTACTTGTAACAATCTTTCCCAAACTTCATCAATTGATCCGTTTGCATCGATAGATTTTAGAACTCCTTTATTTGTATAATATTCTACTAAAGGAGCAGTTTCTTTATTGTAAGTATCAAATCTTGATTGAGCAACTTCTCTTGTATCATCTTTACGTTGAGTAAGTTCAGCACCATCTTTGTCACAATGACCTGCAACTTTTGGCGGCTTAAATTCAAGATTGTAAATCTCACCACAAACAGGGCAAGAACGGCGATTTACAATTCTTTCAACAAGAATACTTGTATCGATATCAAAGTATACTGCAATAAATTTAGTATCAATACCGTTATCAATTTCAGCATTCATCTTTTCAAGTTCTGCAGCTTGTTCTACACTTCTTGGGAAACCATCTAAAATATAGCCGTTTTTGCAGTCATCTTGAGATAATCTGTTTTTGATA
>UMEP01066817.1_pt1 | contig 64102 bp, 49 predicted proteins | sample 1964771 | NCBI WGS metagenome assembly UMEP01 (sample SAMEA4836022, study PRJEB28245) | human gut metagenome | biome: gut microbiome; material: fecal sample | place: Denmark | collected 2008 | reverse complement strand
CACCGGAAATGCTGAACGGGTATCCGCCGGAATATGCACGTGAACATAAAATTGAGGATTTTACCCTTGTTATTGATTATCAGATGTAACTTGAATTCGAAGAAACATTCTATGGAACATTTTCTATGTCCGGCAAGTTCTTCAAATGTCTTATGAATAAGGATTCTTTGGTTACGACATATCTGTAAGGGGGAATCAACAAAACTGATGCCGGTATAGTTTCCAAGCCTTCAATCATATATTTTCTCTGTTATAATGTAAATTCTTTGCAAAAATCATTGGCCATACAATAAATCTCTGTAACTTTAAATTTTGGAAACATAGTGGTAATCATTTAAATGTTATAATTGGACACTATAAGTTTAATGATTCCATTGTTATACTTCTAATTATCAGTAAAATATATTTATTCTTAGTGGCGAATTCACGTTAACTTAAATTTTGAATCCGAAATCTAATAACCCTAATAAAGTAAAGATATGAAAGGAATATTGTTCTTTTTGCTGGCCATCGCCTTGTTGTGGTTTGTCCGCAGCCCGAAGGCTGAAAGTTTCGTGGTACCTGCTGGTGGAGCTGCGGTATATAAGGCACCGGGTGATTCGCTGCCTGCCTATTTGCTGACAGAAGGGGATACCGTAGCTCTGAAATTGATAGATGCCACTTACTCTACCTTTCGTGAGAGTGATCAGACATGGTACATGAAACGCAGCGATCTCATTCCTCTTCATTGGATGGGGAAGATAGAACATGTCGAGCAATGCTGGCTGAACAAAATAAGCACGCACTTCGTCACCCTCCCAAAAACTGACGGAAAGATGCTTCCCTTTTTCTTCCTCGGCATTACTCTGCTGGGCGCCAGTATTCTCTGGTTGCTGCGTAAACGGCGCAACCAGTCTTTTGTCCCCTATGTGGCTGCCCCCGTACTGATAATGTCGGCAGGGATAGCAGTGCTCCAACTAACAGCCGATGATGCGATCTGGTTTTGCCATCCTTCGGTTGTAGGCTGGCCGCTGACAATCGTCAATTTCGCCCTATTCGCTGCCTGTACGGTGGCGCAGGTCTATTTACTTCGGCAGACATTCCGCTCGTGTACTGCTACAGACCGCAATAATCGCTTTAAACCCACCTTTTTGCTGCCGCTGTTAGCTGCAATCATCCTCGTGGCTGTCCTATTGCTCTATCCATTTGCCAGTATGTGGGTTGATATCCGTATCCTGCAACATTTACTTTACGGCGTGCCATTTCTGCTCCTCGTAGTATACGCATTATATACAGGTTGTAAATTTGTCTTACAAGTAAAGTGCGGTATATTACAAAAGTTGGTAGTCCTTATGGCGGGTGCAGCATCATTAGTCACGCTGACGGTGTTAGGCATCATAGCAGTGAGTATCCTTTTTTTCGTCATTTTTGTTATAGCGGCTTTTTTCCTCTTGAATAATTTTGCAGCCAGTAAAGAGCCGGGAAAAGACAGTTTCGAATACCAACCGGGATATAAGCCCAGTTGGCATACTTGTCCCAATTGTCCGTATGCCGATTCGGTAATCATAGAAAGAAAAGGGAGTGTAGAAACCCGAAAGTATTATTGTAGAAGGTGGAAATGTGAAAAATCCTTTGAAAGATGTTACTTTTAATCAGAAGGAGTATAAATAAACAGGTAGACTTCTTGAATTTATTCGTCAGAGGTTTTATGAACTGTAGAAATTATTTCTCTATTTCTACCTTCACTTCCTGAATGTTCTGAAGTTCATCGCTGAAGTTGACGCCAATCTTGTAGACCGTACGGCTATCCTTGAGAAAAGGTGCGGCATAGCCTTTCTTCTGGATCTGGGCTAGGGCTTTGTCCGCGCTGCCGTTTAGTTTGAATTCCATGATGTACACATAGTCCTGTACGTAGAAGCCCATAGCTCATACCAAGCCCAGGTGCAGCACGGGATATACCGTCCAGTCTTTCTATAGTTTCTCCAGTGCCAGTCCCTTAAAAAGCTTTTTTTTCCCCGTGCGACAGACCTTCCAAATTCTGCACTCCTACCGGATATAGCTTGCTCATAACCTCTGGATTTTGATTCTACACAAATACAGTAATATTCGGCGAAGATTTAAACAGACGGGGACACGAAAAATGGAAAAGTTGGCCGGAAATTGCGAAATGGTGCATTCTGTTTAAATATTAACAATATCTTAAAGATCGTGTGGGGCCTTCTGAAGTGAAAAAATAGTATATTTGCAATAGACGGTTGTTTGTTTTAGAGGAGGGCAGCTTTATGAGGAAAATATATTGGAAAGGTGTAAGAAAGAAGGTAGACAAACTGATAGAGAGGCTGATTGATTGCATCCTGATTTTTACCAATTGGTTAGGCTGAAAGCGATGCGCCGATTGTTACAGGCAAAAGAAGGAATGAACAAATTATGAGTATATAAACAGATAAGATTATGTGGAGAAAACTTTTTGCCATATTCAGCTTGTTCGTTTCAATGAGCATGCAAGCCCAGAATGTCGACGAGCGAATCGCCTCGCTCATTAATCAAAGCAACTGGTTTGAGTTGGAACAAGCGTTGAAAGAAACTCCTGCTAATTCCATATCACCATTTTTGCGGCAGTTGGCTACAGCCATGACGCATCATTATTTCAACCGTCCAGACTCAGCATGTGTCGTTCTTTCTGATTTGCTGGGCAATCATCAGCAAGAACTGGGCGATCACACCATGAATATGGTTATCCTATTGAGTACCAATCTAGCTAGAACCGGTCATTACAATGATGCAGCCGGACTGCTTCAGAGTCTCTATGACCAACTGACTGCTTTGGGTACGGACAGCACCCTGACCGTAGCATATCGCGATCAGGCACAGCAATATCGGGCTTTGGCTGCCTGTGGCACCCTCTATAGACCGCTTCATAAATCGGATGAATACCGCATTCCGATGGTGATTGATGATAAAGGCGGGCAACACTCCATTGAAATGGATGGAAGCATCAATGGGAGAGAAGGACGTTTTCTGTTTGATACTGGAGCCGGAGGAAACCTGATAACCCCAGAATTGGCAAAGAAATATGGTTTGCGTTCTTTGGATGCAGATATCACCGTGGGAGGTGTTGGAGGACTGAAACAGGGAGATTATGCTATTGCAGACACGTTGCGTATCGGGGAAATGACCTGGGTGAATGTGCCTTTTGCCGTAATTGATGCCCGGACGGGACATGATGAAGCAGATAAGTTCAGTGAAAAATTTCAGCTTCCTCCTGTCATCGGACTCTCTGTCATGTTTTGCATGCAGGAAATTCAGTTGGATTTTGAACACCGTGAACTCATTATCCCAACCATACAGACATCATCTCCGTGGGGCAAAAGTAACCTTCTGCGCACGGATACAGAAGGATTGCAGTTAAAGACGACAATTGATACCGGGCATCCTGTCTATCTTCATTTTGATACAGGCTCTTATTACACTTATATGCAGCCCGCCTGGTACAATCGTCACCAAAAAGAGGTGGATTCAGCAGGAGTGCCCGATTCGCTTCGCATGGCTGGAATAGGGGGTGTGGCAATTACCCGTACCTACAGGTTGCCGCAAATGAAATTCCATATAGGAAACGGTATCGCGACGATTGATTCGGTCAAAGTAAATACCGGGATTGATTTGCATACGGGACAGATGAAATCCCACGATACAGAAGATGGGGTACTCGGCTTGAATGCACTGGAAAAGTTCTCTAAAGTGATTATCAACTTGAAGGATATGTATATGGAGGCTATTCCTTATGCAGAGAAACAATAAGTGGATGGTATTATGATAGAATAAAAAGGGAGAATCTTCAGCTTCGAACCGTCAGATTCTCTCTTTTTTATTTTTCAGTAGTCCCATCTTTTTCATTTGATGAACTGTCAGTTCCGGATCGTAGATCACCTCACAGCCTGCCGTTGCCTTAAGGACCTGGATATATGTTTCAATATCACCGACGCCGATTTTATTTCGAAGTTCATTCAGCATTTTGGCATCTTCTACAGGCCAGATATATATAACCTGCCTGCCGTCCACCGTGATGGTATAAGATTGTGTGCCATATTTCTGCGGCTTACATTCCCTCATCCTGATTCTATCTGTCAAAACAGCAAAATCGCCGGCACTTACAAGTTCTTTCTGCACTGCTTCTTCCATTATAGGAAGATGCTTTTTCTGGAATTTCAAATCAGCATGATCTACAATCAACCATATAGTCTTATAGGATTGCTGGGACAAACCTTCAGGCAGTCCCTTCTTCAATATTGAAGTAACAAGAATCTGGTTTTCCTTGTCGATGGCCTGTGTTTGTTCCTGAAGCAGCATAAGAGAATCTATTACAGAGACTGGAACGTCATTAGCTCCTGTGCTGTTCAGCTTATTCATTAGAATCATGGACTCCGTTCTGACTTTCTGGTCATTTTCATAGGCCACCAACAATAATGAGTCTATTTCCTGAATACTTTGTGCTTTCAGGTATGTGCTTAATACAAGCAGAATGAATATGAATATTTGTTTCATAAAAACTGTTTTTGAAATTAGATGTTAACTCCTTGCAGATAGTCAATCGCAGCTTACAGCTGTACATCTATTCCACGCATCACCTCTTCGGCTGATGGTTCCACGACCTTATCTATTTTCACTCCATTACGTTGGGCATTTTTTCTACATTGCAACTACAAAAAGTCAGCCCTACAACAATAAGAATGACTTGAAATAAAATGTAACTCCGTTTCATATCTATTTTTGATTATTGATATCATAATAATTGTTTTATATCGGGTAATATACAAAAGGTTAAATCGCTATTTGTTGACATAAATATCAACCGACCCCAATCTGTAAAAAATATGATAAAGTCAAGAATTTTATCTATGATTTATATATCAATATGTCAATATAATAATTATCATCTGACACTTCTATGTGATATTGTTTCTTTTATGAGTTGAAATAAACTGACACGATGCTCAAGACTCCACTTCCACCTTCACTTCCTGAATGTTCCGAAGCTCATCACTGAAGTTGACACCAATCTTGTAGATTGTACGGCTGTCCTTGGCAAAAGGTGCGGCATAACCTTTCTCCCGAATCTGGGCCAAAGCTTCGTCCGCGCTGCCGTTCAACTTGAATTCCATGATGTACACGTAGTCCTGCGTCTGGAGCACCAGGTCAATCCGACCGCGACTGGTATGGTATTCCACCTGCACATAGAAACCCATCAGCTTGAAAATGATGTAGAGAATATTCTGGTAATGCACTTCACGGTCGCGCGCCAGCTCGTAAGGAATGTCGGCAAACATAGTCTTCAACCGTTCGAAAAAATCGTCCACCTTGCCCGCCATTACTTCCTCCACAAAGCACTGAATCTGGTAGGGTGACTTGCTTACGCTCACCGATGCGTAGTTGGGCAGCAGGAACTTGAAGAACCCCTGTTCCACTTCGCGGTTGGGAAATCCCAACGTGTAGTTCTCGAACATCTTGTTATAGCCCTTGATGGTGAGGTAACCACTCTGGTAGATGACCGGTATCGGGTCGGTAGAGGCCGTATCAATACTGTCCAGCACCGGCTGGCTGGTGACGATGTGTTCCAGGTCTTCTATCGGATAGTGGTGGAGCTTGAGCAGTTCGACAAGGTAAGTCGGTGTGCCTGTTTCAAACCAGTAGCTGCCGAACTTTTTCTTCGCAAACGTATTGAGCAGACTGAACGGATTGTACATGCCTACGGCATTTTCCGTGAAGTGATAGCCATCGTAATTGGATTTCAGCTCCGCACAAGTCTCTTCATAAGTCAGGCCCGCAGCTGTAGCCAGCACGTGAATGTCTTCCTCAAAATACGTATGGATTTCCTTTTCGCTGATGCCGCAGATTTCCACGTAACGGTCGTCCATGGAGATATCCATCAGGTTATTCAAATCACTGAACACGCTGACCTTGCCAAACTTGGTCACTCCCGTGAGCAGGGCAAAGCGGATGCACCCGTCCATGGATTTCAATGCCCCGTAGAAGGCTTTCAGGGTGCTGCGGTATTCGTTCTGCAAGGCTTCATTGCCGATGGCCTGAAGCATGGGCTTGTCGTATTCATCAATGAGAATCACCACCCGGCGGCCTGTCTGCTCGCATGCACGGCGGATGATGCCCTGGAAACGAAGGGAAAGACTTGTCTCACTTTCCCGTGCGCCGTACTGGCTTTCCCAAATACATAGATTATCATTCAAAATGCTGGTCAGCGATTCCGGCGTATCGTATTTCTGTGTATTCAAATCCAGGTGCAGCACCGGATATACTGTCCAGTCCTTCTCCAGTTTCTCCAGTGCCAGTCCCTTGAAAAGCTCTTTCTTTCCTTGTGCGTAGGCTTCAAGGGTCGACAATAGCAGGCTTTTTCCGAAGCGTCGCGGACGGCTCAGAAAATAGTAACTTCCTGTATTGAACAACTGATAAATCAAGGCGGTCTTATCGACGTATTCATAACCACCCAATATCACTTTCTCAAAGTTCTGCACTCCTACCGGATATAGCTTGCTCATAACCACTGGATTTTGATTCTACTGCGAATGTAGTAATTTTCAGTGAACATTCAAACAGGCAGGAAACAGGAAACGGAAAAGTTGGCCGGAAAAGTTGCTGAGTGTGGTAGCGGCTTCGGGAAAAAAGAAAAGGAACCGACCCATTTAAGAGGCGATTCCTTTTTCGTGAGATTTATTTTTCAGTTTATTCTGCTACTTTTTTCACCACCAGCGTATGGTTATTGGCATCTCTCCATTCTGCCAGAAGGGCATACAGTTCTTTGTAGCTCGACGGAGTCTGTAACTGGCGGCTGATGCGCAGGCTGCGGGTTACTTTCATGCCTTCTTTCGTGGGCTGGTAGCTGAATACTACTTTTCCGCAGGCATTACTGATTTCCTTGTTGGCGCGGGGAGTCACTTTCATACCTTCCGGCAGGTAGACAATGGTCTCCAGTATGCAGTTCACCGTTCTCGGCAGAAGGATATTCTCGGGAATGGTTGTATTGGCGGCATACGCATAGAGCGTGCGGGCCGGTGTAGGGTCGTTCAGTGTCACGATTCCCCATCCTTCGGCGGGCTGCTGCAATTTCTTCTCGTCCACCTTCAGGGTGTCGGTCTGCTGCATTTCCTTGGCTCCTAAGTAAGCTTCCATTGTCAGTGGTTTTCCATCCAGACTGGTCACCGTCAGGAAGGGTTGCAAGTTGGCTTCTTCGGTGCCTGTCAGGGCGACTTTTTCGGGCATCAGCTTGCTTTGGGCTACCAGCGATACGATGGTAGACAAACCTTGGTTTTCTGCTTTCGACGAACGCAAGGCACATACGGCTACTTCCGCTTCCAGTCCGGCTGCCTGCTGCAGGGTAACATCCAGGTTCGCTAATTCTGCTTGGGTGCCGTAAGCCGAACGGATGACTTCCGATGCCGGACGCAAACGATAGCCGGCATCCTGCAGTGATACACCGCAACGGCCCAATTGATACAGTTCAGTCATGTAGTGGGCGATGGCGTTGCGGACTGCCTGTGGATTGTCTTGGATGCCTCGGGTTAGTTCGGCTACCTTTGCTTCAATGATGGAACGGTTGCCGGGCTGGAACTGTGCTTTCAGGCTTTTCAGGGCTTCATCGTATCGTGACCAGGTTGAGGCCATGAATACGGGCATCATGCCGCTGGCTACCGCTTGTGCTTGTCCTATGCTTTCTCTTGCAGAAGGATAGGCGTAAGGGCGGGGTTTTACTTCCTTCAGTGTCCAGGTGAAGGATTTCATTCCGTCTCTCTGGGCAATGGACGGCTGGGCAGAGGCGTTCAGCAGTTCATAGTGTACAGATTTTCCGGCTGGTACGTTCAGGCGGAAGGTAAATTCCTTGATGGGAGAGAGTTCCTTGACCGGACAGCAGACATCGAGTTCCGGCAGGTAACCGGCTTTGCTCACAATGGAGTAGTCCAGCACGATGGTGGCACCTAACTCAAGTCCGGTGTGTACCACAACCATCTCTTTCAACTGGTTGTAGGCCGGTGCGTTGGTAGCTGCGGCAGGCAACACCTCTACAAAGGCATTGGCGGGTGTCTGAACCACGGTGCCATCTTTCTGACGGGTGTAGGACTCGTGAATCTCCAGCTTCTGAAAATCGGGGTTATACACGATAAATGTTTCTCCGTACAAGCCGTTCATGGCGGCATGGGTGAACAGGGTGAGTTCCTTTTGTACCCGCATCTCCTGACTGCCGTCGGCACGCAGGGTGTACGTTTTCGAAAGTTTGCGGAATTCCGCTTCCGATGCGGCTCTGACCGGCAGCACTGCCAGCAAAAGCATTCCTATGATTCCTATGTAGATTGATAATGTTTTCATTACGCTTCGTTTCTTGTTAAATCCTCGAATGAGTGGTTATTTCTTTACCACAATATATTCTCCATATCCCTTGGCTGTGTTCACTGCGTTTCGGAAACTTTCCCAGTCGGAAGCTTCGTAGACCCGTTTTTTCAGGCGTAAGGATGTTTTCACCTGCAACTGGTTGCCGTTTTGGCCCATGTATCCGGTGAATCCGGCTCCGGAGCCGTCCATCTGGTCGCGTTTCTCCTTTCCTTGCCATTCGTATCCGGCAGGAAGTTTCAGGTTTTCTTCCATTTCCACCAGACGGGAGCAGCCGTCCTTGAAGCCGTAGGCCCGTTTCTCCAGGCTGGTATCTATCCGCAGGTAGGAGAGTACTTGCGTGTAGAGGTTGTTCAGCACGAAGGGTTTGAAAAACATTTCTCCCTGGTCGCCCTTCAGTGCATATTCCGGAATTTCGTAGCGGAACGTAATCCGGATGGGGGCGCGCTGGTAGTCTTTCGGTGTTCGTCCGTAGTCCACACTTTTCAATCGGGCTTTGGGCGATACGTTCAGCAACTGGCGTTCCATGGTATGTGCCCATTCGCTTTGGAATCCGGTGGTGAAGATGCGGCGGATGTTGCTGTCGCTCTGTCCTTCTGCTTCGATGGTAAAGGTGCCTTTCAGCGTGCCTTTTTCATCGAGGGTGTTCTGTGCTTTGATGCGTACGTAATGGTTTTCCGGGTCGGAGATGGGAGTCAGGCACAGGTCGGTGCCTTCCGGTGTGCCTGGCAGGTAATTCTGCTGCTGTTCGGCACTGCTCCACAGTTCCCGGCAGAAAGGTACCCACGTGGGGTCGAGCGGCATCATCGTGCCGTCACTGAGTTTCACCACAGCCACGCAGTGATTGAAATGGTCGGCCGGAATGGTCTCTACCCGGCTGCCTGCCATGGTCATGGCCGGAAAGGCTTCGAATCCTGCCATCCGCAGGAATGCAATCAGCGTGCCGGCAATGTCCTTGCACACGCCACAGCGGTCGGTGTAGTTCATTTTCAGGTTGTGCAGGGTGAATCCTTCTCCCTTGCCCATGGAGATACCTGCATAACGGATGTTGTCGGCTACCCAGTGGGTAAGTACCGCTACTTTCTCCAGTTCGGTCTTTTTACCCCGAATGAGTTCGTCTACTTTCTTCTGGGCCTCTGGAATGGCGGTGAAGCTGCCGTAGTCTTCGTTGACTCCGTAGAACCAGCGTGACTTTTCTTTCCAGTCGGCGGTGGTAGACATCATCAGCTTCGGTGCGGCATCATAGAAATCGACCATATTCGGTTCCCGACGGAAGGGCAGGATGGCATCTTTTGCGAAGGTATAGACTTTCCGTCCGTCTTCATAGCGCATGGAGGAAGCGCAGCTGCCCTGATAGAACTGGAATTGCATTTCTTTTTCGGCCGGCAGACTGACGCGGTACACTTTGCGCAGGGTGGGATCGGCCGACCAGAAGGGCACGATGTCGTAGAACTGTCCGCGCATGGGCGGGATAAAGCGGGAGTCGTCTCCTGCTTGGGGCGCATCACCCAGCAAGGCGTACGTGAATCCTTTCTTGTCGATCTCATAGTCGATGATGTCGCCCGGTTGCAATGCGCCCAGTTCCAGCATAATCTGGCGGGCTCCCCAGTAGATAGCTCTGGCCGGAGCGGCATAGTCGCACGCCTTGCTCACATCAACCGATGTATATGTTCCGTCGGCATGGTAGATGGTCACTCGCTTGAAGGTGGCGGCTGCCGTCAGCGGGTCGTAATCGTATTTCAGTACCCGTTGCTGCAAGGCTCCGGCAGTTGTCTGCACCCGTACGGCCCGGCAGACCGCAAACGAACCTTGTCCGGTAGGTTCCACTGTCACACTGGTACTGTCCAGTAAATTTACACAAGGATAATCGGCATACTGCTTATCCAAAGAAACTGCCCCGCCGTTTCTCCACGACTGGGCATGTACGGCCGTTCCTCCCCATATCAGGACGGCAGCACCTACAAAAAATAGTTTTGTCTTTTTCATATTTTTCTGATAGATTGCCTGGTAAAAAATAACGGTCTTAAAGGTATGCATTCTTATGTAGCTGACCTAACGATTGAGGGATTTATTTTTGATAAATGCCTCCGTAATTGGTCAGGTTTTGGTATATTTGTGGGAGATACAACCTTTGAACTTAAAAAATACACGTTATGAAACACATCCTGATTCTTCTGTGTGCCCTGTTAGGGCTTGGCAGTTGCCAAAGCAGTAACACTACTGAGATAGACAACCGGACGGTACAGACATTCGACGTGCCGCGTTTTATGGGGAAGTGGCACGAAATAGCCCGTTACGACCACCGCTTTGAAAAGGGCATGACCCGTGTAACGGCCACTTATACCTTGCTTCCCAACGGGCGCATCAAGGTGCTGAATGCGGGATACAAAGATGGGAAGTATAAGGAAATCAAGGGAAAGGCCAAACAGCCCGATCCGAACGATCCCGGCAAGCTGAAAGTATCGTTCTTCCTGTGGTTCTATGCCGACTATTATGTGCTCGATATTGACCCGGACTACCGCTACGTACTGATAGGCAGTAGCAGTGACAAGTATCTCTGGATCATGAGCCGCGAGGAAACCTTGCCTGACGGGGTGCTTCAGGAACTCCTGAATAAACTTCGGAAGCGTGGATATGATACGGAAAGACTGGTGTTCAACAAATGAGAGAATACTGGAAATAAAGGAATCCCTCTGCTTCACTTTGCAGCGAAAGTAGGGGGATTTTTAGCGAATGGTCGGTAATTTTCTCAGGCCCTGAACCCGATGCGACGGATGGGCTGCGGTTCCAGTTTCACCACCTGCTTGCCGCGGAGACGATTACCTGCCTTCACGACATCTTCCTGGGTGATGGTACGGAACAGGAAGGTATTGTCGGGGATGGAAGGTTGCGACATGATACGCTGGGCCATGCACTTGATGATGCCCTGCTCAATCAGGTTGTGCAGCCAGCGTCCGTTGCCGAAATACTCATCGCGCTGGGCAGTGGTTTCCGTAATCAGGGTGTACAGTTCCTTGTCTGCTTCGGAGGTCAGTTGGAAATTGCGTTTCTGCAAGAGACGGTGTGCCATTTCCATCAGTTCGTCCGCATTGTAATCGTCAAAGTAGAATTGGAGAGGGAAACGCTCCTGCAAGCCGGGATTGGTACGGAGCATCTGCTGCATTTTGTCCTCGTAGCCGGCCAGAATGATAATCATGTCGGGATTGGGTTCCGAGAGCACGGTGAGCAGGGCGTGAATCACCTCTTTTCCGAAATCTTTCGTTTCTTGCTTCGTGGTAATCAGGGTGTAGGCTTCGTCGATGAAGAGTACGCCTCCCCGGGCCTCTTCAATGGCTTGCCTGATGTACTTTTCTGTCTCACCGATGTATTCGCCTACCAGCTTTGTGCGGCATGTCTCTATGGTATGTCCGCTGGAAAGCAGTCCCATTTGGTGATACAGCTGTCCGATGAGTTTGGCCACCGTCGTCTTTCCTGTACCAGGATTGCCTAAGAACAGCATGTGGTGGCGGTTGTCCAGCTCCGTGTCGAGCCCTAATTCCATACGCCGTTTCATGAAGGCGGCCAGCATCCGGGCCTCCCGCAAGTCTTCCTTCAGGCGGGTCAGTCCCACCATCTCCTGCAAAGCTTGTTCGGCATCCGATGGTGTATTGTCTTCGGGCAAGGGACTATCTTCTTCGTCATGCGGAAGCGGCTGTTCTTCATTAAACGGCAAGGAAAGATCATCTGCCGGAAAGTCTTCATCTGGGTCGTTGGTTTCCGACTTGTCGGGCGTATAGATGGTGTTCTCTTCGGTGAAGATGCGGCTCATCGCTGTGCTGCATCTGCGCAACTGATAGGTACTGTCCATCGTACCGTAGAAAATGAAGATAGGACCGGAAGAAGTTTTCTGTTCCATCAGGTTTCCTAACAGGTCGAGCAGGTTGGATTCCTGTCGGGAGTACTCCTTGTATGGTACTTCTACCAGCATTACTTTTCGGGTGTCCATCTTTTCTTGCAGGACTTTCCATTGCAGGGAACCCTCCAGCAATTCCTGTAGGGAGAAATGGCTGCAGAGAGCAGTCTGCTTCTCACAGAAATGGAGGGCCAGCAGGCGGGAGGCATATTTGCGGGCCTGATTGCCTGAAACGAGCAGGTGAGGCACGGCAAGCTGATGGCTGTCGAGCGCATACAATGTTTCGAGGAACTGCCGGATGAGGTTCGAGTCACACTGTTCCTGGTGCATCCAGGAGAACAGGGGCAGGAAGCAGAAAGTCTCGGCAAAGTATTTTTCTTCAGGGCGGGTCTGGAAATCCTCCACCTCGGTCTTGTCCCAGCATTCGTAGCCGGAATAGAGTTCTAAGAGTGTCCATCCCACCGGGCGTCCGTTGCGGTAGACGTAGATACGGTAGAGTCCGGCTTCCCATTCTTCTTCAGAGAGGATATCGAACCGTACTTTTCGGGGCCTTTTTCCTTTCAGTGAACGGGTGTCACAGCCCAACAGGCGGTATTCGCTGGAATATACTCGGATAGAGAGTTCTTGGGCATCGGTAAAACCATCGGGATGAGAGATTTCCACGGCGAGGTGGTTGTGAGCATATTCGGGAGCACAGAGATCTTCAATAAAGGTGCGTGTAGCACGTAACATGACATTTTTCATATACAACAAACGAATTTTAAAATGAGAAAATAGAAATAGATAAAGATAAAAGCTTACGGACATAGAAGGTAAAGGTCCGTAGCAGCGTAGATTCCCTCTCGTTTCCCCATCGAAAGAGAGGTGTGCGGCTAGTACGTCAAAGAGCACAACAATCCTGGCCTCCTTGTCGGAAGCAATAATTCATTCGATTCCTATGCTGAGAAAAATCCGGTCAGGACCTCAGCGGAACGTAACGAAAACTTTGTGTGACATCTTTAACGATCATTTGTTGTATCTAAAAATCAATGTGCGATGAAAACCGCTTTATGCGGATTTTCGGAGCAAATATAAGCATAACTCTTTAATAAACGAAGAATTAGGGAGGAAAATCATACTTGTGACAAAAATAATTCTCCTCGCGACCGTTGGCTCATTAAGGGATTATCCTTACATTTGAGTAAAGATAAAAAACGAAGGAATATGTCGCACACGAATTTTAATCTGCAACGGTTTCTGGATGCGCAGGAAGGCGTGTATCCTGTGGCATTGAAGGAAATCAGGAATGGAGGTAAGCGCAGCCATTGGATTTGGTATATCTTCCCTCAGCAGAAGGGGTTAGGCTATAGTTATAACTCGGAGTTTTATGGACTGGACGGGGAAGAAGAGGCCCGGGCTTATCTGGCACATCCTGTATTGGGTGCCCGCCTGCGGGAAATCTCCCATGCCTTGTTAGGTCATCGTGGCCATCGCACGGTACGGGAACTGATGGGGTCGGAGGTGGACGTGCTGAAACTGCATACCTCGATGAAATTGTTTGATAAGATAGCACCGGGAGAGGTGTTCGGAGAAGTGTTGAAGGCGTATTTTCATTAAAATTTAAGAGTATGTTAGCTTATACGTATATGGAGCATGGTCGTTTCTCACTGATAGAGAAGCCTGTGCCCGAACTGAAAGACCCGAAGGACGCCCTGGTGCGCGTCACGTTGGGAAGTATCTGCACCAGTGATTTGCACATCAAGCACGGCAGTGTGCCGCGTGCTGTACCGGGTATTACGGTGGGGCATGAGATGGTGGGCATCGTGGAAAAGGTCGGTTCAGAAGTCACTACCGTGAAGCCGGGTGACCGGGTAACGGTCAACGTGGAGACCTTCTGCGGAGAATGTTTCTTCTGCCAGCACGGATATGTAAACAATTGTGAGGACCCCGACGGAGGATGGGCATTGGGTTGCCGCATCGACGGCGGACAGGCGGAATACGTGCGGGTGCCGCATGCCGACCAGGGATTGAACCGCATTCCCGACGGGGTGACGGATGAGCAGGCACTTTTCGTGGGTGACATCCTGGCCACTGGTTTCTGGGCTGCCCGTATCTCGGAAATCACACCCGAAGATACGGTGCTGCTGATTGGAGCCGGACCTACGGGAATCTGTACCTTGCTCTGTGCCAGGCTGAAACATCCGCGCTGTCTCATTGTATGTGAGAAATCGGAAGAGCGTATCCGTTTTGTGCAGACTCATTATCCCGAAGTTCTGGTCACTACACCGGAACAGTGTCAGGAGTTTGTGAAAGCCCATAGTGCGCATGGAGGAGCCGACGTAGTCATTGAAGTGGCCGGAGCTGATGATACCTTCCGGCTGGCTTGGGAGTGCGCTCGTCCGAATGCCATTGTGACCGTCGTGGCTTTGTACGACCGTCCGCAGGTGCTTCCTTTGCCCGACATGTACGGTAAGAACCTCACTTTCAAGACAGGCGGAGTAGATGGTTGTGACTGTGCCGAAATCCTCCGGTTGATAGCGGAAGGAAAGATTGACACTACGCCGCTCATCACACACCGCTTCCCGCTTAATGAAATAGAAGAAGCCTACCGCATCTTCGAGAACCGTCTGGATGGGGTGATTAAGGTGGCGATAACTGAAAAAGTCGAGCTTTATGCAGGAGACACGGACTGGCAGCGTATTGCTCGGACCAAACAATCTGATTTCCGTCGGAATTGTTTGCAGGTGGGATGTGAGGCCAATTCATTGAACAGGCAGGATGGTACGAAGAACTATTATGGCAATGTGCTTCAGGAAAAGGATGCCCGGAAAGGATTGAATTTCTACGAAGGTTTCCGGAAAGAAATCTTGTCTGCCATAGGGGCGTACAGACAGCCGTTATGGGCTAACTTACTCCGTAGTGAACATATTCCGTGGAACTTGTTTTTCCCGATGGGACTTACTTCTCGTGCGAAAGAAGCGTGTGGTGAACTCTTGAGGGAACTGACAGGGCTGGAAGTGAAGGAGGTGACCTGTATCCGGGTTGAATATGCTCCTTCTTCTGCAGACACTACAGATGGATGGCGCTATTTGAATGACGGTACCTCGTTTGACTGTTATATTGCGTACAAGGATAATTCGGATGCTTTCTGTGGAATCGGTATAGAAGTAAAATACACGGAAATGGCTTATAAGTTGCAGCTGGGTTCGTCTGAATATAGGCATACCCGGGAGAAACTGAGTGAAGAGTATCTGTGTGTCACCCTTCAGAGTGGATGCTATCACACGCTTTCTGCTGCCACTGACGAGGAAGCCTTTCCAAAAGTTCTGATAGAAGATGATTACCGTCAGTTGTGGCGTAATCACATGCTTGGCATGTCGATGCTACAGCATTCAGACATCCGACATTTCTTGTCGGTGCATTTGTATCCTTCCGGGAACAAACACTATGAGAAGGTGCTTCCTGAATACGAGCGTTTGTTGACAGAGAAAGGCCAGAGCACCTTTCTTCCTCTTACTTATGAGCGACTGTTTGAAGCAATGGGACATTATGTGTTTTTTTCTTGTGAGGAAGATAGTAAATGGAAAGAATATTTGCGGGACAGGTATTTGTACTGAGAATCTGAAAAGGAATTATGAAGAAATCTTTAATAGGAGCCATTGGAGAACAGATGGTTTCAGTGAAATTGATGCAACAGGGATGGAGTGTGTTGAATGCTAATGCTTCTATTACGAATTTTGAATCCATAGATTTGGTGTGCATAAATCCCGAAACAGATGAAATATCCCTTGTTCAGGTCAAGACTCAACTGGGGCAGAATCCTAATTTTAATGTAGGATGTACGATTCAGAAGGTGGATACCTTGTTGGAAAAGATTAAAGGACCATGGGTATTCGTTCAGGTTATCGGCGAAGGGCTTGATATGGAATTTCATTACTTTATCCTTTCGCGACAGGAAGTAGCTGACTTGATTCTTACTAGTAATGAATGGTACCTCAACGATTGGAAAAGGACAAAAGAATTATCGGATAATTGTACTGTAAACTTGAAACTGAAGTGGTTGAAAGGGGAAGGAGAGTTAGAAACGCCCTTACATTCTGCCTACGTTTGCAGTTTGGATCATGATTCAGAAAATTGCTGGCAGAAATTATGGGAATAATGAGAATCTGAATAAATGTTGTTTTAAAATATACAGACTATGCGAAAGAATTTTGGAGTAAAAACATGGTTGTACCCGATGCCCGTATTTATTGTGGCAGCGTACGACGAGAATGGAACCCCCAACGCCATGAATGCGGCGTGGGGAGGAATCTATACGGATGACATGGTGGGCATCTGCCTGGCCGAAGGACACAAAACGACCCAGAATATTCTGGCTACGAAGGCCTTTACCGTGAGCATGGCTACAGCCGACCATGTGGCAGCCTGCGATTATGTGGGGCTTGTCTCGGGAAAGAAAGAGCCGGATAAATTTGCCAAAGCCGGTTTCCATGCCGTAAAATCGGAGTTCGTGAATGCGCCGGTCATTGAGGAACTGCCCATGACACTGGAATGTGAGCTGGTTTCATACGATCAGGAGAGTAACCATCTGGTAGGCCGTATTGTCAACGTGTCGGCTGCGGAAGAGATTCTGGATGAAAACGGACAGATTGACCCTGCCCGTCTGAAACCGATTACGTATGACCCGATTCATCATCATTATCTGGTGATAGGAGAGAAGGTGGGTAATGCCTTTTCCGACGGGAAAGTATTGAAGTAAAATATAGCCGCTACACATCTCAGAAGGAATGTGTGGCGGCTTTTTTATGTATTAGGAGTTTCAGTAGCAATAGGGGTTATGCTCCTGCCTGCGCTGCCTCTTTCAATTGAGATTTTAGTTTTTCCATATCTTCCGGAGAAGCAGCCGATTTGAACTTGATTTCTCCATCCTTCCCGATAATCACGCAATGAGGAATGGAAAGTGCTTTTTGTGCGTTGCCGAAGGTTGTGTATATTTCATCCTTAAACGCTTCCTGCACGCGTACATGCTCACCCATCAGGTCATAATGTGCTGCCATCTTGCGCCATTTGGCATCCTCTTCCGGACGGTCAATGGAGAGATACAGCAGTACGATGTCGTTCGCTTTGGCATACTCCTGTAAGGGTTTTACATAGGCGAAAGAGGCACGACAAGGACCGCACCAGGTTGCCCATATATCCATGAAGATAACCTTTCCTTTATATAAGTCGGTAATGTCTTTGAATGTCTTGGCGTTGTCTATATTAGGGAAGTGGATGTAGTCGGGTGTTTTAGCTTGATTGAAAGCCTTGTTCTTGGCAATGGCCTCATCTATCAGCGGTTGCCATTTGCTTTGTGGATACAGTTGCTTGAATTGTTCTTCCAGCGGAAGTATTTCTGGGTCGTATTTTTCCTCGTTTGCGTCCCTCAGGAAAAGCAGTGCCATGGCCGATTCCTGCGCCTGACCCGTAAGGTTTTTTTCGATGTAATGGAAAATCAACTTATTGGGATTTTTCTTCAAGTCTTCGTCTACCGGTTCTTCTTTAGTGTAGTAGGTAATGCCGGCATTGTTACATACAACTTCATGGAAAGCGGGCGAGAAAGTGCTGGCCGGATAATTTACCCGACAGAATTCCATCATCTTTTCCCATTCCTTGAGCCAGCTTTGCTTGGTGGCTTCGGAATAGCGGTAGGCAATGCCGAAAAGCTGGTTCTGGAAGGCCCACATTGTCTGTATGCGTGTATTCTGGCAGGCTCTTTCATATAAATCTTTATCTACACCTTTCATCTTTTCATCTAAGGCTAATACCACATCCTGCAACTTTTTGCTGACTGACGTGGCTATGGTGTCCTGGGTAATACCCCACTTGTCGCCTTTTCTTGAAAGTACATCAAACACGTCCTGTCCCAGTTCATCCATTAGTCTTGATACCTCCATGTTCTTTTCATTCTTGTCTTCCAGAATGGAGATGGGATGCGTGGCTGCGGCATCAATTTGCAGGCGATAGTTTCCGCCGTCGGCAATGAAAGAACCTAAGTAACGCTTTCCCCACAGGAACAGGCGTATCTGTTCGTATCCGTTGCTGGGAAGTGTGAGACTGAACGTACTGTCCGTATTCAGCTTCAATGTATCCTGAGATTGCGAATTAAACATTCCGTCGATGGATTTCTGATAGATAATTGTGCCTCCGTCTAAATTTTTTGCCGAGCCTGTAATCTTTATTTCGTGTGAGCCGGTGCATGAGGCAAATGTTCCTGCAAGCACACTGAGTGAAAGGAATGCGATGTGTTTGGCTTTCATATACTATAGAGTTTAAGTTTTATGAGATATTATGTTGTTTAGTCCAAAGGTAAGGAATTTTTTGTTTGGGACTATAAATCTTATCCGGAATCTATTGCCGCCTTGATTTCAGTCTGCCAGATTAGGAATTGCGGCAGATAAATCTTACCTTTGTGTGTACGAAAGGATTAAAACGACACGGCCATGAACAGACTTTATCCGGTAGGCATACAGAATTTCGAAGATCTCCGTAGCAGGGGATATATTTATGTAGACAAAACTTCGCTTTTATATACCCTGGTACAGACAGGCAAGTACTATTTCCTGAGCCGTCCCCGACGGTTCGGTAAGAGCCTGATGATTTCTACGTTAGAGGCTTATTTTCTGGGAAAGCGTGAGTTGTTCAAGGGGCTTGCTATGGAAAGTCTGGAAAAGGACTGGACGGTGCATCCGGTGCTTCACATGGATTTGAATACGGAAAAGTATGATACGGAAGCAAGTCTGGAAAACAAGCTGGAACTGACGCTGAAGCAGTGGGAAGCAGAGTATGGCCATAACCCGGATGAGTATTCCGTGGCGACCCGTTTCGAAGGAGTTATTCGTCGGGCTGCGAAGAAAATGGGGCAAAAGGTGGTGATTCTGATTGATGAGTATGACAAGCCCATGCTGCAGGCCATTACGAATCCGGAACTGCAGACAAAATTCCGTAACACACTCAAAGCTTTTTACGGTGCCCTCAAGTCGTGCGACGGCTCCATTCATTTTGCCATGCTGACGGGCGTGACGAAGTTTAGCAAGGTAAGCGTGTTCAGTGATTTGAATAACCTGATGGACATCTCTATGGACAACCGCTATGCGGAACTCTGTGGTATCAGTGATGCGGAGCTTCATCAGTATTTTGACGAGGATATTCATGCCCTTGCCGATGCACTGGGCGTAGATTATGCCAAAGCTTGTAAACTGCTGAAGGAAAACTACGACGGCTATCATTTCTGCTATAAGTCGGTGGGTATGTATAATCCTTTCAGCCTGCTGAATACCTTCGCCAAGAAACAAATAGGTAGCTATTGGTTTGAAACGGGTACCCCGACTTACCTGGTAGAGCTGATGAAACTTCATCATTATCCGGTGGAAGAGATTGAGCACATCGTAACCAGCGGTCCGGTGCTGGATTCTATCGATGCGGCTTCTACCGATCCGGTACCGGTCATCTATCAAAGCGGTTATCTGACCATCAAGGACTATAACGCGGAGTTTGAGAACTATACCCTCGGTTTCCCGAACCGGGAGGTGGAGCAGGGTTTTCTCCGTTTCCTGCTTCCTCACTATGCGTCGGTGAGCGTGAGCAAGTCCCCTTATGAAATCCAGTGCTTTGTGGGCGAGGTGCGTAAGGGTGATGTGGACGGTTTCCTGAGTCGCCTGCAGACTTTCTTCGATGATACTCCTTATGAACTGGCCCGTGACCGCGAGGTGCATTACCAGAACATCCTTTACATCGTGTTCAAGCTGATGGGTTTCCACACCGAGGTGGAATACCGCACATCGCGTGGTCGGGTAGATTTAGTGCTCAAGACATCCGATTACATCTACGTGATGGAGTTTAAGTTGAACGGTACCGCTGAAGAAGCCATGCAGCAGATAGAGGAGAAGGGCTATGCCTCTGCCTTTGCTTCCGATAGCCGGAAGGTGATAAAGGTCGGGATAAACTTCAGTGACGAGACACGAAGCATTGAACGGTGGATTGTAGCGTGATAAAGCAGAATATCATTAAATTTTATTTCCCTCCAAAAAACTTCTTCCGGTAATAAGAATCTGCCGTATACAGTGCTGCCGTCGGGTTATTGCCTGTCACACGGTCCTTGGTTACGAGGGTGGTGACGTAAGCATCCGAGTATTTGTAGAACAGGCTGTCGTGTCCCACGCAGAGACCGATTACCACGTTCAGGTCGGTATGTGCTTCGTTCAGCAGACGGGCTTGCAGAATCGGGTTGCACATGGCGGCACCGATACTTTCACATTGTGCGGGGATGCCCATTGATGTTTTGGGCTGACCGGCTACCTTGCAGATGACCGAGTAAGCTTCGAAGCCGTTGGCACGGAGGATGCGGGCAAAGATACGGGCTTCACGGATGAGGCCGATGCAGTTGGCAATGCCGATGCGGTGTGCTCCGATTTTCCGGGCAAACTCCATGATTTCCTGCACGCGGGTCCACTGGCAGTAGCCTTCGTATTCCACTTCCGCACTGGCAATCATAATCTCGCGGTTGCGCCCCTCGTCGTAACGCTCCAGTGCCCATTGGCGGTCTTCCTCTTTCAGGTTATCTGTAGGACAGAAATCAGGGTAGGTGCGGTCTTTGTATTTGCAGTTCTGTGTGCCGCAGTCCACACAGGTAGGTATTGTTTCTTTTTCCATAAAGGCGTGTGTAATTGGTTAAACTGAGGGCAAAGATACGAGATTTCTTTCCAATTGGTAGACAGAAAACCGCATTTGGTGGATTCTATTTTTTAAAATTGCAGGCGACTTCTACATTTGTTTCCGATTAGTTTTCATTTAAAATTGTAAGTAAGATGAAGAAAATTGTGTGGATGGCCTGCGGAATGGCCTTGATGTGTGCACCTTTGAGTGCAAGTGCGAATATCCGCTACGATGACCCGCAGGAGGAAGTACAGAAGAAAGAAGTGCCCAATCCGGAGAAGGCGGCCCAGCGACGGACCGACGAGATGGATAAGGCATTGAACCTGACGGAGAAGCAGTACAAGAAGATTTACAAGTTGTTCCTGAAGGAAGAAAAGGAAAAAGTGGAAAACATGATGCAGCGTCATCCGGGAGGAATGAACGGACAGCCTCCCATGGGAGGAAGACCCCCGATGGGTGGAGGACGCCCTCCGATGGGAGGTGGAATGCCGCCGCAGGGTGGAGGATTCCCCGGAATGGGAGGAGCTCCGGAGGGTATGAATCCGGAAGAACGGATGAAGGAGCATGCCGAGAAAATGCAGAAGGAGCAGGAAAAGCGGGAGAAGAAAATCCGCAAGATTCTTACCGAGGAACAGTATGCCACCTGGCAGACCGTGAAACCGCAGCCGCAGGTGTTGCCTCCGATGCCGGAAGGCGAGAGACCGGGGCCGGGACCTCGCGGACCGGAGGAAGAGGAAGCTCCGTTGCTCGATACGGCAGCCGAGTGAATGGGATACCTGATTTTCCTGTGGGGTGATTCTTGGAATGTGCGGCAGATGTCGTAACTTTGCGGTTCATTCAAAAAAGTCTATGTTATGCCCGTTATCGAAATCACCTCGCTGGAGCATCCCGGAGTGGAAGTGTTCAGCACCCTGACCGAAGCCCAGTTGCGCAACCGCATTGACCCGCAGCGGGGCATCTTTATCGCCGAAAGCCCGAAAGTGATTCGGGTGGCGCTGGAGGCCGGCTATGAACCCGTGTCCTTGCTCTGTGAGCGGAAGCACCTTACGGGTGATGCGGCAGACATTGTTCAGCGCATGGCGCATCTGCCGGTCTATACGGGCGACCGGGAACTGCTGGCCCGGCTCACCGGTTATACGCTGACGCGGGGTGTGCTGTGTGCCATGCGGCGTCCAGCTCCGCGTCCGGTAGAGGAAGTATGCCGTGGGGCAAGCAGGGTAGTGGTCATTCATGGGGTGGTGGATACCACCAACATCGGGGCCATCTTCCGTTCGGCAGCCGCACTGGGTATCGATGCCGTATTGTTGACCACGGATTCGTGCGACCCGCTGAACCGTCGGGCAGTGCGGGTGTCGATGGGGTCGGTGTTCCTGGTGCCCTGGACGTGGGTAGACCGTCCGCTGGAGCAGTTGAAGGAACTGGGGTTCCGCACGGCAGCCATGGCGCTGACCGACCGTTCCGTGCCACTGGATTATCCGCCGCTGAAGGAAGAACCGCGACTGGCCCTGGTGATGGGTACCGAAGGTGACGGACTGCCGGAAGCAGCCATCGAGGGAGCGGACTATGTGGTGCGCATTCCTATGGCACACGGAGTGGATTCGCTCAATGTGGCAGCCGCTTCGGCTGTGGCTTTTTGGGAGTTACGATGCAGTGAGAACCATTGAAAATACGGGGTTTATACTCCGAAAAAAAACTCCTTTACGCTTGAAAAAAACGTAAAGGAGTTTTCAGTAAAACGTCCTTGCGTTTCAATTCAGACGCAAGGACGTTTTGTATGAAATGCACTTGCGTTTTTACTGAAACGCAAAGGTGTGTTTCCGAGGGTCAGATTTCATCCGGCCACGGGCAGGGTTTTCCGGTCTTTTTGAACGACGGACGCTGTGCGCCGGAACTGCGGAGGAACTCGCCGAGGTTGGCCGAGAGCGATTTCACTACGTCCGGATAGCGTTCGGCCAGGTTGTGCTTCTCGCTGATGTCGGCCGGAATGTCATACAGTTCCTTCTTGCCCGTTTCGTAGAAATAAATCAGCTTCCATTTTCCCTGACGTACGGTACAGGTAGCGCCGATGCCCGGGCCTCGTTCGCCCCACAGGTTCGGACAGTTCCAGTAAAGGCTTCTGCCTTCCGACGGGTCGCCGGTCTGCTTGAGCAGGGGCACGAAGCTCACGCCGTCCACGGTCTGCGGTGCCTTCCAGTCGGTAATGCCGGCCATTTCGAGGATGCTGGGGAAATAATCTTCCACGATGACGTACTTGTCGCAGCGGGTATTGGGTTGAGCCACGCCCGGCCAGCTCACAATCATCGGTTCGCGGATACCGCCTTCGTAGGCAGAGCCTTTTCCGCAGTTTAGGGGAGCATTCTGCGTGTAGAGCGGTTCATCTCTCCATTCCTTACCGGTGGCATATCCTCCGTTGTCACCACAGAACAGGATGATGGTATTGTCGGCTTCTCCGTTCTTTTCCAGCCAGTCCATGATGTCGCCCAGACTCTTGTCCATGCCTTCGATGAGGGAGGCATAGGCCGCTTCTTTGTCCGACATGCCTTTCTTCTTGTACTTGTCATAGAAGCGCATATCCTTGTCGATAGGGATGTGGATGGCATAATGCGACATGTAGAGGTAGAACGGCTGGTTGTATTCCTTGGCTTTGTCGAGGGCTTTCAGGGCTTCCTGTGTCAGGGCCTCGGTGACGAAGGTGCCTGTTTTCCAGTATTTCTCCAGTCCCGGAATCGACATGAGCGAGGTGGGGTTGCCTTTCTCGTCGTGTCCGTAGTTCAGTTCACTCAGGTAGGTAGCCAGTCCGCCTGCCGCATGACCGGCAATGTTCGTTTCAAAGCCGAAGTGGCAGGGGTTCTCTCCCGGAGTGTCGATGGCTCCCCAGTGTGCCTTTCCGCAATGGATGGTGTGGTAGCCGCTGTCTTTCAGGTACTGCACGAACGACTTGGCCACGAAGGTGTGGTTCGTGCCTTCCACCTGCGCAATGCCGTTGTAGTTCCAGTCGGGAAGTTGCAGCACCTCGCTCTGGGCATCGGTGGTCTTGTTCTTCTGCAAGGTCCAGTTGGTCACCCGGTGGCGGGCGGCGTTGGCTCCGGTCATCAGACTGCAGCGGGTAGGCGAGCTGATGCTCGAGGCATAAGCCTGCGTGAACATCATTCCCTGACGGGCCAGACGCTCCATGTTAGGGGTTTCGTAACGTTCGTTGTACATGGTCTTCTCTGTCCAGAAAGGCAGTGAAGTGTCCTGCCATCCCATGTCGTCCACCAGGAAGAAAATGATGTTCGGACGCGGGTCGGGACGGTCGTTGGCCAGGGTATGCAACGGGGAAAGCACGGGGGCTATCCCGAGAAGTGCTAAAAGATTTTTGTTCATAATATCTTTCTTTAGATTAAGGATTTACGTGATAAACGCTAAAGTTTCGGATGAGGGGTTCAGCCGTGCATTCTTCTACTACCAGACGGAAGGATTTGGCTTCTACGGCAGGGAAGGATTCAATGCGCTTGTGCCCCACGGAAGTACCTTTGGCCACGGTAGTCCACTTGCCGTTCACCTGGGCTTCTACCCGATAGGCACGGATGCGTTCGCCGCCGGTAATGTCTTCCTGAATCTGGTAATAGTTGACGGGCTGTACCTTGCCGAGCGAGAGCGATACTTTTTTCTTGCCGGTGGCCGAAGTTGCTGCCAGCGGCTGGCCGAAGCGGCGGTTGATTTCGGTACCCCATTCCTGCAGGCGGCGCACGTCACCTTCCGGAATCAATCCGTCGGGATTCGGGGTAAGTCCCACCATCAGCGTGGCATTGCGGCCGACTGACTTTTCGTACATCTCCATCAGGTTGGCTAACGGATAGACGGCCTTGTCGTCGTCACCCGGTTCCCAGAACCACTCGTGGCGTCCGTTGTATCCGCGCAGAGGTGTGTCGGCCATGGCAGGCACCCAGAACTTGCCGTTGGGGTCGCCGTGTGCCAGCAGCTTGTTGTGGTCGGTTACTCCGTCGGTAGCGTTGCTGTGGCTGTACGGGTAGGGGAAACTCGACCAGCAGGGGTAGCCTACGGTACCGCTTTCCGAACCGCCCCAGCGCAGGTCGGCACGGTTCACGTTGTGATAGAACAGACAGTTGGGCTGATACTTGTTCACGATGGGTTCCACGTCGGGCCCCATTCCTTTCGGGTCGTCGGCACCGCCGTCAAACCAGATCATGAAGAGTTCGCCGTAGCGGGTGCAGAGTTCCGTCACCATCTTTTCGCACAGGCGCTTGTACCACTCCTGGCGGTTGCGGGCAAACTCGCCTTCGCCTTCTGCCTTGAAGTTGTGGATACCCAGCAGGGAATTCCAGCGGATGCCGATGTAGATGCCCGGCTGCACACCGTACTTGCGGCAGGAGTTCACGAAGTCGCGCACGATGTCACCCTTTCCGTCGCGCCATTTCAGGGCCTTCATGCAGTAAGGATTCACGTCGCTCTGCCACAGCCCGAAACCGGTTTCGTGGGTGGCAGTGAGGATGGCAAATTTGGCTCCGGCAGCCTTGGCCGACTGAATCCACTGGTCGGTGTCGAGCTGGTCGGGATGGAAAATGTTATAGTCCTCAATCGGGTTGATGCGGTTGTTGCCTTGTCCGTACACCAGTCCGTCGAACACGTGCAGGTCGTAGTGGAACACCACGCCCAGTTCGGCTTCGTGCCATTTAAGCTGGTGAGGAGCCGGGCGGGGACCTTCGTAGTCGGTATTACGGGCTGCGGTAGTGGTCGCGCAGAGGGCGAACAGTGTCAGTAGTGTCAGTAATGTCTTTTTCATATTCATGGTTTCAAGTATTTTTCAAATGGGTCATGGGTCTGTTCGAGCCATGAAGAAAGAGTTCGTTTCAGTGAATCACAAAGAGCCGGCTGACTTTCCGCAAGGTTGTGCAGCTGGTTCGGGTCGTGAAGCCGGTCGTACAGCCATACGTGCGTGGGCTGGCCTTCTTCCACCTCTGTCACATATGTGTAGCGTGCGGTGCGGATGCCGCGTCGGCCGGAAGTAGAATCCGAGGGTACGCAGAAATAATAAGGCTGGAAAGCCTCTTCGGGCGTTTGTATTTCCTTGTTCAGCAGCAGTGGTCCCCAGTTGTGTGTCTGTACGGATGCCGGTATCTGTGCTTCCATTCCCATGAGCGAGAGCAGGGTAGGATACAGGTCGGCAAACGCCATGGGCAGGTCACTTTTCTGCGGATGCAGCTTGCCCTTCCAGCAGCAAATCATGGGGATACGCATGGATTCTTCGTAGAATACGTTCTTGCCTTCCACTCCGTGTCCGCCCATGCAGACGCCGTGGTCGGAGGTGAAGACGATGAGGGTATTGTCGTACACGCCGCAGTCTTTCAAAGCCTGGATGATGCGTCCCACATGTTCGTCCACTCCGGTGATGCAGGCGTAGTAGTTGCGGATGTTTTCGCGGAAGTAGTCGCCTTCAGGGGTTCCCTTTTCCGGAATGTAGGGCAACTGTCGGGCCAGGGCTTCCACATCGAGCGAGTCGTACAGCCGCTTGTAGGTTTCGGGCACCAGTTCGTAGCCCGTATGCGGAGGATTCATAGACACCACCATGGCAAAGGGATGGTCAGTCTTTGTGCCTTCCGTACGGATGAACTCGATGGCCTGGTCGGCCTCGTAGGCAGGTCCCCACTGGTTGACGTAGTAGAACTCCTCCCGTCCGGATTTCGTATCCCAGTACATCGGTTTCAGGTGATTGTCGTACGTGCCGTAAGCAATCCACTTGTCGAACCCGTGGCGACGTTCAGGCGGACACCATTCGTTCCAGGCCACTTCTCCCTTGTTGTTGTACGTATCCACGTAGGGGCGGTACGGGGCATCGAGATGCCACTTGCCGATGTAGGCCGTGCGATACCCTTCTTCCTTCAGCACGTCGCTCCAGCATACAGCCTCTTCCGAAAGCTCCACGCCGTAGGGGGTATTCTGCGAGTTGCAGTTGCCCGTCACCCCGTTGGCTGCCGGATACATCCCCGTCATCAGCATGGCCCGTGCGGGCGATGATACCGGATAGCTGCTCACGGCATCGGTGAAGAGGATTCCTTCGGAAGCCAGGCGGTCGAGGTTCGGAGTCTGTACGGGTTCCTTTCCCATGCATCCCATGGCATCGCCCCTGAACTGATCGGCCATGATGAAGACCAGGTTGGGACGCGAGGGCTTGGATTCCGGGCGGGAACATGCCGAGAACGGAAGCACGACGCCTAAGGCAGAGGTATAAACGAGTAGTGTCAGTTTCATGTCAGGAATAAAACAAGCTTCAGTTCAGGTAATTGTGATTTTAAGTCTCAGTTAGATAAATAGGCGTGCCAAAGATAGGAATAAATGTTTAATCCTTGGCACGCCTAATTTATAATAGATTTAAAAGAGTTCTATCATTACTGGTTGGCAAAGCTACCAGCTTTTACAGGCCATCCCGGATTCTGATAAACAACCGACGTAGAAACGTCGCCACCTTCTTCAGGAGTTGACATGCGGAATACATCGTACGACAACGGAGAGAGGTAGTTGGCTTGTTCGAAACAATAGCCGTTGTACTTGTTTACGAGTTCGTTCTTGCCTTGCGGACGCAGGTATTTGCTGACAGATGCTTCGTTAGGAGCTGTATAGTCAAGTTTGCAGGCTGTGCAAGCAGCTTCGAAACCTGTATGGAATTCGTCCCAGTAGTTCATACCTTCTACCCAGTAGTTCTGCATCTTGTCGAGTGCACGCCAGCGGTACAGGTCATCCTTACGCATACCTTCTGCAATCAGTTCGCTACGGCGTTCACGACGGATGTTGTAAAGTGTTGCGTCCACCAGTTCGGAGCCTGAGTAACGGGCCAGGTCGATTTCCTTAGTCAGATCGGTAGCTGCAATGGTTTTCTTGTAATCTGTATCTACACCTGCACGGGTACGCAGTTCTGTCCAGAAATTTTTGAGCGTTTCATCTTCCAGTGTATTATATCTCAGATAGTAAGCTTCGATATAGTTCAGATAAGCTTCGGCTGCACGGAAAATAGGCAGAGCCAAAGGATAAGCGCTGTTGTAGGTTACATCGTTGTCTACCCAGCCTTTGCGAGGAATATAACCCGTGCTGGTTACGCGGATACCACTGGCAGCAATCAATCCGGGATAGCCGTACATGATGTCTTTTCCATTGGAAGTGATGAGTTTGTCACCCGGTTTTGCTACAGAGCTTACCAGGCGCGGGTCGCGGTTCTCCATGGTGCTTTCCAGACTCTTGTCACCTTGATACAGACTACCGTCTGCATAAATAGGCAGACCGTTTTTCATCAGGTAACTGTCGACCAGTGAGCGGGTAAATCCGGTGTTGTCACCGTGAACAAAGATGTAAGTGTCTGTACCGACTTCAATGGCACCGTATCCGTGAGTAGCGCCCACTACCTGATTCTGTACTTTGGCATCTTCGCTGTACATACGCCACAGCAGCACTTCATCGCGTTGTCCTGAAAGGTCGGTCTGGTTGTACAGGCTTGCATAATCCGGTGATAAGGAAGATGCAAGGCCCACTTCCTTGGCAGACTTGATGGCTTCGTCCAGGAAGAATTCAATTTCCTTGTTCATGTCAGTATGGAAGGAAGCGGCATCACCCGGCCATCCCGGTCCACCCGGAACACGTGCCGTACCTGCATGATATTTTTCCCATGTAGCTTCGTACAAAGCCACGCGTGACTTGAACAGTAAAGCACATTCACGGTTCAGGCGATGAGCTGTAAAGCTGTTTGATTTGGAGTACATCCGTTCACTGGCATTGTCCAGGTCGCTCAGGATAAAGCGGGCTACTTCGTTACGTGGCTTACGTTTGTTGGCTTCTACGTTGGCTGCATAGTCTCCATCATTTAATACTTGAGTCAAGATGGGCAGGTCACCATAAGCCTTCAATAAGTTGAAGTAAGCATAGGCACGGAAGAAATACATTTCACCGATGTAATGCTTCACGTTGTCGCTTAAACTCAATGTGCCTTTTTTTATGTTTTCTTCTGTGCGTTCCAGGAAAAGGTTGCAGTTACGAATGTTGCTGAATCCGTCATAGCTACCCGTAGAAGGTACTTGAATACGCTGAGGAAGGAAATTATCCACCTGATCCACTGTCGTCATGTCATCACTGTTGTTATCCGTAGTGAAGTACCCGAAAGTACCCGTACCTGTGCCGTGATCGGGCAGCAAGCCGTACATGTTGTTACAATAAGGCTCCAACTGGTTTTCGGCAGTGAAGAAGTTGCCGTCTACATTGTCTGAAATAGGTTCTTTATCCAAGAAGTCTGAGCAGGAGGTTCCTACCAGCAAGGTAGCCGAAAATAAAAATATATATTTCAGTTTCATAATCATAGATGCTTTAATTGGTTATAAGGTTACGTTTACGCCACAAGAGAGTGTACGGCTCAACGGATAAGTCATACCGTTCTGATACAATGCTTCCGGGTCGAAGTTCTTGTTGATGGAAGTACCTGTCCATAAGTTGTCGCCTGAGAAGAATACTCTGACGCGTTCCAGTCCGATTTTGTGAACCCAGGCTTTCGGCAGGGTATAACCAATCTGCAAGTTCTTCAGACGGATATAGGCTGCATTCTGTACGAATTGTGACTGGCTCTGACGGTTCTGGTTAGATTTCCACAGAGGACGCGGATAGTAGGCATTGACATTTGCACCCAACGGGTCGCCTTCCGGACGGAAGAAATCCCAGTGTTCTTTGTATCCGGTAGAAGACCATGCGTCGCCGTCTACACCCCAGAATACCATACCACTCAATAAATAATCACGCTTAGCTACACCCTGGAAGAAGATGCTCAGGTCGAAACCTTTCCATTCAGCACCGATGTTCAAACCGAAACGGAAGCGCGGTGTGTCGTTACCAATCACTTTGCGGTCGCCCGGGTTGTCTACTGTATTCTCACCGTTGGTGATTTTTCCGTCACCGTCGAGGTCGGCATACATCATGTCACCGGCTTTCCATCCTGAAGCAGCCAGTGTGACACCCGGAATGGTGTTCTGGTCTACCTTTTCCAAATGTGCTGCCATTTCTTCGTCAGTCTTTGCCATACCTACAGATTCATATCCCCAGATTTCTCCTAAATACTGTCCGGTGTAATAAGTGGAAAGCGATTTGCTGGCATTAGGGTATTCTGTAATCTTGGTACGTGAATCAGAAAGGTTGAATGCTATGTTGTAGTTTAGTTCACCGATGCGGTCCTGCCAGTTGAGCTGGAATTCCCATCCTTTGGTCCGCAAAGAAGTATTGTTGCGTTTAGGAGCTTCTGCACCTACAATCGGAGAGATTTCCTGTGCCGGTCCTACCATGTCTTTCGTGTCACGGATAAAGTAGTTGAAGTAACCGCTCAGACGGTTGTTGAAAGCACCAAAGTCTACACCGTAGTTATAGCTGTATACACGTTCCCAGGTCAGCAAGGAGCTTACCAGTCCCGGTGCACCTGCAATGTTTGATTTGTTTGCGGCATCCAGCAACCAGCGTCCGCCTGCGTCAGGACTACCTACTGTTACATTCTGAATAGCATAAGTAGGATAGTAAGAATCTGTGTTCTGGTTACCGAGGCTACCGTAAGAGAAGCGGGGTTTCAATGTGTTGACCCATTTGCTCAGCGGTTCCCAGAAGGATTCGCGGGCAATGTTCCAACCCACGGAAACAGAAGGGAAGGTAGCCCAACGGCTGTCTGCACGGAAACGGGAAGAACCGTCACGGCGGATGTTGAACTCAAACAGATAACGTCCGTCAAAGTCGTAGTTCAAGCGGCCGAAATAACCTAAAGAAGACCATTCACCGCGGTAAGCACCGTTGCTCTGTGTACCGGTAGATGTATTGACATCCGGATTGTTGTCGTTCATTACATCTGAACGTTTTGCCCATACGTTGTTGTAACGGTAGCTTTCGCTGTTCATACCGAGCATTACCTTCAAATTATGTTTTTCGAGGAAATTGAGACTATAGTCGGCATAAAGTGAAGTGGTAATCATTGTTTCACGCTGCTGTTCGCTGTAAGCCCATGTCTTACCGGCTGCCAGGTCGGCATCACCACCCAGCCACTGTTCTGGAATAGGATTGTTGTCTTTGTCATAGAGATATACTCTGGCTACATTGTAAAGGTGTTCGAAGCTGCCTGTACGCAGAGCCAGGTCACCGTGAATGGTCAGTCCCTTCATCGGGGTCAGAATCAGGCTACCCTGTGTGAAGTAGGTATCATCTTGCGTATTGGAACGTCCGCCTGAAGTCAGCTGCATCAGTTTCGGGTTACGGGTATAGTGACCGTTGTTGTCGTAAAGCGGCATGTTGGGGTGCAGCTTGGTTGTTTCAGCAAAGAAACGGTCGCCGTACAGTTTCAGGAAGGTCGGCATGCCGATGTCTTCACGAATGAAACGGCTGTTGAATTCCAGACGCATCCATTTGGTGATTTCTGCACTGATGCGGGCACTGGCATTGTAACGTTTCTTGTTGTCGTTTGCGTAGTTCATCTGTCCGTCCTGGCTCAGGAATGCACCTGACACGTAGTATTGTATTTTTTCATTACCACCCGACAAGCTTACGTTATGCTCTTGTCCGAAAGCGGTCTTGTCGATGAAGTTACGTGGCCAGTTCTGGTTGTCATTGGAGTTCTGGTTGAAAGCAAAGCAGTTTCCGTTCTGTGAAAGAGACGGGTCGGCAGTGGTAGTAATCTCACCGCGCATGTACTGCTGGATACGATCCATTGTGATGTCCGAGAAGAAGTGTGCTTCACCGGAACCTGTGTTGTCGATGGCACGGTTGAAGTACTGTGCAAAAGTGTAAGCGTCGAGCATGTCGGGGATATTGGTCGGACGAGACCAGCGCAGGTTGTTAGAGTACGAGATGCTTGTCTTACCCTGCTTTCCTTTTTTGGTCGTAACCAGGATTACACCGAACGGAGCACGAGAACCGTAGATGGCAGCAGAAGCCGCATCCATCAATACCGAGATGTTGTCGATGTCCTGCGGGTTCAACTGGTTCAGGTCGCCTGCTACACCGTCAATCAGCACGAGAGGAGAAGCGCTGGAACCTGTTCCCAAGTTACCTGTACCGCGGATGTTGAAAGAAGGATTGGCATCCAGTTTACCACCGGCATCAGGTATGCTTACATTCAAGCCCGGAACGACACCCTGCAAAGCCTGACCTACAGACGTTACCGGACGAGATTCCAGTTTCTTGTTGTCTACCGAAGCCACGGCCCCGGTCAGGTTCACTTTCTTCTGTGTACCGAAACCTACTACTACCACTTCATCGAGTGTCTGAGTATCTTCCGACAAAGTTACCTGATAAGAAGTCTTTCCTTTTTGTACGGGGATTTCCTGGGTTTGATAACCGATGTAGGAAACTACCAATGTACTTCCTGAGGCAACGTTGTTCAGCTGGAAGTTTCCGTCCAGGTCGGTGATACAACCGTTGCTTGTACCTTTAACTACTACTGAAGCTCCGATGATAGGCTCGTTCAGTTTTTTGTCTGTAACAATTCCGGAGATGCTCACCTGTTGCGCTTGCAGTGGTAATAGTCCTGCCAGCAAGGCTATGAGCAGAGAGATGAATTGTGTTTTCATGTGACTCATGGTTTTAAGATTAAAGTTTATATATAGATGGTTAAACAAGTTGGCAGGTTTTCCTGTCGCAAATCTCCGAAATAAATGGTGTAAGGGCAGCGGGTAAACGTTGCATTAACAGTCGGTATTCTTCTTATCTGCGTTTTTATGGGGGTAAAAACTGTTTTTTTTACCGGTATTCTGACTTTTTAGACAAGATTTTTGTTTCTTTGCGTAACCATTATATAGCTTAATCTGAGAAATGAAAAATATATACTGCCTGCTCATTGTATCTTTCCTTTGTATTTTCTCGCTTCTTCCGGCGGGTGCACAGACACTTTCCGAGAAGGATTTTCAGGTACTGAACATGAACGACGGATTGTCGGACAACGACATTCATTCCGTGGCAAAGGATACGGAAGGATTCATGTGGTTCGGAACCGGAAGCGGATTGAACCGTTACGACGGACGTACCTTCAAAGTGTTCCGGATGCCAGGAATTTTTTACCGGAGAATTGACAGGGTGGTATCGCTGGATACGGATTACCTGCTTCTTCGTTCGGAACAGAACTTGTTTTTGTTCGACAAGAAATACGAACGCTTTCTTCCCGTATGCGATTCGGTGAGTAAACAGCCTGTGATGTTTGCCGACTTTGTAGCCGGTTCTGGGGGCAGCTGCTGGGGCGTATCTTCCAGCGAATTGTCGGAGGTGACTTTTCCGTCCTCCTATGTGCAGGACACAGCGTTTGTTTCTGTGCGTCATGTGGTGAACAATTTACAAAGCGATCCGTTTGTGGTGCTGTGTATGGCAGAAGATGGTAAAGCGTTATATTGTGCAAGCCGGAATGGAACGGTCTATCGTTTTACCCCCGGGCAAAAGCAGTTGAAGAAAGTTTGTGACGGGCAGTTGTCGTCTAGTAAGTGGGTTTCCTCTGTACTGAACGATGATTCGTTTATCTGGATTTCTACTGTGGGTGACGGGTTGTATGGTTATGATCTGACAAACGGAAAGTTGCATCATTGGCAGTATATTTCAGAAAGAATGGGGGAGCAGCTGTCGCATAACGATGTCTTTCGTTTGCTCCCGATAGGAAATTCCCGGTACCTGGCCGTGACCTGGAACGGATATACTTTGTTGAGCCTTACGCCGGAACGGGAAATCAAGTTGCGCGATTTTCAGTCCTTCCTTCATAACGGAAAACAATATTTCGAGACACGTATGATTTCAGGTTATTACGACGAGGAAGGACTGCTCTGGATTGGCACCGAAGGAGGAGGGGTGCTGTTTTCTGACCTGCGCCAGCTGTTTTATCACCAGTATGCGCAGACACGTTCCAATGAAATCTGTGGCATCCAGATGGACGAAGAAGGTTACGTCTGGCTGGCTACGTTTCACAAGGGAGTGTTGCGGAGCACGCAGCCTTTTGACGTGTCGCATACGCTGTCGTTTGAATCGTTTGATACCGGCATCCCGGGCCTGAAAACCGTGCTTTGCAGTTCGTCGGACAAGAATGGAGGTTTCTGGTTCGGCACGCAGGACGGACGGGTGCTTCGTTACGGAAAAGACCGGAAGTGGGATGACATTCGGGTTGGCACTCCCGGCCAGCCTTCTCCGGTGGTATGGAGCCTGCTTATGGTTTCGGACGAACAGTGTTGGGCGGGTACCAGCGACGGCCTGTACTGGGTGGACTTTCAGCGGGGAACTTCAACGCACGTCGGCTGGAGTAATCCGCAAATCCCGGATCATATACATATACGTGCGTTGGCGGCCGGAGATAATCAGACTTTGTGGCTGGGAACCGGAAGAGGCTTGCTGCGGCTGTGGATGAGCGGTACCAAGGTGCTGCGGACACACGCCGGATATGAGGCCAAGGCCGGAATACCGGATACGGAAATCGAAGTCCGCGCCCTGCTGTATGGGACAGACAAGAAACTGTGGGCGGGATACGCCGGAAGCGGTCTGGTGGCCTGTTCACCGGAAGGAGACAGCATCCTGACCCGTTATACTACCGCCCAGGGTTTGTGCAGCAATTTTGTGACCACGCTGGCCGAAGATAAGGACCACTCTCTTTGGGTAGGTTCCAACTCCGGCATTTCCCGTCTGAGCCGTCACTTGCAGTCATTCTATAACTATTATATTTCGGGAAGCAACCGCTCTGTCTTTTTCGGCGAGGACTTCCTTTTTTGGGGAAACCACAGCATGCTGACCTATTTTCGTCCTTCCGACCTTCGCTTTAATTATCCGAAGGAAAAGGGACGGGTGATTTTTACCGACTTGGAAGTGAACCACACCCCCGTGCAAATCGGGCAGAAGGTCAACGGGCAGGTGGTGTTGCCTCAGTCGCTCCTTTATACCTCCGAACTGCACCTGACGCATGAGAACCGCAGTTTCTCTCTGCTGTTTACCAATCTGCTCTATCTGACCAAACTCCAGAAATACCTTTTCCGCCTGTATCCTTATCAGGAGGATTGGATTATGGCCGATGAAGGAGAAAAAATTTCGTACGACCGTCTGCCGGCCGGTACCTATACCTTTCAGGTGAAGACCATTTTCCAGGACCAGAGTGAAGGGGATGTCAGTAGCCTGAAAGTGGTGATTGCTCCTCACTGGAGCGAGACCCTCTGGTTCCGTCTGCTTGTGGCGGCTGGCCTGATTAGTATCGTGCTGATTTACCTGCATCGTGTGCGGTTGAAGCAAAAGCGGATACAATACGAACTGCGTCTGGAACACGAACTGTTTACGGTCAATATGGAACGTAACAAGGAAGTGGAACTTCGCAAGGAGCGTGAGGCTTTCTTCACGATGGCAGCCCATGAACTGCGCACTCCGCTTACCCTTATCTTGTCTCCGCTGCGTGAACTGCTCTCCAAAATTACACCCGTACATCCGTTTTATAGTCGTCTGTCCGTCATGTTCAAGTATGCCGAAGGACTGCATACCCTTACCGACCGTTTGCTGTATATCCAGAAAGCAGAAGCGGGCATGGTGAAGTTGCGTCTGTCTGCGGTAGACGTGCTATCCCTGATGAGGGATGTGGCAGAAGGTTTTCAGCCGCTGGCAGCCGAACGCAGGATAACGTATGCATGGGTGCAGGGGGCGGAACATGTCACAATATGGGCCGACCGGGAGAAACTTTCATCAGTCATCCAGAACCTGATTTCGAATGCCTTTAAATACACACCCGAAGGAGGAAAAATCAGCCTTTCGGTAGAACGGAGGGAGTTCGACCAGAAACCTTTCTGCTGCATTTCGGTGACGGACACCGGAAAGGGAATAGATGCCAGATTGTTGCAACACATTTTTGAGCCTTTCGTAACCGGTGATGCAGATCCGGCAGTTTCTACCCGCATGGGAGTGGGACTGAAAATCGTGAAGCACATCGTGGAAATGCATCACGGACGAGTGAATGTGGAGAGTGAACCGGGAAAAGGAACATCGTTCGCTGTGTACCTGCCCGAAGGAAAATCGCATTTCGAAGAAGACGACTGCACGTGGGATGAAACTCCGGACACGGATGATAAAGAAAAGGGAAGAGAAAGTATCTCAGACCTGATGCTGTTGCCGGAAGCGGAAGAGACCTCACAGAAAACGGAGGAAGAACGTACCGCCGCCCGTCAGACGGTGCTTATCATAGAAGACAATACCGACATGCGCCGTTACCTGCGCGACCTGATGAAGAAACACTATCGGGTACTGGAAGCGGAGAACGGAGAAGAGGGAGTGAAGGTGGCCGTGGAACAGGTGCCCGATCTGGTACTGTCGGATGTGATGATGCCGGTGATGGATGGCTTTACCTGCTGTGCTGAGCTGCGCAAGCGGAAGGAAACGGCTCACATTCCCATTCTGCTGCTTACGGCCAAAGCAGAAGATAAGGACAGTGTGGAAGCTTCTTATCGTGGAGCTGACGACTATGTGCGTAAACCGTTCAATCCGGAGGTGCTGCTGGCCAAGGTGGCCCATCTGCTCGACATGCGCCGTCGCCTGAAGCAGATTTACACCCGTACGCTGCTACATGCTTCTTCCGTATCGGCAGAGAAGCCTGAAGGCACCGAAAGTGAGTTCATGCAACAGGTGCTGTCGTGCATCGAGGGCCATGCCAGCAATCCGGAGTTCAATGTCAAGGTGCTGGCCGGAGAACTCCACATGAGTCAGGCTACGCTCTACCGCAAACTGAAGCAGCACACCGACCTGTCGGCTGTGGAACTGATTCGCCACATCCGCATGACGCAGGCCGCATTCCTGCTGATGGAAACCAGTCTCCCGGTCACGGAGGTAGCCGAGCGCGTGGGCTTCAATGACCTGCCCACGTTCCGCAAGCATTTCACGGACATGTTCGGCGTGTCTCCTTCCAAGTATGCGGAAGATAATCAGAAGAACAAGTAAAAAGACGGTTCAGCCTCTTTGCTGCGTTCTGTATTCATTGGGGCTGTGACCTACCACCCGCTTGAACATGCGGCTCATGTGCTGTGGATACTGGAAGCCCAGGCTGTAGGCAATCTCACTCATGGGCTTGGTGGTAGAAAGCAGCATGTCCTTGGCTCTTTCCACTACCTTTGACTGGATGTATTCGGAAGCCGTCTTACCCGTCTGCTTACTGATCATGTCGCCGAAATAGTTAGGCGAGAGGAATACCCGTTCAGCAAAATATTTCACCGTAGGCAATCCTTCTTCCTGAGGTGTCTGTCCGTCGAAGTACTCATCCAACAGCTGCTCAAAGCGTACGATGATGTCCTTGTTGGAGGCTTCGCGTGTGGTGAACTGCCGCTCATAGAAACGCATGCAGTAATCCAGCAACAGTCCGATGTTGGCCGTAATCAGCCGCCGGCTGTGCTTGTCGGCAGGACGTCTCAGCTCCGTATCGATTTTATGCAGGCAGTCTATCACCGTGTGCCGTTCTTCTTCCGAGAGGTGCAAGGCTTCGCGGGCTTCGTAAGAGAAGAAAGAATAATTCCGGATGTCATGTCCCAGTTGGGTACCGCGAATAAAATCCGGATGGAAGAGCAGTCCGTATCCGGTGGGACGCGTTCCTTCCTGCGCGTGGATGGAAGCCACTTGTCCCGGTGCAAAACAGACAATGGTTCCTTCCTGGTAGTCGTAAGGCTGCCGGCCGTAGGTAATGTCTCCGCAGAGCGTATCTTTCAGAAACAAGGCATAGATGCCATAATTTATGGTAAATGGCTGTGCAGGCTGAGTAATCTTTGAAAGGTCTACCACGGTAACCATGGGATGATACGTCTCCACTTTGAAGAATTTGTTGTATTTATCCACTGTGTCCAGTTCTATCACTTCTTCTTTCATCATCGGTCAATTTTATTTTCAGGCAAATGTAATACTTATTCTCGGGAATACCTACAGCCGTGTGGCAGATTCAAGGAATGTGAACAAACCGGAAGGCGTATTCAAAAAAAGTTTAAACGCTTGTTCGGGTCGTGAAGGTGACAAAAGAAAAACGGTATGGAACAAACGAGTTTCTGCAAAATCCCGTGATATTTGTCCAAACGAAAACAAGAAATTATGGACCCACGAGTATTGAGAAGAAAGATTATCCGGACAGCCTCAGGCTGCTTCCACAAGAACGGAATAAAGGCCACTTCCATGAACAGCATATCCGAAGCGCTGCACATTTCCAAACGGACGCTTTATCAGGTATTCTTGAGCAAGAGTGAACTGCTGGAAGCCTGTGTGTCTTTTCAGATAGAAAAAAGCAGAAAGCAGATAGAAGAGAAATGCCGCACGCTGAACTGTCTGGAGGCCATTGTCTATCTGAACTGTCAGACGTATGCCCTTTCGGGAATTTTGTCGGCCGATTTTTGCCGGGAGATTGTGAAATACCCGGAAGCCCTGGCACTTTTCAGCCGGGAATACCGTGAACCTCTGCATGAGAAGTGTGCCGGGCTGTTCAGTGAAGCCCAGCAGAAAAAACTGATACAGCCGGAAAGCAATTTTGAGCTGGCTTTCATGTTTTTTGAAAACACCTTGCTTTATGCACTTTTTGCCCCTTATGAGGAACCGAAGCGTGCCCTTACGTATAGCAATGCCGTGTTGACCTATCTGGCGGGCGTTTGTACTGCCGAAGGAAGAAAGGAGCTACACCGCATGGCCGCATCGGGCGAATTGCAGCCGGCAGGGTGAGAATATGTCCGACAACCCTGACCTGATGTAAACATACAATGATGGGACTTATGAAAAAGAGATAAATCGAGCATTGGGGTAGAAACATCGGTAATTTGTATCATTGTCTATGGTTTCTTTTGCGTAATTTTGCCACATCCATAATTAAAATGACAAAAAGGAACAAACAATGAAGAACTTTGACTATCAAACCCCGACCCGTCTGATTTTTGGCCGGGATGTAGTGGCTGGACTGCCAGAGGTGATGCGCCCGTTCGGACGTCGCATCCTGTTGACATACGGTGGCGGAAGCATCAAGCGTATCGGCCTGTACGACCGCGTGAATGAACTGTTGAAAGACTTTGAAATCTTTGAACTGGGTGGCATCGAGCCGAACCCCAAATACTCTACCAGTGTAGTGGAAGGCGTACGCATCTGCAAGGAACAGCAGATTGACGTGATTCTTTCTGTGGGTGGCGGTTCGGTACTCGACTGTTCGAAAGCCATTGCCGGAGGTGCCAAATACGACGGCGAGACCTGGGACCTGATTATCGGAAAGGCTCCTACACTGGCTGCACTGCCGATTGTGGACATCCTTACCCTGGCCGCTACGGGCAGTGAGTACGATGCCGGAGGAGTTATCTCCCGTACGGAGACCAACGACAAGGTGGCCTATATCGACCCGCATCTGTTCCCGGCCTGCTCTTTCCTTGACCCGACCTATACCTTCACGGTCAACGCCAAGCACACGGCAGCAGGAGTGGCCGATGCCATCAATCATGTGATGGAACAGTATTTCACTCATGCCTCCAATTCCGTGGCCGACGGTTTCTGTGAAACACTGGTAAAGACCCTGATGAAATATGCTCCGATTGCACTGGAGAAACCGGACGATTACGAAGCACGTGCCGAAATCATGTATGCCTGCACCTTTGGCTGCAACGGCCTGCTGGCCCTCGGTACCGGCGGCTCTCCCTGGCCCATGCACGGCATCGAACATGCCCTGTCGGGATATTATGACATTACGCATGGAGAAGGTCTGGCCATCATCACACCGCACTGGATGCGCCACGTGCTCAACGAGCGCACACAGGAACGCATCGTGAAATTTGGTGTGAACGTGTTCGGACTGGCTGCCGATCAGGCTCCGTCGGAAATTGCCGAGCAGACCATCGCACGTACCGCACAGTTCTTCAAGAGTCTGGGCATGCCGATGACCCTGCGCGAGGTAGGCATCGACGATTCCCGTCTGGAAGAAATGGCACACCACATTGCCGTGAATGAGGGGCTGGACGCACCGGGCACGTTTGCTCCGCTGAACGAACAGGACATCCTTTCTATTCTGAAGGCTGCGTTGTAACAAATAATATGGGCTGTCTTTAATAAAAGGCAGCCCATTAGTTGTTTGTGCGTTTCGAATGTTTCAAGTTTTATTTACCGACATCCATCAGCCATTTGCCATCCACTTTGACCATTTTCTGGCTGTCTTCCTTTTCTGTGTCGTCCCCGTAAATTTGTTTGAATTTTACTACGGCTGAATTTCCATCTTCAGCGATTTCTTCGGAGATAATTTCAATGCTCTTGATTCCGCCGTTTTTCTCCAGTGTCTTGCCAGCTTTCTCTTCCATTATGGAAACTAACCCTTTACGTGCCTCTTCGACTTCTTCAGGACTTCCTTTGCTGATGTTGATACCATCCACAAACTTTTCATAGTTTTTGTCCTTAAGAGCAGACATGTAATCTTCCAGTGCGCCAGAAGGAGTGCTTGAACTGCAAGATACCATAGCAAGCAATGCGATTGCCATCATTCCGAGACGAATCATAAATTTCATCATAACTTTAGTTTTTTAGGTTGATAATAAAGATGTGTTTATTTAAGGAAAATCATAGATTGTTTTCAGGTGTTTGTTGAGTAGCAGGTCACTGGGCATAAGGTAAGTGCCTCGTACTACGGGAAGGTTCAGGTGGGTGATTCTGCCTTCGGAAAGGTCGATGCCTTCTTTTCGGTATGCAAACTCAATAAGTTCCGTGCAATACATTTTTGTGCTGTCGGACAGATTGTAATTATGGTCAAAGAGTACCCCTCTCCGGGCCACGAGTAAGGCTGTCTGTGCTGCCCGGGCTGCGGCCAATGAGTCCTTTCCCCATCGGACTATTTCTCCGCAGACCGCTCTTTCAGGAGAAAAGAAGCGGGTTAAGGGTTCTATTTTCACGCGGTCAGAGTCTCCCTTAAATTCGGGCTCACCCGGAACCGCATGGATGACATGCCATTCTCCTCCCATTTTTTTCAGGATTCCCACATGCGAATATGTGCCGTTCTTGTCGGCTTCTACTACAATACGGCTCATGAAGCCTGTTCCACGACGGAAAGCAAGGTCACCATCGGAGAACAGTTCTGCCGGTAAAGTTTGCCTGCCAGTTTTTTCCTGATTGTGGCAAGAAGGACATACACAAGATACCCACAGAATGAACAAAGTATAAGATAACTTCCTCATATAGGGCAAAAGTAGCAAATAAATTTATTTATGCTAAAAGAATGGAAATAAAATTTGAATAAATGTTTCAGATTGTTATAAAATTTGTCTATTTGTCCGAAATGTGAAAATGTGTTTTCGGAATAGCCTGCACTCAGGCTATTCCGAACAGTTCAATCTCAAAAATCAGGGTGGAGCCGCCGGGGATGCCGGGCTGCGAGAACTTGCCGTATCCCATTTCCGAGGGGATGTACACCTCCCATTTGTCGCCCACGCACATCTGCTGCATGGCGATAATCCATCCCTCAATCAGGTCGCTCAGGCGGAAGGCTACGGGCGCACCGCTGCGGCTGCTGTCAAACTTCTTGCCGTTGATGGTCCATCCCGTGTAGTGCGCGGTGACGATACTCCGCGGTGTGGGATGCTTGCCGTCGTTCTTGCCCGATGCCAGCACCTTGTAATAAATACCCTTCGGGAGCGGCATCACTCCCTCTTCCTTTGCCTTTTCGGCTAGCCAGTCCTTGTTGGCCTGCATGTATTCTTTCTTTCCCATGATGAATGATTTTGGCGTAAAGGTACGTATTTTCCGGAAACCATTCTATCTCTTTCGTGAGGAATCGTCCTGTAGCATGCTTCTGACACCTTCTTCGAAAGTAAGCGGACGGTAACCCAGTTCCCTTCGGGCTTTTTCAATACTCAGTCCGCTGAACCGGGGACGAGGTGTCTTTTCCTGCATCGCTGCCGTGTGTATCGGAAGGATAAGCGAACGGTCCAGCCCCAATGTGTCGGCTGTGCGTAATGTCATGTCGGCCACAGTCATACATTCTCCGCCACAGATGTGATAAATGCCGCAGACCGGTCGTTCGATAAGTTTCTCAACGCCTTGCACCACATCCCCCACGTAAGTCGGTGTGCGCCACTGGTCGTCTGCCACCCGTATCTCCTGGTGGTTTTGCAGGCGGTTGATGACCAGTGATACGATGTTGCCGTGCTGTCCCGGATAAGGAGCGCCATACACCACCACGATACGTGCAATAGCATAGTTCCGGCAAAGAGAAGCCACCACCTTCTCGCTTTCCCATTTCGTGCGTCCGTAATAATTGACGGGAGAGGGAGTATCTGCTTCGGTATACAACCGGCTGGTATCTCCGCCAAACACGAAGTCTGTGGAAAGGTGGATAAGCCGGCAATGATGTTTCTCACAGCTTTGCGCCAGCCATCTCACTGCCTCTACGTTCACGGCCTGAGCCTCGGCGTGATGCGTTTCCGCATAATCTGTGGCCGACATGGCCGCCGTATGGACCACGACGTCCGGTTGTACTTCTTCCATCAGTTTTTCTACCTCTTCTTCATGGGTAATGTCCGTTTGGATGAAACGGTATCCGCATGCAGGCGGACAAATGTCGGGATGCAGCGAGCAGCCGGTAACCTGCCAGTCGGCCTTTTGGGCAAAAGCGTGCAGCAGGTGGCGCCCCGTAAATCCGTTGGCTCCTATAATCAGTATTTTCTTGTTCATGACTTATGAATGAGTTGTTTTTAGAATAATCCTTGAATCCATCCCCACAGTACCGTGGTCAGGTAGACCGCCAGTCTGGCCACCCAGTAGATAATTACGCACAGCACCAGGATGCTTGCGGCTGTCAGTACGGCCTTGCGGTTCACTTCCTGAATCACCTCCTTGTCACCTTCCACGAAACCCACAATCAACCGGTAGTTTTTCGCGTACGAACGGCTGAAAATATCCAGCAGGTCGCCAATCCAGAGCGGAATGATACCCAGCATCATGTCCACCAGCATGTTGTAGAGGATGGCTAGGGTGAGGGGAATGGATTTGATTTTGAACAGCGACACCGTGAGAAAGGGCAGTGTCATGGCCGAAGAGAAAATGTCGCCCGCCGTTGGGAAAAACAGTCCGACGAGAGGATCGAGGTAGTATCGGTCCATCACATTCTTGATGGTTCTTATCAGCCGGTAAAGCGGGTCGTTTTCCCACTGCATGCGTTTTATGTCTTGTTTCGTACTCTTCATGCGGCAACTTGTTTGGCACAAAGATACGAATATTTTGGACGTATCTTTTTCTGCCTTTGTAAGTAATATCGTGCTTTCCGGCAAAAACGCTATCTTTGCACAAACTATTCAAGCAGCCTATGCAACTCACCTATATCTTCCACAGCGGCTTTGCCCTCGAGACCGACCGCTGCATCCTCGTGTTCGACTACTGGATGGACCCTGCCGGCGTGATGCCCCGTCTGTTGCAGTCGCCCAAGTCCCTGTACGTCTTCTCCAGCCATTTCCATGAAGACCATTTTAACCGCGACATTTTCTCTTGGCGGACCCGGAAAGCGAACGTGCGCTACATCCTTTCGAAAGACATCCTGAAACACCGTCGGGCGCAGAAGGAAGAAGCCGACGCCTGGCTGGGGAAAGGTGCCACGTGGGAAGACGAACTCCTCCGCGTGACGGCCACCGGAAGCAACGACAGCGGTGTATCGTGGGTGATAGAGACCGACGGCAAGCGCATCTTCCATGCCGGCGACCTGAATAACTGGTACGCCCGTTTCCTGACCGACGATTATCACGGGGGACTGGTCTACAGCCCCGACTTCGGCATCGACATTGACCCTGCCAAGGAAGAAAAGCGTTTCCTGGGCGAGCTGAAAGACATCCGCAAGCTCACCGACCGTTTTGACGTGGTGATGTTCCCTGTAGACGGGCGCATCGGCAACGGCTACACCCGCGGAGCCCGTCAGTTCCTCGACGTGTTCCGTATCGGTCTGTTCGTGCCCATGCATTTCGTGGCCAGCGGTTTCGAATCAGCCTGGCGGATGAAAGAGTTTACCGACGCCAAGTCCGTCCCGTTCTGGTGCATCCGTCGGGAAGGAGAGTGCTGTGAAGTAAAGAAACACATCGAGGTAGTGGCAGCAGTGATGGTGCGCGACGGAAAGTACTTCGCCACCCAGCGCGGCTATGGCGAGTTCAAAGACTATTGGGAATTTCCCGGCGGAAAGGTAGAGCCGGGCGAGAGCAGGGAAGAGGCCCTGGTGCGTGAAATCCGCGAGGAACTGGACACCGACATCCGGGTGGATGCCTTCCTCACCACGGTAAACTGCGAGTATCCGTCGTTCCACCTCACGATGCATTGCTACCGCTGTTCGGTCGTTTCCGGCAGTCTGGTGCTGAAAGAGCATGAGAGTGCCGCCTGGCTGAGACTGGAAGAGCTGGACAGCGTGGCGTGGCTCCCGGCCGATGTGGAGGTGGTGAAGGAGATTATCGCCCAGACATCCCGTTAGTTGTGGTCGTATCGTTGGCCACCGGCCAGCAGATAGATTACCCCTATTATGGGTACTACTATGGAGCTGATGTTGATAGCCGACGCTTCGTCCATGAACAGCCGCAGGAGCAGGTAGTTCACGAAGACTAGTACGCCGATTGCGCAGAACACACGGCACATGAAGGCTTTGAGCCCTTTGACATCGACTTTTTTTCTGTTGCTCGGGCGTCATGGTATTGTATCCTGCAATGAGCTTGGGGAATCTCCAGACGAGGAATCCGAGCAGGATGAAGAAGGCTGAAAAGATGGGTATGAATGAGTTCATAATATCCAATGATTTATATTCACAAAGATAAAGTTTTTCAGGATTCTTTCTAAAAATATGTCAGTTAGTTTCATTTTATTTTGTACTTTCAGCATGAAATTCTGAAATCAGCAAGCGATGTTAAAGAAAGGAATCTACGAGAATATTATCAATCAGGAAGTTGAACGAGATATACAGGAGGCTGAATCCCAGCAGTTGGTTTGCCTGCGTGAACAGATAGACGCGGCCGAATCCCCTAAGATATTAGCGGATTATCTGGCAAAAGCCATCCGGCAGAAACTGGAAGACACGGAAGATATGCACGACCAGATGACACTGGTCAACCGGATATTGGCCGAGTACGGGCTTGTGGAAGAAGTGCAGATAGCCGACACTTCCAACCTCTTGATGGAGGTGATGACCCAGCAAAAGAACCTCCTGCAAAAGCACAGTCGTTCAGAAACCGTCCGCCCACAATCCGGTTTCCGGGTGAGCAACCTGTTTACGGGTGGAAACAGTGTCCTTTCATTGGGCGAGGAAATCCGACGCGAAATTGCCAGTGCCGACGAGATTTATTTTATTGTTTCTTTCCTGAAACTCTCCGGTGTGCGCTTGCTGTTGGACGACTTGAAGAAGTTCTGTCAACGCGAAGGCACCCGCTTGCGCATCATTACCACAACCTATTGCGGAGCGACCGAGACTAAGGCCGTGCAGCAACTTGCCGAACTACCTCATACGGAAATTCATATTTCTTATCAAACCGACATCGAACGCCTCCATGCCAAGGCTTATATCTTTGTGCGTAATTCCGGCATGCACACTGCCTATATCGGCTCGTCCAACCTGTCTAAGTCGGCACAGACCGACGGATTGGAATGGAATATGCGCGTGACGAGTGTAGAAAATCCGCACATCATCAAGACCGCGCTGGCCACCTTCGACTTGTACTGGAACAGCCCGAACTTTGAAGATTTCCGGCTGGGAGGTATTGAAAAGTTCCAACAGGAATTGCATCGCAACACCTTCAAAGGAAAATCGGATACTTTCGTGTACCAACGTTATTCCTTGCTCCCACACCAGAAGCAGATTTTAGATAAGCTGAAAGTAGAGCGCGAGGAGTGTGGTAACTTCCGTAACCTGGTTGTGGCGGCCACTGGTACGGGAAAGACCGTGATTTCCGCTTTCGATTATCAGTCCTTCTGCCAACTGCAGACAGGAGCAGGGAGGACCAGTCGCATCCTGTTCACCGCCCACCGTGAAGAAATCCTTCGCCAGTCCTTGCACACCTACCGCAGCGTGTTGCAAGACGCCAATTTCGGCACGTTGTGGGTTGGTAATGAAGCTCCTCAAACCGAGGCCGACTATGCCCATCTGTTTGTCTCCATCTCCATGTTCAACTCACGGTTTGAAGCCTTGTTTTCGCAGCTCCCGGCCGATTATTACGACTACATCGTCATCGACGAAGCTCATCATAGCCAGGCCGACAGCTATCGGAAACTCTTTTCGCATTTCCATCCTCAATTGTTGATTGGACTCACCGCCACACCGGAACGTATGGACGGAAAAGACCTTCGCCCGGATTTTGGCGGACGCATCAGTGCCGAGATACGCCTTCCGCAAGCCCTTCAGGCCGGATTGCTGACTCCCTTCCAATACCTGTGCGTGACCGATGATACCGACCTGACCGATGATTCCCTTTGGAACGGACAACGTTATGTTATCGACCGACTGGCCGACAAGCTATGCGTACCCGAACGGGCACAACATATCGTAGATGCCTTACACCGTTACCTGGCCGATGAATACACCTGTCGCGCTCTGTGCTTCTGCGTCAATAAGAAACATGCCGACTTTATGGCCCTTCAGCTCCAGAAATACGGATTCAATGCAAAAAGCCTGACTTCCGATACGCCGCAACCGCAACGTAAGCAACTGGCAGAAGACCTTCGTAACGGACTGGTGCACTACCTGTGTGTGGTCGACATCTTCAATGAAGGAGTCGATATACCCGAAGTTGATACAGTGCTCTTTCTTCGTCCTACAGACAGTTTGACCATCTTCCTGCAACAGTTGGGCCGTGGTCTCCGTCTTTCTCCAGGGAAGACCGAACTCACCGTCCTCGACTTTGTGGCACAAGCTCATAAGAAGTATGATTTCGCTTCAAAATTCCGTGCCTTGACTCTGCGTCCCGAAAAGAACATCGCCCAGCAGATAGCGAACGGTTTCACCCTTTTGCCTACCGGGTGCAGCATCATTATGGAAAAGCAGGCCCGACAATACATCTTAGAGAACATTCAGCAAGCCATCTACAACAAAAATCGCCTGGTGAAAGAAATCAATTCCTACACCACATTGCCCACGCTTACCCAATTCCTGGAGAATAACGGACAAGATATTCGTGTGGTATATGTGGGTAACAATTGTTGGACGTCCCTCAAACGGGCTGCAGGGCGTATCTCTTATACCGATGATGCGATTACCCGACGCCTGGAGAAAGGCATGGGCAATCTGATACATCATAACACCGCCTCTTACTTGCATTTCGTGGCCGATTTTCTATCGGGCAGTAAACGTTATATGGACGAAGACAAGCGGCTGTATGCCACTATGCTTTACTATAATCTCTATCAGGAGCGAATCGACAAAACCGAGCTGAAAGAAATGGGCATGTATCAGGCGTTGGCTTTACTGCATGATGACCGTTATCGGTATTTTAAGCAAGAAGCTGCTGAAATCGTGTCTTACTTGTTGTCACATTTGGAAATTACCACCACACCACTTGGCCCTGAGGTATTACCTTGCATTGAACTTTATGGATGCTATACCCGTGAGGAGATATTTACGCTGGTCGGACGGCAAACCGAAAAGAGAAGGATGTCGGGTTCGGTTTCTGGTGCATTCAATTTGCCTGAATACGATGCCACCTTGCTCTTTGTCACCCTGAACAAATCCGACAAAGATTTTTCACCTTCTACACAATACGATGATTATGTCATCAATAAAGACTACTTCCATTGGCAGTCCAAGAACACCGACTCCCATCACAACCGTGGAGGACGGATTTACACCGAGCAACCGCAGCGGCATAACAAGATTGTGCTTTTTGTGCGCGAGGAAAAGAAAGACGGTTTTGGAAACACCTGTCCTTTCCATTGTTTCGGCCTTGTGGACTATGTTTCTTCGCATGGTGATTTCCCCATGAACATCACCTGGAAACTGGAGAAACCAGTGATGCCGCAATACCTGAAAGTGGTATAAAAATAGGGAATGAGCTTCTTGAAATTTAGAGGGCAAATCCTTGCTTTTTCTTAAAAATTGAGTTAAATTTACCTCGACACGTACGTGACGAGGTCTTGACACGTTCGTGCTGATGTCTCGTCACGTTCGTGTCGCGACCTTGACAGCTACGTGTCGAGGTATTTTTGTATAAGCGTTTTGAAAAAAGTATAATTACAATATAACTAAAACGATTATGGCTATAAAATTTGACCTGTTTGAGAATCCGGTAAAGGAGGGAGTCTCCGTACCGAAGTTGCATGCAAAAGTGATTACCAAAGACGTGGTGACCACCCGTGAAATCCGTGAAGCGATACGCAAGAAATGTACTGCCTCTCCGGCCGATGTAGCAGCCGTCATCACGGCACTGAACGATGAGCTTTATGAGAACCTGAGCAACGGATATGCAGTGCATTTGGAAGGAATCGGCTATTTCAGTCTGAGTCTGAAATGTGCGCCGGACATTAATCCGAAGTATATTAAGGATGACGATGTACAGGTGAGAAGCATCAAGTTTACGCCCGACAAGGATTTGATTGACCGCTTTCAGAGTGTGTATCTGGAGCGCAAGGTAGACGAGGCGCATCATTCTACTAAGCTGGATGAGGAAGAGGTGAAACAGAAATTAGCGGAATATTTCAAGACGAATTCTTTCCTGCAACGCCGCGACTTTGAACGGCTTACTGGGTTTAATTCGTCGAAGTCTACGCGGGTGATTCGGGAACTGGTGAAGGAAGGAGTGCTGAAGAATGCGGGGACGAAGTATCAGCCGGTGTATGTAGTGGGGAGAAAGAGTGAAATGGACTTATGGGTGGGGTGACTTTTCTGGAACTTGATTATGAGATGAATATATTAAAAAGACTCTAGATTCCTGTTTTTAAGTGTTCATTCGTCCTTTGTGATTTCAATAAATCATCGTATTTTTGTACGTTTAAAAAGGACTGTATATAAGAGGTCTTTTAGGTATTTATCTCAGTTAATAAGATTTATATGAATATAAAGTATACATTTTCAGGTCATGAATCATTCCCTTGTAAGTCTTTGTGGCTAAAAAAAGGATATGATTTTGTGAATCATGAAAGAAATTTTAATGCTCCTGATGCAGTAATCGATTTAGGTGTAGGGAAGAATATGGTTTCATCTATTCGTTTTTGGTTGAAATCTTTTGGCCTGTATGATGGGGAGCATTTAAGTGAGTTGGCAGACTATCTTTTTGATGAAGTTGCAGGTCGGGATAAATATATGGAGGATTTAGCTACGCTATGGTTGTTGCATTTTACGATTGTGACAAGTGGTGAGGCTACATTGTATGATTGGCTTTTTAGAGGTTTACAGAAAGAACGTAAAGAGTTTGATCGAGCTCAAGTTTTGTCTTATGTGAAAAGACGACTCTTGGAAGATAATAAGTATAGTTTGTTTAATGAGAATACTGTAAAAAAAGATATAGGAGTTTTATTGTTGAATTATGTCATTCCGCAAAAGGCTTCTTCAAATGAGGATTATTCTTCTTTACTTCTTGACCTAGACCTGATAAGAATGGATAGCGATAATAATAAAGTCTATTTCTTTAATATAGAGGGTAAAAGACAGGTTACACCTGAAATCTTCTTTTATGGTTTAGTCAAGTTAAAAGGAGAGGAGCGAACTGTTCCTTATGAGCTTTTGCAAGAATTAGGTTTAATCTTTTGTATGTCGGATTTGGAGACAATAAACATGTTAAAATATATCGCGGAAAAGTATAATAACTTTGTAAACTATAGTGATGTAGCAGGAATCCGGCAGATGCAATTTATTCAAGATCTTGATCCGATGATGGTTTTAAATAATTACTACGACAATGCAGACATTTAATTTATCAGCCAATATAGAAAATGGGTTTGCTAAAGGGATGCAATATATTGTAACTCCTAACGCTCAGAATGTGGTCAACAATCTTATAAATGGATTCAAGACTGGTATCCATTCTTATACGATTATTGGTACCTATGGTACTGGTAAGTCTAGTTTTTTGCTTGCATTAGAAGCCGATTTAGATAAAAAGAATCGTAGTAAATACTTGTTAAACCCTAGATTGCTCTCTGAATGTGCTGAATTTGAAATTTTAAATATTGTAGGTGATTATACAGATTTAAGCGTTTTATTAAGCCGCAAGCTTAATAGGGAGGGTACATCCAATAGTGTATTGGATGAGCTAAAGGTGTATTATCAGCGATTGGCAAAAGAAAACAAGTTTTTGCTGCTTGTTATCGATGAATTTGGTAAGATATTAGAACATGCCGCAAAAAATAATCCTGAACAGGAACTGTATTTCTTACAAAAGTTAGCGGAATTTGTGAATGTTCCTTCTAGAAATATTTTGTTGATAACGACATTGCACCAGAATTTTAGTTCGTATGCAAAAAGTTTGAATGAAGAACAACGAAATGAATGGACTAAAGTAAAAGGACGCTTTAAAGAATTGGTTTTTGTTGAACCAGTTGAACAATTATTGTATCTTGCTTCATGTCAACGAAGAGGAGTTCATACTGCAATCGAAGATGAAGATACTTTCAGAGAAATATTCTCTCTTGGCCAAACGACTAAATTCTTAAAAGATACTTTATCATACTCTACGGCTAAGCAATTATATCCGTTGGATCCATTTGCCGCTTATGTGATGACTCAGGCCATTCAACGATATGGACAAAATGAACGCTCTTTATTCTCGTTCCTTGCGGCAAAAGGTCAAGGCTCATTTAGTGAGTTTAAGCCTCAAAAGTGTATGACTTATAATCTTGGTATTGTATATGATTACATTATTTACAATTTCTATTCAACGTTGAAAGATGTACATTTTGATTCTACGAGTTGGAGTGTGATTCATTCAACGATTGTTCGTGCAGAAGGACTGAATATTTGGGCTTCACAGCGTGAGATGTGTGATGCAATAGAGTTGGTAAAAGCTGTTGGACTATTGAATCTTTTCGGGGTTGCTAGTTTTCATATGACCGTAAAAGAATTGGCATGCTATGCAAAAGATGCGATGAATATATCCAATGCTGAACGCATTATTAATGAGCTAATACAAGTTCAGTTATTTCGTTACGCAGATTATAAACAGAGAGTAATCTTGTTTGAAGGTACCGATGTAAATATTGAGGAAGAAATGATAAAAGCAGGTAATGTGGTGCCTAAACCGGTCAATTATGCCGATGAATTGCGTGTATTCTTTAATAAACGCGTTACTCCTGTAAAAGCTCATTTCTATCAACGTGGCACTCCTCGCTTTTTTGACTACATGATTTTGGACTCACCCATGGATATTGTTCCATCAGGTGATACAGATGGAGTTGTTGAGTTGATTTTCTCAACTCGTAATGATGCCTTAGATTCGATAAAAGAGTTTAGCAGAGAAAACGAGCATGCTCTTGTTTTTGCTGTATTCAATAATACAAAGGATATCATTGGACATCTTTATGAGATTAATAAGTGTGATTATATTCTTAGTAAAGTTCTGATAGATAAGAATGATAAAGTCGCTATTTCAGAAGTAAAGAAGCATAAAGAATACGAGGAACTGAAATTAAATAAAGCCATTACCGATAACTTGTTTTCTTATAACAAGAATGTAACTTGGGTGTATCGAGGTGTAGAACAAGAAATTATGTCACATCGAGACTTTAATAGTCTGATATCACGTATTTGTGATGAGGTGTATTATAATACTCCTATCATGAATAATGAACTTTTCAATAAACATAAATTAAGTTCTCAGATTACTTCTGCAAAAGCGAAATACTTAAAGGCTTTAGTTGGAAATAATGATGAAATAGATTTAGGATTTGACCCTGATAAATTTCCTCCAGAGAAAACGATTTATTATTCTCTATTGCGGAATACAGGCTTGCATGTTGAGGGGAGATTTACCGATATGCCCAATAATAATATAAGAATAGTTTGGGACGCTTGTGATGAGTTTTTAAGAAGTACGGTAAATAAGGCTCGTAGAATATCAGAGCTGTTAAAAACCCTGTCATCACAACCTTACAAGTTGAAGCAAGGATTTTTAGATTTCTGGATTCCTACGTATTTCTATATGAAACGTCAGGATTATTCCTTATATAATGCAAATAATGGAGGATATATACCTGAAGTAGATTTAGAAGTGCTGGCTTTATTTCAAAAACACGCGGCTGATTATGAAGTGAAGTCCTTTGCAGTAGATGGTATAAAATTGGCTTTCTTTAATCAATACCGGAAATTTATTAACTTGGATGATAAAGAGGCCATTAGTAGTGATAAGTTCGTGGAAACGATAAAGCCGTTCTTTATTTTTTATAATCGATTAGATGAATATACAAAGCATACACATAAGTTTAATCATTTGACGACTCTCAAATTCCGTGATGTATTAGCTAATGCTAAGGATCCAGAGAAAGCTTTCTTTGAGGACTTGCCTGAGGCTTTAGGGTATAATAGAGAAGATTTGAGTCAGGAGCAATTTGTGTCAAATTATTGTAGCATTATACAGCGGGCTGTGAAAGAACTCCGTAGCTGTTATGTCCATCTTATTGATAGAATTGAAGAACGATTGGTAGATACATTAGGATTTAAATCTTATGAATACTCAGAGTATATCATTGAGGTGAGAGACCGATTTAAATGTATAAAAGAATATTTGCTTACCGATAAGTTGAAAGAATTTTACCACCATGTAATGACTCAATTTGATAATCGGGTAGAGTGGTATCAGTCTATTTGTTACACTGCACTGGATAAATCGTTGGACACTTTGCGGGATGAACAAGAAGAAGAATTAGTAGATAATTTAATTTTTATGTTCCGTGAATGTGAAAAATATGCTGATATTGCGTTATTATTAAGTGAAGGAAGTAAAGATGATGATATTTATGCTTTTGATTTAGTTTCTACTCGTGGAGCAGATATGAAAAATCAGACTTATCGTTTGTCTGAAAAGGACAAACAACGGTCCAAAGAATTGGAACATAAAATCAACAGCCTTCTTTCAGGAGATACAAATTTTGATATCTGTACGTTATTAAGTATATTAAATAGCAAGGTTAACCAATGAAAGTAAGACATATATTAGGAATTTCTGGAGGAAAAGATAGTGCGGCATTAGCCATTTATCTAAAGAAAAAGTATCCGGATTTAAAAATAGAATATTATAATTCTGATACAGGATGTGAGTTGCAGGAAACTTATGTTCTGATTGAACGCTTAAAAGCTGCACTAGGGCATGTTGAGGATTTGAAGTCAGTGAAGAATGAGAATCTTTCAATTACTCCTTTTGAGTATTTTCTGAAATTAGTAGGAGGTTTTTTACCTTCTCCACAAGCCCGTTGGTGTACAAAAAAAATGAAACTAGAGCCTTTTGAAAAATATGTGGGAGAAGATGACGTCGTGTCTTATGTTGGAATTCGAGGGGATGAAGATCGAGATGGATATGTTTCTTCTAAGCCTAATATTCAAGCTGTATTTCCTTTTAGGAGAAATATTTGGAGTTTGGATGTAATTAACAAGTTTTTACATAATGATAATTTAAATCAAATCATAGATATTTACGATGAACTGTATCCTGAAGGGGTTTTAAAGGAAGAATTAATGGCTTTAGTAGGGAAACCTATAACCAAACAGTTTTACTACTCAAAGAAGTTAAATGCCTTGTTGGATTTTGATATCAGAATCTTTAATCATGCTGTTTTTAGATTTTTAAAAACGACAGATTATCCTGTAGGTAAGTTAGAAGAATCAGAATTTCCTTTACTGGATAATACAGATGTACTGGTAAAAGAGGATATTTTTAATTTGTTAGAAACAAGTGGTGTAGGAATTCCAGATTATTACAAGGAGATACCATTTGAGGTTGATGGCAAGAAAGGAACTTACTGTAGAAGCCGTTCTGGGTGTTATTTCTGTTTTTATCAGCAGAAAATTGAATGGGTTTGGTTGTATGAACAACATCCGGATTTATTTAAGAAAGCAATGGAGTTTGAGAAAGAAGGATATACCTGGAATCAGAAGGAAAGTTTAGCCGATCTTATCAAACCAGAACGAATTAGACAGATTAAGTTAGATATAATAAAACGTCAAGAGACGAATAGGAAACAAAATAAAAGTTCTAAACTGGCTGATGTTTTTGGTGACGAGGTAATGTGCGCAAATTGTTTTATTTAATTATAAGGAGGTAAGCTTATGTTGCGAGACGTTGTATGGTCAGACGATGGAATGTATAAGGTGGGTGATGTATACAATCCTGAACGTTTTTTTTCTGATGCATTAAATAATAGTTCAGAGTTTGATTTGCAACTAGGATACTTTAGTTCTGCCACTATTAGCGTGCTTGCAACAGCTTTTGCTTCTTTCATATCAAAAGGCGGGAAGATTAGATTGGTGATTAACCAAATTGTTTCTTCTAAAGATAAGGAATCCATAACCAAAGGTTTAGGAGAGACTCCGATTGATTGTGTGGATTTGTCTGATTTTGAGCTGTTGAGAGGAACCTTTGATGAGTATCAGGAGCAATTTTTCAATTGTCTGGCTTTTATGATTCGAGATAAAACAATCGATATTCGGATTATTAAGCCAAAACTAACCAACGGAATAGCACATACAAAGTCTGGACAGTTCCGAGATGGAGATAGTGTGACTTCATTTATTGGTTCTGCAAACTTCACTTTGGGAGGATTATTTACGAATTTAGAGGAGATTAAAATAGACCGGAGTGACTCTTTGGATAAAATGACGCAAAAGCGCATTCGGAATCAAAAGAAAGATTTTGATGCGATTATGGCTAGAGAGAAAAAAGATATAGAATATCTTTCTCCGGATGCTTTAATTGCTGCAATTCGTACTTATTCTGATGTGAAGGATATAGATGAATTGTTGGATGTGGAATTAAAATTGAAAGAAATAAAGAAAGGGAAGGCAGTATCTATCGTAAAAGACATGAATGTTCCCTCTTTTCCATTTGATGGACCTCGAGAATACCAAAAATTAGCCTTTGAAAGTTGGAAAAAGAATAAACAGAAAGGTCTTTTTGCTATGGCTACAGGGACTGGTAAGACTATTACCTCTCTGAATTGCTTATTGGAAATATATAAACATTCAGGCTATTACAAAGCACTGATATTGGTCCCTACAATTACGTTGGTGGAACAGTGGGAAAAAGAATGTCGAAAGTTTCATTTTAATAAGATTATAAAGGTCAGCTCGAAGAATAATAATTGGAAAGAGGAGGTAGCTAAAATCAAAATTGGAGAACGTCTTAGTTCTACAGGCAAGGAAAACTCATACATTATCATTTCAACTTATTCTTCATTTGCTAAAGAGCGTACTTTTTATGATTTAAATGACTTTCCTAAAGGACAACTCTTATTGATTGCCGATGAAGTCCATAATATGGGTTCTAAATTAATCATGAAAAGACTTCCGGAAATAAAATATTTAAGGCGTATTGGTCTTTCTGCAACTCCGGACAGACAATATGATGAAGAAGGAAATTCTGCGATAAATTCATTTTTGGGAGTTAAGGATAGCTATACATTTGAGTATAGTATGGAAGAAGCCATTAGAAACGGTGTGCTATGTAGGTATTGCTATTATCCTCATCTTGTGAGGTTAACAGATGATGAAATGGCAGAATATGTGGTACTATCAGAGAAGATAGCAAAGTATTATTCTGCAAATCAAAATTCGCTTATAAAAAGTGATCCTATTTTGACAGCTTTATTATTAAAAAGAAAACGTATCATACATAAAGCTGCAAATAAAAAAATAGTTTTTAAAAATATATTAGAAGAGCACTATAGAATTAAAGGTAATTTGAAATATTCTTTAGTGTATGTGCCAGAAGGAGAGGAACCAGAATCAGAGTCTGATATATTTGATACGAAGGATGTCATAGGTGTTGATGAGTTTACAGATAGCTTGATAGATCAATATACTATGATTGTCAGAAATATAGATGAACGTATAACAGTTAGAAAGTTTACATCTCAATCAAGTGATAGAGATAACATGATAAAAGATTTTGCAGATGGGAAGATAGATGTATTAACTTCGATGAAATGTCTGGATGAAGGAGTAGATGTACCGAGAAGTGAATTGGCTATCTTCTGCGCGAGTACAGGAAATCCACGGCAGTTTATTCAACGTCGTGGACGTATTTTACGAAAACATCCAGATAAGCACATGGCTATTATACATGATTTAGTGGTAGCTCCAGAAGTACAAATGGGAACAGCTTCTTTTAATTTAGAAAAGAGTTTGTTATCCAATGAACTGAGGCGTGTCAAAAATTTTGCCCTACTTTCAGAAAACAGTATTGACAGTGTAACTGAATTGGATGATGTGATGAGATATTATGGCCTTTCAATGTTTAATTAAAAATATAATCTATGACAAACGGTGATAAAATTTTCAAGGCAGTTATAGAAGATTCTGCTTTAATTAGTTATGGGGGATATAATCCCGACGACTATGATTCATTACAGAATGCTTTAGATGACGAGAATATCGTGGTTTCTACCGTAGCGAAGATAATATATTATCAACTCAGAGGACATTCAGAAAGAGAAATATATAATGAAGTAACTAATTTCCTTAAAAATAATGTGCTATGATAATAAATAAAATTATAATCCGAAATTTTCGTAGTTATTATGGAGATAATACTTTTGAGTTTAAGGATGGGCTGACTCTGATTATTGGTGATAATGGGGATGGTAAGACTACGTTTTTCGAGGCCTTAGAATGGTTGTTTAATACATCCCAAACAGAAGATAAAACGGAACGAATTTTATCTGCCAAGCGGAAGAAAGAATTATTTGATAATGAAACAGATTCGGTTCGGGTTGTAATGTATTTTAAGAGTGGAGGAGATAGTGATAAGATTGTGGAAAAGTCATTAGACTTTACTCGTGATGGAGGTAGTATTATATCCTCAAATTATCAATTCAATGGATATGATTGTATTGGCTCTGAGCGTGTTATTCGAAGTGGCAAACAAATGTTGGATTCTTGCTTTGATACGTATATGCGCAGATACTGTCTTTTTAAAGGAGAAAATAATCTGAATGTTTTTGAAGATGAAAAGGCTCTAAATACATTAGTGGAAAAATTCTCGGATATACGTGATTTTGATTCATTTGTTTCATTGACTGACAATTTGGAGGCTACATCGGATAAGGCATATAAAAAAGAACTGAAATCAGATGACAAGATATCGAAGCTTGCCAAGACGTATGAAATGCTTCAGATTGATATAATGACTAAAATTCATGAAGTAAAATCTGATTTGGAAAGACAGGAGAGTGTAGCATCTGATTATCAAGTTCGTATTGAGGATTTGGAACGGAATCAAGAAGCAAGTGAAAGATATCAGGAAATTAAGTCTAGAATTAATTCGCTAACAGAGAAGAAACGCCGTTTAGAACAACAATCTACGGAGAATTATAACTTAAGACTTTTAGATGATGAATGGATTCTTTGTGCTTTTCCAGGTATATTGAGGGAATTTCAGGTTAAAGCAGCTACATTGGCTCGGACTAAGAGAAAGTTGAATAAAGAATATATCACTCAACAAGCTAGATTGAAGGGTAAACAAGAGGCTTATGAGGAATTGACCATTCTATCCAATGGAGCAACTGCCTTACCATGGGATTTGCCTGATTTACAGACGATGCAGGAAATGATAGATGAGCATATTTGTAAAGTCTGTGGAAGTCCGGCTCCAGAGGGTTCTGATGCCTATAATTTCATGGTTAAGAAGCTGGAAGACTATAAGAGACATCTGGAAGCTCAGAAAAAGGAGAATGAAAAGAAAATAGAGGATAAACCTTTGTTCCCTAATAATTATATTAATGAGATTCGTAATTTGGGAATCAGTTTAGGTGGAGATGAAGCTGCCAGAATCTTTGGATATGCTAATGAAATCAGAGATAATATAGAATTTGTAGCTGCAAGAAAGATTGATTTACAGAAAGTTATCGAGCAGCTGGAAGATGCAGAGGAAGAACGTAAACGAATCATTATACAGGCTGATGGAGTCTCAGAGAGCCTTCTGGAAAAGAATTTTCATGATTTAAAGGGCTTTTTTGAGGAAAAGAGAAAGGCTGATGACAGAATTGTAGAATTAAAAAGAAGACTTTCTGATTTGATGAATCAAAAGGCTGATATTGATGCAAAGTTCGAGGAGTTATCTCCATCGAAAGGTATGACGAAGGTTTATCGTGATGTTCATACAATCCTTGATCGAATTTGTCGTGCATTTAAATCAGCTAGAGAAAAGAATCTGAGAAACTTCCTAAATAGGTTAAGTGAACACGCTAATTCGTATTTAGAGAGATTAAATCCGGCTGACTTCCATGGGACTGTGAATATTATCGAAAGAGCAAATGGACAAGCAAAGATTAGTTTGATTAGTTCGAATGGTGATCATATTTATGACCCTAACGGGGCTTTAAAAACAACAATGTATATGTCTATTCTTTTTGCAATTTCCGATTTGACAACTTTAACCAGGGAAGAAGATTATCCTTTAATATTTGATGCTCCAACTTCCTCCTTCGGTGAAATAAAGGAAGATGAGTTTTATAATATTATTGCGGGTATTAAGAAACAATGTATCATTGTAACTAAGGATTTGCTTGAGAAAGACGCGTTAACAGGAGATTGTCGTATAAATCAAAGTAAATTGGAAAATTTGAAATGTTCTGTTTACCGGATTGAAAAGGAAAAACCTTTTGACCCCCTTGACTTATCTACAGTGTGCATTAAGATTTCGAAAATAAAAGATTAGTGGTATGAAAAGAGATAAATTATTCGACCTTTGGGAAGGTCGTGACCCAGAATTTGAAGTTCAGTATGAAGAGCCAATTATAAAAAGTTTATGTGATTATGGAAAAGGAACATCACAATATCAGGAGTCTCGTGCAAAAGTGTTAGGAGCAGGGTATGAGGCTTATATTATGGCTTTTTTCATAGGTTTATACTTTGATAAAAGTATGCCATTAGAGGGTGAAACTAAAAAGTTTGGTTGGGCTATCCGAAATTGGGGTAATGTAGATGCACGTAAGGGGCGTCGAAATTATCATGAGATAACGAAGTTCATGTTTGTTGCTTTAGTCGCACGTGCAGATATTGATTTTATAGCTTTGGATAAAGGAGAAATTACGGCACGAAAAGCGGTCGATATTCTTATTCAAAAGATGGAAGAGTATGCTAATTATGGATTTTATTATATGCTAAAAGAGAAGTTGGAAATAAATCCTAACTATTTTTATCGGAATAGCGCTTTTTTGGATATATTTACATCCTTAATTAAAGAAGAGCCTAACAGTCCTGTGGATTATGACGATGATGATGAACCTGAATCTTTAGATTAATTAGTATAAAGCTCTGTTCTTATTGATATATTTTGATGATAAAGAATTGTATAAAATATTTCATTAATAGCTTGGGAGTTTCTAGTTATAATTTTGAAACTTCTAAACAGTTACTGAGTCTTGTCTTTATGGAATTTGAACTTAATATTGTAATTAAGTTGAACGATTCTATAAGACAGGATTGGGAACTTAATGATTTGATGGATCATGTAGAGCAAATTTTTTCAATACGCATTAAGCGTATTATAAATTTGCAAAGTAATGGCATCTTGGATGATATTATTACTCATTTATACACTTTATCTTTTTCTACTAATATCAGATTTCTGACACAGAACTTTCCTAATTCTATTGATAATTATTGGTCTAATTTTAAAGAAAAAGAAGGCTTAGTTTATATTGAAGAATTTGAAATAAATAAGTCATATTGGGACAGCTATGAGTTTTTTTTATTTTTAGGCGGGCTTTTAAAGGAAAACATGAAAAAGAGTATTAATACAAACTTTTTTCAATGTGAAGTACCTTTAAAGGATTCTTTTGATTTAGAGATTCTGAGCTCTAATACTAAAATACGTCGGTTAGGATATTTAAAACTTCTGTTGAAATATTTTAATGAGAATGGACGTGTCCCGGTATCTAAAACGAACTTGGATTTTGAAAGATATTGTCAAAGTTATAACGAATATTTGAGCTTATATAAAAATAGAAAAGGTAATATTATTCTTACTAAAACAGGTAATTCTGCTGCTCCCTATATAGAACTAGGCATAAGTCTAGGTTTGATTCATAAATCAATGGGGTATTATGAGCTCGGTAAGATTGGCAAAGTTTATAGCGTATTGAGAAAAAATTTAAGAGAAAGTAATGGAGAAAATCCATTTGTTCTTTCACCATTTGAGCAATCATTTTTCTTGGAGAATATTTTGAGGCAAGATTATTTCTTTATTTATACAATATTAGAATTGTCTTATGTAAATTATAGCATTTCATACTTGTCTTTAAAGAAAATATTTCAAGAAAAATTATTGTCTAATATGGATTTATGTATTGAATATGCAAAGTTGAATAATCCAGGAAAGTTTTTATCTTTAAGAACTGTGAAGAAGCGAATAAGTGAATGGAACAAAAGTGAAAGCTATTTGGAACATGTATTAATGCCTAGATTGAATTGGTTATATGACCTGAATATCATTGACTTAAAAGATGACTTAAGCTTTTCTCTGACAACTTCTGGTAAAAGATTATTTTATAATCTTACGATTGGAAAAGATCTTGCATTGCATATGATGGCATCACTTGATGCTTACATCGATTCCTTTTATATGAAGGTGTTAAATGAAATTTATGGATCAAAAAATAAGATGTTTCAAGATGATGATTATAAAATGTTTGTTGCTTATTTGGATCAAAGCTTTTATTTTTTTCGTACATTAGCTCCTAATCGAGTTACTTTTTCATTGTTTTCGTATTATATACGATATATATTATTTTATAATCATTCTATTGTGTTAGATACAGAAGATATAAAAAAAATATTTGCGAAAAAGGAATATTCAAATTATATTTATAGGTTTCAAGAGCAATATAAAGACGGTTATATACAAAAAAGATAGCATTATGAATAGTTATACACAATTTAAATTACAAAGTAATCCATTTCGTTTGACTCCCGCACTTAGTTCTGAGGAACTAATTTGGGCAGGTTTTCCGGAGTTAAAAAAACGAATAGAAAATAGAATCTTGAAAGCTATAAAAATCCCCAATTCTAGTCTTATACTTAATTGGGGAGATTATGGTAGTGGAAAAACACATGCTGCGAGATATTTTACTAATTTAAATGTCCTAAGCAATTTAAAAATAAAAACAGATAGTTTACCTTTACCTTTAATTATAAATTTTCCTAGGAGTAAAGAACCTGTAAAAGAGATATATACTCAAATTATAGATAAGATTGATATTGATGATATTAGAAGAAGATTAGAGAAGGCGAAGATTGATATTGCGAGTGTGTTAAGTCAAGTTACTGATAATGTGCTCATACAAAATATTGTAAGTTTGTTGCTTAACCCAACTGTGTCGCCTCAAATGATGAAGTCCTATTTATATGGAACAGCATCTATCACATCTAATTTTGTGGATAAGAATGTATCAAGAAAATTAGTATCAGATATTGATTATATAGAGCTTTTATCAGCTTTATTTTCTGTTATTACATATGATAAAAAAGCTTATTCTTGTGTTATTATTTGGATTGATGAATTTGAGTCAATATCAATCTTAAATACAGTTAGTATAAGTAATGTAAATAATTTAATTCGTAGCTTATTGGATTATGTTCCTAACAATTTGCTAATCTTCTTGAATCTTACACAATCAGCAATGATGGATGTTTCTGATTTAAGTGATTATTTACAAGAAGCTGTAAAATCTCGAATTAAAGATAAGATAGAATTGGGTATACCTGATCTAGACGCGTTCAAATTATATTTGAAAGAACTATTAAATAATCCTCTTTATCGAACATCAGAATGTAGTGATAAGCCATATTTCCCTTTTGAGGAAGATGTTATTGATCAGATATTTAATGATTTAGGGGGAAGCGTTTCTCTGCGTCGTTACAATGATGCTTTTTCATTGTTGCTTGACGAAGCTATGATAGAAAATGTATGTCCTATAGATTTAGATTTTTATACTCAGAAAAAAAATGAAATAATTATAGACTAAATGAAACATCCAGTCGTTTTAGATGCTTGTACGATAATAAATCTTTTACGTATTGATGAAGATGAATTTTTGTTTAGGTTATTATGCTCTTTGAGGTTATATGTAGCAGATCTTGTGAATCAAGAAATTATGAAAAATATTTTTCATAATGAATTATCAGAGGAACAAAGAACATATATCAGTGGCGTTTTACCTCAGCTGCAAAGTAAATGGAACTCATTTAATCAAACAATGGATTTAATAGATACAGATTTTTATGAGAAAAATATAAAAAAGTTTACGAGACATACGAAGAAAATAAATGGAGAACTTCAATCGTCTATATTGTCATTATGTTTGAGCCGGAAATATCATTCAAGAGTCTTTTTTTATACTGATGATTTTCCTGCAAAAGAACAGTTTAAAAACTTTTTTGAGTTTCAGCAGATTGGCTCTATTGGAGATTCTGTGGATTTATTAATCTTTTTGTATTGGAATTCTCCTGACTTTAGTGATAAGAAATTAGAAAGATTTTTACATGATTTATTTGCTGAATACAATTTATCTGTATCTAATTTTATAAAGGGAATTGATGAGATATCTGAATCATATATTAAAAAGAAGAACGTTTATAAATTATTGAGGGAAATTGTAGACAGTTTTTATCAGAATGAAGATTGGTTAGGGAAAGTTGAAGAAGTTAAAAAGAAAGTTAGTTCTGATGCTAGATTGAAAGCTCTTTTTGTTTCTTGTCCAGAAGAAAGAAGTTGTAAGTTAGTCGATAAAATAAAGGAAGTTCAAAAAATGATGAGAGATTTTTCAATATATAAAAAAGATGAACTATTAAGCATGAATTAATTATGACAAAGGGGAGGTATGTCCTTTCTGTCGGCTGTCCCGCAAGGTGGAAATCATCTGTGAGACGGCTACTTGTGTGGCGTTCTATGACGGTTATCCGGTATCGCCAGGTCATGCACTGATTATCCCCAAGCGGCATGTGGCTTCTTACTTCGACCTGACTAATCACGAACGGGAGGCCATGAATGTGGTGCTTCAGTACGTGAAGCAGAAGGTAGACGAGCGATACCATCCTGACGGATACAATGTGGGTATTAATGTGAACGAGGCGGCTGGACAGTCGGTCTTTCACGTACACATGCACCTGATTCCGCGCTACAAGGGCGATGTGCCTAATCCGAAAGGTGGGGTAAGAGGTGTGATTCCGTCAAAACAGAGCTATGATGCCAACAAGGAGCTTTCTTCGCCTGCTCAGCCGGAGAGTAAATAGTTTGGGGATTTTTTCTGGAATCTGTTATTGGGAGACCAATGGGACTTGCGCAATCGTTATCTTCATATTCGTGTATCAGAACTCTTTTGTTTCTTGCGTTTGTTGCAGAATCGTTTTTCCGTTGTGCTGCACTTTCAGGGTGGCTTTATCGCCCATGGTCACTACATAGCGGTAGCTGCCTTTTGAGAAGAGGAAGGTGTTGTCCTTTTCTACGTAGCTGCCGGTCAGCACCAGTTCGGGAGTATCCGACATCTGCTGTGTGCTTTTCCAGGAAGCGTATCGCATGGTTTCTTCGTCCAGCTTGTCGATGCGGATGATGTAATCTTTCGTTCTGAAAAATAGTTCCAGACGCTGGTAGTGATGCAACTGGGGATGCAGCCAGAAAGGAGCTCCGGTTTTCTGATAGACGAAGTCTGTGCCATTGAAATGGTAGATGTCGTATCGGTCGGTAATGCTGCTCATGCTGTCTGTAGTGGCCACATACAGGTTTTGTGCTTTTGGGTCGAATTGGAAGAGCCAGTTCCATCCTTCGCCTAGATTCGCAAGGAAGTACCAGTCGGCTGCGGTGTGTTCCAAGCCTACGGTGTCTGTGCGCTTACCGTGGCGTACGAAGCAAGGGGCGCTGACGAGGTTTCCGTCTTTTATCCGCATGGCTACCAAGGAATTGGTGGAATAGTTACCGGATATTCTGAAATAATCGTCGGCGATGTACAGTTTGCTGCCGTTTGTACAAGGATAGGTATAGATGGTGTCGATGTAGCGTAAGCATTCGGACAAATACATCTTTTACACTTTGAGGT
>UMEP01040109.1_pt1 | contig 69687 bp, 78 predicted proteins | sample 1964771 | NCBI WGS metagenome assembly UMEP01 (sample SAMEA4836022, study PRJEB28245) | human gut metagenome | biome: gut microbiome; material: fecal sample | place: Denmark | collected 2008 | reverse complement strand
AAAACTCTTTCCTTTATAAAATGATAGAAAGAGATACAGTACCATCTCTTCTTCTCTTTGGGCCGCCCGGATGTGGAAAAACGACAATTGCATCTGTTATTGCAAAGATGACTAAGTTCAAATTTTTAAAATTAAATGCGACTTCCAGCGGAGCTAAAGAAATTCGCGACATCGTTCCCGCTGCCCAAAAAGAATTGCAGTACTATGGAAGAAGAACTATTGTATTCATCGATGAAGTTCACCGATTTAATAGGGCACAGCAGGATTTATTACTGCCTTATGTGGAAAATGGGACTTTCATATTGATTGGAGCAACTACGGAAAATCCTTATTTTGAACTGAACGGTTCGTTACTGTCCCGGATAAGATTGATTCATCTTAAACCGCTTAGCATCGATTCAATCGTCCTTATCCTCCAAAAAGCGCTTACAGATAAAAATAAGGGATTGGGCATGCATGATTATCATGCGGATGAAATAGTTCTTAAAAATATTGCTGCATATGCGGCAGGTGATACTAGAATCGCGTTAAACTTATTGGAGCAGGCTACAACAAGTTTGCCATATGGCGGGGTACTGACTGAAAAAGAAGTACAGGGGGTTGCCGGGGAACAAATGTCCGTGTATGATAAAAAAGGTGATTATCATTACGATACTGCTTCCGCATTTATTAAGAGCATGCGTGGAAGCGATCCCCAGGCAGCTCTTCACTATCTGGCAAGAATGATTGCAGGGGGAGAAAAAACCTCTTTTATTTCACGGAGAATTATAATCTGTGCGGCAGAAGATGTTGGATTAGCGGATCCCGCTGCTCTTCGTGTGGCAGTATCGGCAGCACAGGCGGCGGAAATGGTTGGATTCCCGGAAGCGCAGATTATTTTGGCGGAAGCAGTATTATATATTTCGCTTGCTCCTAAAAGTAATAGTACGGTTGTCGGTATTTCTGCTGCGATGACAGACATTGCAAAGAAGAGTAACTGGTCTATTCCGCGGCATTTGAAAGATGCACATTATAATGGAGCGAACAGGCTGGGATACGGAATAACTTATAAATATCCACATGCATATGGGGGATGGGTTAAACAGCAGTATCTGCCTGATGAACTTTGTTCTGCTGTATATTACCGCCCTGTATTGAATGGTGCAGAAGCGGAGATTGTAAAAAGATGGAATAAAAGGATGAATAAGGAGTAGGAAGGTTTACCGAACTGATGAAAAAGAAAGTACATATTGCACGCGAAAAGAAAAAAGGCCAGGGGACGAATAGAGTTGAAATCACGGGAATTGTTATGATTCTTTTGGGTTTCTTTGTATGTCTCAGTTTAGGCGGCTATGGCATGGGAATTGTGGGAAATCTGCTGCGGAATGGATTTTATGTACTCTTTGGAGTGGCCTCATTTGGGGCTGCCCTTGTTCTTATTTTTACGGGAGTAATATACGTATTGACAGGACATGCGCCAAATATGACACGTCGTCTTGTTTTTTCTTTAATTGCCGTATGGATACTTCTAGCCGGCTATCATCATCATATGCTCCCTGCCGATAGTAACTTTTCAGTAGCTTCTTTTATGACATATGGAGGAATGTTTTGTGGGATCCCGGTGGGCATAATACGTTTTTTAGCGGGAAATATAGGGACGACAATCATTTTGACCGGTTTGTTTGTCATAGATATTTTACTGTTAACACATTGGTCAGTTTCAAACGGTGCTAAAAAGGTTGGGGAACAAACTGAAAAAAGGATTGGTCATGTTAAAGCGAGAATACGTGAAAAGCAGGAAGCATATCATAGCGCCCGTAATGCGGCGGAAAATGCAGGAGAACAATATAATTTAACAGACTTTATTTTCCATAAGCCTACCATTAAAAATATAAAAAAAGATGATACGGAAGATCTTCCTGTTAATGTATTTTCTCCTGCTGATGAAAAAGGGAAACCTGTATGTGGTGAAGCAACAGACCAAACTGTTTCCGAGAATGCACAGATTTTATTGCCTGAAGATAATCCTGAAGATAATATTGATATGCTGGAAAGACATAAAGTCTGCGAAGAAAATACAAATGATATTAAAATAAATAGTAAGGCAGACATGCCTGAAGCAGAAAAAAATAATTTTTATTCATTTCCACCTCTGTCTCTTTTAAAGGAGGGAGAAAGCTCCGGCAGTTTGGAAACGAATGCTTATGGAAAAGCGAGTCGTCTTGAGACAACATTAAAAAGCTTTGGTGTAAATGCCAAAATAGTTCATGTAAGTATAGGACCTGCTGTTACACGTTATGAACTTGAACCTGCTCCGGGGGTACGCGTATCTAAAATAGAAGGTTTGTCGGATGATATAGCGCTTCAGCTGGCAGCCACCAGTATCCGAATAGAGGCGCCCATCCCCGGGAAATCTGCAGTAGGGATTGAGATTCCTAATGCCAAAACGGTTGCAGTATCATTGCGGGAAGTTCTTTCCAGCAATGCTTTTCAAAAAGGGAAAGGAAAGATACTTGTGGCATTGGGAAAAGATATTGCAGGGAAGGTAGTGATTACTGATCTGGCTAAAATGCCGCATCTTTTGATTGCCGGGCAAACCGGAAGCGGAAAGTCGGTTTGTATCAATACCATAATTACCAGTATTCTCTATCATAGTCTTCCTGAAGATGTAAAATTAATCCTGATCGATCCCAAAGTGGTTGAATTATCCATATATAATGGGATTCCTCATTTGCGCACGGAAGTCGTTACGGAGCCCAAGAAAGCAGCGGGTATCTTAAATTGGGCTGTAACAGAAATGGAAACCCGTTATCGGTCTTTTGCGGAAAAAAATGTTCGTGATATTAATGGATTTAATAAGCAAAATCCTGAAATGAAGATGCCATTCATTGTCGTTGTGATTGATGAGCTGGCAGATTTGATGATGGTGGCAAAGGACAGTGTGGAAGATGCGATTTGTCGATTAGCACAAAAAGCAAGAGCTGCGGGGATTCATCTTGTTGTAGCAACGCAAAGACCTTCTGTGGATGTTATTACAGGCCTAATTAAAGCAAATATCCCCAGCCGTATTTCGTTTGCTGTCTCATCACAAGTGGACTCCAGAACCATTTTAGATAAAGCAGGCGCAGAAAAACTTTTAGGTAAAGGTGATATGCTTTTTAATCCATCCGGTGCATCGAATCCTATACGCATACAAGGAGCATTTATTTCCGATGAGGAAGTGGAGGCTGTCGTTTCTTATGTAAAGGAACAGTGCATCCAGCAGGATGTCATAGTATCTGATGAGGCGAAAATAGATTTATCAGAGTGGGAACCTGCTGTTTCTTCAGATTCAGAGGAGCCGAAAGATGAATTATTGGCAGAAGCGTCAGAGTGGGTGGTTGATACTCAAAGAGCATCTGTTTCCGCATTGCAGCGAAGGTTTCGAATCGGCTACACTAGAGCAGGAAGATTAATGGATACCATGGAATTAATGGGAATTGTAAGTAAAGCTGATGGTGCAAAACCGAGAACGGTTTTAGTTTCTAAAGGGCAATTAAAAGAGTTATTTCCGGATCAAATAGAAAATTGAAATAAATAATATATTATCAAATAAGGGAGCGACAACTTTTGCGGAGATTAATACCGGTTATATCATTTCTTATATTAGCTTCTACTGCTTTTTGGGGAATTTTACAATATGCAAAAATCCAGGAAGATTTGAAAAAGCAAACTTCAGTCAAGGCGCAAACTATTAAAATTTGTACTGATTTACAATCCAATATTTTAGATGAAATCGGTAAAGAATTTTATGCGGAAACCGGATTTCAGATAGAAATTATACGTATGACAGCGGAACAATTAGGCAGTAATGGTCATCAGGGGATTGGTGAGACTGATATATTTTTAACATCTCAGACCAATTTGGAAGAATTGAAAAAGAATAAGGCATTACGCTCCTATTCTTCAGAATCGACAGACACTGCTTTAGAACAATTTAAGGATTTCGAGGGGACTTGGACGGGAATTTGGTTAGATCCGATTGTTTTTGTTGTTAATAAAGAATTTGCGGCCAGACATTCTCTGCTAAATTATAATTGGAACAATATAATGACTTCACCGCAGATCCGATTGTCCATGACGGATTTTATTGCGGCAGATATGGCGGAAGATTTGCTGTTATCTATGGCAGAACACTTCGGGATTACAGAGGCACTTTACCTTTTGTCTGAGGGAAACTCCCATATTGTACAATATGGGAAATATCTTTCGACGCCATCAAGGATGGCGGGTATGGGAAAGTGTGATATCGGGATATCCAGCTATAATGAGGCTATGCGGGCACAAAAAGAAAATCTTCCTCTACAAATTATGTACCCTACGGATGGAACTTCCTGGTATTTGTATGGTATAGGACTTTCTGCCGACAGCAAAGAGCCCGAACTTGGTCAAAAACTTATGAATTGGTTGTTGACGCCTACGCATTATAAAAAGGTCATGCAGGATAACGGTTGTTACTTTATTTATGTTAATGACAGCACATTGCCTGCTGATACAAACGGAAATCCTTTAAGTTATTGGGAATTAGAGAAGAAATATGTTGATGAGGGAAAAAAAATACTATTGAATGAATGGATAGAACAGGTTCGTTTCAGGAGGATTTCATAATTGAATCGTAAATTGGGAGTTATTAGCTTGGGATGTTCCAAGAATTTGGTAGATACTGAAATGATGGTTGGTATTTTAGCAAAAGCCGGGTATGAATTAACTGAGGATTTAAGCACTGCGCAAATCATTATTATCAACACATGCACATTTATTGATCCGGCAAAGGAAGAATCAATTCAGACCATTTTGCAGGCAGCCAGATATAAAAAGGATGGAGTTTGTGAGAAACTTGTCGCTGCCGGGTGTCTGACACAGCAATATAAGGAAGCATTGGGAAAAGAAATACCGGAAATCGATATTTTTATAGGTACTGATTCATGGCAACATATTTTAGAAGTTGTCCAAGAGTCCTATATTCATGGCAATAAAAAGATATATAGATTCGATACCGCTCCCTGTGAACATGAAGAACTTATTCCGCGGCAGCCGCTGACTCCACCTTACAGTGCGTATATAAAGATTGCGGAAGGATGCAGTAATGGTTGCACGTTTTGCTATATTCCCTATGTTCGTGGCGCGATGAGAAGCCGCTCCATTCCGTCTGTTGTACACGAAGTCAAACGGCTTTCCAGTGAAGGTGTCCGTGAGTTTAATTTAATTGCGCAGGACTCCAGTTTCTATGGCAGAGATTTAAATGATGGAACAACACTTGCAAGGCTATTAAAAGAACTTGTAAAAATTGATAATGTGAAATGGATTCGTTTGTTTTATCTGTATCCAACATATTTTGATGATGAACTTTTAGAAATAATTACTAAAGAAGAAAAGATCTGCAAATATGTAGATATTCCTTTACAGCATATAAGTGATTCCGTATTAAGACGAATGCATAGACGTGATTCTTCCCAAAGCATCAAAAAGCTATTGAAGAAATTACGAAATACCACACCGTATATAACAATTCGGACAACCCTTATGGTTGGGTTTCCCGGAGAAACAGAGGCAGATTTTAAAGAATTGCTTACATTCATCAAGGCAGTGAAATTTGATAATATGGGGGCATTTACTTATTCAGCACAAGATGGGACACCAGCAGCCCGTATGGTCGATCAGGTTACAGAAGAAATAAAAGAAAATCGATATCACGAGTTAATGGCGGCTCAAGCAGAGATTTCTGAAGAAAATAATCGGAATCTGATTGGAGTTGATACAGAAGTATTGGTGGAAGAATTATTAGATGATGGATGTGGAAATCTTCAGGCTAAAGGCAGAGCATCTTTCCAAGCACCTGAGGTAGATGGTAATGTTTACATAGATCACCCTGGCGATTTACGGCCGGGTGACTTTGTTAAGGCGCATATTATAGATGGATACGCATATGATTTGATTGCGGAGAGAATAACAACAGATAGAGGTATATGATGATTGTTGAAATCATTACTACCGGCACAGAATTACTACTGGGAGAAATTGATAATGAGAACAGCAGATGGTTGGCGGTTTTTCTGAATCAGCACGGATTTACAGTAGCTTATATGACTACGGTGGGGGATAATGCTATGCGGATGAGAAATGCTATGGAAATCGCATTGTCTCGGGCAGATATAGTAATTACATCCGGCGGGCTGGGTGCGACACAAGGAGACATTACGAAGCGCATCGGGGCAGAAGCTTTAGGTATTCCTTATGTATATTATGAGGATCAGAATAGCCGTCTTAGGGATTATTATGAACGAGAAAGGCGAGTATATTCTAAACTCCTATCGCGACAGGCATGGTTCGGAGAAGGTTCCTGCATATTTGAAAATCATGTTGGTTCAGCTAATGGATCTGCATCTATTAAAAATCATAAAGCACTAATTCATTTACCGGGACCACCATTTGAAATGAAAATTATGGCAGAGAAAGAGATGATGCCGTGGCTTGAAAGTAATTTTGGACCGCAAGGTATTATTTATTCTGTTATAGTAACTATAACAGGGTTGACAGAGACAGAAATTGAATCCCGTATAATGGATCTAATTAAGGCGCAGGAAAATCCGACATTTGCTTTATTGGCAAGGCCGGGATATATTGCGCTTCGTATGACTGCGCATGGAAGTACTATACAAAATGCGCACGATTTGATCACTCCGTTCTTATTGATTATAAAAAAGCGGCTTCCTGTATCAGAGTATCATGTTGAATCTGATATTAGGAGTGATTTGGCAGAATTATTGATTCAGTATAAAATGACAATGAGCGCCGCTGAATCATGTACCGGTGGCATAATTGGAAAGTTAATGACAGATTTGCCCGGAAGTTCTGACTACTTTAAGGGGAGTGCTGTTACTTATTGGAATGATAGTAAAGAGAAGATTCTCGGTGTTTCAAAAAGTGCACTGGAAAGAGATACTGCTGTTAGTGCTGGTGTAGCTGGTGAAATGGCCGAAGGTAGCAGACGACTTTATAATAGTGATGTGTCGGTAGCCACTACCGGATATGCCGGTCCGGGGAATGGAATACATGGGGAGAGTCCTGGTCTTGTATTTATAGCTGTTTCAGGAAAATATGGAACAAAAGTCTATGAAGAACATTTTATGGGGAATCGTGAGAGTATCCGTTATGGCGCAGCAGATAAGGCATTATATTATGTTCTACAGTATATTAAATTAAATAAAGGAGGATAAAATGACAGTAAAAGTACAGAATACGGACATGAACTCAGAACGTCAAAAGGCTCTTGAAAATGCAATGCATCAAATTACCCGTGAGTTCGGAGCCGGTGCAATTATGCGATTAGGCGATATGAAGGGGAAATTGGATACAGAGGTTATTCCGACAGGTTCATTAGCTCTGGATATTGCAGTAGGGGTTGGCGGATATCCTCGGGGAAGGGTCATAGAAATTTACGGGCCGGAATCTTCCGGAAAAACGACATTAGCATTACATGCCATTGCCGAAGCACAAAAAAATAATGGTGTAGCGGCATTTATTGATGCGGAACATGCCTTGGATCCCGTATATGCTCATCATTTGGGTGTCGATACGGAGCGCCTTTTGATTTCTCAGCCGGATAGCGGAGAACAGGCATTAAGTATCTGTGAGCAGTTGGTGCGGAGCGGAGCGGTGGATATGATTGTTATTGACTCAGTAGCAGCTCTTGTTCCGAAACAGGAAATTGAAGGAGATATAGGTGATCAATCTGTAGGACTTCAAGCCAGATTGATGAGCAAAGCGCTTAGAAAATTAACCGGGATTATAAGTAAATCCAGGACCATCGTGATATTTATCAATCAGATTCGTGAGAAGGTTGGTATTATGTTTGGTAATCCTGAAACCACTACTGGTGGCAGAGCGCTTAAGTTTTATTCTTCTATACGGGTAGAAATCCGTCGCGGTGAAGCTATAAAAAATGGGACAGATGTGGTGGGAAACCGTACTCGTGCCAAAGTTGTAAAGAATAAAGTGGCCCCGCCTTTTAAAACAGCTGAGTTTGATGTGATGTATGGAGAAGGTATCTCAAAAGAAGGAACGTTACTGGATCTCGCAACTAATATGGATATTATTCAAAAGAGCGGGGCATGGTACTCCTATAAAGGAAATCGTATAAGTCAGGGCCGTGAGGCAGCAAAGGCTTTTTTGAGAGAAAATCAGGAAATCGCTGCGGAAATTGATAAGATTATTAGGGATACTCTGGTGGTAGAACCGGAAAAATTTAATGTGGATGTTATTGCAAAGAATAAAGATGCAAAAGAGTAAAACAGCGTATGAAGCGGCCTTGCATTTATTGAAGTATCGTGGACAGAGTACTTATGAATTGCGTAAAAAATTAAAAGACAGGGAATATCCTTTGCGGGAGATAGAAGAAGCTTTATCGAAACTTTTACACTATGGATATGTAAATGATTTGGATCTTGCTGAAGATTTGTTTAACTTATATAAGAGCAAGAATGCTTATGGAGATGTTTATATTCATAAAAAAATGAAATTGCGAGGCCTTTCCATAGACCGACATTTGACTTTTGATGAAGAATATGCGGCTGCACTTATCGTTATGAAAAATAAAGTGAAAGTTTTACCAGCTTTAAAGCATAATTATAGAAGAGCTGCGGGCATATTATATCGTCGGGGTTTTCCAGGATCAGTGATTACCAGTGTTTTGCAAAATTTAAGAATTTCTGATTTTTAGCTTTTTAAAAGCCACATGAAAGAAATGTCCTTTTTCCATGTGGCTTTTACTATTTAACATATTGACTTTTTGACTTTTAAGTAATAAAATAGATTTGGTAAAAAGAAAAGGAGCCTATCATCAAATGACAAATTCCATTTTAGCGGATAGAATTGAACAATTTATATTAGAAAGGTTGGGAAAGCAGTCTTCTGATGAATTACTTTTACGGCGTAAGGATGTTGCTGATCTTTTGGAATGTGCCCCGTCACAGGTGACATATGTAATCAATACACGATTTTCATCAGATAATCGATTCATGGTAGAGTCAAGACGAGGAAGCGGCGGATACATTAAAATTTCCATGCGAGGTGTAGCAGAAAAAGATCACGGAATAATCTCGCATACGGTCTCTGAAAAAAAAGGGGAGACTGATAAAAATGATATAGAATTGGTTGAAAGCAATTTTGAAGGATATTTTAATATGCTTCTGAAATATAATATCATTTCACGCCGTGAATATCACATGATTAAAGTATTAATGCGGACAATGCTTGAATTTTGTCCGCCGGAAGATCGGCAAGATGCTGTAAGAACTATAATACATCAGACAGAGTGGACTTTGAAAGGAGAATAAAATGTTTTGTGAACATTGTCATGGAAGAGTAGCCAATGTACATTTGGTAAGAATTATTAATGGTAAAAAAAATGAATTACATCTTTGCAATGAATGTGCAAAAGGAGAACGTTTCAAGCAAACTGAAAACTTATTGAATTATTCAATGCCTTCTATTTTAGGAAAAAGATTATTTGATATATTTCCACATTTTTATAAAGATAATAATGGGAGCATTTGTGATGTCAGGAAAGTAGCATCTGATGGATTAAATCTGTCAAAGGGACTGTTTCATGGAAACCAGGATTATAAATCTTTTAGAGAAGAACTCAGACCCTTGTTCAGTCATAATCTGACCAAAAATGAACCGAGCTTAAAGGAAGAGTCAATAAAAGACGAAAAGCTGGCTGAATATGAAAAACAATTAAAATCAGCTATAAATTCGGAAGATTTTGAGCAGGCGGCTAAGCTGCGGGATCAAATACAGGCATATAAAGCACAAAATGGAATTTAAAAGAAAAATTATGATAATCAAACATGTAAGGAGGGAATTTGGATGGAAAATAGGTACACAGACAGCGTAAAGAATGCATGGAAGTTTGCTGCAGAGGAAGCCTCTAAGCTTGGTAGTGAATATGTAGGGACAGAACATCTTTTAATAGGTATTTCAAATGAAAAAGACAGTGTGGGCGGAAAGATTTTAAATTCGTTGGGACTTACAGTAACAGCACTGGAAGAATTCCTGCAGGCGTATAACGATTCAGTTTTTTTCAGAAATACGGACCTTTATATAGCACCTCGTACAAAGCGGGTTCTTGAGATGGCTGTCGAAGAGGCCAATGAACTTGGCAATAATTATGTCGGAACAGAACACTTATTGCTGGCCATTATTCATGAAGGCGGCGGATTGGCGATCCGCATATTGGAGCAGTTCAATGTAACAGGAGGTAAATTGAAGCGTGCTTTTGAACAATTTATGTCGGAAGAAAATGATAGTGAAAAGAATGAAAATCTTGGCGACTTGGGAGAATTTGCTGTTGATTTGAATGAAAGGGCAAAACAGGGAAAAATTGATCCTGTTGTTGGGCGTCAGACTGAAATTAACCGAGTTATTCAAATCCTCTCACGGAGAAATAAAAACAATCCGGTTCTTATTGGCGAACCGGGCGTGGGGAAAACTGCGATTGCAGAAGGTTTAGCACAGCGAATTATCAATAATGACGTTCCCGAAATTTTAAAAAACTGTAGAATCATTTCCTTAAATATGTCTTCCGTGGTAGCGGGAACAAAGTATAGAGGGGAATTTGAAGAGCGGTTAAAAAAAGTCTTGGAAGAAGTAAAGAAACATGAGAACTGGATTCTGTTTATTGACGAATTACATACTCTTGTAGGTGCCGGTGCAGGGGAAGGTTCCATGGATGCTGCTAATATTATGAAACCTGCCCTTGCCAGAGGAGAGATTAGATGCATTGGCGCGACAACATTGAAAGAATATAAGAAATATATTGAGAAAGATGCAGCTCTTGAACGCCGCTTCCAGCCTGTAAAGGTGGGAGAACCTACTCCTAAGGATACTATTGATATATTAATGGGACTTCGCGATAGATATGAAGCATTTCATAAAGCAAAAATTACGGATGAGGCTATCAAAAAAGCAGTAGAGTTATCTTCTCGTTATATTACCGATCGTTTCCAGCCGGATAAAGCAATTGATGTTATTGATGAAGCCGCAGCTAAGGTTCGTATGGAGGCTTCTTCTACACCGGACGATTTGAAAAAAAAGGAGGAGGATCTTGCCTCTGTCCAGAAAGAGAAGGAAGCCGCCATATCTGCTCAAAATTTTGAACGCGCTGCCATATTAAGGGATCAGGCAAAAGAGCTATCCGGACAAATTGAAAAGATGAAGGGGGAATGGAAAGGCGGTGATCATGAGCATTTAGTTGTTACAGAAGAAGACGTAGCTGAGGTGGTTGCCAAGTGGACAGGTGTCCCCCTTCAGAATCTGAAACAGAAGGATTCTGAACGTCTGCTTCATTTGGAAGAAGAACTTCATAAACGTGTTATTGGGCAGGAAGATGCCGTAACTGCTGTTGCCAAGGCAATCCGGCGCGCCAGAGCAGGGATGAAAGATCCGAAAAGACCAATTGGTTCGTTTCTGTTTCTTGGTTCTACTGGTGTTGGTAAGACAGAATTGGCAAGGGCGTTGGCAGAAACTATGTTTGGCAGTGAGAAGAATATGCTTCGCTTTGATATGTCTGAGTATATGGAGAAACATGAAGTATCGCGCCTTGTTGGGGCACCTCCAGGATATGTAGGATATGAAGAGGGCGGGCAATTAACGGATGCCGTTCGCAGGAATCCATATAGTGTCATTCTTTTTGATGAAGTGGAAAAAGCACATGCAGACTTCTTTAATATCTTACTACAGGTACTTGATGATGGACGCTTAACAGATGGGCAGGGACGTACCGTTGATTTTACAAACTGTGTCATTATTATGACAAGTAATCTTGGATCAGGATTGTTACGCGGCAAAGAGAAGAAATTGGGCTTTATTGATAAGAATGAAGACAAGAAAGATTTTGAAAGTGCAAAAGCCATGATTTTAGACGAGGTCAAACATACTTTTCGACCTGAATTTATTAACAGGATTGATGAGATTATCGTTTTCCATCCGCTGACTACAGAAAATCTATCAGAAATCGCAAAACTCCTTTTAAAAGCAATTGAAAAGAAATTGGAACATCTTCATTTGAAAATGGATGTTTCTGAAAAAGCTCGCAATCATTTGATTGCAGACGGTTCTGATTTTGAATATGGTGCACGGCCTTTGAAAAGAACTATTCAAAAAGAAGTGGAAGATGAAATTTCTGAATTATTATTATCAGGAAAGCTGAAAGGGAAGAGTACCATCCATGTAGATGTTGGTGAAAAAAACAATCTGGTGTTTAATGCAGACTAAGGCTTATCGGTAAAAAGTAGTATAATGGGCATAGGGACGATCTCTATGTCCATTTTATATTGCGGGAGAGATTGACGAATATGAACTCAAAAACCAAGACAAAATTTATATGTCATAATTGTGGAGCAGAAACGCCTAAGTGGATGGGTAAATGCCCCAATTGTGGAGAATGGAATTCATTAGAGGAAAAAATAGAAGAAAGTATTCCCAAAAGCATACGAACGTTATCTTTTCAATCCGGAAAAGAACCTACCAGTTTAACTGATATAGAAATAAAAGATACAGATAGAGTGAAATTGGGAATAACAGAATTAGATCGTCCATTAGGAGGCGGTATAGTCTCCGATTCCGTTATTCTTTGGGGTGGAGAACCGGGAATCGGAAAATCAACTCTTATTTTACAAATATGTGATTCATTTACAAAGATGGGAAAAACTGTACTATATTGCAGTGGTGAGGAATCAGATATACAGATTAAAATGAGAGCAGAACGGCTTTCTGTAAATACAGAGGGATGTTTTGTTTTTGCTGAAAGCAATTTAGAAACAATTCTTGCCGAGGTAGATAAACTACATCCGGATATGGTTATTATTGATTCTATACAAACCACTTATCTTCCTAACAGTTCTTCAGCAATGGGGAGTCCGACACAAATCAGGGACTGCACAGCAATACTTGTAAAGATGGCTAAAGAATCAGGGATTATCGTAATGATTATCGGGCACGTTACAAAAGAGGGAAATATTGCGGGTCCGCGTATATTAGAACATATGGTAGATGTGGTTTTTTATTTGGAAGGAGATAGAAACTATCAATTTCGTGTGCTTCGTACTGTGAAAAATCGATTTGGTTCTACATCTGAATCAGGACTCTTTGTAATGGGGCGGAAAGGATTGAAAGGGATTGATGATCCGTCTAAGTATCTTCTAAAAGGAATACAAGAAGCTCCTGTATCTGGAAGTACAGTTGCTGCCTGTATGGAAGGCTTACGTCCAATCTTGATTGAGGTACAGGCACTTACAGTCCATTCCGTACTAGCAGTTCCGCGTAGAATTGCATCTGGTTACGATTTTAATAGATTGGTTATTTTACTTGCCGTACTGGAAAAAAAGGGGGAAATTCCATTTTCTGCTGATGATGTATATCTCAATGTGGCAGGTGGCTATAAATTAAAAGAAACAGCAGCGGATTTATCAGTAGCACTGGCATTATTTTCCGTAAAGTATGATATACCTTTGAAAAAATTCTGTATGGCTTTAGGTGAAATTGGATTAACCGGTGAAATCCTCCCTGTTTCTAAGTTAAGCTTACGACTCAAAGAGGCGGTCAAAATGAATTTTACTGAATTTGTCCTCCCTGCGAGGAATCAGGAAGAGGCCGAAAACTATTTTAAAGATAATCACCGGGAGGAATTACTCTCGCATGTGGTATTTATAAATCATTTGGAAGAGGCGATCCATTTTTTTAAATCACAGGTGTGAGATAAGAGAAAGGTTTGTTTTTCAATCCGTTATGATTGTGCTATTATAATTAAAATGTGTAAATGTAGTATTTCAGAAATTATTTTATGGAAACTAAAGAGGAATTTATAATATGCCGGAAAAAGTATTAAAGGCCATATTTATTCTGCTTTTTTCTGTATTGGGAATAGTGTTGTCTACCCAGACGGAACCGTTGCTTACCGCAGTCATTCCTAAAAACGTTTTGACCGAGACAATTTTGGGAATTACAATTTTATCATTGGGTGTCATGCTGATAGGCGGAATTTTAGGTGCACTTGTAGGACGAGTCATTTCGGGCTATTTGATTAGCAGTTTGTTTGCCTTTACATCCCGAGTCGAAAAATCACTGCTGCTTATATCGACACAGGATCTTATAATTGGTACTTTAGGATTATTTGCAGGGCTTATTATAGCTAATTTAGTTGGATTGGCGTTTGGCAGTATTCCATATATAGGTCCTTATGTATCTGTGGCTCTCAGTATAATTTTGGGATATATCGGAATGCATCTGACAATTTCCAAAAAGGCCGAAATTGCAGGATGGTTTCATTTCAAGGCAGAATCTGGTACAAAACAGAAAAAGAAAAAAGTAGGGAAACTGCTTGATACGAATATTATTATTGATGGACGTATTTTGAATATTTATCAATCTGGTTTTTTAGAGGGGCCAATCATCGTTCCTGTTTTTGTGCTGGAAGAATTACAGAAAATTGCTGATTCAGCAGATGTATTGAAAAGAAATCGCGGACGTCGGGGATTGGATATTCTTAATCAGATAAAGAAGAAAAGCAAAGATGAACTGATTATTTTGACGGAAGATTTTGAGGAGATTAATGAAGTTGATTCTAAATTAGTAAAACTAGCGAGAACTCATGGCTATAAAATTATTACTAATGATTATAATCTAAATAAGGTTGCGGAATTACAAGGGGTTGCGGTATTAAATATCAATGAACTTATTATTGCATTAAAACCGGCTGTTATTCCGGGGGAAGAAGTGTATGTCCAATTAGTAAAAAATGGCAAGGAAGAAGGACAAGGTGTGGCGTTTTTAGATGATGGGACAATGATCGTGGTCGAAAATGGGAGCCAATTTATCGGACAGGAAATACCTGTTATTATTGCATCCGTCTTGCAAACAAAAGCCGGACAAATAATTTTCGCAAAAGCTAAATTAGAGAGTGGATATGGTGAATAGCCTTGTCTTAGTAGCGGCGGGAGAGGGAACCCGTATAGGCGGCTCAATAAATAAACTGCTCATGGAGATGCATGGACATCCTTTAATCTGGTATACCTTTAAAAATATTTTAGACAGTAAACTACTAGATGAAATCGTCATTGTTGTGAAAGATACTGAAAAAAGTCAATTTCAACAGATTCTTTCAGAATTTAAACATGCCATTCCGATTAAATGGGGACAAGGTGGAAATACGCGTGTAGATTCTGTCATCAATGGAATTTCTCAAATATCTTCTAAATCGGAGAAACTCCTGATTCATGATGGAGCGCGTCCATTGGTCGGCGGAGACGCGATAGATCAAATTCTTAACAAGCTGGGGCCTGCGCATCCAGCCGTCATTTTTGCGCTTCCCTGTATAGATACAATGAAGGAGATAAACGATGAACAAGTGAAGAAAACGGTAGACCGTTCGAAACTTTATCGTGCCCAGACACCGCAAGGGGTGCTTACGGATTTGTACAAAAAAGCCTTATTGCAAATAAAGTCATTAGAGAATATAACAGATGATTCCTCGATATTTGAGGCGGTAAAGATTCCGGTCACAATTATTCCCGGACGCGAGAACTTTTTTAAAGTAACCACGACGGAAGATTGGAACCGCTTTAGCAATATGATATATCCAAGCAAAATACCAGCTTACATCAGAGTCGGAGAGGGGTATGACATCCATCGTTTTGAGATATCTCGCCCTTTATTTTTGGGTGGAATAAAAATTGCTGATTCTGGTGGATTATCGGGGCATTCCGATGCGGATGTTCTGATTCATGCGATTATGGATGCATTGCTGGGAGCTGCAGGACTACCTGATATAGGCCACTTTTTCCCTGATAGTGATGTCCGGTTTGATGGGGCATGCAGTTTGGAATTACTTAAACAGGTAAATCGGCACATTACGAAACAAAATTATTTGATCGGTAATATAGACAGTACGGTTATTGCAGAAAAACCCAAAATATCCGAGTATATAGAAGCAATGAAAGCCATAATGTCTGCTGCGTTAAATATTTCAAAAAATCAAATCAATATAAAGGCCACAACGAATGAAAAATTAGGGGATATTGGCCGCGGGAAAGGTATTGCGGCACTTGCATCAGTCATATTATTCAGGAGGGAATATAATGAATAAAGAATTTAAAGTCCGTTTTGCTCCAAGTCCTACCGGTCCATTTCATATCGGCGGAGCAAGATCTGCATTATTTAACTGGTTAGTTGCCCGTCATCAAAATGGGAAGTTTTTAGTGCGCATTGAAGATACAGATCTGGCCCGTTCCACAAGAGAATCTGAAGAAAATATAAAAAAAGCGATGAAATGGCTTGGTTTGTATTGGGATGAAGGTATTGACGTAGGTGGTGAGAACGGACCTTATCGACAGACAGAAAGACTTCCACTTTATAATGCAGCTGTTCAGCGTCTCCTTGAGGAAGGGAAAGCTTATTATTGCTATTGTTCAGCGGATGAATTGGAGGAAAGCAGAAAGGAGCAGTTGAAGGAAGGGAAAACACCTATATATAATAACCATTGCAGCCATTTAACCAAAAAACAGATCAAACAATATAAGTCTGAGGGACGTAAACCCGCAATCCGCCTTCGCGTTCCTAAAGATGGTGTATTTGCGTTCGATGATATGGTTCGCGGGCATGTGGAATTTCAAGCAGCTGGTGTAGGTGATTTTATTATTGTTAAATCAGACGGAATCCCCGTTTATAATTTTGCGGTAGTCATTGATGACGCATCTATGGGAATTACCCATGTTATTCGTGCAGAAGAGCATTTATCTAATACCCCGCGTCAAATTGCTATATATCAGGCACTCGGATATGAAATCCCAAAATTTGGACATATATCTCTTATTCTCGGATCTGACCACAAAAAAATGAGCAAACGTCACGGAGCGACTTCTGTGGATGAATATCGTAAAATGGGATATCTCCCGGATGCAGTGGTTAATTACCTGGCTCTTCTTGGCTGGTCGCCTAAAGGTGAGCGGGAAATTTTCAGCCGGGAGGAACTCATTTCGGAATTTTCAATGAAACGTGTTTCTGCTAATGATGCAGTATTTGATATTGAAAAATTAAATTGGATTAATTTCCAATATATGAAGAAGTTATCGCCTGATGAACTTTTCCAGGTAGCACTGCCGTTTCTCGTTGAAGCGGGATATGTATCATTGCCGCTTTCTTTAGAAAAGGAACAGTGGCTGAAAGATATTGTATGGTTCGTCCGCGACCATTTGTACTATGGAGCACAAACGCCAGAAAATGTAAAAATATTTTTTGAGACACATCCTAAAATTACTGATGAAGAAAAGATTTCTATTATGAAACAGGAAAACAGTGCCGTACTTATCCGTCAATTTGCTGATGCATTGGACGCATTGGATCCCTTTGATGAGGATTCCATTAAAAAGTGCTTTTCATTCTTGATGAAGAAAACCGGAATTAAGGGAAAAGCGGCATTTGAACCTATAAGAATTGCGTTGACCGGAGAAACACATGGCCCTGGCTTATATGCTATGATTGCTTTATTTGGGAAGAAGAAATCCGTACAGCTTTTAAAAGACAGCCTCCAATATTGTTAAAATGTGATTTAAACTATTTCTGGAAAATATTTACCGGAATTTACCGGAAATTTTTATCTGATAACCAAGACCTCCGAATGGGGGTCTTAGTTTTAATCTGAAAGGGTTTTACTTTTACGAAACGGATATGAACAGGCTATTGACGCTTGCTTGGATAAATTATACAATCATACAAATATCTATACATGTACGAAATAATATTAGGGGAGTTAATATTTAAATGGATTTTGAACTTATACAACGTGCATTGCCAATTCTGCTTATGGGTGCGGGGGTAACAATAGAAATTACTGCATTCAGCGTAGCAATAGGTTTTTTTATTGGTCTCTTTGTTGGAATTGCCCGTATATCGCAGTTTAAAATATTACGAATAATGGCAGCGGTTTACGCGGACTGTATACGTGGAACACCATTGCTGGTACAGATCTTTTTGATTTACTTTGCATTGCCCATGGCAATCGGTCAGCGGGTAGAACCTTTTATCGCAGCAGTCGCGGCTTGTGGAATAAATAGTGGTGCTTACGTTTCTGAAATTTTTCGCGCAGGGATTCAAGCCATTGATGTGGGACAAATGGAAGCTGGACGTTCATTGGGCCTCACCTGGTGGCAAACTATGCGTTTCATTATATTGCCACAAGCATTTAAAAATATTTTACCGCCTTTGGGAAATGAATTTATTGCAATGTTAAAAGATTCTTCTCTGGTGTCTGTTATCGGATTTGAGGAACTCACAAGACGCGGTCAATTGATTATTGCACAAACCTATGGTTCATTTGAAATTTGGATGACCGTAGCAGTTTTATATTTAATAATGACAATGGCGATTTCAAGGATTGTAGCATTTCTGGAAAAGAGATAATTATGGATGAAGAAAAATATATTATCGATATAAAGCATATAGGGAAAAAGTTTGGAAATTTAACTGTTTTAAAAGATATAAGTAGTAAAATCAAGAAAAATGAAGTAGTTGTCATTATAGGCCCTTCCGGTTCGGGAAAAAGCACTTTTTTACGATGCCTTAATGGATTGGAAACCGTTACATCAGGAGTTATTACTTTTGACGGGATGCCCTTGGATGGAGAAAAGCATCTTAATATTGTACGTACTGAGGTAGGAATGGTGTTTCAAAAATTTAATTTATTTCCACATATGTCAGTGATACAAAATATTATGCTGGCTCCCATGAAGGTTCGGGGAATAAGGAAAGAAGAAGCCTATGAAAGAGGAATACAGTTACTTCGCAAAGTTGGACTTGAAGATAAAGCAAAATATAAGCCAAACCAATTGTCAGGAGGTCAGCAGCAACGCGTAGCCATTGCGAGAGCGCTTGCGATGAAACCAAAAGTTCTTTTGTTCGATGAGCCGACTTCTGCACTGGATCCGGAAATGGTTCATGAGGTGCTGGATGTCATGAAAGAAGTGGCGGAAGAAGGTATGACTATGGTAGTTGTTACGCATGAAATGGGCTTTGCCAAAGAAGTGGGTACAAGAATACTCTTTTTGGACAGCGGGATGATTTTGGAAGAAGGAACTCCGGAGGAGATTTTTAAAACCCCGAAAGAAGAAAGGACAAAATCCTTCCTGGCTCAAGTATTGTAAGGTGAAATATTATTTATCATTGACTCTATCTATGATTTGTGGTAATGTTAATTCGTGTCCGAATGGGGCAAAGTAGTAATATTTTTAGGAGGAACATTTTATGAAAGGTACAGTTAAGTGGTTCAGTGCAGACAAAGGCTTCGGCTTTATTGAAAGAGAAGAAGGCGGCGACGTTTTCGTTCATTACTCTGCAATTCAGACAGAAGGATTTAAAACACTGAGTGAAGGGCAGAAAGTAGACTTCGATATCATTGATGGTGCAAGAGGTCCTCAGGCTGCTAATGTAAAAGTGGTAGACTGATCACTTACTGAAGCTATAAAGCGTAGGTTTTTGATTCAAAAAGCAGGATCAAATTTTGATTCTGCTTTTCTATTGCCATTTAGTAAATTTTTCTTCTACACAGTTAATGTTTGGAGAGCATTTTATAAATAATTGGTATAATTAGCAGCAATTGTAATTTTCATTTTACATTCGTATCAAATACATTCAAATATCTAATAAAATAGACATTTAACCGATTATTATCAATTTGAAAATTTAGAGGAATATACTATAATAACTATAAAGAGCAGTACATAAATTGCTCATTCGTGAAAGGGGGATTCATTTATGGAATTGACAGTTAGAGGGAAAAATCTTGAAATCACAGAAGCTTTACGTACTTATGTAGAAAAACACACCGGAAAGATACAAAGATATTTTGATAAACCGATTAAAATCAATGTACTCCTTAGAATTTCAAACATGACTAAAACCTGTGAAGTAACTGCATTTGTGGATGGTGTTATTCTTCGTGGTGTTGAAAAATCTGATGATATGTATAAGTCTATTGACTTGGTTTTTGACAAGGTCGAACGTCAGATTCACAAATATAAAACCCGTTTGGCCAAACGTTTTAAAGAATCTAATGTTCTAAACAAACAGTTTGTCAGTGAGAAAGAATCCGTACCAGGCGAGAGTGAATTTGAGATTGTCAGACAAAAGCGTTTTACTATTAACCCAATGTCTCCGGAAGAAGCTATTTTACAAATGAATTTATTAGGGCACAATTTCTTTATGTTTTTTAATTCTGAAACAGAAGCGATGGCTGTCGTTTATCGCAGAGATGACGGAAAATACGGTTTAATTGATGCTGCAAAATAAGAATTAAATGAAGTGATTGAAAAAGGGCGGTTTTATCCGCTCTTTTTTGACTATATGTCTATGTTTTGCTAAAATATACTAGATATTCGTGTAAATGAAAATTGTTTTTGCTGGTAAGATAAGGAGTATTTTAATGTTCAATAAGTTTTTTGACCGTTTATTTAACGGTTCCAATGAACGTGATATAAAGAAAATGCGGCAGCTTGTGGAAGAAAAAATCAACCCGCAGGAATCAGCATTGAAGAAACTGAGTGATTCTTCTTTGGCAAATAAGACTAATGAGTTTAAGGCACGACTTGCAAAAGGTGAGACTTTGGATGATATTCTGCCAGATGCATTTGCTGTCATAAGAGAAGCTTCCCGCCGTGTGTTAGGAATGAGGCAGTTCGATGTCCAGCTTATCGGCGGTATTATTCTGCACCGTGGCAACATTGCAGAAATGGGTACGGGAGAAGGCAAGACTCTCGTCGCTACGGCACCGGTATATTTGAATGCATTAGAGGGCAAAGGGGCTCATGTTATTACTGTCAATGACTACTTGGCTAAGCGTGATAGTGAATGGATGGGGCAAGTATATAAATTCTTAGGATTATCGGTTGGCCTTATTGTGCATGATTTGGATTTTGAACAACGAAAAATTGCTTATAATTCAGATATTACTTATGGGACAAACAATGAATTCGGGTTTGATTATTTACGTGACAACATGGTGAGCAGTTTGGATCAAATGGTACAGCGGCCTCTCCATTATTGCTTAATTGACGAAGTAGATAGTATTCTCATTGATGAGGCACGTACGCCGCTTATTATTTCTGGCCCGGGCCAAAAATCTACAGATAATTATTATGTGATGTCTAAATTAGTTCCTCAACTTAAATTAGGAGAGGATTATACCATTGATGAAAAACAGAAAACTGTTGCACCGACTGAAGCCGGCGTGTCAAAAATGGAAAAAATGCTTAAGGTCGATAACCTTTATGATACAGATAATCTAGAACTGAATCATCTTTTTGTACAAGCACTGCGCGCACAGGCCATGATGGAGCGTGACCGTGATTATGTCGTTAAAGATGGAGAAGTTGTTATTGTTGATGAGTTTACAGGACGATTAATGTATGGCCGCCGGTACTCCGACGGACTACATCAAGCTATAGAAGCAAAAGAAGGATTGCAAGTACAACGTGAAAGCCAAACCTTAGCAACGATCACATTTCAAAACTATTTCAGAATGTATGATAAACTGGCAGGCATGACTGGAACGGCGAAAACAGAAGAACAGGAATTTATTAAAATCTACGGACTTGAAGTTTTCCAAGTTCCTACCAATAGACCTGTCCAACGAAAAGATCTGCCTGATGTTATTTTTAAGACGAAACGTGGCAAGTACAGGGCGGTTGTCCGTGAAATTGAAAGGCGCCACGCTACCGGGCAGCCAATGCTTATTGGTACAACGTCTATTGAACAGTCGGAACAACTGAGTCATATGCTGAAAGAGGCTGGTATTGTCCATAATGTATTAAATGCGAAATATCATGAACTAGAAGCACAAATTGTAGCACAGGCCGGGCAAAAAGGCCAAGTTACTATTGCGACCAACATGGCCGGTAGGGGAACTGATATTGTTTTAGGTGAAGGAGTATCCGAGCTGGGAGGTTTGGCAATCATCGGTACAGAACGTCACGAAAGCCGAAGGATTGACAATCAGCTGCGCGGACGTGCGGGCCGCCAGGGAGACCCCGGTTCCAGTCAATTTTTCTTGTCACTTGAGGATGACTTGCTCCGCATTTTTGGTGGAGATAACATCAAGAAGTTCATGGAAAAAATGGGACTGGAAGAGGATGAAGAAATCAGAAGCAGTATGGTTTCAAGCGCTATTCAGAAAGCCCAAAAGCGGGTAGAGGAAAGAAACTTTGATATCCGAAAATATGTGCTTGAATATGATGATGTTATGAATCAGCAGCGTAAAGTTGTTTATGAACAACGTCGTAAAATCCTTGAAGGCCAGGATATGAAAGACCAAATTTTAAATATGGTAGATATGCTTATCAATCATGGACTGGAAACATATGCGAATCCGAAGCTTTATCCGGAAGAATGGGATTTTGATGCACTGATAAAATATTGTGAAAAGTATTTTCTTGCCCCCGGTGAAGTTAAGCTTGATGAAATTGAGAATATGAGCCGCGAAGAAATTGGGCGGAAACTCATGGATATCGCGCATGAAACCTATGAAGCAAGGGAAAAATCCATTGGATCTTCCATGATGCGTGAATTGGAAAAGGCTGTCATGCTTAAGGTTGTTGATTCCAAGTGGATGGAACACTTGGATGATATGGATATGTTGAAAGAAGGAATTGGACTTCGTTCATATGGGCAGCGAAATCCGATTGTTGAATATAAGGTGGAAGCATTTAATATTTTCAGTGAAATGCAGCAGTCTATGATTGAAACAATCGTTTTATATCTCTATCATATTCAAATCCAATTTACACCGAGTCCGGAAAATGATGCTCCTTCTAAAAAAGAAAGAATTGATTCTTCTATGAATAATTCTGAAGTGAGCGAAAATGATAAATGATAATTTTTAATAGATAAAACTGAAAGTGAGATGATTAACAGATGTTGGAAGATTTGAAAAAAACATTGACAGAACTGCTTAAACATGAAAAAGAAATAAGGGATTCACTTTGACTTACCTCAATTAGAGGAGAAAATTAGAAGTTATGATGTAGAAATGAGTGATCCGTCTTTTTGGGAAAACGGAGACCATGCGAAAGAAATATCTCAAAAAGCTACTGAAGCAAAAGCTGCTTATGACACGTATACCCGCCTTTTTGCACGTGCAGAGAGCATAAAAGAATTGCTCGATATGGCCATTGAAGAAAATGACCAGGACATGGAAAGTGAACTGGAAGAAGAGATCCATGAGCTAAAAGATATATTAGACAAGAAGGAAATAGAACTGCTCCTAAACGATGAGTACGATGCCAATGATGCAATTATTACTTTTCATGCCGGGGCAGGCGGCACGGAAGCACAGGACTGGACTGAAATGCTGATCCGCATGTACATTAAATGGGCAGAGTCGGAGGGGTTTGTGCTGGAAGAATTGAACATGCTTCCCGGAGATGAAGCGGGTGTCAAAAGTGCAGAGTATATGGTTCGCGGGAAATTTGCCTATGGTTTATTGAAATCCGAGAAAGGCGTTCACCGCTTAGTTCGTATTTCTCCTTTTGACGCGGCAAAGCGGAGGCATACCTCTTTTTCTGCGGTTGATGTAATGCCTGAAATTGGTGACGATATAGAAATTGATTTGAATATGGCTGATGTACGTGTTGATTACTATCGTGCAAGCGGTGCAGGCGGTCAGCATATCAATAAAACAAGTTCTGCAGTGCGAATGACACATATTCCCACGGGAATTGTTGCAGCCTGTCAAAATGAACGTTCCCAGTTTCAAAATAAAGAACAGTGCCTGCGTTTGCTGAAAGCAAAATTGTTTGAACTGGAAATGCAGAAACGCGAACAGGTAAAAAAGGGGATTGAAGGTGAACAGCAGGCCATTGAATGGGGAAGTCAAATACGTTCTTATGTATTCCAGCCGTATACATTGGTGAAGGATAATCGTACCGGTATCGAAACGGGAAACATTCAATCAGTTATGGATGGAGGATTAAACCCATTCATTGAGGGATTCTTGAAGCATAAGAAGTTTAATAATGCGTAGTCCTTATCCCCGATTAATTTGAAGGATTGATTATGATAAAAACTTATCCGCATAATATATTTAAGATATTGGCCGCAATAATACTTCTCGGGGTAATAGCGGCGGGATACATTTCATGGCAGCGATACAATGTAGAAGCTCATGCGACTACTGTTGAAATGGTTTATGATTATAACAACATTTTAGAAAGCGCGTCTGTCGAAAGTACATCTGCAGACGAGCTCTTTTCCCTGTATAAAAGAAGTGGCATTACATCATTGGCTGTATATGATGAAACGCCGAAAAAACTTGCGGATCATGGATATATTGCAGTATATCATGGCTCAGAGCTTATATCGCATATGTCTAATCCGCTTATTCGTGGAAATCGTATTTATATTGCATCTACGAATACTTCTGAGGGTATAGAATATTTTGACGAACTCAAAGGGCAATTGAAACGTCTTTTAAGAAAAGATGATTTTCATATTATTCATTTAAACAACGAAGAATTGCTTGAAATAAATGCCAACTATGAACGCTTTTTAAATATGCCGCTTGGTATATTTAAGACTACTGTAAAAAAGGTGGAACAAACCGGATTATACATAGTTCTTCGGCCGATGAATGTTCCACATGCAACTCGTGAGGACATAGATCAATTTTTTAGTGTGGTTGATTCATCGGGAAAGATTAGTGCCATACTTTTCCAAGGAAAAGAAGCACTTGGTTACCCGGCACAATTGGAATATTTGTTGGGCGGACTCAAAGAGCGCCATTTACCTGTCGTTTTAATTGAAGCACAAAACCAACTCGGGTTTGAACGGCAGGACGGAACTTTAACATTGTCCAATAAAGACGGCTATAATACTGTTCGTTTATATGCGATGTCTAAAGATGAATTGATTAAACTGGATCCTAAAGAAGCCGCATCACGTTTCTATGTCAGTACCATAGAACGTAATGTCCGGATGAATTTATTCCCTTCATATAAGTTTGCTGCCAATGGAGAAACTTTATCAGAGACAAATGCGCGATATATACACGATGTGACAAACCGGTTGGAAAAACATGGGTTCAATATCGGAAAAGCTTCCGTGATGGAGCCTTATTTCCCATCACGAATACTCCGAGCTGCATCTATAGCTGGAGCAGCCTCTCTTTGCGTGGTAGCAATTCTTTTAATTGTACCTTTTTTAGTTAAGTATGCATGGCCTATAGAAGTCATAGTATTCCTATTCACGCAGACCTTATATTGGACTGGTTATGAGGCCATTCTTCGGCAAGCTCTTGCATTGGGATGTGCGGTTGGTACACCTGTTATCGTGATGTCTTTATTTATGGATTATTGCGTGCAGAAAAAACAAAGTGCTTTTAAAAATATCGGATGGGGACATTTATTTATTGAAGCTGTATTGCTGCTTTGGGGATGCGGAATATTATCCTTAATCGGAGCAATTTATATCAGCGGGATCTTAAGTGATATCCGATTCTTTTTGGAGATGAATATCTTTAGGGGCGTTAAGTTAACTTTTATACTGCCTCTTATTTGTGTTTCTCTTATTTATATTCAAAGATTCCCGTTTTTTGGCAAAGTAGTTGTAACTGATAAAGATTTCATCGGTTTTGTAAAGAAATTTTGCCAAATTGACATTAAATTAGGCGTATTGGCACTTATCAGCCTATTGGGGATTATCGGATTTATATTTATCGGGCGCAGCGGAAATAATGGGGCACCTGTACCTTCGTTTGAAATTTCATTAAGACGTTTTCTTGAAGATATTATGTATGCCCGCCCACGGGAAAAGGAATTCCTGTTCGGGCATCCAGCCATTTTAGCATCATTGGCTGCACTTTATCATCGGTGGCCACAAATTTTACATTATTTTTTAGTTATTGCGATAACGATCGGACAGGGATCCATGGTTGAAACATTTGCTCATATGAGAAGTCCTTTTATCTTAAGTCTAATTAGAGGTATTGATGGATTAGTCGCAGGAACAGCAGTAATGATTATCGTGTTAGCCGGACTCATTATTCTGACACATATAACCGAGTTTTTCGGAGAACGTTATGGAAAAGAATAATATCGTAATTTCCGGATACTATGGATTTAGCAATGCCGGAGATGAGGCCATGTTGTTTGCTGTTCTTCGTGCATTGCATTATGATCCAAAACGTATGCGAATCACTGTTATATCCGGTAATCCCAGACGTACAGAGAATACATTTCGCGTTCATGCGGTATCCCGCTTTGACGGATATTCGATTTTGAAAAGTGTTTATCAATCCGATTTGTTAATCAGCGGCGGCGGAAGCCTGCTTCAGGATGTGACAAGCTGGAAAAGCATGATGTATTACCTGAGTATTATAGGGATGGGAATATTTTTCCGAAAGAAAGTATTTCTTTACTCCCAAGGAATAGGACCGGTCAGATATCATTGGGGACGATGGATTTTGCGTACAGTAATGAACCATGTTGATGCTATAACCGTCCGTGATAGTGAGTCAAAATTTTTTTTGGAACAACTTGGTGTAAAAAACAGGATTTATTACACTGCGGATGCAGTCTTATCCCTATCTCCGGTACCGCATGATATAGGAAGAGAGATTTTAAGAAAGAATCATATTCCCACGAATAAAAAATTGATAGGCATTTCCATTCGGCGGTGGATGAATACTGAAGTATGGACGAAGCAACTAAAAAACTACATTATCAAAATAAACGGGAAAGAAGAATATAATTTTGTCTTCATTCCCATGCAGTTTCCGGAAGACTACAAAACAGCAAAAGAATTCTGTGATAAAATCCCACACACGTTCATCCTTTCCCATTCATATGGAACGGAGGAGTTAATGTCCCTTATCGGGAATTTGGATCTTCTTATTGGAATAAGGCTTCATGCCCTGATCTTTGCGGCTTTAATGCATGTTCCTTTTATTGGTATTTCCTATGATCCGAAAATAAATAGTTTCCTGCAGGCAGTCAATGAAAAAGCAATATTTGGATTAGATGATTTTGATGAAGACAAGTTGTGCGTAAAATCTTCCCGATTATTAGCTTTGCCCAAAGCGGCCTATAATTGGGAAGCTGTAGATATACTCAGAAATAAAGCATGCGAAACAATAAAAATCTTAGAAGAAGTTGCTCAACCAAGGGGGTAAATGATGAATCAACTAACCATGAAAGAAATAAAGTTTCTTAATGAAAAAGCAAAAAATATCAGAATCGACATTTTAAAGTCCATTACAAAGGCAAATTCTGGGCATACCGGCGGCTCTCTTTCTATTGCGGATCTACTGACATTACTTTTTTTTCATGAGATGAATATCAATCCGGCAAATCCCAAGATGGAAAATCGAGATCGTCTGGTCATATCCAAAGGACATGGTGCTCCGGCATTGTATGCTGCTTTAGCGGAGAAAGGATATTTTCCTAAAGAAGAAATGGATTTTTTGCGGCAGATTAATCATATGCTGCAGGGACACCCCGATATGAAACATACCCCTGGTGTGGATATGACAACCGGATCATTGGGACAGGGATTTAGCGCTGCTTGCGGAATGGCACTGGCTGCCAAAATGGATCATGCGGATTGGCGTGTTTATACTATATTGGGAGATGGTGAGCTTGAAGAGGGGCAAATTTGGGAGGCGGCGATGTATGCGGCTCATTACAAATTAGATCATCTGACCGCTTTTATCGATAATAATGGATTACAGATTGATGGAGCTATCACGGATGTAATGTCATCACTTCCCATTGATAAGAAATTCAGTGCTTTTGGATGGCATGTTATTACTGTGAACGGGCATAATATGGCTGAGCTCCATAACGCAATTGAAGAAGCAAGAAATATTAAAGGAAAACCCACAATGATAATTATGAAAACAGTTAAAGGAAAGGGGATTCCCGAAATAGAAGGGAAAGCATCCTGGCATGGAAAAGCACCTTCAAGTGAAGAATGTGAGCGTTTTGTGAAAATGCTGGAGGCGGAATAATGGGTAAAGCGACACGTGATGCATATGGTGAAACTTTAAAAAGATTAGGAAGCACTCATCCTGATATCGTAGTTTTAGATGCGGATTTATCAGAGTCTACAAAAACATCCATATTTGCAAAAAAATTTCCTGATAGATTTTTTGATACAGGTATTGCCGAAGAAAATATGATTGGTATCGCTGCAGGCCTGGCAACGACAGGAAAGATTCCGTTTGCTTCCACCTTTGCCGTATTCGGTGCAGGCAGAGCCTACGAACAGATTAGAAATTCCATATGTTATCCGAATTTAAATGTAAAAATAGCTGTAACCCATGCCGGATTAACGGTGGGTGAAGATGGCGCTACACACCAGATGTTAGAAGATATAGCGCTAATGCGTGCATTGCCCAATATGACAGTTATAGTTCCGGCCGATGCCGCAGAAACAGAAGCGGCTGTAAGATGGGCAGCGGACTATAATGGGCCGGTATATATCCGTATGGGAAGAGCCAAATGTGATGATATCATGGATCCAAAGGTAATTTTTTCTCCCGGAAAGAGTGTTGTACTGAAAGACGGACATGATGTGGCTATCGTTGCTTGTGGGATTATGGTGTCCAAGGCACTTCGTGCTGCTGAAAGTTTAGAAGGAAAAGGGGTATCAGCCCGTGTAATTAATTTAAGCTCTATTAAGCCGATTGATGTCAAAACAATCATAAAAGCCGCGAAAGATACCGGTGCAATCCTTACTTGTGAAGAGCATACAATTATGGGGGGATTAGGAAGCGCAGTGGCGGAAGTGGTTTGCAAAAATAATCCGGTTCCAATGGGAATGGTTGGTACCGAAGATACTTTCGGTGAATCAGGAAAAGCAGAAGACCTTCTTGAAAAATATGGACTTACTGTTAAACATATTGAAGAAGAAGCTATTCGTCTCTTAGAGAGGAAATAAGAATGATTACTTTTGAAAATGTATCCTTGCAATATGATGCCAGACATACGGCGCTTCGTGATATAAATATACAAATCGGTAAAGGTGAATTTGTTTTTGTTGTTGGGCCAAGCGGTGCAGGGAAATCTACTTTTGTTCGAATTATTACTCACGAACTTGTTCCGGAACAAGGTACGGTGTTTGTTAATGGATTAAAAATCAATGACTTAAAACAAAGTAAAGTCCCTTATTATCGTCGTACTTTGGGAATTGTTTTCCAGGATTTCCGACTCTTAACGGAAAAAACTGTTTTTGAAAATATTGCTTTTGTTTTGCGGGTTACCGGAGCTAAAAGTGCGGAGATCCGTGAAAAGGTAAATCGTGTACTTGATCTGGTCGGTCTTAAAGGCCGAGCAAATGAACTGCCCACCAAACTGTCCGGCGGAGAGCAGCAGCGAGTCGCCATTGCAAGAGCTCTTGTCAATCAACCCGTACTTTTAATTGCCGATGAACCTACGGGGAATCTTGACCCTGTAACTTCTGAGGATATTATGAAGCTTTTTAATGAGATTAACCATATGGGGACAACTATTATCATGGTTACGCATAATAAAGAGCTGGTTAATTCCATGCATAAACGCGTTGTCAGCATAGAAGAAGGACATATAATAAGTGACGTAAAAAAAGGAGGTTATGATCTCCATGTTTAGTTCTTTAAGATATTTTTGGAGTGAAGCTTTCAAGTCGTTGTTTCGCAATCAATTCATGGCGATTGCCTCTGTACTTACCGTAACTGTATCTATGTTCATACTGGGCGGTTTTCTTTGCGTAGTGTTAAATATCAACCACATGGCATCCTACCTTGAAAATCAGGTAGAAATGACTGTCTATTTAAAAGAAGGTCTCCGGACAGAACAGGTTATGGATGTCGGCGCCCATCTCAAAAAACTTCCCGGCATAAAAGAAATCAGTTTTACGAATAAAGATCAGGCCATGGCAGATTTTAAAGAGCGCATGGGAAATCAGTCCGCTTTGCTGGATTCTATCAACGGGAATCCGCTTCCCGCCTCTTACCAGGTGTCCTTTTATTCTCCGGATGAATTAAAAGCGGCAGTAGATATCGCTAAAACTTATTCATCGGTTGATGCAGTCCAATATGGACAAGATATCATTGACCAACTTTACAAAATTGCACAAATTATCCGTATAAGCGGGATTATGCTTATTTTATTTCTTGCCGGGGCAGAGTTATTTATTATTTCCAATACGATCCGTTTAACAGTTTTCGCGCGGCGTCGTGAAATACAAATTATGAAATATGTGGGGGCAACAAATGGGTTTATTCGTTGGCCGTTCCTTTTTGAAGGAATGATTATCGGTTTTATCGGTTCAAGTATCGCTTCACTTATTTTGTGGCTCGGATATAATGTCATATTGGATGAAATTGCTGAAGCAGGTTTAGTCTTTATTCCTTTAATATCACTATGGCCATTTATGATGTATGTTGTACTTATTCTGATGGCCGCCGGAATTCTGATAGGCGGATCAGGAAGTGCGATTTCGTTGCGTAAATATATGAAGGTCTAAAACATGAAATATAATCGTTGTATGTCGGCAGCTTTAATTTCTGCAATACTTTTTGGAGCTGTCACGCCTGTTGCTGCTGATGAGTTGAATGACAAACTCCAGAATTTACAAGATCAAATAGATGAATCTCGTGCCAAGCAGCAAAGCTGGCAGGAGGTCATCAATGAAATAGCAGGGAAACTTCGTACTATACAAATAGAATTGGATGAAGCAAATCGAAAACTCAAAGCCATTCAGGCAGAACAGTCAGCCGTCAATTTACAGATAAAACAAACGGAAGAAGAGATTAAAAAAGCGGAAGCTTACCTGAAACAGCGCCAGGAAATTCTAAATAAGCGTGTACGGTCTATCTATATGTATGGACAATTAAGTTACCTTGAGGTAATTACCGGGGCAAAAAGTTTCAGTGATTTTGCGAACAGACTTGAACTTTTAAAACGGATCATTCATTCGGATTTTAACCTTATTATCGAAATACAGAAACAAAAAGCAGTAATCGAAGCGAAAAAAGCTGAACTTGAAGAACAGAAAGCCCGTTTGGATGCATTGGCGGCGGAAGCACAAAAGGCTCAAGATGAAGTTGTTGCAAAAAAAGCACAGCAGCAAAAAATCATGGATGAGGCAAGAAGTGAAAAAGAAGCTGCAGCACAAATGGAGGCAGATTTGATTGCTGAAAGTAATAATGTCCGTGAAATGATTCAAAACAGAATCAGGCAGCAGCAATCCGGTAGTATAGATACTCCTGTTGTACATGGAACGGGCGTCTTTATCTGGCCTTGTAATGGTCCGATTACCTCACCATTCGGATATAGGACGCATCCTATTTTCGGAACAACTATTTACCATGCCGGAATTGATATCGGTGTAGATTATGGAACACCAATCCATGCAGCAGATGGTGGTACGGTCATAGCGGCAGAATGGTATGGTGGATATGGTAATGCGGTTATTATTGATCATGGAAATGGATTGCAGAGCTTGTATGGGCATAATAGTTCATTAACCGTATCTGTCGGTGAAACAGTTTCACAAGGGCAGATTATCGCTTATGCTGGATCCACAGGCTATTCCACAGGGCCTCATTGCCATTTTGAGGTTCGTCAAAATGGTGAGGCAGTTGATCCCATGGGTTATTTATAATGCTCAAGTTTGTTTTGAGAAATATGAATAAGATTCTGTTTTGGCTTGGATCTGTCATACTCACTGCTATATTGCTTGTTTTGGGCAGCTTGTACATGTTTACAGACTCTCCTTCTTCATTGATGAAATTTCTATTTACATATCAGGCTGTTAAAGAAAATTATTTTCATGAAGTAACTGATGACGTGCTTTTTGAAGGAGCTTCAAACGGGATGGTTTCTGCTCTGGATGATCCTCATTCAATGATTCTTAGCGGGGATAAATATGAAAGTTTCATGCAATCTACCAGTGGCGAATATGGTGGAATCGGTGTAGTTATAGGTGCCGATCGGAAAAATGTTACCCGGATTATTTCTGTGTTTCCCGGTAGCAGTGCGGAAAAAAATGGTTTACAGTCCGGAGATATTATTAAGCGGGTAAATGATGAAGATGTTTCAGCACTAAGTTTATCGGAAGTTTCTGACCGGGTCCGCGGAGAAGCGGGAACGAGAGTATCCCTTCTGGTTGAGCGTGAAAATGAAGAAAAATTATTTTGGGTTGAACGCTCAAATGTTTCTATGCCAACAGTGCAAAGCCGTCTTATAGATAAAAACATAGGCTATATTCATATCTTTTCATTTGCAAAACATACAGATGAAGAATTTGAAAAGCAATTGGCAAGCGTAAAGGCGCAGGGAGCTGATCGGTTAATTATCGATCTTCGGATGAATCCGGGCGGATTGGTTGATACGGTGATATCCATCATGAATCAGATATTAACCAAGGGCAGAGTTCTCAGCTACCACACCAGAAATGGCGATGACAGAACCTTTGATATCACCGGTATAGAAACTCCGCTACCGATGGTAATTTTGATTGCTAGAAACAGTGCCAGTGCCTCTGAAATCTTGGCTGGCGCAGTGCAAGATAAAAAAGAAGGAATTATCATTGGTGAAACAAGTTATGGCAAAGGAACCGTACAATCCGTTATCCAAAATGGGAATAAGTCAGCGTTGAAAATTTCTATTGCAGAATATCGCACAGCTGCCGGGCGGATTATTGATAAAACAGGCATCACCCCTGATATTGCCATAAAGCAGACCGGACATGTTTTTAAGCAAGAAGATGACAACGTTCTTAAAAAAGCAATAGAAGTTTTATCTCAATAAGCTGGAAGCTGCGAGCGAAATCATAGTAATAAATTTCGTTTACAGCTTTTATCTTCATGGAAATCCTGAAAATATGACAGATAAAGTATTTTTCGGGTATAATAAAAATAATCAGTTATATAACAATGAGGTACTTATGTTTATAGACAAGGCAAAAATTATTGTAATTTCCGGTGCCGGCGGAGATGGTATGGTTTCTTTCCGAAGGGAGAAATATGTTCCCCGCGGGGGACCAAGCGGTGGCGACGGCGGTAAAGGCGGATCCATTTTTATAAGAGCAACTCCTGAATTGAATACGCTTATGAATTTCCGGCGTAAACGAAAATTCGCCGCTGCAAAAGGTGAGAATGGCGGTGCCAAAGAAATGTTCGGCAAAAGCGGAGATGATATTTTTATTGACGTACCGCTGGGAACAATGGTATATGACCAAAGCACAAATGAACTTTTGGCAGATATAACACATGACAAACAAGAAGTTCTCATCGCTAAGGGAGGGAATGGCGGACGTGGAAATTCCCATTTTGCAACCAGTGCTGTACGAGCTCCTGCTTATGCAGAAAAAGGAGAACCTGGTGAAGAGAAAGAGATCCGCCTGGAATTAAAAGTACTTGCGGATGTAGGATTACTTGGATTTCCCAGCGTAGGCAAGTCAAGCTTGATCAGAAAGGTCTCCGGCGCCCGGCCGGAAGTAGCGGCTTACCACTTCACGACTTTGACACCCAGTCTCGGTGTCGTCAATCTTGATGAAATCAGATCTTTTGTAATGGCGGATATTCCGGGATTAATAGAAGGCGCCAGTGAAGGCACTGGTCTTGGGTATGAGTTTCTTCGCCATGTAGAACGAAGCAAGGTTCTGATTCATGTTCTTGATGCTGCCGGAAGCGAAGGACGGGACCCGTATAAAGATTTCCATATCATCAATAATGAGTTAGAAATATATAGTCCTGCTCTTGCAGCAAAAAAACAAATCGTGGCTGCTAATAAAATTGATTTGATTGCAGAAAGCAATATATTGCAAGAACTCCGCCGGAAAATAGAAGCAGAAGGCTATCAATTTTTTCCTATCTGTACATTAACTGGAGAAGGAATTAACCCTCTTTTGGAGGCTGCTTGGAAAATATTACAGGAAACACCTGCTGTGGAATTTGCACCAACGGAAACGACAATTATATATGAATCACCGAAAAATGAGTTTATTATTGAACAAGATCAGGGAGTATTTTCAATAAAGGGGAAACGTGTCGAAAAATTGATTGCCATGACCGATTTTGATAATCCGGTATCTTTGCGGCGTTTTGAAAGAGCCTGGAAATTTATGGGACTTGATAAACTTTTGAAAAAAGAGGGTATTCAAGAAGGTGATACCGTGAATCTCTATGGTGTAGAATTTTCTTTTTCGGACAAGAAAGGATGCTCTGATATACCGGGTGAAAGTGAGGGTAAATCATGCTGACTGGCAAACAAAAACAATATTTAAAAAGTACTGCAGTAGATTTTTCGGCTGTAGTTCAAATTGGTAAAGAGGGAATTACGGATAATGTAATCAACAGTGTAACCGAAGCACTGGCTGCCAGAGAATTAATTAAAGTTAAAATCAATCAGAATTCTGCCGAAAATATCCGTAAGGCAGCAAAACTCCTTTCGGAAGAATCGGGATGTGAAATCGTACAGATTATAGGAAGAAACTGTATTCTTTTCAAGCAGAAGGACAAAAAATCTCATTATGATCTCCCCTGAGAATATCGTAAAAGCTAAAAAGAAAAAACGAATAGTCATTAAGGTGGGAACAAGTTCCCTGACACAGCCCAATGGTAAAGTAAATATTTATTTTATTGATCATTTGGCACGACAGATTTCTGATTTAAGTAATAGAGATATGGATGTTATTCTTGTATCTTCCGGTGCGATCGGTATCGGCATACCGGTATTGGGGTTTGAACATAAACCGAATTATCTTCCTTATAGGCAGGCATGTGCTGCAGTTGGACAGAATATTTTAATGGGTCTTTACGGCAAATGTTTTCACGATTACGGTAAAACCGTGGCACAACTTCTGATGACAAAAGGAGATGCACTAAATACCAAGCGGTATATGCATATGAAAGGAGCGCTTTCCGCATTGCTGGAATTAGGTGTAATTCCTATCATTAATGAAAATGATGCGGTTACAGTAGATGAAATAAAAATAGGAGATAATGATACCCTTTCCGCTATTGTCGCCAGTGTTGCAGAAGCGGACCTGCTCATTCTTCTTTCTGATATCGAAGGACTATATGATAAAGATCCCCATGAGTTTGCAGATACGCACTTAATACATGATGTACCCCATTTTACCAGGGAGCTTTTCAATGTTGCCGGTGGCGCCGGTTCTGCCCGCGGTACCGGTGGAATGTATACTAAACTGCTTGCAGCAGAAATATGTGTACATTCCGGTATAGATATGGTTATTGCCAAAAGTGATGCAAAGGAAATTTTACAGCGTATCATATCTGGGGAATCCATAGGTACTTTTTTTCATGCAGAAAATGTCCATCCACAAATGAAGCGAAGAGAAATCATTATCGGCTCAAACGTGAGAGGAAAAATATTTATTGATAAAGGCTGTAGTGAAGCTATATTAAACAAAGGTTCCAGTTTGCTTGCTATCGGTATTACAAAAATAGAGGGAATCTTCTCCGAGGGGGATGCAGTTTCCTTATTTTATGAAAACCATGAGATTGCACGAGGAATTTCACATTATGGAAGTGTTGAGCTGGCTCAAATCAAAGGCCTTCATACGAAAGAAATGAGAAATGCACTGGGCACTCCGCCACCATATGATACCGTTATTCATAGAGATAATCTATTGGTAATGCGTTAAAATGAATTTGACTTATAAGTTAAAGCGCTTGATATATTATTATATGTATACGCCAAAAGGAAAATTTGAACTCAGTCATATACGAAGTCTATTTCTTTTCATTTTGATATGTGTAATTATTTTGGAAGTGATATTGTATTTATGGCTAAACGCATAGGTGTATTTGGCGGTTCTTTTAACCCGTTACATATAGGACATCTCATTGTTGCAGAAGCAGCCTGGCAGGAATTTAACTTAGAACAGGTTGTATTTGTGCCAACCGGTGACACTCCTCACAAAAATATGCACCATATCAGTAAAATAGATCGCTTTGAAATGGTAAAGATGGCAATAAAAGAAAATCCTCACTTTTCTATTTCGTCTATAGAAATAGAACGAAAAGGTCTTTCTTATACGGTGGATACTATTAAGCAGCTACACGCTGAATGGGGAAGTGAATATGATATATATTTCATCGCCGGAACGGATGCCGTCGCTGATATGCCAACGTGGAAGTATAATGAGGAATTACTTGATTCCTGTCACTTTATTTGTGCAAGCCGCCCAAGTTCTGAAGAAAGGATAAAACAAGCTGTTGCTTATTTTGGGAAAAAAGGCTGCGAAAAAATTCATTTTCTGCGTACACCTGAATTGGAAATATCATCTACTATTTTACGGAAGTGGATTGCTTCAAATCGTTCTGTAAAATATATGATTCCCGATTCGGTTATCCAGTATATTAATATTCATAATCTTTATAAGGATGAAGAATGAAACTAACAGATATAAAGAAGGACTTAAAAAATAGATTGTCTGAACGGCGGTATGTTCATTCGGCAGGAGTTGCCGCTTCTGCCTATATACTGGCTGAGAAATACGGATATAATCCAAAAAAAGCGGAATTGGCCGGTTGGCTCCATGACTGTGCAAAAGAAATGAAACTTGAAGAAATGCAGGATATCATTGATGAACAAAATCTGCAAGTCGATGAATATATGCGTTCGAGTCGTGCCCTTTTGCATGGACCGGCTGGAAGTATCATGGCAAAAACTGTTTATGGAATAAAAGACAGAGATATCCAAAATTCCATCTTTTTCCATACGACAGGACGTCCTCAAATGGAACTATTGGATAAAATAATTTTTTTGGCAGATTATATAGAACCGAGTCGTGATTTTCCCGGCATAAATATTATCAGAAGAAATGCTCAAAAAAATTTGGATACAGCCGTCTTGTCCGCTTATGACGCAACAATCCGTCACTTATTGGCCCAAAAAGAGTATATCTATGAATTAACCTTTTTGGGCCGCAATGATTTAATTAAACACATGGGAAATAAATGAAGAAACAGAGGAACATAAAAAGAAAAAGTAAAATTCGCTATGGAAAACTCTTCCTGTTTATAAGTGCGCTGGTTACCGTTTTATTTTTGTTATCTATGGCAATTTTTCGCGGAATTCATTATATTTTGAACGATTTTCATGGGGAAGATAATCCTAAACCAGTATATTACCTCCTTGTAGGAACAGATGCTCAATCTACAGCCCAAGCAGATTTTGTCATGATTGCATCTATCGATAGCAATTCTAAAAAGGTAACGCTAATCTCAATTCCAGGAAACACCAAGATTGGGAAAGATGAAAAAAACAATATGACATTGAAATCATCTTTTTCTGAAGGAAATGGGGAAGAAATACAAAGTGCGGTAGAAAACTTATTGCACATTAGAATTAGTCAATATGCAGTATTTGATTACCATGCCTTCAAAAATTTAATTGATAAAACCGGTAATATTGAACTGTATGTAGAAAGGCCCATGTCACACGATGACAAAAACGGCGTTTCAGATATTTGGCTACACAGAGGATATCAGTCACTTGATGCGGAAAAAGCTTTATCCTATATGCGTTATATAGATGCTTTTGATGGCGAGATCGGTCGCATCCAACGGGAAGAGCGCTTTATTAAGGCAATGATTAGCCAAATGCAGAAAAACTTTCCCTTTGTAAACTGGCTATATGCAAAGTATTATTGGAAGGCGGCAGAAACAAATATAACCTCATCGGATGCAGCGTCTATTGCCTATGAATTAACTAAAATTCCTATAGAAGACATACGTTTCATCATATTGCCGGGGGAAATGCGCAGAATAGATAAACAAAATATATGGATAGCAAACCCGGTGGAAATACAAAAAATTATTGGTGTAACTCTTGGACAGAGTAATGAGTAAGGAGAATATAAATTATGGAGAAAACGTTAGAATTAATTTGTGAAGCACTATCAAATAAAAAAGGGGTATTGATTAAAGTATTGGACGTAAAAGATTTGACATCTATTGCAGACTATTTCATTATTTCATCTGTAATGAATAAAAAGCAGGCCCAGGCATCAGCGGATGAAGTGGAAGAAAAACTGGAAGAAGCCGGAATTAAAGCCATTCGCAAAGAGGGTTATCGGGAAGGGAACTGGATTCTCATGGATTTTGGAGATGTTATTGTTCATATATTTACCGATGAAGAGCGTCAGCATTATGACTTTGATTCACTTTGGAAGGATGCGCCTTCAGAGGATTATTCGCAAAATAAAAATGATAAATAAAATGATAAGCCCTGAAATAAACGTTCCTGCTCTGAAAGAAAATTCCATTGTAGAGCTTCCTGTATCCCGCATCGTGTCTTTTGGCGCATTTTTATCAGCACAAACAGGAAATAATGCCGATGATATCCTATTACATAATGGACAACAAACGTCTGAGATTAAAGAAGGTGATATCGTCAAAGTTTTTCTATATCACGATCCTAAACATCGCCTTACTGCAAGCATGAGACTTCCCAAACTTGAAATAGGGGAGGTCGGGTATGCAGAAGTCATTCTGATTACTCGTTTTGGTGCTTTTGTTGATGTGGGAACCGAACGCGGGATATTTCTTCCTTATTCAGAAATGATTGAACCAGTTCAAAAAGGGCAGAAAATTTGGATAAAACTGTATGCAGATAAAACGGGACGTCTTGCCGTAACAACACATGTTGAAGAAGATATCAGACGTTTGGCACGTCCTTGCAAGGAACTCAACGTGGGTGATAAAATAACCGGAACTGTCTATAACATAACCCGACAGGGAATCTTTATTATAACAAGAGAACGGTGGATAGGATTCTTACATAACAGTAACATAAATACAGTTATCAAATTAGGCCAGGAGCTCATCGGAAGAATTACCTTTATTCGTGAAGACGGACATGTCAACATTTCTCTCCGCCAAACGAAAGAAAGGGAAATGAATCACGATATGGCAGTATTGATTGATTGTATGAATCAACATAATGGACTATTGCCATATACAGATAAAAGCGATTCTAAACTTATAAAACTCAATTTGAGGATGAGTAAGTCTGCATTCAAAAGAGCAGTAGGACATCTTCTGAAAACTAATCAAATCATAATGACTGAAGGTAAAATTCGATTAAAAAGATAACAAAAAAGATGTGCCTGCAACAATCCGCAGATACATCTCTTTTTTGGTTATAAACAGGTGGCAATCAATAATGCCTGTATAAACCAATAACTTTCCCTCGAATCTTTACGTCTCGCGAAATAATCGGTTCATAATCATCATTTTCCGGTTGTAAACGAATATGATCAGCTTCGCGGAAAAAACGTTTAACCGTTGCGTCATCATTACCGACTAATGCCACTACGATATCACCATTACGAGCAGTTTCCTGTTCGGCAACAATCAAATAATCACCTTCTTGAATACCAGCGTTAATCATACTGTCTCCGCGGACAACAAGCATAAAACAATTAGTATCACTGCCAACCAATTCTGCAGGCAATGGAAAAACGGCCTCAATTTGTTCATCTGCGAAAACGGGATCACCGGCACGAACTGCACCAACCATAGGCATGGGAAGCATTTTCTTTCTATGCCAGGCCTGATCATTGATTACTTCAATAGCACGTGAACTGGATGGATCTTTTTTGATCATACCTAAATCAGAAAGACGTGACAAATATCCATGGACGGTGGATGTAGAACGCAAGCCAACTGCTGTACAAATTTCACGAACCGTGGGGGGAAATCCATCTTCCCATGTCTTTTTGCGAATATAATCCAGTATGCTTCGTTCTCGAGTTGTTAATTCTCTTTGGAGACCTAATTTCTTGCCCAAGATTGGATACTCCTTTCACCTTTCATTTTAATATCAGGTAATTCTATAATAATTAATTTAATTATAACGTAATAAAATTAATAAATCAAACAAAAGTTCACCCTTGTTGCGTTGTGGAGGAAAAGTCAGGGCTAATAACAAATCGAATATAGATTCCCTATTGACCAAACATTTATTCTGTTATATTATTTATACAGAAAATATGTTCTGCAAAAATATGTTCTGTTTTGAGAGCAAAGGGGAAAATGATTATGGGTAAAGTTTTATTTTTATTTATCACAGCAGTCTTATTATGCGGTTGGGGAGTCAATGCATCAGTTCTATCGGACAATTATGTCTATAAAGAAATTATTATTAAAGAGAATGATACCTTATGGGATATAGCGGCAAAGGAAACCGATAACCGCATGGATATCAGAGAATACATATATACAGTTAAACGGTTAAATGCTATAAAAAATTCAGGTAACTTAGTTCCCGGTCAAACAATACGTTTGCCAATGATATCCAAGTAATTATATATGGAAAGCTAAGAACGCATGTTCTTTTGACATTTTGTGCTGTCATATGAACATACGTTCTTTATTCTTTTGAAATAAGAAGTCTCATCCTTTATCGTTCTTCTGAAATATCATTGTAATCGGGTTATTTGTAAATAAATCAGCTTCATTAATATAGTGCCGTACCATTTCAACAGAACGATGACGTGTCTGTTTCATAATTAAACGTTCTTCTACACCGTGAAGTGCTGCATAAGTTGCAAAACCGTGTCTTAAACTATGAGCACCATATAATTCAACAGGCAGGCCGATAAGCTCGATATATTTCTTTACAAGCAAATTGATACTTTTATCACTTAACCTGTGGGATGAAAGCCTTCCGTTTTTCAGGATTCTTCTGAATAATGGCCCAGAAGTAATTTGAGCCTCTTGAATCCATTTATTAAGAGCAACAATAGCGCACATATCAGGATTCTTTAAGTAGGGGATACCGACCTGTTGCCCGACTTGTTCCTGATCGGTTTTAGAATGTTTTAAGGTTACAATAATTCCCTGTGGATATCTGGTGATGTCTTCAAAATCCAAGCCGGAAAGTTCACTTCTTCTAAACGCCCCCAGGAAACCTAGGAGGAGAATCGCCTTATCCCTTATTCCTGACAGGCTGTCAGTATCTATGTAAGAAATCATTTGCTCCAATTCTTCCCAGTAAATAGGAGTCTTACCCTTTTGCATAGCACCCTTCGTCCGTGTAAGACCAATCATTGTTTCCCTGACAATCCAAACTCGACAGGGATTTTGTTCAGAAAATCCGGCTGCATTATAATTTTCTGAAATAGCGCTTATGCGACGTCTGATTGTAGAAATTTTTGCATAATCAGCTAAATCATTAATATAATTTACAATCGTTTCTACGGTGGCAGGGAAGGCCGATACCTTATGATATTTACACCAGTCACAAAAATCATTCCAGTCTGATTCATAAGCATCAACGGTATTTACCGCTTTTGTTTCGGAGAGCGTTTCTTTACTTTTATCAGACAGTCTTAAATTATCTTTTGTCTGGATAATATTCCGTAAATAAAAATGTTTTTCAGGCACTTACATTCCTCCATATATCAAAATAATATAGCCGTGGCAATGCCTCTTTAAAATTAACTACAACTTTACTTCCGATAATTTAATGTTAATTAAAAAAGAAGATGAATACTGATAATATCTTATGTTTGCCGTCCTGCTTGCCGTCCGCGGGGAAATGAAGACGGCAGATTATAGCGCTTTGTCCATCAAATCAGCGACAAGGCGCTTTCTTTTATCTAAGACGTGAGAGTAATATTTTGCGGTAGTCACGATGCTGTTGTGGCCAAGCTGCTTAGAAACCAATTCGAGATCAGCTCCTGCTTCAAGCATGTTGGTTGCATATGTGTGGCGGAGAGTATGGAAGGAGCCGAAACCAAAGTTGTTTTTGCACCAGGTATTAAAGTATCGTAAATCGTCAGGAGTGATCATTTCCCCATTGGGCAAAGAACATACATAATTTCCGGCGGAATAGAAAGCCCCGTATTCTTTCTTGAGATGTTCCTGTCTGTCGTGAATAGACAAAAGGATTCTGCGGAAGTTTTGTCCGAAGGGGGCAGTGCGGACAGAAGAATTTGATTTCGGCAAATCCTGTATGGTCCATCCGGCATCATAGACAGCGGTCCGGCGGACAGTGATTTCATTCTTCTTCATATTGATATCATCCCACGTTAAGGCACAGCACTCACCGATACGGAATCCCACATAATAAGCGGCGCATATGGCGGGATAGAACTTCTGTTCTTCATTGAATTTATCAAAAATCTTTTGCATCTGCTCCCGACTGAAAGTCTTTACCGGATGGGGAGTATCTTTATAGACGCGGGGGACGTGAATATTTATTGCGGGACTGGTGGACAAAAACCGTCCAAAGTCTACGGCATATATAAAAGAACGTTTCAAAACAGCCACTAAGCAATTCAAAGAAGAGCGGGACAGAGAGGACTTCTTCTCGTTCAGGAAATTCTGCAGGAGCCGAGGAGTGATGCGCTTTAATTTATAAGAACCGAAACGGGGGAGAATATGAGACCTAATCAGGCTTTTATATAATTTGACAGTATTCGTTTTATAGCTGCCCTCTACTTCCAAAACTTCACGAATCCAAAGCGAATAAAAATCTTCCACAGAAATATTGGAAGCTGTATCAATAGAACCAACGCGATCTGCCTCAGCCTGTGCCTGTCGCCACATCTTATTTGTTTCTGCTTTAGAAATAGAGCCGGCACGCTCAATCTTCTTGCGGTTGCCGGCTTCGTCTTTTACTTCTATAGTGTAGTAATACTTGCTTCCCCGTTTCCTGATGTACATAGGAATACCTCTATTGATTTTCTTCTTGTTTTTTTATGTAAAGGATACTGGCAGCAATAATAATTGAGAAAATGATATCAATAACCTGCCAACTACTTTTTTGCATGTGAAACTTAAAAATAGGATTGATTACAATAGCCATGACAGAAAATATCCATATAAAAATGACTTTTCTTTCACACCAAAAGAGAGCCGCATATCCACAATAAATAAATGTAATCCACCGGAGTGCATTGTAAGGGGCAATGCCATGAAACCCCATAAGTGATGCGTAAAGAAGAAATGCAATGACAGCAAGAGAAGATTTTAGATACATACTAAGCCCCTATAGTCCACTAAATAAATCATATAAAAATCCAAGAATAAAAATGAGCAGCCATGAAATGACTAAAAGGTGAAGTCCAGCAACAATGGCAAAGCAAATAAGTTTTGAATGGGACTCTTTCTGGTCAAAATCATGCCGATGTGAAAAGAAGGATAGATATATAAATAAGGGAATAAGAATAAGAAGAAAACCGCTATATTCTTTTATTATGTTTTGTGCAATTTCCATTTTAAAATTTACACATCCACTCATGATCTTCTAAAGTATCCTGCTGCCCTGCGGAGAAACAGTCAAATATAGATAATTCAGCAAGCAGTCTTGTCGTATCCTCAATCGTCAAGACCTTTTCATCTCTTATCCCGTCTATCATGGAAGGGTGGTTCCGCAAACAGGTGTGAGAGATGAGAAGAAAAGCAAACTTGTTAGCATTTAATTCTTTGATTTTCTTTTCCTCTCTGCTTAAAAGGTGGAAATCCATCCAGTGATAACCACCATGGTGAAGGAAGATATGTCCAAGCTCATGTGCCAGGGCAACATTTCTTTCGTTGGCGGAAAGAGCTTTACTAATAATAATACTTTTAAAAGGACCGGCTTTCATATAAGCGGCTTTCATACCGTACATTTTTTGAAAGTAGGATAGATTTACATAATTTACATCAATACCGATACATTCTGCCAATTCGTTCGGATTGTTTGTTCTGTACCGCCGGACGATATTTAAAACTTCGGGGAGCATTCTTTTCATTCCTTCTTCTCCTTTTTCTTATTGGCAATTGTCAAGAATATATTTGCTAATAAATCTCCGTCTTCTTTGGAGATAGAATGACTCACCCCATCAAAAAGGATTGATCCGCTTTTTAAAATATCTTTTAAATCTGTTGGAGCACCGTAAGGGGCAGAGTCTTCACTGAAAGATGGTGGTGTATGAGAAGTAGAAAAAGAACGCTTTAAAAATTTAGGGGCAGAATCGGAGCCGGATAGCCAAACGGGATTATAGCCAAACCGAGTAGCTATAAATTCTATAAAAGTCGATTTTGGAGCCATCTTTCCATTCATATACCTTGAAATGGTTCCTTTGCTAAGATGGGATATTTTCCCTAAAGATTCTGTTGTTAAATTCAAATCGTGCATTAATTCCACTAAACGTGGAGCAACTTTTCTTTTATCTAACATACACAATTCCTCCGTGATTATGCTTGTATATTAACACTTGTTACGATAAAACGCAACAAAATAAAAAATAAATGTTGCGAAACGTATTGACAAAAAACGGATGCAGAGATAATATGTAGTTGTAAAACGCAACAAACGGAGGTGAGAACAATGAAAAAGAAATTATATCCAGAATTAAATGAGTTGAAAGGTTTTTTGAGGTCAAGAAAGATAACCTATCGGAAGATTGCGGAAAAAATGAATATGAGACCGCAAACATTTAGCGATAAAATGAATGGGTATTCTTATATTGACACAAACTTCATTTGTGATGTGTGCAATCAGGCTAATATTCCGGAAACAGAAGTTGTTAAATTTTTTTTGCCACAAATGTTGCGAAATGCAACTTAAAGAGGATAGATAAATGGAAAAAGAGTTAATTATGGACGATGCGGATAGACTACTTTCTGTAGAAGAGGTGGCAGAACGTCTGCGGACGGGAAAACAGTTTGTTCGCAGGCTAATCAATGCAGGACTTCTTCCTGCATTATCTTTCCGGCGGAACAGGCGTGTAAGAAAGATGAGTTTGAATAAGTTCTTGGAAAAGTACGATGGACAGGATCTGTATGAAGTACTGGAGGGGAAACAATGAAAGCGTTGATAGCATTTATCGCTATTGTCTTGGGGACGGGAATGTATGTACAGGCACCGCCGCAATTAATCAGTTATGCGGTGACTGCAAATAAAGGCGATACTTTGTGGGATATCTGCTCAAGAATTGCCACTGAAAAGGATGATGTACGAGAAATCGTATATCGGGCAAAACAAGAAAACAACATAAAAGATCTTGGTACATTGCAGCCAGGACAGGAAATCATTGTAAGGGTAGAAAGGATTAAAGAATGAAAGAGATAAATATAGAAGGGCAGCTGATATATGTTGCCCATCCGTACGGAGGAAATGAAGAGAATGTAAAGCGGGCAGCGGAATGCTTAGAAAGACTGCAGCACATATATCCATATAAAACGTTATTCTCGCCGCTGCATAATTGGGACTGGGATTCCTATGATCCGGACCATCAGGCAAAGCCGATGCGGGACTGTTTGACGGTATTGAAGAAGTGCGACGCCATTGTTCTTTGCGGGATGTGGCGAAAGAGTATGGGGTGCATGCAGGAATACGCTGCCGCCCATATCTTGGGCATTCCCACATTGGAACTTGATCCATTTGGTGTAAAGGAGATCAAGTGATGGCAAATGAAAATGTCTTTACCATGCTGGGAGCTTCTAATCACGCCAAAGAAGAGCGGGAAAAGAATGATTTCTATGCCACTGACAACATAGCGGCTCATTTGCTGCTTGAGAATGAGCCGTTGGAGAACATATGGGAATGTGCCTGCGGGGACGGGGAGCTTGCAAAGGTTTTTGATAAAGCAGGAGTCTTAGGCAAGGCAAGCGATCTGATAAACCGCGGATATGGAGAAGTCGGAATAGACTTCTTGAGATATGCGGGGGGGTGGAACGGAGACATAGTAACGAATCCGCCCTACAAGTATGCAGAGGCCTTTGTTAGGCATGCTTATGAAATTATACAACCTGGAAGAAAGGTATGCATGTTTCTAAGATTGTTGTTCCTTGAAAGCAAAGGAAGGCAAGCATTGTTTGAAGAATGCCAGTTGAAAACGGTTTATGTGTCAAGGAAAAGGATTCCCGCATACAAAAACAACAATCAAAGCTATAAAAGCAGCGCTGTCGCATTTTGCTGGTTCGTCTGGGAAAAGGGTTACAGCGGGGATCCTGTGATTAAGTGGATTAATTAAAAGAAGGAGACTAATCATGAAAAAAGAAATAGAAAGAATAATAAGTGGACGTACGCTTTTCTGTTGTGGATATCGGATCCGCCGTGTGGCTGGAATACTTTGTTACAAAAAAGATGTAGATGATGAATATAGATCGCTTACATCGGTAGCGTTAAAAGAATTGATATCAACGGATAAAAGATATAGAAGAGCAATAATCGCCGCAAGAAAAGGAAGAGTAGAAATGAAATTTAACGAAAGAAAATATGAAAAATGGGTCAAAAAAGGACTTGAGAAGGCAAAAGACTATGCGCATAAAGATAGGTCTGATGCCGGACCTATAACTGAATTTATAAGAAATATAATGGAAGACGCTTTTTATGAAGGGTATATGGCGGCAAAAGAGGAAAAATTCAATGGCAAGATTTCAATTGTCTAAAACAGAATTCAAGAAACTCTGCGATCTGGTCAAGCAACGGGACATAGATCTCGCGGAAACATACTGTGCCTGCCTTGATGAATATCCCCCGCGTCAAAACATAGAAATTCATCACTATATACATGTAGGGAACTTCGGAGCGGATAAAGAAGATAATCTTATTTCTTTATCATATACAACTCACCGATTCAAACTCCACGGACTCAATGCGGATATAAAAAAACATATGGAGAGAAACATTGAAAAGTATCTGTATAGTCCGGAAGTAAAAACATGGAGAGAGACACACAGAGAAGAATTGGAAGCCATCTACAAAACCGAAGAAGAGTATCGATTAAAGACTCTGCAGAAAAAGCACAAAGTAAAGAAGAGATACCCATGGGCAAAATACTGACACTTTCCGGCGGGAAAGAAATAGAGGTCTATACAAATACACATTGTCCGCTTTGCGGGAAAGAAACTTACCAGACGGTATGCTGCCATTTTCACGCAGCAAACGTTTGTTACAAGCACTGCGGGGAATGCAGGAATTTCAGAAAAGAATTTCAGCAGTGTGTATATAAACCGCTGCCAAAAGAAATAGAAAAACTAATGCAAAGAAAAAACGCCTGAGGCGAAAGCCTCAAGCGTCGTGCCGAAACACAAAAAATCCTATAAATATTATAGTGTATGGCACGGGAAAAGTCAAGAAAATAAGGGGCGGGAACGCTCCTTTGAGACCTTGATATTCCTATTATTTTAACGACAATAGAAAATAATCGATGGAGAAAATATCGTGCCGTACATGAAAGAGATTTTCCGTTTTCCAGGCGGAATGGAAATAAAAAAATATCACACCTGGCGGCTGGGTGGAAAGAAAACAAGAAACCCGAACGAAAGCGAAACAGAATCCGCCGTACAAAAAGGGAATGCCAGGCGGGCAAAAGAGAAATTGTACAGAGTCATTCTTACGAATTTCCAAAGAGATGACTGGAGGTTGGATCTAACATACAGAGATCCGCCGCCCGATCCGGAAGAAGCTCAAAGCAGAATAAGGAAATTCCTAAGAAACCTGAAAAATCTCTACAGGAAATATCAAGAAGAATTGAAATATATCTATGTGACTGAATACAAGGGTCACAGAATCCACCACCACCTTCTGATAAACGCATCGATGAAAATCCAAAGAAAAGACATAAGGGAGAAATGGCCGTGGGGAGAATTGAACTATAGATCATTCCGGTATTTCGATGGAACGCCGGAAGACTGCAAACGGTTGGCAGAGTACCTCTGCAAAGAAACAGATGAAACGATCAGAGAGCCTGGAGCGGTACAGAAAAAAAGATGGAACGCCAGCCGTAATCTGAAACGTCCAAAGGTTACAAAACATAAAATCTACTCCCGGCATTGGAAAGAAAATCCAAGTCCGCCAAAAGGATACCGGATAGAAAAAGTGGAAAACGGGTATACACAGGAAGGGTACCCGTACCAATACTACCGAATGACGAGGGAGGTGCAGCAGAAAAAGAAAACCGTTTTCAAATGGTGCAAAGTGAAAGGAGAAAAATATGGAAATCAAAAAAATAACCACGGAAGTAGGAATAGGGTACATCAGCGGAGCGGAAGAAAATCAGATAAGAAGTCTGGAGCCGGCAAGAAAGGAATTCTACGAAGCGTTCATTAAATTCTCCGAATCATTATCGGAATTAGGAGACGCGAATCTTTTGGAGAAACATGTAGGTTTTGTGGCAAACAAGATTGTAATTGGCTATAAAGACGGAGAGAAAAAATCTTACACGGCATACGGATTTGTAAAAGTGGAAGACTATCCGCTGAATGTTAAATTCACTACCGGCGGAATACCATACGGAATGTTCAGGGAATTGGATGAATGCTTGGAAGTGCTTATAGAAGAAGCGAAAAAATACATATCCGGCGATCGTGCGCAGGGAGATCTATTCAAGGAGGCGGAAAATGAAGGATCCGATATTGAAAGCGAAAATAATGAAGAAAATAGAATTAGGTAAGATGTATATCATTCTGGGAATGCTAGAGGAAAAGGCGCGGAGGATAAGAAAAGGTTGTGATGACGATGATATGAAGGAACTGTGCGAAGCAAGAAAATTGGATTTTAAATCATTTAAAGATGGCGCAGAGCAGTATACGTTTGAAATATGCGATGAAGTAAGAGATCTCATTGAGCAAGAAATTGGAATGGAGGCATTGTAATGAATGAACCGATAATAAGCCCATGGGTATTTTATTGGATAGAAACAATGAGCCAGATAAAAGATTTTGCAGGAATAGTTATAACCATTACAATCCCTATGAGTATACCTTTGGTGATGTTTAGAACACAAATAATAAAAACAGGAATATTGAACAAAGAAGGATATAAAAAAATTACAAAAGGAATAATAATCGCTGGAATAATATCAGTGATCGCATACATATTTATCCCGAGTAGAGGAACAATGTATAAAATGCTTGCCGCAAGTTACATAACGCAGGAAAACATAGAAAACGTAGGGGAAAGTATAGATAAAATAGCGGATAAGTTGGTAGAGAAAATAAACCAGGTGAAAAAATGAAATGGAACATGGATAAATGTACCGCGGTATTTAGTGCGATGACAAAAGAAGAATTGGAAATCATAGATCGGGTACATGAAAACCAAAATGAACTGTCAGAGATTCAACTTCTGAACAAAGTGAATCAATGTCTTCTTTCAAAAAAAGACAGAAAAGAAAACCTCATGGAAGCTGCCGTGCTGATTATTGAGGCGGCGAACAGGGAGGGGAAATGAAAAGTTACAAGGTAATAGATACAAAATTCTTCAATATACACTTTACCTATCCAGGGAAAGACGGGAAATACAAACCTGAAGGACTGTTCTACTGCGCATATGAAGATGATTATGAAAACAGGCTTGTGCATCTTGCTATAGACAGTCGCAAGGGAAATCTACTTGTGTATGAATGTATGGATAAAGAAGAAGCGGAAAGATGGCTGGAAGAATGGATGAACGAGGTGGAAAAATGAACACAGTACAAATCACGGGAAACCTTGCGAAAGATCCTGTAACCAGAGCAACGAAAACAGGGAAAGCCGTAGCGTCATTTTCAGTGGGTGTAAGCAAGAAAATAACAAAAGCAAACGGGGACATATTAGACCTGACCGATTGGGTCAATGTAACTGCTTGGGGAAAACTGGCAGAAGCAGTAGGGAATGAACTCACAAAAGGGAATTATGTCTTCATCGAAGGGCGGTACTCTACCAGATCATATGACACGCCGGATGGACAGAGACGATATGTAACCGAAGTGGTAGCGAATATGATTGCGAAACCGATTGGAAGAAACATGAAATCATCGGAGGTACCGTTTTCCGAACCTGTGAAATTTGAAGACATGGGGACTGTAAGTAAAGAATATGCCCCGCCTGAATACGAGCAGGGAGAAATTCCGTTTTAAAGGAGGACAAAATGGACAAGTTGATTGACATAGCGAGTGTAGTGATATTTATCAGCATGATCATGTATGCCGCGATCAAACTCGACGAAGCGGCAAGAAAACTGCGTGATGAAGAAGAGCGGATTTATAGGCGGAACAAATGGGAATAACCGTAGGCAGTTTGTTTGATGGCCTTGGCGGATGGTGTATAGCGGCAGAACGAAACGGGGCTGTTACGCTGTGGTCATCTGAAATAGAACCTTTTTGTATAGAAGTCACCAAAAAACACTTTCCGAACGTCATACAACTTGGCGACATCAAAAAAATAAAAGGTGACAAAATACCACCCGTAGACATTATCTGTGCGGGCAGTCCGTGCCAGGACCTGTCGGTAGCGGGGAAAAGAGAGGGATTAAAAGGTGAACGAAGCGGACTATTTAGAACGGCAAATGACATTGTTTCCGATATGCTCAATGCCACAAGAGGAGAATACCCCAAATATTTCATATGGGAAAACGTTCTTGGAGCATTTTCAAGCAATAAAGGACGTGACTTTCAAGCCGTGCTCAGAGAAATCACACAAGCCGATATTCCAATGCCTCAATCTGGACGATGGGCAAGAAGCGGAATGGTACGAAGTAAGAGATGTCACCTCACATGGAGAGTCCTCGACGCTCAATATTGGGGCGTACCCCAGCATCGCGAGAGAATCTTCCTTATTGCGCGTTTTGGAAATAGGGGGGGTAGACCGGAAGTACTATTTGAGCCCGAAGGCATGCCAAGGTATTTTGCGAAGAGCGAAAGCAAGAAAGAAACGCCTACCAGAAATGCTGTATCGAGTACTGAAACATCAGTCTATGATATCGGAAACGGACAAACAAACTCAATAAGAATGAGCGAAAAAGCAGGAGCGCTGAACTGCATGCATGATCAGCGATGTGTGCTTGTCAAAACATACAGAATCGGATCATACGAAAGCGAAGGAATGAAAAGCAACAATCCGACAGCGGGCATAAAAGAAGTAGACAAAAGTAACACGTTAGATCTAAGCGGAAGTAATCCAGCAAGAAACCAAGGCGGCATCTGTATAAGCGTCCTTGATATGACACACGCGCAAGACGTCATAAGAGAAAGAAATGACGGAACAGTGCAGACGCTCAATAACAGGATGGGGACCGGCGGAAATCAAGTGCCGCTCATATACACATTCAATAGAGACGCAAGTATAAAAAACAACATGCCGATATATGAAGATAAAACATCTACATTAAAACCATCAACAAGATTAGCGGTTGCCTATGCGATTGACTGTAGAAACAGTCGACTTTCGCAGATATCAATGACATTACAGGCAAAAAACCAAGGAGGATATAGTCTCAATTATCAAAATCCGATCATAGTTAAAGATTACGTCCGCCGCCTTACGCCGCTTGAGTGTGAAAGACTGCAGGGACTTCCAGATAACTGGACAGAGGGCGGGAGCGATACGGCAAGATACAGAGCAATCGGAAACGGAATGGCCCAGCCATGTGCTGACTATGTGATGAGCAAGGTGATTAAAGACATCAAGGAGGAGACATGAATTACATAAAAAAAGTAGCGGAACTCTTGAATGTAGAAGTAGGAGAACACTTCACGATTCATTTCAAGAAAGAAAAAAGACAGATAAAAAACTTCTACCTCAACGAAGAAAAAGGACTGATGATAAAAACAGGCGGAAGTGATGTAAAGGCAAACAGCAGTTTTGTTGAAGGCATTCTCACTGGAGCGCTGGAAATCAAAAGGACAAGGAAGAAATGAAAATACTTGATGCATGCTGCGGCGGAAAAAGATGGAGAATTATTTGTGGTGAAAGGGGAAAAACATGGACAAAAGACAAAGAACAGTTAATCTGTTAATGGCATTTTCAACGTGGAAAGTAGGAAAAGAATATTGCGATGAATGTGCAGAAGCGCTTAGGTATATAGAGAAAATTTTTGCCAGTCATGAAAGACTGTTACGCATTATAAGAAACAACACCATATGCGGTAATGGTGATGCATGGATAGAAATTAAAAATGCAGTTAAAGAAGCAGAAGAGTTAATTCGAAATTAAAAACCACAAGGAGAGAAACAATGAAAACACTACAAGAAGAAATAATCGAACTGTTAAAAAATAAAATCGGAGTAGCGGATGGAGAAGAATTTTGTGCAGAAGATGATTGTATTGGGTATGGTAAATGTAAGATTTTCGAAGGGAAATTACTTATAAAAGGAGGAAATGGAGGTTGGGAAGAGACCAACTTGTGGAAATTGTTTATAGAATACTTTGAAGATTATAAATTTGAAAGAATACAATATAAACCCAAAATGGGAGACTGGTATTCTTACGTAAATATAGACGGAGTAATAGTCAAAAAGGTATTTATGGATGGTGTGATGACTGATTATTTAAATAGATACATCGGAAACTGCTTTAGAAACAATGAACATGCGGAAGCGCATAAAAGGGAAATTTTAGAAATGCTGGGAATAAAGCTGGTACAAAAGAATTCATTAGGAGAGAAACATGACAATCAGACAATTCTTCTATAACCTAAAAGAAGTGCAGCCGGTCAAAGTAGAACTGGCGGAAAATGAATATAGAAAACTTGAAGAACAGATGAATGGCGCCTTACCGGCGGAGCATATTTCCGGCGGCTCGAATTCAATACAAACCGTTCCGCCAGTGCTTATCCAATACGAAACAGCAAAAGAAAACTATGAACGGGAAAAAAAGAAACATGAAAAAATGATGAAAAAGGCGGAGGTGTACATAGAAGAATTGAAAAATCCGCTACGACACACAATCATGCGGCAGCGGTACCTGCTCAATTGGGCGTGGCACACAATTGAAGTCACGAATAACTTCAAATACTACAGAACGATGATGAGAATACACAAATCGGCATTAGACGAATTAACAAAAAGGCATAAAGAGGTGAGTTTCTGATGTGTATAGGAAGGCAATATCCATACGTGGAAGAGGAAACAGAGATAAAAGATGGGAAAGTAACAGAAAGAGATGTAAAATGCGAATATTGTGAAAATCCTATAACGATAAATATAATAAAGAAAAAGGGCGGAGTTTACGTTGTAAAGTATAAATGTAATCAATGCGGAACGGAAAAAGAATGCAGGTTTTCAAAAATATCATATGCATACGATGAAATGTTAAAAATGTACTGGAATAGTAAAAAAAGGTAAAATATTTCGTATATTGAGAATTGAGGCGGGAAACCGCCCTCTTTTTTATTGCAAGATATAAAGATAATTTATAACAAAATAGTTGCACGCGCAAAATGAGCGTGCTATAATGTAAACAACAAAAGAGAGTTGCTGGAAATCCGGCAGAAAAGGAGAAGGAAGAATGAAACAAATTATGTACAGATCTTATGTTGAGTACATTTCGTGGGGGGATTCCCGTGAAGAAACAAAAGGAAACAATATACATTTTACATTCTTTGCGCCGAGCTGCAGTGATTTTGACTGCATTTTGGTCGAAATTCCGGACAACATAACGGTGATCCCGACATGGGAACAGACAAGAAAAATACGTTTTTGGGCAAGAAAAATGTCCGAAATTTTAGTCGACGATGAAAGATGTCGGCTAAATGTAAATATCGGGAGACAGGATAGATATTATTATGGTGATATTGAAGATGTTAACGATATCCCGGAAGAATCTTATCTTCCGACAATTAACACGAATAACGGAGTTGTAGCACTAAAAATTATAAATGTACAATATACAACCGTAAAAGAAAATGCCGAAAAATTCGGCTGTGAGTACATAGAGAACGGTAAAAAACTGATCAGGGATCTGTTAAAAAAAGTATCTCGTGAAATAGAAATTCACGATGAAATAAAGATGCTTGAAAAAGACAGAGAGCTCCGAAATGTGACAACAATAGAAGAGCTCAAAGAAGAAATTACAATAGAATCGAACAACTACGGGAAAATAACTGGAAAACCCGGACAGTATGTAATAACCGTAGCGGACAGGAAGTATTTGATAAAAGGTATGTGGAACCCGATGGACGTTGACGATCGTGATAGCGGGTATGAATACTTCAATGTTTATCCGCTCGATCCAGATGAACTTTGTAGAAAAATTCCAGCCATTGGACTTCCGGAAAACATGCCGGGAGAAATTAGGCAAATGGTTAAAGCAACTGCCGCTTACAGAAATGAATTGATACGAAACAGCGGAGAGGAAGATTGGGGCTAAAAGAACACTGCCTCATGAAAAATAATAAACAAAGTTTTTAATAAAGGAGGATAAAAATGTATACTGATGCAGAAATAATATATAAAAACGTAAAAAAGTTAGAAGAAGGGGTGTATAGAGTCCAGGGGAAAAGACGGACGTGGGAGGGGTTGACAGATATTCAGAAACTCCGATTCGCACTAATCGCGGCGGCGGAAGTATTAAAAATTGTTAAAATTTCCGATGTCGTTAAAGCGGTGGGGATAAAGAAGATAAAGACGGAAGACATAATAGTGGCTGCGGGAAACGCGAAAAAGACGCTTCCGGACTACAGACTTGTAATTATGGGGGAAGACCCGATTGAGAATTACAGTTTACTACAAAACGGTGTATTTACTTGCTGTGAGTTTGATAATCAGTAGATTTTATTGAATAAGAACAGGAGACGCTTAAAAATGAAAACAGAAAAAATAATAAAAAAAGCGGAAAAGCACGAAAGCGTAAGTCTAAACCTACGCACCACAGCTGAAATTCGAGATAGATTCAAATATCTGTGCAAGAAGAATGGAAGCACCGCAAATAGAACATTAAATGCGTTCATGGAAGAGTATATAAAAAAGGAAGAGCAAAAGAACGTAAAAGACCTGAGTGTGTTTGATGGAATCCGCGACTTATCGAGCCGCGGAGAGACATACCGATTCAAAAGAATAGCCGACGGCTATACTGTTTATAAACTAAACGGATATAGCTTTAACAAAATTGGGGTAGTCAAAGCAAAAGAAGATATATCGGACATCGACTTATTCAATTTAGGATGGGAAGTAGACAGGTGATAAAAATGAAACACATTATAGCAGCAATTTTAAAAGAAAAGCATATTGTAAAAACGTATCCGAGATGGAGTTTATCGCAGATATATAAAGATATTGTGGAACTGCGAAAGAACGACAAAGAATTAAATGGATATATAGCCGTAGAAATGCCGGTTTATGACGAAATGGAAGAGTCGGAATTATATTTAATCTGGCATAAAGAAGCTACGAAAGAATATCATGCGAGCGGTAAAAAAGCTTATGATATTTTTATGCGAAATCACATACCGAATTTAACTCTAAACGGCAAGAAATATTACCGTGATATCAATGAAAATTATAGTAAACGACTTGATATTGGGCGGCTGCTGATAAATTTAAAAGGCAGCATTATTCTTGCAGTAAAAAAAGGACTTGATTCTAAAGAGGGATTATTCGGCGTAATAAACACTGGAATTGATACATTTACAGTAAAAGTTAAAGAAGAAAAAAAGAACTATCTATTTACTGCATATGCGTATAATGACGGGGATCTCGAATCTACGAAAGATAATTACCGAAAGCTTTGCATCGGCAATTATATATACGATGAAATGGAATTAGATGTGGATGACGCACTTCTGATATTGGCGAAATAGTAAAAAGAAATAGATGTCATATAGTGTCACTGCAGGTCACTTGCGGTCATGCGTGACAAAGTGATAAATTAAAGTTGAATAAGTATGAAAAAACATCATGATACCGTCCAAAAGGGCGGTTTTGTATTTCCGGCGGCACTCATTGTGAGTGCCTTTTTTGATGAAAGGAGGCTGCTGTGGCAAAAGGAAAATTTGAATATTGGCGTACAAAAGACGGACTTTTGCAGATAGCAGCCTGGGCAAGAAACGGACTCATAGATGAGCAGATCGCTCACAACATGGGCATTCGAAGAAGCACCCTTTCAGAATGGAAAAAGAGATTCCCGGACATAGCAGACGCCCTAAAAAAAAATAAAAACATAGTAGACATAGAAGTAGAAAATGCACTCTATAAAAGGGCCGTGGGCTATGAATTCGAAGAAACAACAATAGAAATAGATGACGAAGGCAAGAAAAAAGTAAAAAAAACAACAAAACAGATGGCGCCGGAAACACTGGCAATCATCTTCTTCCTGAAAAATAGAAAACCCGAAGACTGGCGGGATAAAAGAGAAGTCGAAGTCAAAGGAGAAATCAGCATGACAAACGCTTTAAAAGCGGCACGGGAGCGCGTGATAAAAAATGAATGAAATCGTTGAACTTGTCGAAGCATTAGGCGAATACACGCACGACCCATTAAAATTTGTCTACTTTGCATTTCCATGGGGGGAACCAGGGCCGCTGGAAAAAATGAACGGTCCCGAAGAATGGCAGAAAGACATACTGAAAGACATAAGAGACGGTGTGAAAATCAAAGACAACGTTGTCAGAGAAGCCGTGGCGTCAGGACACGGGATAGGAAAAAGTACGTTAGTCGCATGGCTTATCCTCTGGGCAATATCAACACACGAAAACACCAGGGGAGTTGTCACCGCAAACACCGAAACACAGCTCCGAACCAAAACCTGGCCGGAACTCATAAAATGGTACAACCTATTTATCGGGCGGCCTTTGTTCACAGCCACAGCCACCGCCATATTCGCAAACGAACCGGGAAAAGAAAAGAACTGGCGCATAGACGCCATCCCGTGGAGTGATAACAACACAGAAGCCTTTGCAGGCTTGCATAACCAAGGGAATAGAATCCTTTTACTCTTTGATGAAGCCTCCGCTATATCCAATCAGATATGGGAAGTAGCCGAAGGTGCCATGACAGATAAAGATACAGAAATCATATGGTGTGCATTCGGAAACCCAACAAGAAACACCGGAAGATTTTACGACTGCTTCCATAAATTCAGAAGTCTTTGGAATCAGAAACAAGTAGACTCAAGAAGCGTTTCATTTTCAAACAAAGGACTCATACGACAATGGATAAACACCTGGGGAGAAGACAGCGACTTTGTAAGAATCAGAGTAAAAGGACAATTCCCGAACGCAAGCTCACTACAATTAATTTCCACAGAACTGGCGGAAAAAGCACGGGGAAGAAACCTGAAAACAGAACAATTTAACTTTGCCCCCGTCATTATCGGGGTAGACCCTGCCTGGATGGGAGATGACGCCACCGCTATATGGCTGAGACAAGGACTGATGGCAAAACGGCTCAAGAAAATACAAAAAAACAACAACGATATAGCTGTGGCCAACTTGATAGCCAGATACCAGGACGAATATAAAGCTGACGCTGTCAATATAGACATGGGCTATGGCACAGGAATCTATTCCGCAGGGGAAACCATGGGACGGCATTGGAACCTAATCCCGTTCAGCGGAGAATCTCCCGATATGGCATGTAAGAACATGAGAGCGTACATGTGGGACCAGATGAGAAAATGGCTTGCGAACGGCGGGGCATATCCTGACGATCAGCAGATGCAGGACGATCTCACAGGAGTAGAAATTAAACCGACGGAAGACGGGAAGCTCCAGCTGCAGTCAAAAGAATACATGAAACAGAAAGGCATTCCATCGCCCAACGATGCGGATGCCTTAGCTTTGACATTCGCCGTTCCGGTGATCAGGGCACCCAACAAGAAAAGAGTCAATACAAAATATCAATTATTTACTTAAAGGAGGTACTTAAATGTGTTCAGCATTATTCGGGGGAAAACAAAGCGTAAGCACTCCGGAAATTAAACAAGTAGCGCCGTCTGCAACCACAATCACCAATGCAGACATTGACGCCGGCGGAACCGCCGATACCGAAGCCGCTAAAAAAAGAAAACAGAAACAAGGATATGCGGCAACAAGACTGGCGGACGTTGCACCGATCAATACAAAATCAACATTGGGGTAAAAAATGGAGAGACTATCAATAACAGCCGCTGCCCTGCCGGCGGATCAGCCGACAATCAGAGCGCCGGATAAACAAAGCGTTCTTCATCGTGTAAAAGCCATGCGGGAATATCGGAGGGAATATGAAGAACGCTGGAAAGATATAAGAGATCACCAGCTCCCTTTCATCGGGGAATTTGGAGACACCGCCGACGCGACAAACAAAGCCCGAAGAAAAGACCTCATGATCTCAAACGGTGTAGCATGGCTTGCTAATATCGCATTTGCCGCAGGAATGGAATCCGGACTCACACCGCCGTCAAGACAATGGTTTAAATTCGGCTTTTCAAACAGCAGCGCAAACGAAGACATGGAAGCCGCAAGCGTCCTCGATATCAGACAGGAAATCGTGGAGTACATGCTCCATCGATCCAACTTCTACAACTCCATCCATTCATGCTACATGGAAATTGCCCATGGGCAGGCACCATTGGGAGTATTCGCATCACCGGAAACAGGCGTGAGATTTCAGCAGTACACCATAGGCACCTACTACTTGGCAAGCGGAGCAAGCGGGAGAGTAGATACATTCTGCAGAGAATTCCAGATGACAGCAGACCAGCTCCTGGAACAATTTGGAGAAGAAAACCTGCCGCGTGCCGTCAAAGACGCCCTGCAGAACGAAGGCGGAAGATACAACAAATCATTTACCACCTATTGGCTTGTCATGCCGAACAGATACAGGACAGTCGGACAAACGGGAAGTAAAAATATGCCTTATACCTCGCTTTACTGGATAGATAAACAATCAGTAGACGAAGGGAAAGGCTTTTTATTTACCGGCGGATTTGAAGAATTCCCTGTACCAACGGCAAGATACCAGACCATAGAAGGAAGTCCCTATGGAAAAGGTCCCGGATGGTACGCCGAAGGCGATGCAAGAATGCTGCAGATCATGAAAAAAGACTTCCTGACGGCAGTAGAGCTTATGGTAAAGCCACCAATGAAAGGACCCGCAATTGTAGGAGATATCGGAGGAGTTGATCTGATACCGGGAGGATATACAAACCTAAACAATACGGGAACCAATCCAACAGTAGAACCTCTCTTCCAAGTGCCGGGAAATCCGGAATGGCTTGCAACAGAAATCCAACGGACAGAAGAAAGCATAAGAAGAACCTACAGCGCAGACCTTTTCCTTATGCTCGACTCCATCGACACCCCGCAGATGACAGCGCGGGAAGTTATGGAACGCCAGCAGGAAAAACTCCAGCAGCTGGGACCCGTGGTAGAACGCCTGCAGGATGAATTCCTTTCTCCGATTATCGAAAGAGTCTATAACATCGCGGAAAGAATGGGACTATTCCCGCCTCTTCCAGAAGAACTTGCTGAAAGAATGGCAGACCAGGACATAAAGATAGAGTACATCTCGCCACTTGCCCAGGCACAGAAAATGAGTGGCCTTGTCAATATCGAACAAGCCGTATCCTTTGCTGGACAAATGGCGCAGATCTATCCGGAAGCCCTGAAAGCCATCGATCCGATCGGCACCGTCAAGAGATACTTTGAACTCCTTGGCGCTCCTGCCGTCATGCAGAGAAGCACGGAAGAAATCATGCAGATGATAAAAGCCGAACAAGAAGCCATGGAACAACAGCAAGAACAACAGTACATGATGCAGCAGGCACAAGCCATGGCACCGGCGGCACAGGCGGCGAAAAACCTGACAGATGCTGCCAACGATGGAAACCCTGCATTACAGAACCTCTTGGGGATAGGTGGTGGATAAATGAAAACCAATGTAACAGAGCACGATGTGCTCATCAGAAAATACATAGAAAAACAGAAAAGAGAAGAAGACGTAAAAGCCATCAGAACCGTTTTGAAAAGCAAAGCGGGGAGATGGTTTTTTATTCACATTCTTGAAATGACAGGCTACAAAGCCGAAACATTCACAGGAAATTCGCAGACATTCTACAACGAAGGCAGAAGGTCAATCGGAATCCAGATAGAAAAAGAGATGGTCGAACTCTTAGGAAAAGAAGGATTCGAGCTAAGACAAAAAGCCGAAAAAGAATACATCGAATTTCAATTCAAAGCCAAAACATTATTAGAAAACAAGGAGGAATAACAAATGGAAGGCGTACAGAACCAGCAGGCACAGGCGAACAATAACACGGATCCGCAAAGCCCGCAGGTAGAACCACAGGTACAGAATCAAGAGCCGGGAAGACTGGCACAACAGGCAGGCACAGAACCGCAGGCGCAGAACCAGGAACCGGATCCGCAGAACCCGCAAGGCGCCCCAGAAGCATACGATTTCACATCGGCATTGCCCGAAGGCGAAACCTTAGATGAAGCCATTTCACAGAAATTCGGTGAAATCTGTAAAGGAATGAACCTTACCAACGAACAGGCAAACCAGATGGCCGCATACGGTTTTGAGTACGGGAAAGGGCTTATCCGGCAGATGAACGACATGCGGGAAGCACAGTACGACAAGTGGCAGGAAGAAACCCGAAAAGAACTTGGGGCGGACTTCGAGAAAACCATGAACGAATACGGCGCAGGACTCCAGCATCTGGAGAAAACATCACCCGGAATCAGGAAACTCCTAAGCGAAACAGGCGTAGGAGACCGTATAGAAATCGTACGTGCCATTTCCGAACTGGGAAGACTTGTTTCCGAAGACGGCGGCGTAGGCGGCGGAAATGCAAAGGGCGGAAAAACACCCATGTACCCGAATACCAATTTTGATAATTATTAAGGAGGAATAACAAATGGCAGTAGCATTAACACTGAATGATTTAAGAAAAAGACAGGCACCGGACGGATCCATTGATGTAGTCATTGAAACACTCGTCCAGTCCAATCCAATTTTAGAAGACGTAAGATGGGCAGAAGGAAACCTGCCCACAGGCAACCAGACTACGCAGCGGAACGGCTTGCCCGAAGTACATCTTAGGCAGATTAACCGCGGCGTGCCGGTAGGAAAATCCAGCACCAAACAGGTAACGGACACCTGCTGCCTGATGGAGTCCCGCTCGGAAGTGGACGTAGAACTCGTGTCCCTTGCACCAGATAAAGAAGCGTTCAGAACATCCGAAGACATGGCGTTTGTCGAAGCCATGGGGGAGGCCGTGGCTCACCACATGTTCTACGGAAATTCCGCAAAGAATTTGGATGAATTCAACGGACTGGGAATCCGCTACAATAAATACGGCGGGAAGAAACACGATGCCTCTTACCAGGTCATCAATGCCGGCGGAACAGGGAAAGGCAAACTTTCTTCCGCATTTCTTGTGGGCTGGGGAGACCGTGCCGTTACAGGCATTTACCCAAAGTACGGCTATGCAGGATTGAAACGCCAGGACCTGGGAGAAGTAGATGCCATCGATGCAGATGGATATAAATTCCGCGCTCTTTCCACACTCTTCAAGTGGAAACCTGGACTTGCCGTCAAAGATCCTGAAATGGTTGCCGCAGTAAGGAACATTGATTTAGGAGCCGTGAACGCCGCAGCGGCCACTGTGGAACAGAAAAAAGCGGTAGTAGACGCCATGATCCGTGCGCAGGGACGCATGAGGAATCTCAATACCGTCCATCCCGTATGGTACGTGTCCCCGGAAATGTATACATTCCTTACCATCTTCTATAGCGATAAGGCTAATTCCTACATCACCCGCCGCGAACTGATGGAGGGTCCGGTAACAATCTCCGTAAACGGTATTCTTGTACGCAAAGAAGACGCCCTCGTGGACACCGAAGACGCCATTACAGAAAACAAATAAGGAGGACTAAAAATGATTATTGATGCAGAAAACACCTTTTTCTATGAACAGGACCTGTCCAAAGGGACTAAATCTAAAGTCGTAAATAACGGAGCCGGCGGGGACGCGTATAATCCGTTGTGGCTGAAAGTTATTGCGTTGAAACCGCTTTCTGCCGCGGCAACAATCACACTTAAGACAGCGGACAAAGAAGATATGACGGGAGCCGTCACGCTGACAACTCTCTCCCTCGCAAAAGACGAAGGAGCAGGTGCGGCAGTGAAGGTACCGGCGGGATGCAAAAAATACCTGCAGATTGAAGTAGCAGGAGCCACTACGGGAACCATCCGCGCATTCCTCACCATGGATGTAGACCTCGTATGAGCGGCATCCACTTTGGACAAGCGGTAAGCGGGCGGAAACTGGAAGACCTTTCCGCCAATGAGCTCCGCGCCAGATTAATCCGTGCAGGAAAAGATGTTCCGAAGGACATTAAAACCAAGGAAGAACTGGTGGAGCTGGTAAAGAAATACTGTTAAAGACAAAGAGGACGGCGCAGGAGCGTCTCCTCTTTTTCTATGTTTACTACTCTTAAAACTACTTGAAAAGTAGTAGATAGAGAGAAGGAGGATCTATGAACAGTACAGATATTTGCAATATGGCCCTTGCCTACATCGGACAGGGCAGAATAGCGTCAATTGAAGAAGAGTCGGAAGAAGCAATCCAGTGCGGCATATTCTATGACCATTTAAGAAGAAAACTCCTGTCCGAACACAGATGGGGATTTGCGGAAAGATATGTAAAACTCGCACTCTTAAATGAAAAAATCCCCGGATGGAAGTACATCTATGCCTACCCGGCAAAATGCCTTGTCATCCGAAAAATCTACGAAAAAGAAAGTGCAAGAGAAATAGGAAAAGAAGACTACTTCATTTCAACCGTAAACGACTCAACAAAAGTAATCTGCACAGATATACAAAATGCTTATGCAAGCTATACCGCAGACGTGGAGAACGGGGAACTGTTCACTGATTACTTCATTGAAGCACTGTCTCATTCCCTGGCGGCAAACATAGCAGTACCTTTGTCGGGAAGTCCCAGTGCTGCAAACATGCAGTATCAACTTATGCATCAGGCGCTGAGTAATGCGAAACAGGAAAGCGCCGTACAGAACCATCATGAAACGACATACCCTCGTAAATATTTCAATATGAGAGGCTAATATGCAGAAAGAAACTATCTACCACATTCAATCATCATTTGCCACAGGGGAAATATCCCCGGAAGTCGCAAACAGAATAGACCTGGATAAATACGCCGCCGCTTTACTTACGGCGGAAAACGCATATATACGTCCCTATGGCGCGGTGTATAAACGTGGGGGAACCTTGTACTGCGGAAAGACAAAAAATGAAAAAGTAATTCTAAAAGAATTTACAACAATAGACAGTTCATTCATGCTTGAAATGGGAAATAGATATATACGAATTTGGAAAGGAAACAGATATACAGGAGTAGAACTTGTCACACCATTCGCAGAAGATGAACTGAAAGAATTAAGAACATGCCAGTCTGCCGATGTGATGTTTATTGCATCAGGAAAACATCCGATACAGAAACTATCCAGGTACAGCGACACCAATTGGACCATTGGGGACTATGAAATAAAAAAGCCATACTTTGATATTTCCCTTTCAACAGAAATGGAAGGGAAAGTAGATACATCTTACAATTCTGCAGGAACATACACCTTCAATTGTAAAAAAGACGGCACATATACAGTAACCATAGCGGGCGGCGGTGGTGGCGGAGCTGGCGGGAAACACATAAAAGTGTTTAATAATCATTACATAAAAGGCGGTGACGGCGGCAGAGGTGCCCTTGTAACGCAAAGAATAGATCTGAAAAAAGATAACTCTTATACAATAGTCGTAGGAGCCGGTGGGACCGGCGGTAAAGGAACCGATGGCGAGCCAGGCACAGATGGAACTCAATCCTCTTTCAACGGAATTACCGCAGAAGGCGGAAAACATGGTCACGAAGAAATAAACGGCGCAAACATGGGTAATGGCGGTGCCGGTGGAATGGGTGGAACAGGGAGAGAAGATGGATCTCCCGGAAGTCCTGGATGGGTAAACATAAAACTGGAAGCCGATCTGTCAATAGTGCCATCGGGAAAAACAGGGTCCATTAAACTATATGCAAGCAAAAACTACTTTTCAGAAAACATGATCGGCGCCTATGTACAGATCAACCAGGAAGTAGACTCGCAGACTGTGACACAAAACGGCGGCGGGACATCAGGAGAAGTACTCTGTGGAAAATCATGGAAGATCATTACCCATGGTACATGGACAGGAACCGTGACCGTACAGAAAAGCACAAATAATGGTCCGTGGAAAGATTACAGGACATATAAATCGAACGATGACTTCAATGCATCAGAATCCGGAACGGTAGAAGAATACACAAGACTAAGAATTGTATCTACGGCAGGGAATACAGACCTCACCGCACTACCATATACACACGTAGGAATGGTAAGAATCACCGGTTACATCTCTCCATTGGAAGTCAATGCGGAAGTCATAGATCCTCTTGCAAATACAAACCCGGCGGATTACGTTTGTTTAAACGCATGGAATGAGCAATTTGGTTATCCATCGGCTATAGGTTTCTTCCAAGACAGATTATGTGTAGCCGCCACAAAAAAACAGCCGTATATGCTGTGGCTCTCAAGAAGCGGGGACTATAATAACTTCTCTGTAGAAAAAACATCCGGAACCGTAACAGATGATTCGGTGGTAGCCTTGGCGTTCATCAATAGAAAACAGCAGACCATAGAACACCTTGTACCGGAATCAGATTTAGTCATCATGACAGGCGGAAATGAATGGATCCTTTCCGGCGGATCCGCGGTCACGCCAACAAAAGCAAACCCCAAAATGCAGACATCCAGGGGCACAACGAATGTCATTCCCTTATCAATAGGTGGGCGGGTCATCTTCGTGCAGCACAGAGGAAAAACCGTGAGAGATATGCAGTATCGTTTTGAATCAGACTCCTACGATGGGGCAGATCTAACACTCTTGGCAAAACACATTACAAAAAACACAACCATAGAAGATATGACCTACATGCAGGAACCGGACTCAAAACTGTACTTTGTCCTTTCAGACGGAACAATGGCTTGTCTTTCCTACATACAAGACCAAAAAGTATATGCCTGGTCAAGAATAAAAACAGAAGGAAAAGTCATGGCAGTCTGCAATGTGGAAAATCAAAATGAAGATAACGTATACATTGCGGTAAAAAGAGGAAATCAAACATATATAGAAGAACTATGTAACAACAAAGAGACAGAAAATCCAAAAGACTATATCATGCTGGACGCTTCGGTAAAGATAAAAGAAACCACGGCAAAAGGCTCTGTCCCTCATTTACCAAATACAAAAATAGGGGTATTGGCGGATGGAAGGTACTATGAAAAAATCCAAACGGACGAAGGCGGAAACTTTACACTTCCACAGGAGGCATTTTATGTTATCGCAGGACTGCCCTATACAATGACGGTAGAACTTCCAAACCTGGAAATAAACACCAAAACAGGAACCATCCAAGGGCGGAAAAAGAAAGTATCCGCCGTCACGCTGAGACTGAATCATTCCCTTGGCGGACGGGTAGGGATAGAAAAAACAAATACATTACCTATCAAATACGATGAATTTTCAGAACAGGATGTTGTTCTGTACAGCGGAGACAAACACATCACCATGCCGAATAGAGGATTTGAACTCACAGGAAGAATAGTCATCACATCAGATGAACCATATCCATTTAACCTGTCGGCAGTCGTAAGAGAGGTAGAACTCGATGGATAACTACGGAAAAATCACCATAGAAAAAATAAAAGAACAAGATGTTCCTTGGCTGACAAAATACATCTTTGAAAACATGAGACCTATGGATAAAAAAGAAATCACCACCCTTTGTGATCATGGAGAAGAAGCTGTGAGACAATCCATTATCCTATCCGATGAAGCCTATGTGGCCAAGAACGGAGAACCCGTCATGATATTCGGTTTCGTGAAAAAATCATATTGCATATGGGCATTAGGAACCGTCCTTGTAGATCTGTACCATAAAGAACTTGTGAAAATAGGACTGCAGTACATCAACGACTGTAAAGGAAAATATGGATACATGACAAACTGGATCCATGAGGACAATACAAGAGCGCTCCGATACATCAAACGTGCCGGGGCGCTTTTTACAGATACATGCAAAACAGAAAAAGGAGATATTTTTGTGAGATTTGAAATAGGAGGGAAATAATGTGCAGTGTAATGGGCGCCATGATGGGGCTGCAGCTTATATCGGGGATTAATCAGAACAGGCAGATAAAACAGCAGACCGCAGCGCAGGTGTCTGCATATAACGCGCAGGCACAGGCGGCAGATCAGAATGCAAGAATAATGGACCGGCAAAGAGAACAGATTGCGGAAAACTACGCACAGCAGCAGGAAAAGCTGAATAGTAAAAGAAAGCTCATTTTGGGGCAGCAAGCGGCATCCGCAGGAGCATCAGGACTGGATAATATAGGAAGCGTTCTTGATGCAAACAGCGTAGCCATAAGCGAATACAGACAAGACAGTATGAATCTTTTAGGGAACCAGAGAAATGACACTTTGAACGCCTACACAAACCAAGTCAATTATGAGAACCAGGCAAACGCCGCAAGAGCCTCCGCGGCGAACGCAAAAGCACAGGGGAAATCCCAAAGACTGGCAAACTTCATTTCAACTGCCGCAGGGATGTTTGGGACGTATAAACAGTTCGCAGGAGCAAGCCTGCCGAAACCTGCAGGAATGAATATGAGAACAGGCTTTGATGGGAGTCTTACCGGCGGAAATCTGACCTATACCACTCCTGCTCCAATGTACACAAGAAATGCCATGAATACAGGATTTATCCCAAAAGTAGGGCTGACACAGACGAAAGACATCATAGGGCAAGGCATAGGAAAACACTATGATCCATGGCGTTCAATCTGGAGGAAATAATGAAACTCACACAATACGACTCGACAATAAATAGAAACCTCTCAAACGCAAAAATAAACCCCATCACCGACCCCAATGCTTATGGCGCGAACGTAACAGGAACAGAAGCTTTGGGAAACGCTTTGGGGCAGGTAATTGATGCAAGAACAAAGGCATGGATGAAAGACCAAAATGACAGAGTTGTTGACGCGACAAACGAATACAATCGGCAGATTAATTCCCTTTTGTACGATGAAAAAAACGGATTGACAAACACCATGCAGGGGAAAAATGCCGAAGGACTCCAGGCAGCTTATCAGCAGAATGAAGAGAAGATCCGCCAGCAGATTATGAGACAATACGGAATAAGTTCAGAGTATGCGAACAGAGCATTTCGTAACCAGGTAGAAACGTCAATCACCTCTAACCTGGACAGCATAGATAAATTCCAAAGAAAAGAATTTCTCTCCTATGCAAGCGATCAGATGACAGAAATGAATGAAAACGCCATCAACTCGATTGTGAGAAGTCCGGACAGTTTTGAATCCGTCTATGGAAATATGGAGACAACATCAAGAGCCATCATGGCCGGAACAGGAATGGACGAAAAATCCATAGACATTAAACAAAGATCCATCCTGGATCATACAGCGGAAACCGTCCTCTCCACATTAGCCGCGTCCAATGACTATGAACGGGGAAATAAACTCATAGGACAATTGAGGGCAAGAGGCGGGAATGAAGTTATTTTAAAGAAATACGAAACATTATTCACTGGCAAAAAAGTGGCAAAGACCACAAAAGACAGCGCGGAAACATGGCTGAATAACCACCCGGAAATGATGGGGAAATCCAAAGAAGAAGTGTGGGAAGCATACAGAAAAGAAAATCCGTTGTCTTTCGGGAAAGATATAAAAGGCATTGCTACTGGGAATGAATCCTATGATAAATGGGATTCATTTTTTAGAAAAGCCCAAAAAGAAACAGGGCTTTCCGATGAACAGATAAGAAACCTGAAAGCGATGTGTATGCAGGAATCTACCTTTAATTCAGAAGCCTATCATGATGATAATGACGGAGATCCTACATTAGGACCATTCCAATTTAAATCAGATACAGGCCTATCTGTAGGACTGGATCCGGCGGATAGAAAAGATCCGGAAAAAAGCATCATAGCGGCGGCAAAACTGTACAAAAAAGATTTGGAATACCACGGCGGCGATGATGAACTGGCAATCCTTTCCCATAACGGCGGCGCAGGCGGGACAGAAGCCGCAAGAAGAAACAACTATCTAAACGATGTATCAGAACGTTATAAAGAATTATACGGAGAGGAATTGGGACATCATGTAATGTCTGACGAGGAAAAAGCTGCACTGGAAGAGACCGAAAGAAATTCCTTCTTTTCTGTCTTTGGAGAACATCTCCAAGCAAAAAAAGCCAAAGAAACAGAAATGATGAATAACCTGCAGATCCAATTGATGGACATGACAGAAAACGGGACATCAAATGAAGATATGTATGAATTCATAAAATCCAAAGGATTAGAAAATCCAGAACTTTTGAACAATGGGTCCTATCGCAGTTTGAGATTGAGCGCATTAAAAGCCGTAACGCAGGAAAAATCTCATGGCGGATTTGGTGGAGCAGAAGCACAGAACAAGGCATTCGCGGGAATAAAAGCCAGTATCGGTACAGACATCATGAACGATGATGACTTGAATAAAACATTAAAAGAACTGGAACAAAGGGGATATGGATTTACTCCTGCACAAATTGTAGAACTTGGCCAGGAATTAACAAAAGCACAGGCGGGAGAAGGGAAATACTCCGTAAAAATAGATGACACAGAAACAGACGTCATGGACATGACAGGGTTGGCAAAACCGGACATACAGAAAAACTATGCAGAAGCCAAAAAGATAGTCATGCAGGAAGCCTTTGATTTCAAAAGTAAAAATGGAAGAGAACCAAATCAATTTGAAAGAAAAGGAATGTGGATAAAAGCCTTGACAGAACAAAAAGTGGGACCGGATTATGGATTCTTTGGAATGAGTACGCCGGAAGCCAGTCCGGCACAATTGATGGAAATTGGAATAAAGAGCGTGTCCTATACCTATGATGATAAAGGGATAGACGCAGTGGACTACTACGGAAGACATCACTATATTCCCGCAGAAGACTGGGATAAAGTCAAGAAAAACGAAGTAAATATAGAAGATTACTAAGGAGAAAACCATGGACGAACTGGAAATGCAAGAGGAAGAAAGAGTAAAAAATAGAGTGGATCGAATCCTTTTAGGAATAAAACCGATGGATCCGAATACTGATCTAAGAACAACTCCTACCATTGACGCCACCCCTCACCAGGAACCGAAAGGGATTTTAGAAAAAATCGGAGACGGAATCAGTGGTGCGGCAGAAAGCATTTCAAACGCCGCCAAAAGCTGGGCGGATAATAGACTCCAGAATATGAGCATGGACATCTATAGCAATCTCTATGATCCTGATCCGGATAAGGAGAAACGTTTAGAACAGGCGCATAAAATAGGGGACCCGTTGGGACTTCCCGCGCAAATGCTTGTGGACAGTAAAGAAGCCTATGAAATGGCACAGAATCAGTACGCCTGGATGAAAACACAAGAAATCATGCAGGGCCGTCCGTTCTCTGCCAATGCATTAAAAGAACTCTATCCGGAACTGGCGGAGATCGCCATGGACGATCCTGTGTCGGCGTCACTTGCCTTAAAACAAGCAGATCAGATTTTACACGATAGAGGAGTCATCACAGGAGCTACAGCAGGAAAAATCAGCGGAGAACCGTCATCTATAGGCGAAGCATTCAAAGCCTTTACCGATGCATGGGAAGCCGGACAAAACATGGACAAGATTTCTGAAATCGGTTATGCGGCCAGGAACGGAGATATTACTGATGAAGAAATGAATAGAAAAATAGAAGCCATTAACGCAAGAACCAAAGAATATGACGGCGATTCCACCATAGGGCTGATTGCAACCGAAACCGTAAAACAGTTTTCCATGATGGGG
>UMEP01050473.1_pt1 | contig 71883 bp, 55 predicted proteins | sample 1964771 | NCBI WGS metagenome assembly UMEP01 (sample SAMEA4836022, study PRJEB28245) | human gut metagenome | biome: gut microbiome; material: fecal sample | place: Denmark | collected 2008 | reverse complement strand
AAATTTTCCGTAATGTTGCACTTGCTAGTTGACTCTGCCGTGCAAGTCGCGGCGGCTGCTTAATGCTTAAAAACCAACTGTTTATTTGTGAAAACCGATTTTTTGCCGTATCTTTGCAAGGATGCAGTTTCAACCGTTTTAAAACGCGTTGTTTTAGCACGCCGTTTAGAGAGCTGCATAAAATCATTTTAGGATACATGGACAACGAAATAATTGACGATGAAATGATGGAGCTTGAGGCAGGCGCCCAGGCTGGAGGTGACGATTCCGGTTACAAGCCCGTAAACCGGTTTGACGCCTCTGCCGTACACCACCTCAGCGGAATGTACCAGAACTGGTTTCTCGACTATGCTTCATACGTCATCCTCGAGCGTGCCGTGCCACATATTGAGGACGGACTGAAGCCCGTGCAGCGACGAATACTGCACTCGATGAAGCGCATGGACGACGGACGCTACAACAAGGTGGCGAACATAGTGGGACACACCATGCAGTTCCACCCGCACGGCGACGCCTCCATAGGCGACGCGCTTGTGCAGCTGGGGCAGAAGGACCTGCTGGTGGACACGCAGGGAAACTGGGGTAACATACTGACGGGCGACCGTGCGGCGGCGCCGCGATACATAGAGGCGCGACTGTCGAAGTTCGCACTTGACGTGGTGTTCAACCCGAAGACTACGGAGTGGCAGCTGAGCTACGACGGAAGGAACAAGGAGCCGATAACGCTTCCTGCCAAGTTCCCGTTGCTGTTGGCGCAGGGCGCCGAGGGCATTGCCGTGGGACTGTCGTCGAAAGTTCTTCCGCACAATTTCAACGAGATATGTGACGCCGCCGTGAGCTATCTGCACGGCGAGCCGTTCATCCTGTATCCTGACTTCCCCACTGGCGGAAGCATCGACGTAAGCAAGTATAACGACGGACAGCGCGGCGGAGTGCTGAAGGTGAGGGCAAAGATAGAGAAACTCGACAACAAGACACTCGTAATACGCGAGATACCTTACGGCAAGACTACTTCCACGCTTATCGACTCCATATTGAAGGCCATCGAGAAGGGAAAGATTAAGGCGCGCAAGGTGGACGACAACACGGCGGCGCAGGTGGAGATACTTGTACACCTGGCTCCGGGCGTGTCGTCGGACAAGACTCTCGACGCCCTGTACGCCTTCTCGGACTGCGAGATAAACATATCGCCCAACTGCTGCGTCATAGAAGACAACAAGCCGCAGTTCCTTTCGGTGTGCGACGTGCTGCGCTATTCGGTCGACCATACCATGGGGCTGCTGCGCCAGGAGCTTGAGATACGCAAGAACGAACTGCTGGAACAGCTGCACTTCGCCTCGCTCGAAAAGATATTCATCGAGGAGCGCATATACAAGGACCGCAAGTTCGAGCAGGCTCCCGACATGGATGCCGCCTGCGCGCACATCGACGACCGCCTGACGCCGTTCTACCCGCAGATGATACGCGAGGTGACAAAGGACGACATACTGCGCCTCATGGAGATAAAGATGGCGCGCATACTGAAGTTCAATAAGGACAAGGCCGACGAGCTGATGGCCAAGATAAAGGCCGAGATTGAGGACATTGACCGCAAGCTGGGCAACATGGTAGAGGTTACGGCAGACTGGTTCAGGTTCCTGAAGCAGAAGTACGGGGCAAACCATCCGCGACTGACCGAGATAAAGAACTTCGACACGATAGAGGCCACCAAGGTGGTTGAGGCCAACGAGAAGCTCTACATAAACCGCAACGACGGCTTTATAGGCACTGCGCTGAAGAAGGACGAGTTTGTATGCAACTGCTCGGACATCGACGACATCATCATTTTCTACAAGGACGGCAAGTACAAGGTGGTGCGCGTGGCCGACAAGATATTCGTAGGCAAGAACATACTGCACGTGGCGGTGTTCAAGAAGAACGACAAGCGCACCATCTACAACGTCGTCTACCGCGACGGAAAGATGGGCAAGTATTACATGAAACGCTTCAACGTGACCAGCATACAGCGCGACCGCGAGTACGACCTCACTACGGGTGCGCCAGGTTCGCGCGTGGTTTACTTCACGGCTAACCCCAACGGCGAGGCTGAGGTGATAAAGGTTACGCTCGACCCGGCGCCACGATTGAAGAACATCTTCAAGGAGAAGGACTTTTCCGAGGTTGACATCAAGGGCCGCGGTGCAAGGGGCGTGGTGCTTACAAGGTTCAACGTACACCGCATATCACTGAAGAGCCACGGCCACAGCACGCTCGGAGGGCGCAAGGTGTGGTTCGACCCGGACGTTAAACGCCTCAATTATGACGACCACGGACGCCTGCTCGGCGAGTTCAACGAGGACGACAGCATACTGGTAGTACTCGACAACGGCGACTTCTACCTGTCAAACTTCGACGTGAACAACCACTACGAGGACAACATAAAGATAATAGAGAAGTACGACGAACACAAGGTGTGGACGGCGGTGCTCTACGATGCCGACCAGCAGGGCTATCCCTACCTTAAGCGTTTCATGCTTGAAGGCTCGAAACGCAAGCAGAACTATCTGGGCGAAAACCCCGACACGCGCCTCGTATGCCTGACGGACGAGCCTTATCCGCGCTTCCGTATCACTTACGGAGGCGACGACGCATTCCGCGGTTCGACAGAAATCGACGCCGAAGACTTTGTCGGCGTAAAGGGCTTCAAGGCCAAGGGCAAGCGCCTCAGCACGTGGACCGTGGACAGCATAGAACAGATCGAGTCGCTGAAGCGTGCCGACGACGGTGCTGAAGACGGCGGACAAGAAGGTGAAGGGCAGCCCGACGAGCCTGAAGACGAGAATCTCGACCCTGACGCAGGCAAGAGCCGGCAGCAGGTGATTGACGAGATAACGGGACAGCTGCGCCTCTTCGGCGACGATGACCCGCAGGAATGACACTGCGCCTGTTTACCAGACTTATGGCGCAAAACACTCCCAAGCGCAATGATAGCAATACGTTCACTACTCATATCGCTGGCCGCGCTCATGCCTGCGGCGGTCATGGCGCAGCAGGCTGACACCCTGCACAGCGACAAGGTCGTAACCAACGCCCGCATGATAGGCGTTGGCCGTGCCTCGACGCTCGACACTTACCTGTCTCCCGAAGAATATTCGGGCATGGAGTTGCGTTACGTTTCGCACACCATACGCCGCCGTGAGGGGCGCAGGTTGTCGCACATGCTTGTGCACCAGGGCTCGTTCTCGTACCTTGACAACCGAGCTGGCAACGGCACGGAGATGTCGGGCATGTACACGTTCAGCTACGGCCTGCATTACAACTGGGACTTTCTAGGCGGCCGTCTCAATGTCATGGCAGGCGGAAAAGTAGATGCTTCGGTCGGATTCCTATACAACACGCGCAACGGCAACAATCCGGCGCAGGCGCGGGTGGGCATCGACATTGCCCCTTCGGCAGCCGCATCATACCGCTTCAGGTTATGGAACGTTCCGCTTGCGGCGCGCTACGAGGTGAGCGCACCACTTGTCGGACTTATGTTCAGCCCCAATTACGGACAGTCGTATTATGAGATATTCTCCCGAGGCGACTACGACCACAACATAGTTCCCACGACTTTCGTCAATGCGCCGTCGTTAAGCCAGATGCTTACCGTCGACATTACATTGGGGCGGACATCGCTGCGCCTTGGCTATCTTGGCGACTTCCGCCAGGCCAAGGTCAACAACCTGAAGTACCATACGTATTCAAACATGTTCGTTATCGGCTTTGTGCGCCGTTTCAAACTTACAAGCATAATCCCATGAGAAAGGCTGTTTACATGATTGTCGGTCTCGTTTTCACGCTGGCTTTCACATCGTGCGTGGACGAGGAGGAGTTCAGCGACGATCCGCGCGGCAACTTCGAGGCGCTGTGGAAGATAATCGACGAGCATTATTGTTTCTTCGACTACAAGAACGAGGTTTACGGGCTGAACTGGAACGAGGTGTACGCCAAGTACTCCAAGCAGGTGTCTGACGGCATGACGGACGACTGGCTGTTCGAGGTGTTGGGCAATATGCTCGGTGAACTGCGCGACGGACACGTCAACATGTACGCCCCGTTCGACAACGCCAGATACTGGAGCTGGAAGGAAGACTATCCCGCAAACTTCAGCGACTCGCTCCTGCGCCGTTACCTCGGCACTGATTACAAGATAGCTTCGGGGCTTGAATACCGCAAGCTCGACGATAACATAGGCTATGTTTACTGTCCTTCGTTCGCCAACGGCATAGGCGACGGCAACCTTGACGAGGTGATGCTGTACCTCGCCCCGTGCAACGGCTTGATACTTGACATACGCGGCAACGGCGGCGGACAGCTCACTACGGCCGAGAAACTGGCAGGACGCTTCACTGACGAGACCATCCTTGTGGGTTACATGTGCCACAAGACGGGGCCCGGCCACAATGACTTTTCGAAACCGGAGGAGCAGAAGCTGAAACCGTCGTCGGGCATAAGGTGGCACAAGAAGGTGGTTGTGCTGACCAACCGCGGCGTGTTCAGCGCGGCGAACGAGTTTGTAAAGTACATGAAGTGCTGCCCCAACGTTGTCGTGGTGGGCGACAAGACCGGCGGCGGAGCAGGCATGCCATTCAGCAGCGAGCTGCCCAACGGCTGGGCGGTGCGCTTCAGCGCGTGCCCGATGTACGACCGCGATATGCAGTGTACGGAGTTCGGCATAGAGCCAGACTATAACGTCCAGCTCGCCGACGGCGACTTCTGCAACGGTAAGGACACGCTGATTGAATACGCCCGGATGCTGATCAACTCGCAATAAGGCCGCTTGGACGCATGACGGCAGCCGCCGGAGCCGTGGCGGCAAGTGCCTTGTGCAGGTAATTCAACGTTTTTCACGATAAAAGGATACACACGGATTATGGACTCTATATCACTCACCGGCCTCTCGATAGGCTACCGCATCAAGGGCGGCGAAAAGATTGTGGCCGACGGCATAGACGTCTCGCTGCACGGCGGCGAACTGACATGCCTTATCGGTTCGAACGGAGCCGGCAAGTCGACACTGCTTAAGACGCTTGCCGGATTTCTGCCTAAGCTCGGCGGGCACGTGCATATAAAAGGCCGGGAAATATCAGAATACACGCAGAAGGAATTGTCGAGGCTTATCAGCGTCGTGCTGACCAGCCGCCTCGAAGTCTTGAACATTACGGTTGAAGAGGTCGTTGCGCTCGGACGTTCGCCTTATACCGGATTCTGGGGGACGCTCGGCGACGAAGACAAACGTATAGTAAGAGAGAGCATGGACCGCGTGGGCATATCACATCTGGCAGCGCGCACGGTGTCGACGCTGAGCGACGGCGAGCGGCAGAAGATGATGATAGCCAAGGCCCTGGCGCAACAGACGCCAGTAATCTTCCTCGACGAGCCTACTGCCTTCCTCGATTATCCCAGTAAGGTGGAGACGATGCTGCTACTATCGCGCCTGAGCCACGACATGGGGAAGACCATCTTCATGTCGACTCACGATCTGGAGCTTGCCCTCCAGACGGCAGACATGTTGTGGCTGATGCCCGGTGACGGCAGTGTGGACACAGGTACGCCGCGGCAGCTGGCCGACAGCGGTGCCTTGTCAGCCTTCATAGAACGCTCCGGGATAACCTTCGACAAGGATACTTTGCGCATAACCGTTGCCGACAACGTAAGCCGTTGACGGACAACGCGTTACGACAGGCGTTGCAAAAGGTTGCCTTTCGCGTTGCAAAAGACCGCTTTTCGCATTGTAAAAGGCTACCTTTCACAATGTAAAAGGTAGCCTTTTGCATTAAGGGGCTTTTTAAGGCGTGTCACAGGTCGCCGTACCGCATAGCGTTAAACGCACCACATCGGGCTTTTTAACGTTGCGCATATTTGAATTGTAATAGTAAAATAATATTCGTAAGCATTAATTATATTATGGTTTTTACAGCAGAAAACATACTCTTAATCGGCTCCGTGCTGATTTTCTCAAGTATCATAATAAGCAAGACCGGATACCGTTTCGGCATACCCACTTTGTTGTTGTTCCTGCTTGTAGGCATGCTTTTCGGCAGCGACGGACTGGGACTGCAGTTCAATAGTGCCGAGGATGCGCAGTTCATAGGAATGATAGCCTTGAGCATAATACTGTTTTCCGGCGGCATGGATACAAAGTTCCAGGACATAAAACCCGTACTCAAGCCCGGCATAGTGCTGTCTACCGTGGGCGTGCTGCTTACCACTGTGCTTACCGGCGTGTTCATTTACTTCCTGTCGGGACTGACACATACCAACATTGAACTTACCATGATGGCTTCGTTGCTGCTGGCCGCGACGATGTCGTCTACTGATTCAGCGTCGGTGTTCAGCCTGCTCAGGTCGCAGAGGATGAACCTGAAGGAGAACCTGCGCCCGATGCTTGAGCTGGAAAGCGGCAGCAACGACCCCATGGCCTACATGCTGACGATTGTCCTGATACAGATTATTTCGAGCGGCAGCGAACTCAGTCTGGCAGTAGTGGGACGCGACCTCCTGGTGCAGTTCCTCATTGGTGGAAGCGTCGGCTACGCCTTCGGGCGTTTCGCCGTGTGGCTGGTCAACCGCATCAACCTGTCTAATAGTTCGTTGTATCCCATATTGTTGTTGAGCATTGTGTTCGCGACCTTCACCATAACCGACCTGCTGAAGGGCAACGGTTACCTGGCGGTATACATCGCCGGAGTTATCGTTGGAAACGTAAGGCTGGTTTACCGCAAGGAGATAAACACCTTCATGAACGGTCTGACGTGGCTGTTCCAGATCATAATGTTCTTGAGTCTCGGACTGCTTGTTAATCCGCACGAGATGCTCGACATAGCCGCCGTGGCCCTGCTTATCGGCCTGTTCATGATTGTCATAGCCCGTCCGGTAAGCGTGTTCGCCTGCCTGCTGCCGTTCCGCAATATCTCAAACAAGGCACGCTTGTTCGTCTCATGGGTCGGACTGCGCGGCGCCGTGCCCATAATCTTCGCCACTTATCCTGTCATTGCAGGCATTGAAGGTTCGCAGCAGCTTTTCAACATAGTGTTCTTCATCACACTGCTGTCGCTGGTGGTACAGGGAATGAGCATTTCCTCATTCGCCCGCTGGCTGCACCTTGACCTGCCAGAGGAGAAGGAAGGCAACGAGTTCGGCGTGGAACTGCCTGACGAGATAGACACGAAGCTGGAAGACATGACGCTGACTACCGAAATGCTTGCCGGCGGCAACCGTCTGAAGGACATGAACATACCTAAGGGTTCGCTTGTCATGCTGGTGAAGAGGGGCAACGAGTTCATAATACCCAACGGGCAGGTGGAGCTGCATGCCGGCGACAAACTTCTCTTCATATCGGAGAACAAGGACGGCAAAGAGGATTGAAACAGTGTGTCTTGATTGCACTTATGTAAAACTGGTTGTTTTTTCGGTAAATGAGGTACGCGCCTGCAAGATGTTTTATTGTAATTTTGCAGCGTGGAAACATTTAACCAATATAAATATAACAAAATGAAGAAACTTGTCATATTCGTTGTCGGGCTGCTTGTGTCTGCCGGCATGTGCGCCCAGTCAAAAGTTTATTTCACTAGGGATATTACTCCTGAAGCCCTTGTCCGCATTTACAAGGCGCTGGGCAAGGAGGCCAAGGGCCGTGTGGCAGTGAAGATAAGCACGGGCGAGGCCGGCGGCCACAACTATCTGAAGCCGGAGTTGATACGCAACCTTGTTGACGAGGTTGGCGGTACGATTGTCGAATGCAACACGGCTTACGCCGGAAGCAGGAACACCTCTGCGGCACATTGGAAGACCATACGCCAGCATGGTTTCGACAAGATTGCCAAGGTTGACATCATGGACGAGCACGGCGACATGCGCATACCGGTAAAGGACACCACGCACATAAAGTACGACATAGTAGGCGCCAGCCTTGCCAACTACGACTTCATGGTAAACCTTGCCCACTTCAAGGGCCACGCCATGGGCGGCTTCGGCGGAGTGCTGAAGAACCAGTCGATAGGCGTTGCTTCGTCGGCCGGCAAGACTTACATACACACGGCCGGCAAGGTGCAAAGTCCGGATGAGTTGTGGAACAACCTGCCTGCGCAGGATTATTTCCTCGAAAGCATGGCGGCAGCCGCACAGGCCGTGGCAGACTACTTCAAGGGCAACATTCTTTATATTAACGTCATGAACAACCTCAGTGTTGACTGCGACTGCGACAGCAGTCCCGACGAGCCTAAGCTCAAGGACATGGGCATAATGGCTTCGCTCGACCCCGTGGCTCTCGACAAGGCTTGCCTCGACATGGTGTTCAACCACAAGTCGACCGAAGGCGACGATGCCAAGCCGCTCATAGAGCGCATCAACCGGCAGCACGGCACGCACATAGTAGACTACGCCGAGAAGATAGGACTTGGCAGCACGGCCTATGTCGTAGTGGACATTGACAATAAGTAAAAACAGTACATAACGGGGCGTGGCGGCTTGTCTGACTGACCGGAGCCGGCCATGCCTTGCCGTGTGTTTCAGGCAGCGGTTACGTGCCGACGGTAATAACATTTTTTTAAATCTAAAGTTTTGATTATTAATGAAAAAACTTATTTTTGCAGTTGCTTTGTTGGTTGCCGCAACCGGAAAAACGCAGGCACAGACAGACTCTGTCGGGCATGTTCTCGACAATGTTGTAGTGACTGGTACGCGTAATACGGCCGACGTAAGGCACCTGCCGATGAACATATCGGTGGTAGGCCGTGAAAAACTGACAGAGAACCAGCGAAACAATGTGCTGCCGACACTGTCTGAACAAGTGCCCGGACTGTTCGTTACGGCACGTTCGATAATGGGCTATGCCGTGAGCGACGGTGCCGCCGGAGGCATAAGCCTGCGCGGCATAGGCAGCGGAGCCGGACGTGTAATGGTGCTTATTGACGGGCATCCGCAATACCAGGGCATCTTCGGCCATTCGATAAGCGACTCATACCAGTCAATGATTGCCGAGAAGGTTGAGGTTGTGCGTGGTCCGGCATCGATGCTTTACGGCTCCAACGCCATGGGCGGAGTGGTTAATATCGTGACACGCAAGATGCCTGGCAATGGTGTGAAGACCGACATAAGTCTCGGTGCAGGTTCTTACGGCACGTTCCAGGGAGAGTTTACCAACCGTGTAAGGAAGGGCGGTTTCTACAGTGTTCTTTCAGGCCAGTACGGCAGTAGCGACAATCATCGTCCGCACATGGGTTTCGAGCAGTATGGCGGATACCTTAAGCTGGGCTATGACTTCTCGCCGCACTGGACGGCTTACGCCGATGTCGACGTAACTCACTTCAACTCTTCATACCCCGGCAGTACTCACGAGCCGCTGTCAGGTGTGCGCCAGTGGATTACGCGCGGCGTGGCAACGGCGGTTGTGGAAAACCATTATGGCAACACTTCAGGAGCTGTCAGCGTGTATCATAACTTTGGCAGGCATAAGATTAACGACGGATATGCCGCAGGAGAGGAACCGCAGGATAAACTTTTCCGCTCGGACGATGCTCTTACCGGCTTCTCAGCATACCAGAGTGCTACATTCTTCGCAGGCAACCGTGTGACGGTTGGTGTTGACTACCAGCATATTTACGGCAAGGCGTGGAACCGCGTGATTGCTACGGGCGAGGATCTTGACCCAATGGCTGACGCCCATGAGAACGAGATAGCAGGATACGTGGACTTCCGTCAGGATTTGTTCCGCTGGATGACGATTGACGCCGGAGTGCGCCTTGACCACCACTCGCAGAGCGGCACGGAATGGATACCGCAGGGCGGACTGGTGTTCCGCCTGGCCAAGGATGGCGAGCTGAAGGCCATGGTAGGCAAGGGCTTCCGCAATCCTACAATACGTGAAATGTACCTTTGGGGACCCGCTAATGACGCCCTGCAGCCCGAGCGCATGGTGAACTATGAGCTGTCATGGAAACAGCGCATGTCGGACGGTGCTTTCTCTTACGGCCTGAGCCTGTTCTATATCAGCGGCGACAACATGATTCAGACGGCAATGGTCGACAACAAGCCGATGAATGTGAACACGGGCGAGATAGAGAACTCTGGCTTCGAGGCCGAAGCTGCATGGCGTGTCGGCCGTTACCTCAGTCTGAACGCCAATTACAGCTATCTACACATGCGCAACAAGGTGCTGGCTTCGCCTGAGCACAAGGCTTATCTTGGTGCCGGTTACAGGCGCGGCAGGTGGACGTTGGTCGGCGGATTGCAGTATGTCGGCGGACTATATACGCAAGTCGGTCAGGCAGAAACCAAGGAAGACTTCCTGCTGTTGAACGTGACCGCCTCGTGCCGTGTGTTGCCCTGGCTTGATGTTTGGGCAAAGGGCGAGAACCTCCTGGCACAGAAATATGAGATAAATTATGGCTACCCTATGCCGCGTGCGGTGTTCATGGGCGGCGTTAATATAAACATTTAATATTAAGTTATGGGAATAGGAATGCAAGAAATTCTTGTAATAGCGCTTATCGTGCTTCTGCTTTTCGGTGGAAAGAAGATACCCGAGCTTATGAAGGGCTTGGGCAAGGGCGTTAAGAGTTTCAAGGATGGCATGAACGGAACGCTTGACGACAAGCAGGAAGATACAAGGAAGAAGGATGAATGACGGCGACGGGCTGACGTTTTGGGAACATCTTGACGTGCTCCGTGGCAGTATTATACGCATGTTGGTTGCAACGGTGTCTGCAGGTGTTTTGGCGTTCGTGTTCAAGGACGTGTTGTTCGGCGTCGTGCTGGCTCCTGCCGGTAGCGGTTTTTTGACATACCGCCTGCTCGGTTTCGAGCCTTTCACCTTACATCTGATCAACACGGGCCTGACCGAGCAGTTCATGGTACACATGAAGGTGGCTATGCTGGCGGGCCTGTTGATTGCATCGCCATACATACTGTACGTATTGTTCCGTTTCATATCGCCGGCACTTTATGACAACGAACGGCGTTATTCCGTTAGGATTACTGTTTCGGCGTACATTATGTTCATGGTGGGGATTGTGGTTGACTATTTTGTCATCTTCCCGCTTACGGTGCGCTTCCTCGGCACTTACCAGGTAAGCGCCGACGTATCCAACATGCTTACCATAAGCTCTTATGTGGACACGCTGGCAATGATGAGCCTCGTCTTCGGCATAGTGTTCGAGATGCCAGTGGTTAGTTGGCTGATGGCCCGTGCCGGACTGCTTCGTGCTGAGTGGATGAACCGTTACCGCCGCCATGCCGTTGTTGCTATTCTGGTAGTCGCGGCTGTCATAACGCCGACGTCTGACATGTTCACCCTGCTTGTGGTATCGTTACCGATATGGTTGCTCTACGAGGCTAGCGTCGTGGTGGTACGCATGACGGCTGCGACAAGGCCGTTGGGAGAGGAGTATAAGAATGAAATGAATAATAATAAATATCAGTAGGATTATGCTTAGAAAAGTGAGGATGACCCTTGCCATTGTGGTATTCGTGCTGCTGACGTTCATATTTCTTGACGTTACAGGCTCGGTGCGCAGATGGTTCGGCTGGTTGGCCGAGATTCAGTTTTGGCCTGCCGTGCTAGCCCTTAACGTGGCAGTGGTGGCACTCTTGTTGCTGCTGACGCTTGTCTTTGGGCGTATTTACTGTTCAATAGTTTGCCCGTTGGGCGTGATGCAGGATATTGTGTCGCGCATCCGGGGCATGAGGAAGGAAAACAGGTTCGGCTATTCGCCCGAGCGGCGCTGGCTGCGCTACGGCTTCCTTGTAGTATTCATTGTGTCGGCTGTAGCCGGTGTCAACGCCATTGTGTCGCTTCTGGCGCCTTACAGTGCCTACGGACGTATCGCTTCCAGTTTGATGAAGCCTGTCTACCAGGCCGGTAACAATGTGTTGGCAGCCATAGCCGAGCATTTTGACAGTTACGCTTTTTACAGTGTTGACGTATGGTTGAAGAGCGTGCCGGTGCTTGTTGTTGCCGTTGTTACACTTGTGGTTGTAGGCTTCCTCGCATGGCGCGGCGGCAGGACTTATTGCAATACTGTTTGTCCTGTGGGTACAATCCTTAGCTTTTTTGCCCGTTTCTCATGGCTTAAGGTACATATTGACGGCGGCAAGTGCGTAAGTTGCGGCCTTTGCTCGAAGAACTGCAAGGCGTCGGCCATTGATATAAAGAACGGCACGATAGACTATAGCCGCTGCGTGGTGTGCGGCGACTGCCTTGACAAGTGCAACAAGGGAGCCATGAGCTATGCCCACGCCAAGCCTGCCGCTAAGGATTGTGCAGGCACGGATAGTGGCAAGGACGGCAATAGTGCTGTTGCCGACGAGGGACGCCGTTCGTTCCTTTTAGGCATGGCTATGGCAACTGCCGGTGCCGCATTGGGACAGGAGAAGAAAAAGGTTGACGGCGGACTGGCTGCGATAGAGGACAAGGTGGCGCCCAAGCGCCTTACACCTGTCACTCCTCCAGGATCGTTGTCAGCGCAGCACTTTGCGCAGCATTGTACTGCCTGCCAGCTATGCGTGTCAAACTGTCCTAACGGAGTGCTCCGTCCTTCGTCAGACTTGTCGACGTTCATGCAGCCCACCATGTCTTACGAACGTGGTTACTGCCGTCCCGAGTGTGCAAGGTGTGGCCAGGTTTGCCCGACAGGAGCCATTAAGCCTATAACCACGGCCGAGAAGTCGGCCACACAGATAGGCCACGCCGTATGGGTGCGCAAGAACTGCGTGCCGGTGACAGATGGTGTCGAGTGTGGTAACTGCGCGCGTCACTGTCCCACAGGAGCGATTACCATGGTGCCGATGAACCCTGCCGACGAGCATTCTCCCAAGATACCGGCTGTCAACGAGGCGCGGTGCATTGGCTGCGGTGCATGCGAACACTTGTGTCCTTCGCGTCCGTTCAGTGCCATATACGTTGAAGGCCACGAGGTACATCGTGAAGTGTGAGGCACCATGTACATGTATGAAGCAAAGAACTTTTCAGTGAATCATTAACGACCGTAACAATGACAAAAGATATATCAAGACGCAGTTTCCTGAAGATGCTCGGTGGCGGAGCCGTTGCGTCGTCAGCGCTGCTTACAGCCTGCAAGTCTGACAGGCAGAACCCTGCAGCGACGCTTGAGCCGGAGAAGGGCAAGATGAGTTACAGGACAAATCCCAACACCGGCGACCGCGTGTCGCTCCTGGGCTATGGCATGATGCGCCTGCCCGACAAGAACGCAGGCAAAGACCCCTCTACCGGTACGGGCGAAATAGAGGTTGACCAGGACATGGTGAACCGCCTTGTAGACTATGCCATAGAGCACGGCGTGAACTATTTTGACACATCTCCTGCCTATACACAGGGAAAGTCGGAGCGTGCTACGGGCATAGCCCTGAAACGCCATCCGCGTGACAAGTATTTTATTGCCACAAAGCTCTCCAACTTCAACCCGGAAACATGGACGCGCAAGGCATCTATTGAAATGTTCGAGAACTCATTGAAGGAGCTGCAGACCGACTATGTGGACTACCTGCTGCTACACGCCATAGGGCAGGGTGACGACCCGCTGGCCACATTCAACGGCCGCTACATGGACAACGGAATCCTGGACTGGCTGGTAGAGCAGAAGCGCAAGGGGCGCATACGCAACCTCGGCTTCTCGTACCACGGCGACGTCAAGATATACGACCTCATGCTAAAGTGGCACGACGAGGGCCGTTACCATTGGGACTTCGTGCAGATAGAGCTCAACTACCTCGACTGGAACTATGCTGACGAGATAAACCCGCGTAACACAGATGCCGTGTATCTTTATGGAGAATTGAAAAAACGTGGAATTCCAGCCATAATAATGGAACCACTCCTTGGCGGACGTCTTGCCAACGTGCCTGACGACATAGCCGCCAAGATGAAACAGCGCCAGCCGCAGCGCAGTGTGGCCTCGTGGGCTTTCCGTTTCGCAGGAACTCCCGACGGCGTGCTGACCGTGCTCTCCGGCATGACCTACATGGAGCACCTGCGCGACAATCTCTGCACTTACTCGCCGCTTAAACCCGTCACTGCCGACGAGCAGAAATTCCTCATGCAGATAGCCGACGACATTTACAACCTCAAGACAATACCCTGCAACGACTGCAAGTACTGCATGCCCTGCCCGTACGGTATCGATATTCCCGGCGTACTGCTGCACTACAACCGCTGCATAAAGGAGGGTAATATGCCCAATAAGGGAGCGCAAGACCCCGACTACCGCCGTGCACGCCGCGCCTTCCTCATAGGCTACGACCGTTCAGTGCCGCGCTTGCGCCAGGCTGCGCATTGCATTGGCTGCGGCCAGTGCGTGGAGCATTGCCCGCAGGGCATACGCATACCTAAGGAAATGCACCGTATTGACGAATTCGTAGAACAGCTTAAGCAGAATGAATAGCCTGATACAGATGCTTGCCGACGACGGCTGCCGTGGCGTGGCCCGTTCAGGTGACGGCCGCCTTGCCGTGTTTGCCCACAGCGGTGTGGCCGACCTGTTTGCCCTTGTGACAGACAACCCGTTGTTTCTCGACGGTGCTTCAGTTGCCGACCGGGTGATAGGCCGTGGCGCCGCCCTGCTGCTCGTACTTGGGCGCGTGGCTCATGTTTACGCCAGGGTTATCAGCACAGGCGCCCTAGGCGTGCTGCGTGATGCCGGGGTAGACGTAAGTTACGGCACGCTCGTGCCCCACATCATCAACCGGGCTGGCACAGGTGTCTGTCCTGTCGAGCAACTCACGGCTGGAACCGACTTGCCTGAAGAGGCTTATGCCCTGATAAAACAGTTCATTGAGGAGCATGCCACGCCGCGGCAGTGAACCCCGGTGCATGATAACCACGATAAACAGAATTAACAATATAAACATCTTACAATAATGGAAACATCATCTTACGCAGCGGTAAGCCAGCTGGGCTGCCGCGAAAGCAAAACTTACATGGTTGCCGCACTCTTTGTTATCGGCAACATCGTGCTGCCACAGTTGTGCCACCTCATACCGCAGGGTGGACTCATCTGGCTGCCTATTTACTTCTTTACTCTTGTGGCTGCCTATAAGTACGGCCCTGTGGCAGGCCTGCTGACGGCAGTTGTTTCGCCGCTTGTCAACAGCGCGTTCTTCGGCATGCCGGCAGCGGCTTCACTGCCTATAATACTTATCAAGTCGGTAGTGCTTGCCCTTGCCGCCTCGTTCATAGCCTCAAAGGTGCGTGGCGTACGCTTTTGGGCCGTGCTGCTTGCAGTAGTCGCTTATCAGGCGATAGGCTTTGTGGCCGAGTGGGGCATGACCGGTTCGCTCGTTGACGCCTTCCAGGACATACGCCTCGGCTGGCCCGGACTGCTTGTCCAGGCTATCGGCGGCTTTGCCCTTATGCGTTATGTTAAGGTACTCAAGTAAGCAATTATTTGAATTTATATGAATATAAGACCGGCACGCATTTTGCGCAGCCGGTCTTTTTGCTTCATATTGTTGCCTTTCTCAGTTGTTGGCATGAGTCAGGCTGCTGCGCAGTTTTAATTATAAATACCGTTAATACCTGCCAGGTATGCACAAAAAGTCAGATATGTGCATGTTTTACTGATATTCTGTTGCCGTAATGATGGATTTGTTGCAGATTTTTTTTGATATAATAGAATTATTTTGTAAATTCGCAACATATATTTGATTATACATTTAAAACTAACACGACTATGAAACATTCATCATCAACATCTTCTTCAAACTGCAGCATAGGCTGGCGCAGCTATTTCTGGGTTACAATAGCTACAGGCTTAGCAGATGTTGTACTTTCTGCCATGTCGCCAGGTTTGGCCGCATCTTTGTTGGGTCTTGTTTCGGCCATCCTCATATTGGTTTACTACATGGTGACTTTTTCCGATTCAGATGTTGCCACAGGCATGTTCCGTCCATCCAGGCCGGGCAGTTTCAGGGCCCGTCTTTCAGCCATGCCGCGCGCATGCCGCTATGTTATGGATGTTTTATTAATTGTCATGCTTGGCAGCATGTTTGGCTACAATGATTCATTGGTATGGATTCTTGTGTTGGCAGCAGTCATTATAGAGGCTGCCGTATTCGTGCGTACAAGCAGACAAGCGCACAAGGCAAAAGCGTAGAGCGTACTTTACGGAACGGTCATTATTTTGAGAATATAACTGCTTTGTCGCAGTTTCTGATTTAAACTTCTGATTATTCATGCATAAAAGATGCATGTAACTATAAGCCGTGGCAACATTCCGTGCTGCCACGGCGGCTTTTATAAAGAAGGCGATCAAGACGAATTGCCGGTAGCCACGTCTTGTTATATCCAGTTGCTTAAGCCCTTATATTTCTGCGGTAATTGTCATTATGTATTGATATTCTGCTTGCCGTGAAGGTTAATTTTCTTACTTTTGCAAGCATGAAACGACTTTTGCCCATCGCATTCGCGCTTTTTTTCATAATTGTTTCGTGCGACAGGTACGCCAAATACGAAGCCATGCTGTACCCGATAGAAAGCATTTCAGCCAGCCGCCCCGACAGTGCATTGCGCCTGTATGAGGCGTTGGCTCCGCAAATGGAAGGCGCGCCGGAGAGGGTGCGTATGTATTACGACATGATGAGAACCAAGAATATGGTCAATTCAGGTGCGCAGTTTACTTCAGACAGCATGATACGCGCCGTTGCCGACTTCTACGACAGCCACGGCGAAGACAGCCACCGCATGCTGTCCCGGTGCCTGCTGGGCTGTGTCAACCTAAGGATGGGCAATACGCCTGAAGCCCTCTTCAACCTCGAGTCGGCAGCCGGCTGTGCCGACACTACCGCCGCCGACTGCGACTACCACCTGTTGGGGCAGGTCTACGCACTGCTGGCGCACACATATCTCGAGGCCATGCTGCCGCGCAACGTGCTCGAGGCGTCGCGCCTCTGTTACCGTTACGCCATGAAGGCAGGCGACACGCTCGTAGCCCTAAGCGGCTTCGACTACATGGCCAACGCCTACATCAGTCTCGGCATGCCTGACTCTGCCATCGCGATAACCGAGAAGTCGTCGCGCCGTTTCCGTGAGAGCGGTTGCAGCGAGGCGTCGGCAATATCGACGGCAAAGCTCATCGAGATCTACATCGACCGCGACGAGCCTGAAAAGGCGTCGCGCTGCATGGCCGTGTTCGACCGTTACTCGCGTGTGCTCGACAAGAACGGCGACGCCAGTCCCGAGTACCAGGGCATCTACTACGTTAAAGGCATCTACTCAATCTATACCGGCCGGCCCGACTCCGCCGCCTACTGGCTGGCCAAGCTGCAGCGTGCCGACAGTCTGCCGCTAACCCTGCGCCAGGCACTTGCCGACGGGCTGTGGCGTATGTATGACAAAATGGGCGAAACCGACTCCGTAATCAAGTATGCCAAGATAAGCAACGGGCTGATGGGCGACATCACGACAGACCTGATGAAGAAAAGTTGCTCGTCGGTCCAGGCGCAGTATGAACGCGGCAGGCTGCGCACCGAGGTGGCCGGCAAGACCATCGAAGCCGAGCGCGCCAAGACCACCGCACTTGCCGTAGCCCTTGTGCTGTTGGCCGTAGTGTCTGTATCGGTGCTGGTTATAAGGAAAAGGCGTGCCGAGTCACGCCTCCGCGAAGAACGCCACCGCCGCGACCTTGACACGCTGGAGAGGGCGCAGCGCGAGCTGCAACAGCTGCTTACGCTTACCGGCGAGGAGCGCGACGCCCTTGCGGCGGAGAAGCGCGAGGCCATAGAGCGGCTGCAAGCCATGGAGACCATGCAGCGCCACGCTGACGAGGCAACAGTAGAAGAACGCCTGTCGGCAGCCCCGGCGGCGCGCCGCTTCAGGCAGATAGCCACGACTCCTACCGACAGTCCTACCGCCGGCGAGTGGCAGGCGCTGCGCTCGATGATTAACAGCGAGATACCCGGATTTTACTCTACGCTCAACAACGGGCACGTCCTCCGTCCTGACGAGTACGATGTCTGCATACTGCTGCGCCTGCATTTCAAGCCGTTGGAGATAAGTAACCTTACAGGCATATCGCAGAAAAACGTCTCGGCCATGCGCCGCCGCATGTTGCAGAAGGTTACAGGGCGCGACGGCAAGCCGCATGACTTTGACGACTTCATTTTGAGTATCGTGAAATGACAGTCCGCGCTTAACGCCCTTTGTTTCAGACGTTTGCACCGGCATGTAGATTTTTGTAGAAAATATCGGTGCTGCTTGTTTTGCCCGTAAAACGGCAAATCGTTATCTTTGCCGGCGTATCTGAAACACTGTGCAACGATGAAAAACTTTCTGATAATCCTTTTGTTCCCGTTCTGCGCCCTGCCCGTGGCAGCGCAGACCGTTGCCGCCGACTCCGCACGCATCGACAGTCTGGTGCGCACCCTGCCCGAAGTGATGGTAAGCGGCGAGCGCCCCGTAGTCAGGGTGAGGGCAGTGCCTTGGTTTACGACGTCGGCCGCATGCCCGGCAGCGCCACTGCCGACAACGCATACGAGGCGCTGAAGACCCTGCCCGGAGTCATCGAGACGGGCGGCAGCCTGACGCTGTCAGGCCAGGCGGTAACGCTGATACTCGACGGACGCGCCACAAGCCTGACGCAGGAGCAGCTCGCCCTGCTGTTGAAGAGCATGCCTAAGGACAGGCTGGAGAATGTAGAGGTGATGTATAACGCACCGGCGCGCTACCAGGTCGGCGGAGCCTGCATCAACATAAACCTGAAGCACGAGACCGCCGGGCGGCAGACGCTTACGGGCGAGGCGTTCGCCGCATACGACCAGAGCCGCCGGGCGGCGTTCCAGGAGCGCGCCACCATAGTGTATGCCGGCAGGAAGCTGACAGCCGACCTTATGTATTCGGTCAACCACGGCCAGTCTTACTCAACCACGGCCATAACCTCGCACCACGGCCTCGCCGACGGTACGGTGCACTACATATCGTCGCTGCAGCGCACCGTGGCCGACGGCCACAACCACAGCCTGCGCCTCTCGCTCGGCTACAACTTCTCCGACAAGCACCGCCTTGCCCTTAGCTATTACGCCACATACGCCGATACCGAAAACCGCCAGGCCACCACAGGCTCGATAAACGCCACCAACCGTCTTGACTCGAGCCCGTTGATGCACAACCTCTCGCTCGACTACAGCCTGCCTTCCGGGACGAACATTGGGGCTGAATACACCTATTACCGCAATCCGCAGACGCAGACGCTTAGCAGCATACTGGCCGACCGCACGCTCGACTACGTGTCTGACAGCCGCCAGACGCTCGACATCTGGAAAGTGTATGCCCGCCAGACGCACGCGCTGAAGGCAGGGTGGGGGCTGAACTACGGTGTGTACTTCACGTGGACGATCGACCACAGCCGCCAGACGTACCGCCCGACAGGCGAAGCCACAGGCACGCTGCCCGGCGACCAGGACACCCGCAGGCGTGAGAACACGCTCAACGCATACGCCGGATTCAGCAAGAATTTCAATAACAAGGTAATCATCGACGCATCCCTCGCCGCCCAACGTTACGACAACAGGGCGTGCCGCGAGTGGAGCCTGCTGCCCACGGTCAACCTTACTTACATCCCCGCGCAGGGGCATATACTCCAGTTCGGGCTCAGCAGCACGGCAGCCTATCCCGAGTATTGGGCGGTACAGGATTTTACGGCATACAGCAACGGCGGCTACGACGAGATAAAGGGCAACCCCGGGCTTAAGCCCTCGCGCGACTATACGGCAGGGCTTGTCTACGTGCTGCTCAACAAATACGTGTTCAGAGGCTGGTTCTCATATACCGGCGACCTGTTCATGCAGACCCTTTACCAACGCCCTGACCACTTGACCGAGACTTTCAGGTATGTCAACTTCGACTTCCAGCAGCAGGCCGGGCTTATGGCTTCAGCCCCACTGAAGGCAGGGCGGTGGTATACGGGCAACCTTACGGCCGTGGGCGTATGGATGCGCCACAAGGATTCCGATTTTTACGACATACCCTTCGACCGCAGCATTGCTTACGGCATGCTGACACTTAACAACGATTTCACCCTCGCCTCTACGCCCGAGATAAAGCTCTCGCTCAACGGCTCGGCACGTACGCGCGCCATCCAGGGCAATTACGACCTGCCGGCGTCAGGTTCCGTCAGCGCGGCGTTGCAGGTAAGGTTCCTTAAGGACAAGCGCGCCACGCTCAAGCTCTATTGCAGCGACATATTCGAAACTTCACAGATAGACCCTTACATAGATTTTAAGGGGCAGCGTTTCAGCATGGACATGTCCAGCTTCCGCCACTTCGGACTGTCGTTCAGCTACGCCTTCGGCAACTACAAGGAGAAGCAGCACAAGGAGGTTGACACGTCGAGGTTCAGGAAATAAGTATGCCCGACTTTGCATTTTATATCTCTCTTATTTTCAATAGTTTACGTTAGCATTTCTAAAAGGTGGCCTTTTGCGTTCCAAAAGGTCGCCTTTTATGTATCAATAGGTATCCTTTTACGAGCCGAAAGGTTACCTTTCGCAAATGGGGCGGTACGCACTTGCCGTTTCATGTTACAAGTTACATGAGAATGATGATGGTTTTTACTGCCTTCATTGTTGCTTTTTATAGTAATTTGCTATGGGCGTTGACAATCTGAAAAAGTATTTGATAGTGTATTATTGGTCTTTGAAACGTTTGCTGCAAAGGCGGATTTTTATTACTTTTGCAGATATGAAAAATACAATTTACATTGTTTTATTTATAATGCTGATCACCGTTTCGTGTAGTGGCGATGGCGGTGTCGGGGGAGAGCTGGCTGCCATCGATTCACTGGCGGACACACGCGCCGATAGTGCGCTGTGCCTGCTCGATGCCATGAAGGAACGCATGGCCGGCGAAGACACGCCGGCGCAGATGTATTACAGTCTTGTACGCATCAAGGCAACTGATAAGGCAGGACTTCGTCCGGCGTCTGATTCTGTTATCCAGCGTGTTGTCAGCTATTACGAGAATGACGGTGAACAAGGGCTGTTGCCTGTTGCTTATTATTATGCGGGGCGTGCTTACCGCAGGATGAACGACGCTCCGCGGGCGCTTGGCTATATGCAGAAAGCTGCAGAAGCAGCTGATGGACAGGGCGTTAAGGGACGGCTACGCAGCAAGATATATTCGCAGACAGGCTATCTTATGTCTTTACAGGGCTTTGCAGCCGAGGCGCTGGAGTGCCATGAAAAAGCTTATGCTGCCAGTCGTGCTGTTGGTGACACGTTGGGAATGGTGTTTAGCCTGAGAGACATTGGCGAGGAGAGTTGGAGCCTGAACCGGGGAGATTCGGCACTTTCGTATTACAGCCGTGCGGCAGAGCTTGCACTGGCGTGTGGTGAAATGGAAGCCTATGCCAACGTGAACAGGCAGATGGCTGTAATCTGGCTGATAAAGGGGAATACGGAAATGGCAGGACGTGCGTTGCGGTGCTCGGAGGTATATGTTGACTCAGCCGATATTAGTTCCACGCTGTCAATCTATGCCGACTATTACGCACAGGCCGGTATGGCCGATTCGGCATTGGTTTGTGACCGGCGTCTTGTCTCGGAAGGAAACGTTTATGGACGGCGTGCGGCTTACGGCAGGATGACGGAATATTATCTTGAACGTGGCGACGTGTCAGCGGCACGTCGATGTTTCGCCATGTACCGCGCTTATGGTGATTCCGTAGCGGCCGTGACGGCGGCAGATGAGATGGCTGACGCTTACGCCATGTATGACTATAAGTTGAGGGAGAAGGAGAACATGGAATTGATAGTGAAGCGTAATAATGACCAAGTGAAACTGGTTGTGCTCGGTTCATTGTGTATTGTTTTAGCTTTGGCGACGGCTTTTCTCGTTGTACGCAACAGGTTGCGAGCCCAGTTGCGACGTTTCAAGAAAGAACGGTTAAGGCACATCGAGGCTGAGGCTGCCGGAACAGGCGGGCACGACGGACGGTTTGAGCAATTGGTGGCTACCGGCGCATACATGAATGTACAGAAGAGGATAAGCGAGTATCCTGTTAAGCAGGTGTCGCTGACAGACATCGAGTGGCGCGAATTGGACGAGGAGGTGAACAGGGTGTACTGTGGCTTCGGGCGTAAAGTGCGCGAACTATGTAGCATGAGCAGGCACGAATACCGTGTTTGCCTGTTGGTAAAGATAGGCGTGGCACCGGTAAACATAGCCCAGATGACCAACCATAGCAAAGAAGCTATAACTTCAGTGCGGCGAAGACTGTTCTTCAAGGCTTTCGGCGAAAAGGCTTCACCTGCGGAGTGGGATAAGATAATACGCTCATTATAAGGGAGTTATGGTTGTGTGCGCATGCGCTTATGCCAGTGTGCATGAAGATGCACACCGCTTGAACACGCTTTGCACACGCGGAAATATTGATAAGTTGAACCTATAATATAATTTTGCAAATGAAAAAGACGAAGAAAGTTAAAAACATTTTTTCAGTCGTATCAGTGTTGGTGACTGCCGTCATCGGTTTGTTGGCTGACGGACTGTCGGGTGTGATGAGCCTGATAGGTTTCCCGCCCGACAAGAAAAGCGACAAGGGCAACGACATTATATGACGACACCGGCGCTCGGCACGGCTGGAAAACAAGACAAAGGCAGACCTGACTGCTGATAAGAAAAAAGGACGGTTGCGAAAATCGCCGCCGGTATATGGTTAACATTATAATATTTTATTATTATGAAAAAGTTTTTGTTTTTTGTCTGTGCCTTGGTGGCTGCCTGTGTAATGAGTTCGTGTTCAGGCAATGAAGACGTGAAGGTCGATTCTGGTTCTTCTTATTATATCAGTTTGGGTTAATTACGATTTCAATTTATGATAAATGTAAGGTATATGGAAGAACTGTTTTTTAAGATTGTCTCACGCCTTCGCTTTACATGGAGACGTTATTTCTGGGTTGTCGTCGCACTTTATGCCATAGGATTGCCACTTGAGTATCTTGTAAAGTCTGATGTTGTAAGTTTGGTAGGTTCTATGTTCGAGTTTGCGGCAGACCTGCTTGTTGTGATGCTCGTTATTGTGGTTCCTGATGGCGATGGGTTTAAACCAGAGATAAGTGGAGCCATGTCAACCGGCCCTGGGTCGGTTAAGAATGAGCTGAGAGCTATGCCTTATGGATATCGGCTCATATTGGAAGGGATAATGCTTGTATCCATAGGTTTTAGTTTTGGTTTCAATAATTGGTGGTTTCTTCTGTTATTGGGGATTGATGTCGTCATAGAATTGGCTTTTTGGATAAAGCGGAAATTTTTGTAGCCAACCAGTAACATTTATTTTGATTAATACATGCTGTTTGTTTAAACAGTTAAGCCCATGGTGTTGTGCGTCAGCCATGGGCTTTGCTGTTGTATTGGTGTAAGTCAGCCGTCAAGATGTCGTACGGTAACGTTTCTTTTGTAAACGCTGCGGTGTAAGGTAACAATAAAAAAGCTTGTTTAACGCCTTATAATTTTGCTTTTAAGGCTAATTGCATTATCTTTGCAGGCAAAAGCGGGTGCGTGCGTGGCTTTTTGTAAGCGGCGCATGGCTTTTATTAATCGGAATATAACAAATAAAGATATAAGGTAAAGGAAACAAAGAATGGCACAAGATGATGTTTTTAAGAAAATAGTGTCGCACTGCAAGGAGTATGGCTTCGTATTCCCGAGCAGCGACATCTATGACGGTCTGGCCGCGGTGTACGACTACGGGCAGAACGGTGTTGAACTGAAGAACAACATAAAGGAGTATTGGTGGAAGAGCATGGTGCTGCTGCACGAGAACATAGTGGGCATAGACTCGGCCATCTTCATGCACCCTACGATATGGAAGGCGAGCGGACACGTTGACGCCTTCAACGACCCGCTGATAGACAACCGCGACTCTAAGAAGCGCTACCGTGCGGACGTGCTGATAGAGGACCAGATAGCAAAATATGAGGAGAAGATAAACAAGGAGGTGGAGAAGGCGCGCAAGAAGTTTGGCGAGGCCTTCGACGAGGCGAAGTTCCGCGAGACTAACCCGCGCGTAATGGCCCACCAGCAGAAGCGCGACGCCCTGCATGAGCGTTACACCAGGGCGATGCAGGGCCCTGACCTGGAGGAGCTGAAGCAGATAATACTGGACGAGGGCATAGTGGACCCGATAAGCGGCACTAAGAACTGGACTGACGTGCGCCAGTTTAACCTGATGTTCTCTACGGAGATGGGCTCGACTGCCGACGCTGCCAGCAAGATATACCTGCGCCCGGAGACGGCGCAGGGCATCTTCGTGAACTACCTGAACGTGCAGAAGACGGGGCGCATGAAGATACCGTTCGGCATAGCGCAGATAGGCAAGGCGTTCCGCAACGAGATAGTGGCGCGCCAGTTTATCTTCCGCATGCGCGAGTTCGAGCAGATGGAGATGCAGTTCTTCGTCAAGCCGGGCACGGAGATGGAGTGGTTCAACAAGTGGAAGGAGCTGCGCATGAAGTGGCACCAGGCACTGGGCTTCGGGGAGGAGAACTACCGCTTCCACGACCACGAGAAGCTGGCGCACTACGCCAACGCGGCTACCGACATAGAGTTCCGCATGCCGTTCGGCTTCAAGGAGGTGGAGGGCATACACAGCCGCACCGACTTCGACCTGTCGCAGCACGAGAAGTTCTCGGGCAAGTCGATAAAGTACTTCGACCCGCAGACTGGCGAGAGCTACACTCCGTACGACATCGAGACGTCGATCGGCGTAGACCGCATGTTCCTCTCGATAATGTGCCACGCATACTGCGAGGAGAAGCTGGAGAGCGGCGAGACCCGCGTAGTGTTGAAGCTGCCTGCCGCCCTTGCGCCTGTGAAGCTGGCCGTGATGCCGCTGTTGAAGAAGGACGGGCTGCCCGAGAAGGCGCGCGGAATAATCGACGGACTGAAGCTGCACTTCAACTGCCAGTACGACGAGAAGGACTCGATAGGCAAGCGTTACCGCCGCCAGGACGCAATAGGTACTCCGTATTGTATTACGGTTGACCACGACACGCTCGAGAACGACACGGTGACGCTGCGTTTCCGCGACACGATGGAGCAGGAGCGCGTCAACATAGCCGACCTGCGCGGCATAATAGAGGACAAGGTGAGCATAGCAAGCCTGTTAAAAAAATTGCAGTAACGATGAAGCTACATAACTTAATGTATCTGTTGCTTGCGCTGCTGCCCGCCACGTTTACGGCATGCAGCGAGAGCGAGGACACGTATGATGAGTTTGAGGGATGGCAGGAGCGCAACGACACGTACTTCTCCGACATATACGGGCAGGCGCTCGAGAATGCGGACGGCACGTGGAAGCTGATAAGGAGCTACTCGCTCGAGGACACCATCCAGGCCGACTACTACGACTATATAGCCGTGCAGGTGATAAAGGAGGGCACGGGCAGCGGATGCCCGATGTTTTCAGACTCGGTGATGGTTAACTACCAGGGCCGTCTTATGCCGTCGGCGTCATACCCGTCGGGTTACGTGTTCGACGGCAACTACAAGGGCGATTACAATCCGGCAACGGTCAAGCCCGTAACGTTTTACGTGGGAGGCTTGGTAGACGGTTTCACCACAGTCCTGCAATACATGCACATAGGCGACCGTTGGCGCGTGTACATACCCTACCAGTTGGGCTACGGTTCGGCTGACAACGGCTCGATACCAGCTTACAGCACGCTGGTGTTCGACGTCGAACTGCTGGCATACTACCGTGCCGGCACAACGCCGGTGCCTTGGAGTGTGGCGCCCGGCAGGTGGGTGACAGAGTGATAGAACGGCGCAAGATACGCGCTTGACGCATACGGTGCGGGGGAGAAGCAGGGTTAAGTCCGGCTTCTCCCCCGCTTCCTGTTTTGCGTGCCGACGGGCAGTAGTCAGGCTGCCGGTCGGGGCAATGAGGATGGATTTGGCGGATTTGTTTATTGACTTATATCAAAAATTATGCGTAAAGGTGCAAAAAAACGTCGTATTTCTTTGCTGTGTGCGCAAACAGTCGTATCTTTGCATCGTCAAAACAAAACAATAGGTGTTAGTTTGATAGGTATTAAGTTATAAGGTAATAAGAAAAGATTGTTTTAGTAAGGGTAACAAAGCGTGCCGTGAGGCACAAGAGAAAGTTTCATAGGTATTAAGGTAATAAGGTTAGTGTTTAGGTAACAAGATGTTCAAAATCCTGTTTGCTGTACTAACAGCAACAGGTATCCCGGGGGCGGGGAAAGCATTATGACACGGCCTCCGTTGATTTTAGAAAATGTTTCATAATTAAGTTGATAATTACGGCTGGAGCCTTCGTTGAAGGCTCCAGTTTTTCTTTTTACCCCGGGCGGTGTCATATCTTTGCCCGGAAAGTATTAAATTTGCACTATGTTTTCAAGTACAAAGGACAATGCGCTGCTGGCAATGATACGCGACGGCCGCGAGATGAGCGGCAGTCAGAAGCTGAACCTGATAGTCCAGCTCAGTGTGCCGTCAATACTGGCCCAGCTTACAACGATAATGATGTTCTACATCGACGCGTCGATGGTCGGCTCGCTCGGCGCCGAGGCATCGGCGTCGATAGGCATAGTAGAGTCTACCACGTGGCTTTTCGGCGGACTTACGTCGGCTGCTGCGCTCGGTTTCTCGGTGCAGGCTGCCCACTTCATTGGTGCCAACGACTTCGACAAGGCGCGCCAGGTGTTCCGTCAGGGACTTATGGCCACGGCCCTTTTCACGATAATACTTACGTCGGTATGCGTGGCAATAGCCGGTCCGTTGCCGCGTTGGCTTGGCGGTGATGCCAGCATCCAGGCCGACGCCTCGTCGTATTTCATGATATACTGCCTTGCTTTGCCAGTCTACCAGATAGGCGTCCTGTCGTCGAGCATGCTGAAATGTTCGGGCAACATGCGCATACCCAGCCTTACGAGCATACTTATGTGCGTGCTCGACGTGGTGTTCAACTTCTTCCTTATTTATGAGACTCGCCATGTTTCGCTTTTCGGCATCGGCATTACCATGCCCGGGGCAGGCATGGGCGTGTCCGGTGCTGCGCTCGGTACGGCGCTTGCCTATACAGTGACTGGCGTCTTGCAGACATGGTTCGCTACGGTACGTTCGCCCGAACTGTCGTTGAGGAACGGTAAGTGGACGTTCGCCCCGCAGTGGAACTACCTGCGCAACGCCGCCAGGATAAGCCTGCCCATGGGCGCGCAGTACATGATGATGAGCGGTGCGCAGATTGTAAGCACGATGATTGTTGCTCCGCTCGGCAACATTGCCATAGCAGCCAACACGCTGGCAATCACCGCCGAGAGCCTCTGCTACATGCCGGGCTACGGCATTGGCGAGGCGGCCACCACGCTTGTAGGCCAGAGCATAGGCGCAGGCCGGCAAAGGCTGGCGCGCGGTTTTGCCTACCGTACGGTGTTCCTTGGCATGGGCGTAATGGCTTTCATGGGTGCCGTGATGTATGTCCTGGCCCCCGAGATGATAGCCATAATGACACCTGACGAGCAGGTGCGCCTGCTAGGCTCGCAGTCGTTGCGCATCGAAGCCTTTGCCGAGCCGATGTTCGCCGCTTCGATAGTCGTATACAGCGTATGCCTCGGCGCAGGCGACACGTTCGTTCCTGCATGCATGAACTTTGCCTCGATGTGGCTCGTCCGCCTTACGCTGGTCGCATGGCTCGCCCCGGTGTACGGCCTGCCCGGCGTATGGACGGCAATGGCAATAGAGCTGACGTTCCGCGGAACGATATTCCTTGTCCGCCTGTTCAGGGGCAAATGGCTGAACAAGGGGTTCAAGTAAGGGTAGGGAATATATTTTGCAAGATATACTATAAACAAAGGAGCCGGGGACTGCCGCACGGTCATGGAACATACTCCATGCTGCGGCAGCCCCCGGCTCCTTCGTTGCGTGTTGTTACCTGATGGCTTCTTTCGCCTTGTCGAATCCTTCGACAAGCGTGCGCATAACTTCGGCCACGGGCCTTACGCTGCCTACCGCCGAGGCTATCTGTCCTATTTCAAGCTCGCCGCCGTCCATGTCGCCCTCGAAGATGCCGCGCTTCGACGCCGCCTTGCCCAGTATCTCGCGCAGCTCGTCTGCCGACGCACCGTTGTCCTCGGCCTCCTTCACCTTGTCGTACAGCGTGTTCTTAACCAGTCGGGTAGGGGCAATCTTCTTCAGGCAGAGCATGGTGTCGCCCTCTTGCAGCGATACGCACTTCTGCTTGAATGCATCAGACGCCGAACTCTCCTCTGTCAGTGCGAACAGTGTACCTATCTGTACGCCCTCTGCACCGAGCACCATCGACGCAAGTATTGCCTCGCCCGACGCTATGCCACCTGCTGCGATGAGCGGCAGGCTTGTGGCGCGGCGCACCTGTGGTATGAGCGTCATCGTAGTAGTCTCCTCACGGCCGTTGTGTCCGCCGGCCTCGAAGCCCTCTGCCACGATGGCGTCTACCCCGGCTTCCTCGCACTTGCGTGCAAACTTGCTGCTCGACACTACGTGTACAACCTTTATCCCCGCCTCGTGCAGCATCGGCGTAAACTTCTTGGGGCTGCCTGCCGACGTGAATACAATCTTCACTCCGCTGTCGATGATTAGTTGCATCAGTCGGTCGATTTCCGGATACATCAGCGGCACGTTGACGCCCCACGGCTTGTCGGTCGCCTCCTTCATCTTGGATATGTGTTCGGCAAGTGTCTCTGGGTGCATCGAGCCTGCGCCTAACAGGCCCAGTCCGCCTGCGTTGCTCACAGCCGACGCCAGCCTCCAGCCGCTGCACCATACCATTCCGCCTTGTACTATGGGATACTTTATCCCGAAAAGTTCCGTTATTCTGTTCTTTTCCATAATATTTTTAATTGTTCAGTCTAATCAGGTCAATACTTTATGCCAGGCCTCTGCCTGTCATTACAGGATAAGGGCCGGACAAAGATAATGGAAAAAAACGAGATTGCCGGCAAATAGCATAAAAATGATTTAAAGAGGCTGCGCATTGCAGGTCCAGCCGTCATGGACGGTGAGCTTACGGTAGGAGTTATATTCAGTAAAATGTTTTGATTTGCCGATGAAACAGATACATTACATTTCATCCGGATTTGCTATCTTTGCACTGTTGTGAAAAGTCTGGAGATATACTGAAATCCAATACTTTAGCAGCAGGGAAACAGTTCGCAGCAAACGGCGTTGCAAAAGATGGCTTCTTACCGTGCAAAAGATGGCCTCTCAGCCTGCAAAAGGTATCCTTTTATGAGACGAAAAGCCATGTATTGCAATATGGTTGGGAAACGCATGCCGTTAAAGTCGCTGCGCACACATGGACAACTATATTAGGAATGGAAAATATTTTACAGATGAGGAAGATTTTAGGAATAATGGCTTTCATCGTTGTAGGCTGCTTGCCGGTGATAGCGCAAACAACAGAAAAGATGAATAGGATAGATGCTTGCAAACTGAATTACCGCCAGCTGTTCGGTGCCGAGGCGCTGACAGGGCAGGGCACAGACCCGGAAATGATGGATATACTGCAGAAATTCATCTTCGGCGAAGTGTTCCAGACTGGCGACCTTACCATGAAACAGCGTGAAATGATTACCTGCATCACTCTTGCCGTACAGCAGGCCATACCCCAACTTGAAGCCCACGCCGGTGCCGCACTCAATGTTGGAGTTTCTCCTGAAGAACTGCGTGAGGTGATTTATCTTACGGCTCCGTTCATAGGGTTCCCAAAGATGCTTAACGCCACGGTGGCTGTCAATGCAGTTTTTGAGGAACACGGCATAGAGTTGCCTCTTGAAAGGCAGGGATGTGTGACTGACGGCAGCCGCCATGACACGGGCAAGGCCATCCAGGACAGGCTTTATCCGGGCGGCATATCTTCTGCGATGGAGGGTGTGCCTGGTGGTATGGGCAATGACGTTGAGCGTTTCCTTACAGACTATTTCTTCGGAGAGATATACAGCCGTGGCGCTCTTGACCTTAAGACGCGCGAGCTGCTGGGCTACTGCGTGCTGGCTACTGTTGGAGCTGAAAGCCAGCTACGCTCCCATTATCATGGAAACGTGAACGTAGGCAACACACCTGAAATTATGACTGCGGCAATAATACAGTGCCTGCCTTATATAGGTTTTCCGGCAGCAATAAAGGCTCTTGGCATAATAAAGCAGGAATATGCCCGGACGATAAAGGCCGGTGTTAATCTTGTACGCCTGTCAAGGATAACGGTAAAGCCGGACATGCTCGATGCCTACAACGGTTTACTGAAGGAGGAGATTGAAGCATCGATGAGGCTTGAACCAGGCGTTCTGACTCTGTATGCCACTGCTGAAAAGGACAGGCCAAACAAGATAACCATCCTTGAAATTTACTCGGATACTACGGCTTACAGGAAACATCTGTCCACACCGCATTTTAACAAATACAAAAAAGGAACGTCGGCCATGGTCGAAGAACTGGAACTTGTTGACGTTGAACCTCTTATTCCCGGATTGAAAATCAAGTAAAACAACAGATAACCTAATAATTATGAACAAGATCTTAATCACAATTGCGGCGGTTGCAGCCGTATGCTTTACCGCTTGCGCACAAAAAACGGAGAAAAAGAACATGGAAAACAATCCTAAGACACTGGTAGCCTACTTCTCTGCCACCGGAAACACGGCAGAAGTGGCGCGCAGCATTGCCGGAGCCACGGGCGGCACGCTGTATGAGATTGTCCCGAAGGAGGCGTATTCGTCTGCCGACCTTGACTGGAACGACAAGAAGTCGCGCAGTTCGGTAGAGATGAACGACCCTAAAGCCCGTCCCGCACTGAAGGAACAGGGCGTCGACATTGCCGGTTACGACGTCGTATTCATAGGCTTCCCTATCTGGTGGGACGAGGCTCCGAGGGTTGTCAACACTTTTATCGAGAGTAATGATTTGAAAGGTAAAATGATTGTTCCGTTTGCTACGTCGGGCGGAAGCGGGATAAGCAACAGCGTGCGAACGCTTGAAAAGACGTATCCCGCCCTTGATTGGAACGAGGGCAAGCTGTTGAACGGCACAAGCGAGGACGCCATAAGAGAGTGGACAAGGAGCGTCATGCTTGAAAAGTAAATGGCGCAGGCTCCTTGCTTGCCTGCCGGCATTCTGTAACCCCGGCCGTCTTTTGGTGGTAATCATCATTGACGGCCGGGGTGTGTCATTGTTGTTTTACAAGTTTTCCTTGACGCCGTTGCCTGGGAAGTGCATGCCTGCCACCGTCAGCTTGTTGCGCCTTGCGTAGTCCACATACTTTTTCCTCGACTCTATTGCCTGCTTCCTGTCCATGTCGTAGGACGGGCAGATGTCAAGGTCCTGTATCTGCAAGTCGTATCCGTGCATCAGGTCGCCCACAATGAGCAGCCTGCCTGTTTGGTATACCGTGTGCCCCGGCGTATGTCCGGGTGCAGGCAGGGCCTTCACTCCCAGTGGCAGGGTGTCCTGGTAAGTGAATCTGTGCAGGCGGTCATTGTATGCCGCCAACACGTTCATGGCTTCCTTGGCGTTGTTGCCGCTCATCGCCATCCATGCGGCGTATTCCTTTTCGGGTACGTAGACGTCGGCGTTGGCAAATACCTTCTTGCCCTCTTGCACCATGCCGCCAAGGTGGTCCATGTGGAAATGCGTCAGCATCAGCACGTCTATGTCGCCCGGCTCGATGCCGGCGTTCTTCATGCTCTCCACGAGTTTGCCGCCGCGCGCGGTTCCGTTGCCAGTGTCGAACAATATCTTCTTGCCTCCGGTCTCAACGATGAAGCAGCTTATCGACGACGGTACGGAGCCTTCGGGCGAGAGGCTGTCTACTTTCGCCGAGTCGTCATCGCCGTAGAACAGCGAGTTGGGCATGCGTTTTTCGCCGTCGTTGTCGTTGATGGCCATAAGCGTCAGGTCATTGCCCATCTTCATTACAGTCACTCCTTCCGTATTGTTGTTTACGTTTTCTTGCGCCGGCTGTTTGCTGCCGTTGCACGAGCAAGGCATTATTACGGCTGCGATGATTGATAATAATTTTGCGGTTTTGATAATTTTCATACTTGTTTTTGGAATTAAATTCATGGTTAAACGGTACTTGTGCGCCGGTCAGAACAGTGCCTTGACGGCAAACCACGCCACTGGCACCAGCAGTGAAGGCAGCAGGTTGAGCGTCTTGCAGTCTTTAATGTTGAGCAGCGACAGCCCGCTGCCTGTTATCATCAGTCCGCCGACAATCAGCAGTTCGGCCATGAGCGCCTCGCTTACCGCCGAGCTTGATACTTCGGCTACAAGGTAGAACAGTCCTTGCCAGCAGAAAAGCACCGGGGCGGCGAGAATCATGCCAATGCCATAAGTCGACGCAAATATGGTTGAAGATACGAAATCGAGCGTGGCGTTGGTGTACAGGAACGTGTTGTCGCCGTTGAGTGCGCTTATTACCGGGCCGAGCATCGACAGCGGTCCGATGCAGTATAGCAGTATGGCGGTCGACAGCCCGTCGGCCAGGTTGCGCCCGTTGTTTGTCTTCGAGCGGCGTTCCACGGCGCGCCTGAACCTGCCGTCTATGTCGGCCGCCGTGCCGACCACGCTGCCAATGGCCAGCGAAAGTATGAACAGCACGGGAAACTTGCTCTTGGGCATGTTGCTTATGGCGGCGTTAAGCCCTATCATGAGGCTGGCAAGTCCGAGGGCGTTGTATAATGCGGTCTTGTATCTTTCTTTTATTCCACGGTTGAGAATTGTTCCTGCAATGGTGCCGGCAATTATCGCGCACGTATTGACAATCGTTCCAATCATAATCAGGTTTTTTCAATGTGCAAAATTAATCATTATCCGCCATACTTTCATTAATAAAACATATATTTTACACGGGCGTTTTGCATAATTAAAATAAAATGCGTAATTTTGTCAGCTAAATGAACACTACGGAGCTTCAAAAGGTAAAACAGCGGTACAACATTGTCGGCAACTGCGACGCGTTGAACCGGGCTCTCGATGTTGCCTTGCAGGTGGCACCGACAGACTTGTCCGTGCTTATAATAGGCGAGAGCGGTGTCGGTAAGGAAATAATACCACGTATTATCCATGACAACTCTCCGCGCCGGCGCGAGAAGTATTTTGCCATCAACTGCGGCTCCATACCCGAAGGTACGATAGACAGCGAGCTGTTCGGCCACGAAAAAGGCTCTTTCACCGGTGCGATAGGCGAGAGCGAAGGCTATTTCGGCGTGGCTAACAAGGGCACCATCTTCCTTGACGAGGTGGGCGAGCTGCCGCTTGCCACACAGGCAAGGCTGCTGAGGGTGCTCGAGACGGGCGAGTACATCCGTGTAGGCGGACAGAAGATAATGAAAACCGACGTGCGCATAGTTGCCGCCACCAACGTCAACATGCGCAAGGCAATAAGCGAGGGACGGTTCAGGGAGGACTTGTATTACCGTCTGAACACCATACCCATACAGATGCCGCCCCTGCGCGACCGTGGCGAAGACATAATACTGCTGTTCCGCCTGTTTGCCATGCAGATGGCCGACAAGTACCAACTGCCGAAAATAACCCTTACCGACGAGGCAAAAGCCGCGTTGATGAAGTACAAGTGGCCCGGCAACGTAAGGCAGCTGAAGAACATAACCGAGCAGATGTCTGTGTTGAGCGAGAAGCGTGAGATTGACGGCATGGCGATACGTAAGTTCATACCTGAAAACGTCGAGAGCACGCAGCTTGCCACGATAAGTTCCGGAGGCGGCAGCCATTCGTTCGAGAGCGAACGCGAAATATTGTACAAGATACTTTACGAACTGCGCGGCAACGTCAGCGACCTGCGCCGCGAGATGAACAGTCTCAGGAAACAGATAGACATGGCGCAGGTAAACGCCGTAGAGCGTAAGGAGCCAGGTTTCCCTGCGATAATATCAGACGGCGTGCCCGTGGCGCGTCCGGCGCAAAGGCAGGCGCCCGTGGTGCAGGATGCCGTAGCGGAGGAAATATCTGAGCTCGAGAGCCTGAACCTTGACGACTTGGGCAGGCAAATGGTAGAAAAGGCGCTCGAGCGCAACGGCGGCAACAGGAAGAAGGCGGCAAAGGAGCTTGGAATATCAGACCGCACCCTGTATAGGAGGATTAAGCAATATGGACTTGAAAAATAAGGTCAAATCATACACGAAGTGGCGTATTACCGGTACCGGCAGCCCGCGCTTCAGGCGGTTGTCGATGCTGGTTGCAGTCGTAATATGCCTGGTGTCGTGCAGCGTTTCATACAAGTTCAACGGTGCAAGCATCGACTATACGAAGACAAAGACCATCCAGATAGCTGATTTCCCGATCAGGTCCAGCTACGTATGGGCGCCCATGGCAAGCATATTCAACAATGAGCTGAAAGACATCTTCGCCAACAATACGCGCCTCATACAGGTCAAGAACAACGGCGACCTGAAGATAGAGGGCGAGATAACCCAGTATTCGCAAAGGAACAAGTCTGTGACGGCTGAAGGAACGTCGGCACAGGCTGAACTGTCAATGACGGTCAACGTAAGGTTCACAAACAACGCCAATCATAGCGAGGACTTCGAGCGGCAGTTTACTGCTACAGCTTCATTTGAGACGACGACATCGTTTACTTCAGTACAGGAAGAGCTTGTAACGCAAATGGTTGAAGACATAACAGACCAGATATTCAATGCGACGGTTGCTAACTGGTAAGCCTTAAATAAGCCTATGGATTTAGAGCAATTGATAAAACATCCGGAACTGATGGATAAGGAAACGCTGTACGATTTGCGTTCTCTTCTTGCTTTATATCCGTATTTCCAGACAGCTCGTTTGCTGCTGTTGCAGAACCTGTATCTGCTCCACGACCCTTCTTTCGACGAGGAATTAAGGCGCTCGGCCGTATATGTGACCGACCGCAAGGTGGTGTTCAACCTTGTCGAGGCCGCACATTACAGGTTGCGCATGGCCGAGAAGGAAAAGCAGAAGCAAGCTGCCGTGAAGGAGAAGGATGGCAGCGGTGGCAGCCGTACGATATCGCTCATCGACCAGTTCCTTGACTCAATACCAGCCGATACGGAAGAGGTAAAGGACAAGGAAACACGCAAGAAGCGCAAGCCTACACCGGCAGACGCGGCAATAGACTATGTTGCGTATTTGCTTGAATCAGAGAGTGATGACGAATCCAATGCGTCAGACGAGAGTCCTGCAATGAAGGGACAAGACCTTATCGACAATTTCATAAACAACGAGAACGGAAAGATAGAGCTCAAGGACGAGCCTGAGTATCTGCCCGAACTTGAAGGCAGTGAGAAAAAAGAAGGCGATGAGAAATATTTTACAGAGACTTTAGCCCAGATTTACATAAAGCAGGGGCGATATTCAAAGGCTTTGGAAATTATTAAGCGTTTAAATTTGAATTATCCAAAAAAAAATGCTTACTTTGCAGACCAAATCAGGTTTTTGGAAAAACTGATAATAAATAATAAATATAAATAAAGACAATGTACACATTATTTGTAATCTTAATCGTACTGGTGGCACTGCTGATGATAGGAATAGTGCTGATACAGGAATCAAAAGGTGGAGGACTTGCATCCAACTTCTCATCTTCAAACCAAATCATGGGTGTCCGCAAGACTACGGATGTCATTGAAAAGACAACTTGGGGACTTGCCATCGCAATGGTAATTCTGAGCGTAATCTGTGCTTATGTTGCTCCGAAGGCAACCACATCGGAGAGCGTTATAGAAAGAAACGCAACCGAACAGCAGCAGACCAATCCTAACAATCTGCCTGGATTTGGCGCCAGCCAGACAAAGCAGGCTGCTCCGGCTAAGCAGGCCGCTCCTGCTAAGCAGGCCGCTCCTGCTGAAGGAACTGCAAATCAGGCTCCGCAAGCTCCTAAGACACCTGCAAAATAATTAAAAAACGAAAAAAGTACGGGATTTATTTGGCGGAATCGAATAAATCCCGTATCTTTGCACCGCCTTAAGAGATAAGGCATTTATAACACGGTGGATGTAGTTCAGTTGGTTAGAGCGTCAGATTGTGGTTCTGAATGTCGTGGGTTCGAGCCCCACCCTCCACCCTTCAATAAAAAAGCGGAAATCCTTTATAAGGTTTTCCGGTTTTTTTATGCTATCGAATCAAAGATGTATTTTAGAGCGGTAAATATCGGCCTGCTGAAGGTGTGATAAAGGTTGTTTGTTGGTTGTAGGTATTAGTTCTGCTGCATTGTCCTACTTGTGTAATGCTGTCTCGAATACAGGCTAAAGTTTCGTCTGTTAATGATGTATGTCAATTTTTGGCCCGAATTGGCAAGTAATGGTATGCGTCAGTGGAAACGATTGAAATATTGCTTTATATTTGCAGCGCGTAAAAAGAGATTAATAATATAATAACAAACTAACGTTTTATGGCAAGAACATTACACGACGGTACATCCCAGACGATGAATAAGGTCGGGTTTGCCGGGTTGCTTGTTACATTGGGTATTGTTTTCGGCGATATAGGAACGTCGCCGCTTTATGTAATGAAAGCTATTGTAAACACGGGCGAGACGCTTGACACCAATTATGTCTTGGGCGCGCTCTCGTGCATTATTTGGACGCTGACCATCCAAACTACGATAAAGTATGTGTTGGTAGCCCTTAATGCCGACAACAACGGCGAGGGAGGCATACTTGCGCTCTACGCCCTTCTGCGAAAACACAGGAGGAAGTGGATTTACATAATAGCCATAATAGGGGCGGGCACGTTGCTTGCCGATGGCATAATTACCCCTGCCATTACTGTAACCACTGCGATAGAGGGACTTAGGGGCATCGACCCGGAATTGCCAGTAATCCCAATCACCCTTGGCATTATTACGGTAATATTTTTCGTACAGCGTTTCGGCACGGAGCATATCGGACGGCCGTTCGGTGTGTTCATGCTGCTTTGGTTCCTATTGCTGGGCATTGTTGGCACAATCGGCCTGGTGGCTTGTCCCCAGGTGTTGAAGGCTTTCAACCCTTATTATGCTATATGCTTGCTGATTGAGTCGCCGCATTGGTTTCTCATACTTGGTGCGGTGTTCCTTTGTACTACGGGTGCCGAAGCCTTGTATTCCGACTTGGGTCACTGCGGCAAGCGCAACATCACGATAAGTTGGATATTTGTAAAGTCAATGCTCATCCTGAATTATCTCGGACAGGGCGCATGGGTGCTGTCAAATCCGGACATGGCTGTTGGCCATGAAAATCCGTTCTACGCCATTATGCCTCAAGGCATATTGCTCTTTTCAATCGTAATGGCAACCGGGGCGGCCATCGTGGCAAGCCAGGCCCTCATAAGCGGCTCGTTCTCGATATTGAGTGAAGCCATGAACTTGAGGTTCTGGCCGCGCATGCGCATCAAGCATCCTACAAACGTGAAAGGGCAGCTGTTCATCCCGATGGTGAACCTTGCAATGTACATAGGAGTGGTTTTCACCGTGTTGCTGTTCCGTGACTCAAGCCACATGGAAGCGGCTTACGGTCTTGCCATTACCATAACCATGCTGATGACGACACAGCTGTTGGGCTTCTATTTGCGCATGCGTGGCGTCTCACGTGCGTTGACCGTGCTTTTTGTGGGCGGTTATTGTGTGATTGAAGGAATTTTCCTCGCTGCCAATTTGTCGAAGTTCGTAGCCGGCGGTTGGTTTACATTGCTTATCGGAGGATTGATTTGTTTCATAATGTTCGTGTGGGTGGGGGCGCAGAAGATACGCCGCCGCTACATGTCGACCAGGCGTTTGAGCGATTATTACGGAATTATCTCCGATATTAAGGCCGACGAGAGCATACCTAAGTACGCTTCAAATCTTGTCTATGTCAACCACGCGCACAAGGACGGGTGTGTGGACGACAAGTTGCTGTATTCAATAATCAACAAGCAACCCAAACGCGCCGACCATTACTGGCTGATTAACCTTGAGTTTGTCGATACGCCCGACACGCTCGAGTACACCTGCTCCACATTGATAAAGGATACATTGTTCAGCGTCAACATGCGCATAGGCTTCCGCATAGAGCCACGTGTAAGCCTTTACCTGAGGCAGGTCGTTGAAGACCTTGTTGCCGACGGCGAACTGGAACTTACGAGTTCTTATCCTTCTTTACGTAAGAACAAGATACCCGGCGACTTCTGTTTCATCATTATTCATAGGATATATTATCCTGAAGATTCACGCGACCGTAAACAAAACCTGCTGATGAGCCTTTATGCCCTTATCCGCAGGATTGGTATTGGAGAGCCTAACGCATTGGGACTTGACACGTCGGTCGTAGTTGTGGAGCGTGTTCCGCTGATAATTGCAAACAGGGCACGGAACGCACAACGCATAGTCAAGGTTTCTGAAGACGACAGCGAAGAATAAGCAGAGTTAGCGGTATTTGTAAAGAGGAGATTCAGACTTTCAGCCATTGGTTGTTTCTTTAGGTCTGAGTCTCCTCTTTCTTTTTTCTTTGTTTAAATACCGGTTGATTTTTGCTGTAAAACGCTTGTAGCTTTTTTACCATGTCAAAAAATCGTAATTGAAACGCATTATAATATTTGCATACAATCGGTGTGAATGCTTTTCCGTAATAAATCGCAAGCAAAATAATGCGTATTGGTCTTAAATCATAAACTTGCTGTTTGCAATGCAAAACTCGGCTGTTTTTCATACGAAAGCAGCCGTTTTGTTGGTCGTAAACAAGCGGTTTGTTATGGATAACCAGACATTTGTTGTGATGTAAATAATTTACTTGATACTTGTTTCACTTTCCTCTTAATTTCGCAATCTGTTATTTTTACTAAAAAGCTCTTTTAATGCGCAGATTTCATGCTTTTATCGGATTTATATTGAAAAACTGTCGTCATATTTAAATAAAAATGCTAATTTTGCAGTATGTAAACCTCTAGTAAGTAAGCATGATGAACAAAAGTGACAGCATCGTAATTATTCCGACATACAACGAGAAAGAGAATATCGAGAAAATAATCCGTGCGGTATTCAATCTTGAAAAGTGCTTCCATATTCTTGTAATTGACGACGGTTCGCCAGACGGGACGGCGGCCATCGTGCATCGTCTGATTGACAATGAGTTCGGTGACAGGTTGTTCATCATTGAACGTAGCGGAAAGCTTGGACTTGGAACTGCCTATATAACGGGCTTCAAGTGGTCGTTGGCCCATGGTTACGACTATATTTTCGAGATGGATGCTGACTTCAGCCATGACCCGAATGACTTGCCGCGCCTTTATTCGGCTTGCCATGACGAGGGTTACGATGTTGCTATCGGTTCGAGGTATGTCAGTGGGGTTAATGTCGTGAATTGGCCGATTGGACGTGTCCTGATGAGTTATTTTGCTTCAAAATATGTGAGGTTTGTTACCGGTTTCAAGGTTCACGATACAACGGCCGGCTTCAAGTGTTATCGCCGTAAGGTGCTTGAGACTATCGAGCTTGACAAGATCAGGTTCAAGGGATATGGCTTCCAGATTGAGATGAAATACACCGCCTATAAGATAGGTTTCAAGATAAAGGAGGTGCCGGTAATTTTCGTGAACAGGCGCGAAGGCGTGTCGAAGATGAGCGGTGGCATATTCGGCGAGGCGTTCTTCGGTGTCATGCGGTTGCGTTGGGACGGGTGGACCCGTAAATATCCTAAAATCAGCTAATTGGTTGAATAACGAAAAACGTTTCATTACAATGAAATACATATATCGAGTTTACCAGATTTTCATTGCTTTACCGATAGTAATATTCCTTACGATATTGACTTCAGTCGTAACGAGTATCGGCTGTACTCTCGGCAATGGCCACTTTTGGGGTTATTATCCGCCAGTGATATGGTCTACATTGGTGCTGAAGGTGCTTCTGCTGCCGGTTGAGGTCAAAGGACGCGAGAATTTAAAACACGGCGAGTCTTACGTTTTTGTTAGCAACCATCAGGGCTCTTTTGATATTTTCCTGATATTCGGACATCTTCGCCGCAACTTCAAGTGGATGATGAAACGCCAGTTGCGTAAGATTCCGTTTGTAGGCTTTGCATGCGAGAAGTCGCATCAGATATTTGTCGACAAACGCGGACCTAGCAAGGTTAAGGAGACATACGACAAGGCGCGCATGACCCTGAAAAACGGAATGAGCGTTGTTGTATTCCCGGAAGGCTCGCGTACTTATACGGGACGCATGGGAACATTCAAGCGTGGCGCATACATGCTGGCGGACGAACTGCAGTTGCCTGTAGTGCCGCTTACTATCAACGGTTCGTTTGACGTGCTGCCGCGTACAAGCAAATGGTATTGGGTACGCCGCCGCAAGCTGACGCTAACCATACACGCACCGATTTATCCACAATCGCAAGGAGCCGATAACATAAGCCGTTTAATGGACGAGAGTTATAAGGCAATACATTCAGGTTTGGTGGAAAAGTACAAGTAATAATAATTATTATATAATTATAAACGGCTCCCGCAGTTGCCATAAGCCTGCGGGAGCCGTTTTCGTATCAGTGCCGATGCTGCTATTTCCTGTGCAGTGTTATTACGACAATTTCGTTGCTTACGCCGAGCCTGAAAGGAATGAAGCCACCCATGCCGGCTGTAACGTTTATCGCACGGTTGCCTTCGTGGTACATGCCGAACCATTCCTTATAATTAATTTCAGCCGGCGAATGGCCGAATACGGCCATTTGTCCTGCATGCGTATGTCCGCTTAACGTAAGTTGTGCGTTGCTTTGAGGCAGTATCTTCTTGCGCCACGATGTCGGGTCGTGCTCGAGCATTATAACGAATGCGTTGCCTTTGATGCCGGCAATCGTCCTCTTTACGTCTCCTTTTTGAGGGAATCTCTTGCCGCCGTCGTTCTCCATGCCTGCTATTACTATGGAGTCGTTGCCGCGCCTGATTACGCAATTACTGTTAAGCAGCAAGTCCCAGCCCATCTGGCGTTCAAGGCTTATAAGTTCCCTCTCGTTTGCAATTTTTGTATTCCGGTCAGCCTTTATGTATCCTGAATAGTCGTGGTTGCCCAAAACGGAGAATACTCCGTCTTTGGCTGTTATACGGCTTAAAGTTGGCATGAAGGGATAAATCTCCTTTGGCTCCATGTTTTGCAGGTCGCCTGTAAATACCACCATGTCAGCCTGTTGTGCGTTAATGCTGTCGATAGCCTTTTCAAGTACGCTGGCGTACACCGTTCCGTAAGTTCCTACATGCGCGTCGCTGAAATGTACAATCTTGTATCCGTCAAAAGCGGCAGGCAGGTCGGCCGAGTAGTAGTCCTCGTGCCTGACCTCAAATTTCTTGAATCCTATTGTTGCTCCGTATATTACGTACGCATCCACAACAAGGGCCAGAACTAGTCCTACGAGGTTTCCCCAGTTGTTTTTCGTATGGTGGAAACGACAATGTGCCCACCCGAGGAACGAGCAAAGGGCGAATATGAACTTCGGAGTTATAAGTACTCCCAAGAGCAGCAGATAGATGTGCAGCAACGCGAGGATTTCTGGTGCGAAGTTCTTGTCGCATGCAAGCACAATGGTGTAAACGAACATGAACGCTCCCGGAAGCCACCACAACACCCTTTGCCACCACAGGTATCGTGTGCGACGGCGCAGGAAACGGCGGTCGAGATAAATGTCGGGCAGGGTGATGAACAATAGCAGGTATATGAAGATGCGTGCAATCATTTTGTGTCTTTGGTTATGATGGCCGGTCTTTTGTTAATGCCGGCCTTTCGGGTATTATCTGAATCTTATTTCTTCGCCACGGCATCCGTTGTCAAAGTTGCCGTTGTCGAGTATGTGGCGGCCGTTGCAGAAGGTATGTTCCACCTTCCACCTGAACGTATGTCCCGTAAGCGGACTCCATCCGCATTTGCTCTGGATAATGTCGTCGGTGACTGTCCACGGATTGCATTGGCGCACTATTGCGAGGTCGGCCTTATAGCCTTTGCGTATGAATCCGCGTCCGTTGACGTCGAAAAGCAAAGCCGGACGGTGGCACATCAGTTCGGCAACACGTTCTATGGTGAGCACTCCTTCGTCTACCAATTCGAGCATAGCCAACAGCGAGAACTGTATCATCGGCATGCCTGATGCCGCGTGGGCGCATCCGCCCTGTTTGTTGGCAAACTGATGGGGGGCATGGTCTGTGCCTACTACCGCTATGCGTCCGTCTGCCAGTGCCTTGCGTAGTGCTTCACGGTCGCTCTTGCCTTTAACGGCAGGGTTGCATTTTATCCTTGTACCGAGCGTCTTGTAGTCTTCATCGGTGAACAGCAGGTGCGCTACGACGGCTTCAGCCGTTATTTGCGGAATAGAGCTTGTCCACGGCTCGAACAGTTCAAGCTCGCGTGCCGTCGTAAGATGTGCCACGTGCAGGCGTGCACCGTGCTTCCTGGCAAGGCGCACGGCCTGTTCGGTCGACTTGTAGCAAGCCTCCTCGCTGCGTATTTCAGGATGATGTGTAACGTCAGGGTCGTCGCCAAAGGCGGCTTTTGCCGCTTTCATGTTGTCGTTTATTATGCCCGTGTCTTCGCAATGTGCCATGATTGGCAGCGGGGCAGTGGCGAAAATCCTGTCAAGGGCTTCTTCACGGTCGACGAGCATGTTGCCCGTAGACGAGCCCATGAACAGCTTGATGCCGGGAATCCTGTGTACGTCGAGACTGCTGAAGAGGGCCGCGTTGGTGTTTGTCGCTCCGAAGAAGAACGAATAATTTACGTGGCTGCTGCCGGCGGCAATCTTGAATTTTTCGTCAAGGGCTTCAAGCGTCGTAGTCTGCGGGACTGTGTTCGGCATGTCGAAGAACGATGTCACCCCGCCGTATGCTGCAGCCCGGCTTTCACTCTCCATGTCGGCTTTAGCCGTGAGTCCCGGTTCACGGAAGTGTACATGGTCGTCTATGACTCCCGGCAATACGAAACACCCCGTGGCGTCGACTATGCTGTCGAAGAGTCCGCGGGGTGTTTCGTTTTCCTTTAGAATGTCTGTTATGTGGTCGTTTTCAATTACGACTGATCCTTTTGTTGCTTTGCCTTCGTTTACTATTGTGGCGTGTCCTATCAGTGTTCTCATAAACAAACTTATATGCCTGTGTCTTGCCAGGCTTGCATCATTGGCCCAAAGGCGCTGCCGTCGAGTCGGCTACGCTTCCTGTTGCCGGGGCAGCCATCTCGTTAGGCGTCGGCGCATCACCTGCGGGCATTGTTACTTCGTCCGGCACGGCCGTGCCGTTCATTATAGCTTGGTTTTGCTGTGCTTTCCTGTAATAGTCGTTTACGTACGGGTCACTTTTGAACTTGTCGGTAGCCTTGCTCATTATGTCTTCTATCCACGGTGAAAGTTCAGGATAACGGTGGCCTGCTGTCATCATGAAGAATACACCCGGACCGAGTACGTTGTCGAAATTCTCAACAATGAAAGATGTTACCAGCTTGTCTTCGCGTTCGGCTATCTGGCTTGCTTTTTCGGCAAGGTGCATGTTCACGGTGTTGAGGTCCTTGCCGTCCATTATAGCCTGGCTTTGCAGGTGCCCCAGCTCGTTCACCTCGCTTTCGAGCTGTTTGTATTTCTCGATGAATGCAAACAGTTTCTCGTTAAGCGGCGTACCGCTAACTTTCTGTTGTGTGTTGTCGATGTTTATTGTTATTTCGCCGCTTTCGAGCACTACGGGCATTATTCCTTCGTCGTCCATGAAGAGCATCACTATCTTGGTCGAGTCAAGGGTCCCGCTGAAATTGAATTCACCGTGTATTATATCGCATGAATCAATTTTCTTCATGTCGTCGCCCTCGTAGGACTTGAGGAACAGCATGCGTCCGTCAAGCGTAGGTACGTTTGACGAGCCTTGGATGTTGTACGTGTTCGCGCAGGATACGAACGACAATATTGTGAATAGAGCGTAAAGAGTTCTTATCATAGATTCGTGTTATTATGTCGTCACAAAATTACAATGTATTATTGATGTATAAAAATAAATTTATGCTATTTAAAACAAATGCGCTGTCTTTTAGTTTTTTTTTAGCAGGCTGTATGCAGTCTGGAGGCACGGTTTGCTGACGCGTCCGTGCCTGTGCCGCATTATTACATCTTATTGATTGTCTTTTTTAAGTTCGTTTGATATGCGGTGGGTGGTGTAAATCTCGATAATTGCCGCAATCAGCAACAGTACCACCCAGTTGTTGTGAATGTAAGTCACGTAGTGGTAATATCCGTTCTCGAAATATTTAAGGAACAGTGGCAGCAGGAACTGGAACGAGTTTTCAAGCATGAGTACGGCCGAGAGTATGAACATAACGTCGCCGATGTCCATTATGCGGCGCAGCCTGCGCACCGTTATGCTGTTGCCCTCGTATGTCTGCATCAGTTGCATGGAGGCGAATGCTATTGCGCCTGCCGCGAAAACCACCGAAGCGGCAGCCCATGCGCTGAAAACATATACGCCGGCACCTACGACCATAAGCACGGCTCCTGCGAGGAATACTATTGTCTGTAACTTATTCAGCTGTTTCATTTCCGTTTTCTGTATTTTCTTCTGTTTTGTTGTCGTCGCTCAATACGAATATGTCCTCGTCGTCGGCTTTCATGAAATACCGTTCGCGCGCTATCTTCGTTATCGCCTTCGGGTTGTGCTTCAGTTCCTTAAGCGTTTTCTCGGCTTCTTCGTGCTGTACCTGGTAATTGTTTATTTCTTCTTTCATCCTGCTTACCTGTATGCGGTTCTGGACATGTTTCAGTATGCTGTTTTCACCGACGAAACCTACGAAAACAATACCAAGCACCGTGACTATCAGGTATTTCCTGCGGCAGATGTATCTCCACACTGAATATATACGGCTCATCTTTGATACTTTTATTGCGGCGCAAAGATAATGCAATTTTTCGATTGGGCGAAATTATCGCGTGTGCATTTTTGTAAAAGGCCCTATTAATTGAGCCCTGTTGGTGCATGTGGTGTTAACGCTTGTTGCCACTGTTTGCAAAAGGTTGCCTTTTATGATGTAAAAGGTGGCATATTGCCTTGCAAAAGGATGCCTTTGACGGCGCAATATGCCACCTTTTGTTTTTCATGTGTTTTTCAGCATGCTGTCAGGTCCTTGCAAGGCTTTTTGCCGCATTGTGTGAATGGTGCGCCCGTGAATGTTGCCTTGGATTATTTTCACGGATTTACAAATGTGTTACAAGGTGCGTGTGTGTTGAAAAAATAAAACTTTTATTTTGGATTTTATTAAACTTGCGCTATCTTTGCATAAAATTTACATGTGCTCGGTGATTTGAAGTAACTTTGGTCAAATTCACGTGTTTGCGCTTGCCTTAATGTTAATATATTGCAACGACATGAAGAATAAGTTATCATTGTTTTTAGTATTGTCACTTCTTTTGGTGGCAGTATGCGGCAACGCCCAGAAAAAATTTTCTGTTTACGCCGTAGGCTTTTACAATCAGGAGAATCTTTTCGACACCTGTCATGATGCAGGCAAGAACGACCGCGAGTTCCTGCCTACCGGTTCATACAGGTGGAACGGGTTGAAATACACCCATAAGCTGCGCAACATGGCGCGCGCGCTTGCCGACATGGGCACCGACGTGTTGCCCGATGTGGGCTGCGCCGTGATAGGACTTTCTGAGGTTGAGAACTCGAAAGTGCTCGACGACCTCACCGCCCAGGAGCCATTGCGCGCGCGTGGATATAAATATGTACACATAGAAGGTCCCGATACACGTGGAATTGACTGTGCAATGCTGTATAACCCGTCGCTCTTCGAAGTAAAGGACGCTAAACTTCTGCCGTACGTGCCTGACGAGACGATGAAAAGCGACTTAAAGACGCGCGGATTCCTTACCGTAAGCGGCGAGATGGCCGGCGAACCGGTAACGGTCATCGTGTGCCACTGGCCTAGCCGTTTTTCGGGTCCGGCCTACCGTGAGCGTGCGGCATACCTCGTGAAGGACATCAAGGACTCGCTGCTGCGTGTGGACCCTGCTACCAAGGTGTTCATAATGGGCGACATGAACGACGACCCTACCAACAAGAGCATGAAAGACATACTTGGTGCCAAACCCGAGGTCAAGGACGTAAAGGATGGCTGTATGTATAACCCGTGGTACAACATACTTGTCAAGCAGGGCACCGGAACATTGTCATACCAGGGCTCGTGGAACCTGTTCGACCAGATTGTTATGACTCCCAACCTTGTCAATACTGACGGCAAGAAAGACTTTTCCACACTGAAATACTGGAAAAACCAGATATTCCGCCGCGACTATCTCATGAATACGGAAGGCCGTTACAAAGGCACACCTAAGCGTACACATGCCAGCGGAATATGGCTCGACGGGTTTAGCGACCACCTGCCCGTAGTGGTTTATCTTGTAAAGGAGCAGAAATGAGCGACGTGGAGCAGCATCCGCTCGAGCCGTTCATGCCAGAAGGGGCGCGCCTGCTTATGCTGGGCAGCTTTCCGCCTGCGCGTAGGCGTTGGTGTATGGACTTCTTCTATCCCAATTTCATCAATGACATGTGGCGCATCTTCGGCATTGTGTTCTTCAATGATAAGGAGCATTTTGTCGACCGCGCCGGCGGTACATTCCGCCGTGACGACATTGTAGAATTCCTGACAGGCAAGGGCATAGCGCTTTATGACACAGCCTGCGCAGTGCGGCGTACCAGGAATACGGCGTCGGACAAAGACCTCGAAATAGTAAGCGAGACCGACCTTGATGCGCTGCTACGACGTCTGCCGGAATGCGTGGCTGTTGTGACAACGGGACAAAAAGCCACTGACGTTTTTACGTCGCATTTCGGCATAAAGCCGCCCAAGGTCGGCGCGTCGTCAGCTTTTGCCTTCGAAGGCCGCGAGCTCAGGCTCTACCGTATGCCAAGCAGCTCGAGGGCGTATCCCATGAAGGTGGAGCGCAAGGCTGAGTTTTACGCAGGCATGTTCGCGTCAGTGGGCATGTTGCAAAATCCCCGGCAGTCGGAAGTTTGACTGCATATCATGAAAAATTCGTGAAACATGACAATAATAGGTATAGCCGGCGGCACGGGTTCAGGCAAGACCACCGTCGTAAAGAAAATTGCCGAGGCGCTGCCGCCTCATTATGTAGTTGTAGTGCCGCTGGATTCTTACTATAACGACACTTCCCACATGACGGAAGAGGAACGCCGCGCCATAAACTTTGACCATCCTGACGCTTTTGACTGGAAACTGTTGATAAAGCATGTGAACGAATTGCGTAACGGCAGGCCTGTTGAGCAGCCTACTTATTCATACCTGCTGTGCAACAGGTTGAAGGAGACCGTACACATCGAACCGCGTCCGGTAATTATAATAGAGGGTATAATGACTCTGCTTAACAAGAAGCTGCGCGACATGATGGACCTTAAGCTGTTTGTCGACACCGATTCTGACGAACGGCTTATCCGCAACATCCAGCGCGACGTACTGGAGCGCGGGCGTACGGTTGAAATGGTAATCGACCGTTATTTAAAGGTGCTCAAGCCTATGCACGAACAGTTTATCGAGCCTACCAAGAAGTATGCCGACCTGATAATTCCGCAGGGAGGCGAGAACCGTACCGGCATAAACATTCTGTGCAAGTATATCGAAAGACTGGTTGAATGATTGGTTACGATGATAGAAAAAGCGGTAAGGGCCATCGCCCTTACCGCTTTATTTTTTATTGTTGGCTTGTAATCTCCCTGAATTTCCTTGTTTCCCTGTATATCTTTATCGAATTGACGCATTCTGTTACGCCGTAGAACAGCAGGCACCAGCCAATAATCAAAAGCGGAATGGATGCCGAAGCCATAGGCTTTACGATGACGAAGAAGCCTGTGATTAGTACCACCGAAGGGGGTATCCAGAACCATACGGGTATGTGGAACATTCTTTTAGCGCCGATTAGTGACATGAATTGGCTTACGGCTCCTAATATGAGCAAGGCTCCGAGGACATACATCAGCGATGTTACAAACTTATCGGGAAATAATGTGAGTATCAGTCCGAACAGTATGCTGCCTATTCCCACTATTGGTAACGGTGGCCTGCTTGACATGATGAGCCTGCCCTGGGCGTCGTAGACTTCGGTGTCCTTGGCGTTCTTTCTTGTATTAAGGTATGTTGCGCACGAAATAACTCCCGAAATCAGGAACATTACTCCGATGGCGATTGTTATTCCTACGACAGTGCTGTCGGGATTGTTGACGAGCAGCACGCCTGTTATTATGGCGCAAATGGCGCGGAAAATAGAACTTCTAAGGATTTTTTTCATATTCTGAAAGTTAGTTGAAACATAATGGTTTACTTTGTCGTCCCTATTGTTTTGTCTGCATTCTTAAGTCTGGTGCAGCTTGTCCGGCAGGCGGTAATTCCACCGGTGGGTGATTGAAGGATACGTATTCGGGCCGATTACGGCCTTCATTTACGCAAAATTACTAAAATTATGGATACACGGCAAATTTTTTTTATTACTTTTGTAGCGGTCGTGCGGTATATGTGTGAAAAACTGTAAGCCGTATGCCTGAGACTGATTAGCCTTGATATATTCAGGCGGCAATAATAAATAACTTTAACTTAAATCTTCTCCAGAATAAATGACAACGTTGTATTTGGTACGGCACGGTGAGACGGTTGATAATGCCAACCGTATAATGCAAGGTCAGACGCAGGGCGAGCTTAACGAGGAAGGACGCAAACAGGCGTCCGTGTTGGCTGGCGAAATGGCCGGTACGCATATTGACGCATTTGTTTCGAGCGACTTGAAGCGTGCGTATGACACATGCACGATCATTGCCGCCCCTCATGGACTTGGTGTGGTTACGACTCCTTTGCTCAGGGAACGCGACTGGGGCAGCTTTACAGGCAAGTTCATTCCCGATCTCAAAGATGCCGTATGGCCTGATGACATTGAATCAGTTGAAGCATTGAAAGAAAGAGCCGCCGGTTTCCTGGCATACGTGAAAGATAATTATCCTGGTCTGTCCGTTCTCGCCGTAGGGCATGGCATAATAAATAAAGCTATACAGTCGGTATTTTACGGCAAGGAGATGAAGGAGATTACGCCCATGCGTAATGCCGAAGTCCGTAAATTGTTATTGTGACAAATTGTAATCGTGTATTAGGTTTAAAGCTGATAATATCTGCATATAACTTTCATAAATATTAAAAATTACGCTTTTGTAGTTACATTAATTGATTTATTATTGTATTTTGGACAACTAAATGACAAGAAAAACGGTGATTTTGTAATTTATTTTTGATAAGATTTGCTTTTTTGGGAAATTGCATGTATTTTTGCACGGAATAAACATATTAAAATTAAATAAAAATGAAACATCTTTTTTCTTTAATCGTATTGGTTGTTGGCACATTTTACACTGCCAATGCTCAGCTTCCGTCAATAACATTGAAAGACATTAATGGTAAAACGGTAAGGACTGACACACTTTCTAACAACGGAAAACCGTTTATTATCGACTTCTTTGCCACATGGTGCAAGCCCTGCAACCGCGCCCTCTCGGCAATAAGCGAAGTTTATGAGGAATGGCAAGAGGAAACAGGTGTTAAACTTATAGCCGTATCGATAGACCAGGCCCAGAATATTAATAAGGTAAGACCTTTGGTCGACAACCACGGATGGCCTTATGAAGTGCTGCTCGACCCGAACAGCGACTTCAAGCGTGCTCTCGGCATCAACATGATTCCTTATACAATCATTGTTGACGGTAAGGGCAACATTGTTTACAAGCACAATGGCTATACCGAGGGTGCCGAGCAGGAACTTATTGAAAAGGTCAGGGAGTTGATTGCCCAATAATGCAGCGCAGCTAAAGTTTATTGTTGAATTATAGCTAAAAGAAAGTTTCAATGATTGTAACGACAAATAGACTGCTTTGTCTTTTTGCTGCATCTGCACTGTCATTGTGTTCGTTCGCCCAGGAAGAGGACGGCGGCAACAAGGTGACCGTGAGCGGAAGTGTGCAGAGTGACATCTTGATCCCGCAGGAGGACAAGACCATCGGAGCTAAAAAATATAAGGAATGGGGCTTGACTAACACTTATGCGGATGTGAGCCTCATGAGCAAGTACATTGATGCAGGCGTACGTCTCGAATATCTGGAGCATCCGCTGCCCACGTTCGATCATGAAGACGGGTATAAAGGATGGGGTGTACCTAATATATATGTAAAGGCACACTTCAAGAATTTCGAGGTTACTGCCGGTAACTTCTACGAGCAGTTCGGTTCGGGATTCATTCTCCGCACATACGAGGAGCGCACTCTTGGTATCGACAACTCGTTGCTGGGAGGTAGGATTGTTGTAAGGCCGGTTAAGGGCGTTACCGTAAAAGCCCTTTCGGGTAAGCAGCGCCGTTTCTGGAAACTAAGCGACGGACTCATTAGTGGTGCCGACGTAGAACTTAGTCTGGACCAGTGGTTCAAGAAAATGTCTGAAAAGGGCACTTATCTTACGCTCGGTGCGTCTTGGGTAAACAAGTACGAGAAGAGCGAAGACATAGACATAATGGTGGGTGCAACCCACAAGCTTAACTTGCCTGAGTTTGTCAACGCATTTGACGTCAGGGCCAATTTGCAGACCGGCGGACTTAACCTTTTGGCCGAGTACGCATGGAAGGGCGCAGACCCGACAATGGGTGGCGCTGTGTCCGGCAGGGATTATTTTTACATCTACCGTAAAGGTAATGTTGCCATGCTTTCGGCTTCATATTCAAAGAGTGGTATGAGCTTCCTCGTCCAGGCAAAGCGCAGTGATGCAATGGTGTTCCGCAGCACACGCGGCGAGACCAGCAGCATAGCATCTTCAATCAACCACTTGCCGGCATTTACGATGGACCAGACTTATGCTCTTGCCGCCCTTTATCCATACGGCACACAGCCTAACGGCGAATGGGCATACCAGGCCGAGTTCGGTTACAGGTTCAAGAGACACACACTGCTCGGCGGTAAATACGGAATGAGCGTGAAGGTGAACTACTCACACGTTCACTCTATCGACCGCAACGACCATGCCGGCAACCAGTATGACGGCACGGCCAAGGGTACGGATGGTTATGGATCTGCATTCTGGAAGTGGGGCGACCAGATGTATTATCAAGACCTTAACATTCAGGTTGAGAAACAGCTTTCACGTGCGTTCAAACTGAATTTGATGTACATGAACCAGTTCTACAACCTGACAATCGTTGAAGGAGAAGGCGGAATGATACATTCAGACATCTACATCGTGGAAGGTAAGTACCGCATTAACAGGAAATTCACCTTGCGTGGAGAGTTGCAGTATCTGAATACTGACGACGATGATGGCGACTGGATGTACGGTTTGCTCGAACTCTCGTTCCTGCCGAACTGGATGTTCACCATTGCCGACATGTATAACAGCGGCAAAACAAATGTGCATTATTACCAAGGCTACGTAACATTCAACCACGGTTCACACCGTCTGCAGCTCGGCTACGGACGTACACGCAAGGGTATGAACTGTTCGGGTGGTGTCTGCAGCCGTGTGCCTTCAAGTAAGGGATTCACTTTGTCGTATAACTATAATTTCTAAAACTGTATGAAACTGAAGAAACTTATATACAACGTTTCGTTATTTGCTGTCGGACTTACACTTGCGGCATGTAGTGATATTGCCGAGGACGACAGGTTCGAGTATGTGGAACCGGCAGAAGTGGCAAAACGCGTCCTGATAGAAGACCTTACTGGCCAGCGTTGTCTCAACTGTCCTCTTGGAACAAAAGTGATAGAGCAAATAATGGCTGATTATGGAGAAGACAATGTTATTGCTGTAGGCCTTTATGGAGGTGACTGGGGCTATCTGCCTAACGGTAAGCCCATGCCTCTTACTTGTGATGAGTCGCAGTGGTATTATACTACATGGGGTGTAGACCAGGCTCCGCAGCCTATGGCGAGAATCGACCGCGGCGATTTCCTTATCGACAGGGCCGTGTGGCCTACAGTAGTGCGTGACAGGATTCAACAGAAAGCACAACTGATGCTTGAGGCGACTTGCAATTATGACGAAGCATCGCGTAATGTTGAAATTACCGTATCTGCAGATGGTGTTGAGAATGTCAACGGCAAACTTCAGGTCTGGCTGACCGAGGATAATATTGTTAGCCCGCAGATGCTTCCCGGTGGTAGTAGCGATCCTAATTATGTCCACAATCACGTTTTCCGTGCTACTGTCAATGCTCAGGCCGGTGACGACATAAGCATAGCACAAGGCGAGAACGTGACACGCACATTCACTTATACTGTAAGTGAGGATTGGAAGCCTGAGGACATGTCGGTTGTAACATTCGTATTCAACGACTCAGGCGTATTGCAGGCTGCCAAGGCTCCGCTCATACCGAAAGCCGAAGAACCCGGTACAGGTGAAGGCGGCGAACAGGAAGGCGGTGACGAAGCCGAATAATTTTGCTTGAAATCAGCTTTTTATAATTTAAAGCGGAAATGTGAATTAATCAATTTGCATTTCCGCTTTTTTTGATTTATATGGCTTTTTTTTCTATAAAAGTTTTGTTAATACATGATTTTTACATACATTTGCAAACGTTAGGGTAATGAAAATGAATAAAGTGTAATTTAACAATATACTTTTTCGTCGCTAAGTTAAGCAGTTGCCCGCAGGAACATATCTGATTGTTATGGGGTAATAGACCGCATTTTCAATCTTTTTTGCTTTATAATATGTAAGCAATGATTATGTTGAATTAGAGTGGCAATAGCCAGGTTTATAGTTTAATTAAATTTTATGTTTATGAAAAAGACATTACTTTGTTTGTTCGCTTTACTGCTGTCGGCGACAGTGGTCGACGCGCAGAAAGTAGCCGGAGTGCTGAATGCTCCATCCAACGTTTTGAATAAGAAGGAAGCTCTGCGTAGCATACAGCCTATGAAGGCTCCGTCTGTTCCTAACAGAATCGCTCTTGACGAAGGCGAGCGCCTTTTCGGCTTTTATAATACGGACGAACTTGACCTGAGCGGATACAGTAGTTTAGGTCTGACGGGTTATCCTGGCAGTTATTCTGCTGGTGCATTGTTCTATTCTGATGTCGTATCAGGATTTTCTAATGCAGTAAGCGGCCAGATTACAAAGGTTCGTTTTGCAGTTGCCGAGTCAATCGGATCTACGACAGTTCGCATTTTCCCTGTTGATCTTAATTCAGGCCAGATTGGCGAAGCTGCAGCCGAGGAAGCGGTTGCAAGTACTCAGAAAGGCTGGAACGATGTTGTCTTAACAACTCCTGTAACGGTAGAGGAAAACACAGGCTATCTGATTTCTTATGACTATACTCAGACGTCAAGGAACTATCCTCTTCTTTCTGACATGAATGTTAACCCTAATGGCGAGACAGGTGACGGCTTCATGATATATGGCAACCTTGGCCAGGGAACAGGCTGGTACGGCATGTCTGATGCCGGAAACCTCTGCATCCAGTTTGTTGTAAAGGGTGGAAACTATATTGACAATGACGTAGCATTGACCAAGATGTCTTTGGCTAAGCAGTATTTCAAGGCTGACGGTGAATTGGAATATAGCTTCGGCGTCATGAACATGGGTGACGACGTACCTGCATCATACACTTTGGAGCTTTCAGTTGACGGCAACGTTGTTGAAACTCTTGAAAGCCCTATCGCTCTTACCAATACAGCACAGTCTGTTACAGGCAAGCTCGCTTTGCCTTCAGGCCTGTCTGTTGGCGAGCATAAGGTTGCTGTAGAGGTAACCAAGATTAATGGCGAAACTCCTACTGAGAATGTTGCAGACGACAAGGCTGAAACTTCTTTCTATGTATACAGCGAAAGCCTGCCGCGCCAGATGAACCTTATTGAGGAATATACTTCTACCTTGTGTGGATATTGCCCGCTCGCACATCAACTTTTTGAAAAATGGACTAAAACACGTAACGACTTAATTATAGTTGCCAACCATAACAGCGGCATGGGCAAATCTGATCCAATGATTACTACTGAATCTGATATGCTGGCTATGGCGTTCCCTACGAGTGGAATGCCTTCGGCTGCGTTCAACAGATTCTATAATGCTGATGAAGGCGCTGTAAATTTCCCAGTCGGTTATGACTCTTCTTACCATGAAATGGTAATAGACCAGACGCTTAATCCGTTCATCGAGCAGACTAATTCAATACCTACATTTGCAGCTGTAGACCTCAAGGCTGATTACAATGAGAATACACGCCAGCTTAACATCAACGTTTCAGGTGAAGCTGTTGCTGACTTCAAGACATTTGTCGGCGAGGATGCTGTATTGACCGTATACCTGTTGGAAGACAGTATCATTGCAAGCCAAAGTAGTTACGTACCATACTCGCATACGGAAAAGGACTATGTGCACAACCATGTTTTGCGCGACGTAGTAAGCAAGAACGTATTTGGCGACGCTATCAACTGGACAGACGATACACATTACTCAAACGACTTCACCGTAACTTTGGACGGAAGCTGGAATGTGAAGAACATGAATGTAGTTGCATTCATTTCACGTCCTGTTAAGGAAGAGAGCGATGTTACAGATATGTGGGTAAACAATGCAAACATTACTCGTGTATTAAGCGGTGAAACCGGCATCAACGGTGTCGTTAACGGCGGTGAGGATGTTAAGGAAGTAGCACGTTACAGCATTGACGGCACAAGGATTTACGCTCCTGTCAAGGGCATCAACATTATCAAGATGTCTGACGGCACTACTAAGAAAGTCATGATTGCCGAGTAATCTGATAGTGTAGTAAATAATCATACATGAAATAAAGCGGATCAAAAGTAGGTTTTGGTCCGCTTTATTGTTTTGTTACGGCATGTACCGTGCCGTGGCGAAACAATGTTTCCCTTATATATACTATTGCGTGATTTTTGGTTATTTCCGTTGATTATTTGTCCGGTAGCCTGCTTTTACAGTCGACAGGCAGTCGCGTTTTTCAATAGGTTGCCTTTTGCGTTGCAAGAGGTAACCTATTGTGATGTAAAAGGTTATCTTTTACAATGCAAAATACGACCTTTTGCAAGCATTGTGCCACTGTGCGGCATGTTGGTGAAAACACAATGATGGAAGGATGTACGGCAAGCCGCTCCTTTTCCCGATTGTTACGTGATTGTTGCCGTTATTCTGTTGCGTTGGCGTATGACATGCGGGCAGGTCAGCCATTAGCCAAGTCCGTGCCTGGCCGGTTGCCGCCCAGGAGTGTCATGCTGTTTCTTTTGAGTGATTGTCGTAGCTGTCCGTATTTATTTAAAACGGCCGTCCACTTGCATGGACGGCCGTTTCCATATATGTTTTGATAGGAAAATATGTTGTTACTACACTTGATTCTTATGGCTATTTGTTGCTGTTTATCGTTTGCCTCCGAAGTTGCCTCCATGTCCTCCGCCTTTGTTGCCACCGGACTGTCTGTTGCGTCCTCCGCTGTTCCTGTTACCTCCGCTGAATGATTTTCTCGTTCCTGTATTTCTATTTATGGTGGTATGTTGATTGCTTCTTTTGGGCGTGAAGATGTTGCTTGGGCGTTTTTGCGCGTTCTTGCCGAAGTTTGCGCCCTTGTTTGGACGCGCCGTGGTCCGTGTGCTGCTTTCCCTGTGGCTTCTTGTACTGCCGCGGTTTCCCTTGAACTTGTATTTCTGGGTCAGCTTATTGTTGTTGTTCTGCATTTTCACGGGCGTGCCTGTGTGCCGGTTGCCGTGCATGTTGTTGACTCTTTTGTTTCTTCCAGTGTGTGTGCCAGGCCTTTTCCTGTCACCATGGTGGAATTCGCCGCGGTCGAAGCGGTCCTTCATGCCGTTCCATTTTGAGCCATGCCCGTGGTGGAAGGTTCGCCCTTTATACCAGCTGCGCCCGCCGTTGTGCCTCCAACTGTGTCCTCCGCGGTAAGTCACGTATATGTTGGTGTGGCCGAAATACAGGTAGTGGCGCCGCGGATAGCGCGAGTATACGGCGAAGTGCCATACGCCCGACGTCCAGTACAGCGGGCGGTAGAAGTATGCTGCAGCGCAGAAAGCCCTGTATTGCCAGTCTAGAAGTATGTAGCTGAGGTCAAGGTTGCGCTGGCGCCAGTAAGCCTCGTACAGGTCGTCAGGCGTATTTACGCTCATCAGGTAGTCCAGATTCACTTCGTAAGCAGCGTCATATTGCTCTTCGGTCAGGTTCAGCTCGTAAGCCATCTTGTCCGTAAGGAACAACGCCTGCTCGCGTGCTTGCTCGTAGCTCATGGCGCTTGTCGTGGCCGTAAGCGTGAAGAGCAGTGCCGTTATTGCTATAATCCTTTTCATGACTTGATGTTTTTGTATGTTACTTGTATTTCTGCGGAACAGCCTTTCAGGTTTTCCTGTTGCAAAGAAAGTCATTTATTTTGTATTGGTAAAAGGTTTTTCCCTAACAACAATCGGGGAAATCCCTATTTTGCATATTGTTTGAAGCAAGGTTTCTTCTATTTCCGGGTTATACTATTGTATTATGTTTTGCAGACTGTTGGTATTGTCTGAATAATGTGGCTTTGGGGTGTTCGGAATCCACGGACGGGCTTCTAATGCCTGCTGATTACGGTTTTTCGTCTCCTTACGGTTGCCGTTTATAATAAATTTATGAAATAGGCGTTATAAATTAAAGTAATGTTCTTAATGAGGAAGTATCTGTTTGCGTTGTCGTTGTTTGTGTCAGCGGGTGTGTCCGCCCAAGATTCCGATGACGGCGTGGATTGTGTTATTCCGTTGTGTGACGGGCTCGAGTATAATATAGAAATGCAGTCCTCACTGTCAAGCGGACGTACGCCGTTGTGGTTGAACGCCAACCGCTACGGCCTTAGTTCGTTGGAGAAAAGCAACGGCTACATCATGGCCGGTGTGTCGAAGCCTTTACAGTCAGATTCAGCCAGACGTTGGGGGCTGGGTTTTGGTTTGGACATGGCCGTGCCTTATAATTATACCAGTAAAGTGGTTATACAGCAGGCTTATATAGAGGGTCGCTGGCTTCATGGAGTGCTGACGTTAGGCAGTAAGGAATATCCCATGGAGCTGAAGAACAACACGCTCAGCAGTGGTTCGCAGACACTCGGTATAAACGCGCGTCCCATACCCCAGGCACGTATAGCCTTGCCTGAGTATTGGGCAGTGCCGTTAACCAAAGGTTGGCTCTCCTTGAAGGGACATGTGGCTTTTGGTAAAATGACTGACGACAATTGGCAGCATGACTTTACGGAATGCAAAAACAAGTATGTTGACGACGTGCTGTACCATAGCAAGGCCGCTTACCTAAAGATAGGCAATGAGGCCCAGCAGTTCCCGTTTTCGATAGAAATGGGTATGGAGATGGCTGCCACGTTCGGCGGAACGACATATATGCCCGACGGCAAGGGCGGAATGATGCGTATTGATAACAATTCAGGACTGAAAGCCTTTGTCAACGCCTTTATTCCCGGTGGATACGAAGCAGTTGAGACTACATACCAGAACGTTGAGGGCAACCACCTCGGCAGCTGGCTGATGCGCCTGAACTGGGATGCCGGCAAGTGGCGTTTAGGCGTATATGCAGACAAATTTTTTGAAGACCATTCAGGCATGTTCTTCCTTGATTACGACGGTTACGGGAAGGGTCCCGAGTGGCATGAAAAAAAGGACAACCGCTATTTCCTCTATGCCTTGAAGGACATAATGCTTGGTGCGGAGCTTAATTTGAAGAACGGCACTTGGCTGAGGAATGTAGTTGTAGAGTATATTTATTCAAAATACCAGAGCGGCCCGATATACCACGACCATACATCAGCCGTGCCAGACCATCTTGGCGGCAAGGACAACTTCTACAATCATTACATTTACACGGGCTGGCAGCATTGGGGCCAGGTGATTGGCAATCCGCTATACCGTTCGCCCATATATAATGACGACAACAACATCAACGTCCAGGACAACCGTTTCATGGCGTTCCATGTAGGTATCGACGGGCGTCCTGCCAAGCGTTTTTCCTATCGTGTGCTTGCTTCGTGGCAGGAGGGGCTCGGCACTTACGACGACCCTTACGACAAGGTGCGCTATAACTTCAGCTTCCTTGTCGAGGGCGAGTACAGCTTCTCGGGCCGCTTGCTTGACGGATGGAGGCTTAAGGGGGGTTATGCCATGGACTTCGGCAAGATTCTCGGCAACAACAGGGGATTCCAGATAACCGTATCAAAGAGCGGATTGTTGAACTTATAAATATTTTCCAAGAATGAAATTTTATCGTATCTGCATATTGCCTGCCTTTATTGCGGCAGTAATGTCGTTGTGTTCGTGTGAGATTGAGACTTCCGGCAACGGCGAGCTTGAGGGCATGTGGCACCTTGTTTCGGTAGACACGTTGGCTACATCAGGCGTTAGGGATATGACAAGCGACAGGATATACTGGTCGTTTCAGAACAAACTGCTCGAGCTTGATGACAAGACGGGAGCTAATAACAGTGTGCTTTACCGTTTTGAATTTTCAGACGGGACGCTGAAGTTGTATGACCCCTATATTTACGACCGTGAGAACGGCGACAAGCCATTGACCAACATCATAATGCTTTCGCCGTTTGGCGTAAACGAGCTTGAAGAGGATTTCACGGTTGAAAGCTTCTCAGGCAGCAAGATGATATTGCGCTCCGATGAGCTTCGCCTTAAGTTCAGGAAAATGTGATATAGGCTTTATTTTGCAACATCAGGCTTTTACTGTTTTTCTTTTGTTAATGTAGTAGTTAAGCACAAGGTTCAGACTGATGTAAATTATTACGTCCGCAATGAATACGTAGGTGTTTTCTATCGATTTAAGCAGATTGTAGTTTAGTGCTATGTATGCAGCGGCCATTGTAATTATGAACGCCAACGCCTGATGTTGGCTTAGTCCGGCGTGGATTAGTTTATGGTGAATATGGCTTTTGTCTGCCATGAACGGTGATTTGCCGTGGTATATGCGTACCATGGATACCCTTACAACGTCGAACATGGGCACTATCAGCAGTGTGAACGCCATGAAGAAGTCGAACTTGTGTTCGGTTATTACGGCCGTGTTGCTCATTGAGTATTTCACGCACAGGAATCCCAGTATGAATCCAAGGGTAAGGCTGCCCGCATCGCCCATGAATATCTTTCTGTTTTTGTCGGGGTCGCCAAACATGTTGAAGTACAGGAACGCCACCAACACGCCTATCAGTCCGGCTATCAGTATGGCGTAAGCCCATATTTCCTGGGATGCGAACATGTATAGGAATCCTGCCAGTGCCATTATCGACAGGCTTGCGGCCAGTCCGTCAATACCGTCAATCAGATTGATGGCGTTGTCGATGAAGACAATTGCAAGAACAGTGAGCGGGAATCCTATGAAATAAGGCAGTTCGTGTATGCCCATGAAGCCGTACAAGTTGTTAATATACAGCCCTGAAAACGGCAGGAAGCACGCTGCTATTATCTGTACAACGAACTTTATGAGCGGCGACAGTCCTACAACGTCGTCTATTATGCCCATTACGTATATAAGCAGTATGCTGATAAGGAAATAAAGGCTCCAGATGTTTATGGTTATCAGCTTGTCGGTTACGCTTATAGCCGACAGGGCTATGGCGAAAGCTATGAACATGCTTGGCATGAAAGAGATGCCGCCGAGACGTGGAATTGCGCTTTTATGTATCTTGCGTGAGTTCGGAATGTCGTACAGTTTCTTTGCCTTGCAGAAGTTAAGGATTATTGGAATGAAGACGAATCCGCATGCCATGCTTATAATAAAGACGCCGATTATCCAATATATGTATATGTTCATAAACATTCATTTGTTATACAGTTACAAAGTATAAACCCCTAAAGTCTTAAAATATTGCACAGTATATTAAAATAATGTTTATTGACATGTAAAACGTGTTTCGTCCTTCTACGTATCCGGCCTTAATGCTTCCTGTCAGTCAACGTAGTTCAGTCCCTGCATGCATGTCTTTACCTTGTCTCCCTTTCTTATTATGATGTTGCCTGCCTTCCTGCCTTTTATCTCAAGGTCGAGTGCGTTGCCGGGCACGTAGAACGTAACGTTGTCGAACGTAACGTTGCGGCTGTCGTCGAAAACCATCCTGTTGTCGGTTGCCTGTATTTCCAGGTTGCTGAACGTGAAACCGTCTGCGTCGTTCATTGTCCTTATAATACGGTTTGTCCTTATCTTACCGTTTTCTATCCTGACGTTCGAGCAAGGTATTTCGGGTATTGCGTTTACGGTCAGCAGCCTGTCGGCCGACTCAACCGTGAAGTTGCGTATCGTTATGTCCTTTACGGTCGGCGTAAGCGGCGTGATGTCGAGTGGGGGATAGCGGCGGGCAAGCTCGCCCATGTACATTTTTGAGCCCAACAGGTCCCATGTGAAAGCTTCGCGCACGTTTACCAACTTCACGTTCTCGTAGGTTATACCCTCCACGGTGCCTCCGCGGTTGCGTCTTGTCTTGAAGCGGAAGCCCGTGCGAGTGCCGTAGAACAGGCAATCGTGCAGGTACACGTTGCGTATGCCGCCTGCGGTCTCGCTGCCGCAGGTTATGCCGCCGTGTCCTTCCTTCGCCAGGCAGTAGCGTATCACCACGTTTTCCGTCGGCTTGTTCACGCGCAGTCCGTCGTCGCAGCGCCCCGCCTTAAGCGTGAAGCAGTCGTCGCCGCAGTTCAGCGTCGAGTATTCTATCAGTACGTTCCTGCACGACGATATGTCAATGCCGTCGCCGCTGGGCACGTCGGTAGAGTTTACCGTTATGCCTCTTATTATCACGTTTTCGCAATATACGGGGTTAACGTTCCACAGCACGCTGCGTTCGAACGTCACGCCTTCAACCAAAACATTCTTGCAGTTGATGGGCGAGAACGATTTCGGGCGGTAGAACGTGCGCCCGTCGTAGCCGTCGCATACACGTTCCTTCACAGGCATATCGTAGGGCACGTCGTTCTCCACCACGCTCTTGCCGTTGGGCAGTGTGCGCATGGCAGCAGTCATTGGCGGTCCCATTATTTTGCCTTCGCCCGTCAGGGCTATGTTTTTCTCGCCGTTGGCGTAGATGAAGGCTCCTGCGCCCATTATCTCCACGCCCTCGTGGCGTGTGAACACGGCAGGCTGGTAGTCGTCTATCGAGCCCGAAAACTCTATCACGGCACCTTTGTCAAGCCGCAGGTTCACGTTGCTCTTAAGTACGATGCGCCCAGACAGCCAGTGGCCGGCAGGCACTACCACTGTACCACCGCCACGTTTTGACATGTCGGCAATCAGCTTGTTTATGCCTTCGGTTATCTTTCCGCCGTTGCCTTTTAAGTCATCCGTTACACTCTCGGTCTTGTCAGGGAACTTTGGGCGCTTCAGGTCTTTCATCTTGAATGGCACATTGCCTATTGCGGCTATGGTTTCGGGCATTGCCGCCGCACCGGTGTTCTTGTCCGTCAGGTTGTTATAGTCTGTGTCTGCGCTGGCTGCCAGTAACGGCAACAACGCAATGAGCGATAATAGCGATTTAAGTTTGATAGTCGTCATGATAGTTGTCTTGTTTGTTATATAAGACGTGCTTGATTTCGATTTGTAATGTTGTTTTTACAGGATAATTATCCTGTGTTTTGCAAAAGGTCGTGTCTTGGCTTGTAAAAGGCGGCCTTTTGCGAGGTAAAAGGTTACCGTTTACAACGTAAAAGGTGGCCTTTTGTAATGTAAAAGACGGCTTTTCAGAATTCGTTGCCGTCCGTATGGGGAAATATCTTTATCTTTGTTTTAATATCACAATGCCGATAATGCTTGTAAGTCATTGTTGGTTAGTGGCTTGTGTGTTATTATTGGTTACTTGTTCGTTTGTTTTGAATGCCACAACCATACGTACAAAAAATTCCAAACATCTTGTTATGGATGCTTGGAATATTGTTGGTGTGGAGCTGGAGGGAATCGAACCCTCGTCCAAACAGGGAAACCATACGCTTTCTACACGCTTATTCCGGCCTTCGGTTTTCGTGTTGCGGCAAGACCCGGACCACCAACCACAACCTTATCTCCTTAGATTTCATCCCATGTGCGGAGCCGCATGAGACTATTTCCGATTTAACCGCACCGCTTTACCGGAACGCTTCGGAACAACAGCTTCCGAGCGATGTCTCGTCCTGTCACCTGGTGACGGGATTAAGCCAGTAATCTACTATGCTTCGATTAGGCAGCGAGAGCGTATTTGTTTTCGCCAGATAAATTTATGACCGCTGAGATTTAGGAGCAAACAGACCACGCTCCGCGTGCTTACGTACCATTCCAACCCGCTGTCAAATCCAGTCAACCCCGAATTGTCAACGTTTGTCGTGTACGTTGATTTAGTGCAAAAGTAATGCTTTGTCGTGAAGTTTGGCGTAACGTAACGTCAACTTTAACTTTTATTATTAATTGCTGGCGTGTCCCTGTTGCTTTTTGCAATGTTTGGGCTGTCAGGCGGAATGATTGTCCGTTATTTGTAACAATTTGGCGTGGAATGTCATTTTTATGCGTAAAATATTCGTGTTAGGCATATAATTGTACTTAAATATTTGCAGTGACAGGAAAAAACTGTAATTTTGCGTACTAATAATAGGGAAACAAAGGTAAATGATTTCAGTAGAACGACTAAAGGTGGAGTTTGGCGTGAAGCCATTGTTCAGCGATGCCAGTTTTGTCATCAACGAGCGAGACCGAATAGCCCTTGTGGGTAAGAACGGTGCAGGAAAGTCCACCTTGCTCAAGATATTGTGCGGCATGCAAAAGCCTACCGACGGCACCGTGAGTGTGCCTCAGGATACGACAATAGGTTATCTGCCGCAGGTGATGAAGCTTGTCGACGACACCACCGTGCGCGAGGAGGCCAGCAAGGCGTTTGCGGGCAATACCGAATTGAAGGCCCGTGTGGACCGCCTGAACGCGGAACTGGCAGAGCGTACTGATTATGACAGTCAGGAGTATATGGCACTTGTCGACAGGTTTACCCGTGAACACGACCGGTACATGATGATGGGTGCCGAGGGATACGAGGCCGACATCGAGCGTACTTTGATTGGTCTTGGTTTCACGCGTAATGATTTTGACCGCCCTACGAGCGAGTTCAGCGGCGGCTGGCGCATGCGTATCGAGCTTGCCAAGATATTGCTTGAACGTCCTGACGTGTTGTTGCTCGACGAGCCGACAAATCATCTCGACATTGAGAGCATACAGTGGCTTGAGCAGTTTCTTGCTGCCAGCGCCAAGGCTGTGGTCCTTGTGAGCCACGACCGTGCTTTTATAAATAATGTGACAAACCGTACGCTCGAGATAAGCTGCGGACGTGTGGTGGACTATCGCGTAAAGTACGCCGAGTACGTGAAGCTGCGTGCCGAGAGGCGCGAGCAGCAGCTGCGCGCATACGAGAACCAGCAGAAGGAGATTGCGGATATAAAAGAATTTATCGAGCGTTTCCGCTACAAGCCGACAAAGGCGGTGCAAGTGCAGAGCAGGATCAAGCAGCTTGAGAAGATCGTGCCTATCGAGGTGGACGAAGTTGACAACTCGGCAATGCGCCTGAAGTTTCCACCCTGCCTACGCAGCGGCGACTATCCCGTGATATGCGACGGCGTGCGTAAGGATTATGGGCGGCATACGGTGTTCAGCGATGTTACACTGACGATAAAGCGTGGCGAGAAAGTAGCCTTTGTCGGCAAGAACGGCGAGGGAAAGTCTACACTCGTAAAGTGTATAATGGGCGAAATTCCTTTCACGGGGACGCTGAAGATAGGGCACAACGTGCAGATAGGCTATTTCGCGCAAAACCAGGCGCAACTGCTTGATGAGGGCCTGACGGTGTTCCAGACGATAGACAATGTAGCCACGGGCGACATACGACTGAAGATTAACGACATACTCGGTGCGTTCATGTTCGGCGGTGAAGCTTCGGAGAAGAAGGTGAAAGTGTTGAGCGGAGGCGAGCGGAGCCGACTGGCAATGATACGCCTGCTGCTCGAGCCTGTCAACCTGCTGATACTTGACGAGCCGACCAACCATCTTGACATGCCGTCGAAGGATGTGTTGAAAGAAGCGATAAGGGCTTTTGACGGCACGGCAATCATAGTAAGCCACGACCGTGAGTTCCTTGACGGCCTGGTTACCAAGGTGTACGAGTTTGGCGGTGGCAAGGTGAGGGAGCATCTGGGTGGCATATACGACTTCCTGCAAAGCCGAAATATAGAAAGTCTTGACGCCCTCGGTGCGGCACATTCAGGCCAGCAGCCTTTGCCTTCAAACAGGCAGGAAACCGGTGGAAAGAAAGAACCATCGGAGCAGGACGAAGGAAAGATGTCGTATATGGAGCGCAAGGAACGGCAAAAGAAGCTGCGCAAGGCAGAGAAGGCCGTTGAAGACGCCGAGATGGAGATAAGCCGTAAGGAGCAGCGCATAAAGGAGCTCGACAGTAAACTCCTGCTGCCGGAGAATGCAAGCAACATGGATCTGGTAAACGAGTATGCCGACCTGCAACGCCAGCTTGACGAACTTGTTGAGCGTTGGGAACAACTGTCGGAAGAGCTCGAAGACCTCGAGAAGACAGTGTGATAATGAAAAACATGTACACATGCGGATAGTATGACCGCATGTGTGGAGTTAACCTGAAGTATGGCAGATGATGTTTTTGACCGTATAAAATGGAAATAACCATAAAAAGTTATATAAAATGAAAGTAAAACACATTATTCCTATCGTATTGTTCGCTTCGGCCCCAATGGTCGCTAGCGCACAGACGCAGTTGAAGTCAGGCATAGACTTGGCAAATCTCGACAACAGCGTCAGACCGGCAGATAACTTCTACCAATATGCTTGTGGCGGTTGGATGAAGAACAATCCTCTTCCGGCTGCTTATTCACGTTTCGGAAGTTTTGACCAGCTTGGCCAGAACAACAACAAGCGCGTAAACGACATTCTGACCGACTTGTTGAAGAATACTTATCCTGCCGGTTCCACGGAGCAGAAGTTGAGCGACTTCTATAAGCTGGCGATGGACTCCGTGCGTCGCAATAAGGAAGGGGTGAAGCCTGTAATGCCGCTCATCAATGAGATTGAGAGTGCAAAAACGGTTGCTGACCTGCATTCAATCCAGCTGAAATACGCCTTGTTCAACTACGGCGTGCCTATGGGCATAGGTTTTGGCGCAGACGAGAAGAATGCCAAGATGAACATCCTCAATATCTACCAGGGCGGTCTTGTACTTGGCCAAAAGGAATATTACCTTGACACTGATCCGTCAACAACTGCAATCCGTGATGCTTATAAGAAGCATATTGTACGTATGTTCAAGCTGTTCGGATTCTCTGAGGCCCAGGCTCAGAAAAAGATGGAGAACATACTGAAGGTGGAAACTGCACTCGCCAAGGTTTCAAAGTCGAGGACCGAGCTTCGTGACGTTGAGGCAAATTACAATAAGATGACGCTCGAACAGTTTGAGTCGGCTTATCCCAATGTAAATCTTACCAAAATGCTCAACGCCCAGGGTGTTAAGACAGAATATTTCAAGGAAATGGTTGTAGGCCAGCCTGATTTCGTTAAGGGTGCCAATGCCGTATTGGCAGGTATTACAGCCGACGAACTCCGTGCGTATATGGAGTGGGACGTAATAATTTCTTCTGTCAACTATCTTAGCGACGACGTGATAGAGGCTAACTTCGACTTCTTCGGCCGTACACTCACCGGACGCAAGGAGAACCATCCGCGTTGGAAGCGTGCCACTAGCCAGGTTGAAGGCCAGATGGGTGAAGCGCTCGGCAAGATGTATGTAGAGCGTTATTTCCCTGCTTCGTCAAAGGCCCGTATGGAGGCTCTCGTTAAGAACTTGCAGATTTCACTGGCTGAACGCATCAAGGCTCAGGACTGGATGAGCGACGCTACAAAGCAGGCCGCACTCGACAAGCTTAACTCTTTCTATGTTAAGATTGGGTATCCTGACAAGTGGAAGGATATGTCAGGCTTGACAATCGACCCGAAACTTTCTTATTACGAGAATGTGCAGAATTGCCGTAAGTTCTGGGCCAAGTGGGATATTGACTACCGTGCTGGCAAGCCCGTAGACCGTGACGAGTGGTTCATGACTCCGCAGACAGTCAACGCATATTATAATCCGACAACAAACGAGATTTGTTTCCCGGCAGGTATTCTCCAGGCTCCTTTCTTTGATCCGGAGGCTGACGATGCGTTCAATTATGGTGCTATCGGCGTTGTGATAGGCCATGAGATGACCCACGGATTCGACGATCAGGGCCGTCATTATGACAAGAACGGAAACATGACAGACTGGTGGACTGAGAGCGATGCCGAAGGCTTCAACAAGCGTGCCGATGTCTGCGTTAAGTTCTTCTCTGCAATAAAGGTTTTGCCTGACCTGAATGCAAACGGACAGCTTACTTTGGGCGAGAACCTTGCAGACCACGGAGGTCTTGAAGTTTCGTTCAACGCATTCAAGAATGCGACCAAGAACGCTCCATTGAAGACTATCGACGGACTTACGCCCGAACAGCGCTTCTTCCTGGCATACGCAGGCGTATGGGCTGCAAATATCACAGATGAGGAGATTCGCAACCTTACCAAGATGGATCCGCACTCACTCGGAAAGTGGCGCGTAAACGGAGCTTTACCGCACATTAACGCATGGTATGATGCCTTCAATGTTAAGCCAAGCGACAAACTCTACTTGCCGGAGGCAGACAGGATTAACCTGTGGTAAGATTATAAGCTCGGGCTTGCGTCGCTTCGGTTATATGTAAAGTGGCGCAAGTCCAAGTTGGATTATTTAAATTATTGGTATGTTATTAAAAACGGGGACACCTTTGCTGAGGTGTCCCCGTTGTCGTATAGATTATTGTGCTCCGGTCTTGTGCGTTTACAGTATTATGTTGATGTCGAAGCCTGCTTGTATGGGAGTGCCGCGTTGGGCAAACCATTGTTTCTTGCCTGAAGCCTCGCTGCTGAAAGCAAAGGTTGCATAGCGCGTGTTTGTGGTGTTACGGCTCCATATGTTCAGCGAGATTTTGTCCCATTGAATGCCGGCGTGCAAGCCAAGCAAGGCATAAAACGGCTGGGAAGCCGAGTTTGCCTCGTCCCAGTATATGCGTCCTTGCGCGGCTATGTCTGCTCCCAACAGCAGGGCGTGGGTTGCGTTGGTGTTAAGCGGCAGTCTTAAATCGGCGCGTGCCCCGAGGGTATGGCTTGGCACGAAAGGAATATGCTTGCCCTCATAGCTGATGGTTTGGCCTTCACTGTCGGTTTCTGTGTAGTGTGTGAACTCTGCGTTAGTGAACGAATAGGTAGCCGACCAGGACAAACGGTCGTCCCATGCACTTCCACGCAAAGCCGCTTCCACGCCAAGACTGCGGCTGCGGCCGGCGTTGACCATCATTCGACCGAAGCCGTAAGTGCCTGCCATTACAGACAGTTGCTGGTTGCGTATGAGCATGCAATATGTAGACAAGTCGGCGTGCATCATTCCGTCGAACAGGTTGAGGTGGGCGCCCACTTCGTAGTTCCAGCTTACCTCCGGCTTGTATGTTATGGTGCTGTTTACACGCTTGTAGTCGTCGGCGGTGTGTGATATTTCGTAACTTCCCGTCATGGCCTTGTCAGCGTTTGCCATAAGTTCTGACTGGAGTATGTCGGAAAACATCTGTATGTTGTATCCTCCGGCCCTGTAGCCTTTGCTTACAACGGCGTAAACGTTGCTTCCTGCATCGTCGACGGTAAGGTTTAATCCTATCTTAGGCAGCAGTTGGCTGTATCCGTTGTTGGTGTTGCGTGCAAGGGCGGAACTGAGCGTGTTTGCCGCCTGCTGTCCCATGACGCCGGCATTTACTGTCATTGCCGCGCTCGTTTCATAGTCTACGCTTACGCGGCTGTAGTCATATCGCAAGCCTATGGTTGCCTGTAATGACGGTGTAAGTGTCAGGCTGGTTTCATGGAATATTCCTATGTTGGCTTGAGGTGTGTGGAACAAGGCTGGTACCGCCATATTAACGCCCACATTTATACCGCCGGCTTTTTCTATTGCGGCTGCAGCTGCGCTTTCTGCCATTGCCGGAGGCATTCCTGCGGCTATCATCTTGTCTGCCATTGCTTTAAGTATTGATGAATACATGGCTGACTGTATGCCTGAGGATATGCGGCCGGTAAAGTCATTGTCAAAGTAGACAGGTGCTTCGGTCTTAAGCCATTGGTAAGAGCCGTATAATCCGGAGGTGTGTTGCCATGCGCTGCCAGTCTTTCCTTTTATGGTAAATTCCTGCGTAATAACATTCAACAACTGGCGTTGGCATAGGTGCATGAAGTCTTCTGGCAGGTAGTCCTGGTCCATGTTCATGCAATCGTCAAGGAACTGGTAACTTGTTTGCGAACTTATGCTGGCGTTGTCGAGTTTGTAAGTCAGGTTCAGACCGGTGTTGAGCATGTTGCGCTTATATGTGTTTGAGCGGTTTGCCGCAGGTGCCGATATGTGACGGCTGTCAGGATTGTATATGCCATAGGCAAATGCGTTTTGCAGCGCGTATTGGTAGTCTGCTGTAAAATCGGTGGTCAGTCGTGTGCCTGGTTTGTATATTATTCTGGCTTTTGCACCAGCCTCATTGCTCTTGTCGGCTCTTTCGCCGGTCGTGGCATTGCGCATGAAACCGTTTTGCCCATTGTAGAATGCGGCTACAGAGAATGCTGTTTTGTCGTTAAACTTATGGTAGTGTGCGGCTTCAATGTTGCGATAGAATTTTGTACCAAGGCCGAGGCTTACTTCCGTGCCTTGATGATTCATGGGATTCTTAGAGTGCAGTCGTATCAGTCCGCCTTCGGTGTTCATTCCGTATAGCGTGCCTTGCGGTCCGCGCAACACGTCGGCGCGGTCTATCTGGTAGAGATGCATGTTATACGAGTTCTTGCTTACGAGCGGAATGCCGTCAAGGTAGATGCCTACGGCAGGGTTGTTGACGCGCGAGCCTATGCCGCGCACGTATATTGCAGACGTAAGGCGCGAGCCGTAAGCAGGCATGGCAAACGACGGCACGTATGCGCTCAGGCCGTTGAGATCGCGTATGCCGGTGCTTGCAAGGTCTTCGCCTGTGAGTATTGTTGAACTTAGGGGTTGTCTGCGCAGGCGCAGGATGTCTTTGGGATGCGACACAATTACCACCTCGTCAAGGTCGTACACCCGTGAAGAGTCTGATGCCGCTGCACTTGTGGCTGTACCGCCGGTAATTGCCACCGTAGGATTGCCGGCATTAATGCCGCTGGCTGGTGTGAGGGCATGGAGTTGCGCTCCCGTGGCCATGGCCACGCATAATACTGTTGCTGCTTTTTTGATTGTCATTGCGAGCTTTTTACCTTAGTTGTTGTTACAGAGCGCAAAGGTAGTTATAATAGCTTTAATGCACAATCATTATTTATGTGGATTTTTTGTTGTGGAAAGTTCTGGTTTACAAGTTCTCCCTGCCGCATGAAGGACAACGGCCTTTGCCACTCATAGGCGCGCCGCAGTTGCCGCATACGTATGTCTGGCGGAACTTGGTAAAATAGCGTTTCAAGGCGACATACAAGTAGGCTGCGTAGAGGAAATACCCGACGAAGTAAAGGGTGGTAAGGCTGAAAACTATGTAATTCACCGCACATACTGCTGCCAGTCCGCACAGGTAAAGTAACGCCTGGCCGGTTGGTAGGATGTTTCGTACAACGTCGACGGCTGCCAATCCGACAATCAACATAGCCCAAACAGACGCAATGAATATGCCGAGAGTAGGCGGTACGTTGAACGGGTTGAGGGTAGGATGGAAATAGAAGTGGCGCCACATGTCGGGGGCAAACATCTGTATGCTTGAATAGAGTGTTGCGCTTGATGCGACGATGAGGGCAAGCAGGGTGGGATAGAACGAGTTTATGTCGTTGAAGTGTACTATCTTGGCGTTGCGCCTGAGTATGGTGCGTGTAAGGTAGGCCGACGAGATGACGCTTATTATAATAAGGAATATAAGAAGGTGGGTGTCGGAAAACGTGGAAATGAACTGCGATATTGGGTCGCTCGGCACTACGCAGGGCAATAGGCTTGACTCGTGTATCCAGCCGAACGTTTCCTGGTCTCTTGCCACTTGTATCCATACCGTGTCGATAGAGTCTGCCGGTATAATCCTTATGTCGGCCACGGCAATGTGGTCGTGGCGGTATATGGCCACGGTGTCGGTAGGCAGACGGCTTATAACTTCTTCGGGCTGTTGCCTGACGAGGTTTACCGAGTCGGTCTTTACAACGAAGTTGTAGTTTATGGAGTAGTGGTGTGTGGCGGCGAATTTGGCCGAGTCTGCCTGCTCCTGTGTCATCGGGGCGGATGCGTTGTTGGGCTTTCCGCTTCGGTAACAGCTTGACAGCATCATGAGCGACGCTATGGCAAGCATTGTTATTATTGCTTGTACGTAGCGCAGGCGTCTTTTTGTTGTTTGTCTACTCATTGTTTTATCTGCTGTTTGGGCCTTTGGTCTGATTGTTCGTATCTTTGTCATGCCGGGTGTCGACAAATATTTTCATCTCGCATTTCTTACAGTCAAACTGCAGTCTGAAGCTCCTGCCGTCAGCCATGCGTAGATATAACGGTTCGCGCCATGCAGCAGGTTTTCCGCCGTGCTTGGTGCAGTGGCCAAGCGAATACCTTATGCAGTGGCGGCATTGCATTATCTGCAAGTCGTCAGGCTTTTCCCTTTCGACGGCAGGACGTATGCCGGTAAGCCCTTCCTTGTCGTAAAATCTTCTGGCTAGTTTGTTAGATACGTTGTATTGGTAAGACAGTTCCTTAGGATAAGTGGCTGCTTCCAATCGTTCTGTTTGCGACTGTGCGCCTGCCGTTCCCACACGCATCGCGGAGCGCAGTCTTTCGGCAAGCAGGTCCGTTGCGGCGCGGCGCATGTCGGCGAGCGTACTTGAGGGAATGAAGAAGTTGAATGTGTCGGGCGAGAATGCCACTCCGGCACACTTGAACGGGGTGTTGCCTAGTTTTGACAACTGCTTTATTATGTTGTCGCGCTGCGGCTTTATTGCCTCCTGCTTTTCTGTTTCCGTATCGACAGTGGCGCATACGCCGTCTACGGTGCTTATTGTAAGGCTGAATCCTGCCCCTTTGTCTTCGAGCGTCATGTTTACGTCAATCTTGCGTTCCGCGCTCTTGTGCGACAATTCTTTCTCGAAAGCCTGGTCGTTGTTACGGTAAAGCTCGGTGCCGCGCTTCAGTCCCTGTGGCATTTTAAGAGGGAAAATCTTGTTGCCTTCGGCTCTGTTCACACGGAAACCGGTCAGCTCGCCGTCGCTGCCTATGAAGCACAGGCCGTCGCCATTGGCAAACGATGCGGTCCCGGCCACAGTGAACCAGTTGGCGTGCGTTTCCTTGACGTGGCCTACGTGTTCACCCATTGCCTTGGGAGTCAGGAACGACGCTATGTCGTCCCGCCGTCCGTTAATGAAATAGTCGGTAAAGCCACGGTTGAAAGTCTTGTCCAGACATGGAGTGAACGTGTAGCTGCATTTGCCCCGCGACGCCCTGCGGTAACGTTCGGGGTTGCGGGCCACCAGCTCGTCGAGCCTTTGGCTGTAAGCGGCTGTGACGTTCTTGACGTATGTGATGTCCTTAAGTCGTCCTTCAATCTTGAACGACGTAACTCCGGCCTCAGCCAACTGGCCTATATAGTCGGCGCGGCACATGTCCTTTAGCGACAGCAGATGGCGTCCGCGTACTATCGTCCGCCCGTCGGCGTCCTCAAGGTCGAACTTCAGGCGGCAGAACTGTGCGCACTCGCCACGGTTAGCGCTGCGGTTGAAACAGTATTGTGAGGCGTAGCAAAGTCCTGAATAG
>UMEP01017135.1_pt1 | contig 75671 bp, 73 predicted proteins | sample 1964771 | NCBI WGS metagenome assembly UMEP01 (sample SAMEA4836022, study PRJEB28245) | human gut metagenome | biome: gut microbiome; material: fecal sample | place: Denmark | collected 2008 | reverse complement strand
ATTAATATGACAACAAAAGAAGCTGTATTATCATTGTACAATAGATGGTGTGGAATATCTGATAAAATTCGTTTTCTTCTAGTTGGTGGTTGGAATGCTGCTTTTTCTTATATAATATTTGCAATTGCGGTATATCTGTTAGGTCATGAAAATTACCAGATTTGTGTAGCGTTGCAGTGGATTATTTCATCTGTATTTTCTTTTGTTAACCAAAAAGTTTTTGTATTTTGTACTAAGGGGCATTGGATAAAAGAGTATTTTAAGTGCTGTACAACTTGGGTTGTAAGTTATTTGTGCAACGCATTAATTCTTGAATTTATAGTAAGATATGTTTCAAAAAATGTTTATGTAGGACAATTCTTTTCAATACTTTTGGCATCTATTATAACTTATGTATTGTTTAAATACTTTGCTTTTCGTCATCATAAAAAGTAAATTCTATTTTAAATCTTCATTAAAATAGCCTGTTATGTATTTGATTTTTTTTATAAAATCATTGAATGATAGTGTAATTTCTTCTTGATATCTATTATCAAATATTTGAGCTGTTTTGTTTGCATTGTCAACATTTTCTAATGTATAACAGTGCCAGTTTGTTAATCCTTTTATAAAATGATGTCCTGTTCCTGCTATAAAGCTGTTATTTTTATTTTTCCCTATTTTTTCTAAAAGAGCTTTTGCTTCATCTGATTTCGATTTTAAACTCATTCTGATACTGTTTTCGTTAATGTTAATAGGTTTAATACCTGTAAACATTTCTAGAAATCGTGATGGATTATTGTATTCAAATTCTTCATTTGTTTTGTATAATCTGTTAGCGAATGATTTTTTGTCTGGATATTTTTTTAGTAATTTATTCATTGCTACTTCTAGAGCTTTAAGTATTGGATTTTCTGGTTCTGTCAGAATTATTGGATTAAGGAAACGATCACAAAGAGTTAGGTCATTTATGTCTTTTTCAGATATAAAAAAGTCTTCTGATTTCCCATTGATATTTTTAAATTTAATATTAAAGTTGTTTCCTTCTCGAGAAATATTATTTTGTAATATTTTACACCCATTTTCTGTGTTACTTAGTGCGTTCATGCTTGTTACAAGATAACAATCATGAAAATATTGTTTTACTCTTTGTAATGATTTTATTTCACTTAAATTTATTGGTTTCATATCTCCTGTAAAACATGTAAAGTTTAAAAATTGTCAATTGATATGTCCTAGATAATATGTTATTATAAAAATGTAACAAATTATATTATAGAGTTGAAAGGAGCTAGAAATGAAAAGATTTAAGGCAGAACAGACACAAAAATCTTGCAAATTTGTTGATAATTGTGTTGATTTGTCTACACATGTAGTTCTCGGGGGGGGGGCAATTTAAAGCTTGCTCCACAAGGGTTTCGAGGGGATAGTTATCTTGAGAATAAACACCCTAAAAAATACATTCAATTATTAAAAACAAAATCTGGATTGCTTCGTCAAAAGTCTCACAATGACAGATTTGGATTTACATTAGCAGAGGTCTTAATAACTTTAGGGATAATTGGTATTGTAGCAGCAATGACAATGCCTAGTTTAATTGAAAAACATCAAAAGCGTGTTACTGCTGAACGTTTAAAAAAGATGTATACTACCTTAAGAACTGCAATTGATTTAGCTGAATTAGATAATGGTCCTCGTGAAAATTGGACGTTTGCAACAGATCAAGAAGCTACTAATTTTTATATAAGTGAAATATTATCAAAAATGAATTGTGTAAAAATAATTAATTCTTCTTGTTATTTGAATGATGGTAGTTATTTGGGGCAATATAATATTCGTTCTTATGGACTATTAGAGCTTTATTTTTATCCGTTTTCAGGACAAAGGTATACATCTGGAAAAGCTAATGGCAGAGGGCGTCGTTATAGATTGTATTATAGTACTTATCTAAATCAGAATTTTGAAAGTATACAATTTTTTGGAAATGTAAATAAATATACCCGTGACTATCTTTTAAATAGTGGTCCTAGTGGTTTTGCTTGTAAAGGTGGGGATCCTCGCTCTTGCTTTTATATAATAATGAGAGATAATTGGGAAATAAAAGATGATTATCCTTGGTAAAAATAAAAGCGGTTAATTATTTAACCGCTTTTATAATATTGATAAGTTTTTCAGTTGCTTCATCAGGTGTATATTTTTCCTGTTCACCTGTTTCTCTTACTTTGTATTCTACAAAGCCTTCATTAATAGTTTTACCAACAGTTACTCTGAATGGGAAACCGATTAAATCTGCGTCTTTGAATTTAACACCTGCACGTTCGTCTCTGTCGTCAAGTACAACTTCTACTCCAGCAGATTTTAAATCTTCATACATTTTATTTGCAACTTGCATTTGTAATTCATCTTTAATATTTACAGGTACAATTACAACGTGGTATGGTGCAATTGAGATTGGCCATTTAATACCATGTTCATCGTAATGTGCTTCTACGGCAGCAGCTGCAGTTCTTGAAATTCCTATTCCGTAGCAACCCATAACATAAGGGTGAGTTTTTCCGTTAATATCTGTATATACTGCATTCATTGGTTTTGAATATTTGGTACCTAATTTGAAAATATTACCAACTTCAATACCTTTAGTTACAAATAAAGGTTTTCCGCATTGAGGGCATAATTCGCCTCGTTGTACAAGTCTTATATCTGCGTATTTTAATTCTGTTTCTAAATCAGAAAGATTTGCACCAACTAAATGTTTATCAGTTTGGTTTATTCCAACAACGAAATTTTTCATATCACGAACAGTTTCATCTGCGATTATTGTGATACCAGCCATTCCTTTTGGACCGATAAATCCTGGAACTGCGTCAAATCCTTTTTCTGCCATAAGTTCAGCAATTTCTGCAGAAGATGCAATTCTTACATCAATTCCGCCTACTGCATTCATTAATTTAGTTTCTTCAACTGCTTTATCTGCTCTAATTAATGCTATTACAGGTTTTTTATCGATAATGTATACAAGTGATTTTAAAATCAATGTATCTGGAATATTTAAGAATTTGCTTAATTCTTCTATAGAATGTGTATTTGGAGTATCGATTACTTTAGTTTCTTTAAAGTAATCTTTCCCGTCTACTACAGCTTCCGGCAAGTTAGATATTGCGTGATTTGAATTTGCAGAATAGTCACATTCATTACAGTAGAAAACGTCATTTTCTCCAGCATCAGTGTCTGTGATTACCATAAATTCATGAGACACGCTTCCACCTATTGCTCCAGAATCTGATTGAACCATTTTGGTATCAAGTCCGCATCTTTCAAATATTTTTTTATAGGCTTGTGCCATATTTTCATATTCTTTATCAAGACCTGCTTCATCTAAATCGAAGCTGTAAGCATCTTTCATTATGAATTCGCGGCCTCTTAAAAGTCCGTATCTTGGTCTGATTTCATCTCTGAATTTTGATTGAATTTGATATAAGTTTACAGGTAGTTGTTTGTAAGATTTTAACCCATCACGTGCAACAGATGTGATAATTTCTTCGTGAGTAGGCCCAAGACACATATCTCTGTCGTGGCGGTCTTTAAGACGCATTAATTCTCGTCCGTATACTTCCCATCTGCCTGATTCTTCCCATAATTCTTTTGGCTGAACAAATGGCATCAAAAGTTCTTGAGCACCTGCATTATCCATTTCTTCTCTTACGATGTTTTCAATCTTCTTCAATACTCTCCACATTAGAGGCATATAAGTGTATACACCTGGAGCAAGTTTTTTTATAAACCCAGCTCTGCCAAGCATTTTATGAGAGATTACTTCTGCATCAGAAGGAAACTCTCTTAGGGTTTGTACAAACATTTTTGACATTTTCATAAAGCTAATTCCTCACATATATTATTTTATGCTTTTATTTTACCATAAAAATCTTTTATGAAAGGAATGTATCAAGTTCTTTTTTTACAAGTTTTGGGGATACAGAAAGGCTTGTATTAAATTTTAGTGCAGAATTCATACATTTTACATACTCATCATTTGCTTTTCTTAGCTTTTGAATTTGTGCTAAAATGTAGTAAGAATCACCGTTAGCTCCACAATTTTCTATTGATTTTTCCATTATTAAAGCAGCTTCATTAAGATTTTTATTTTTGGTCATAATTTTTGCATAAATTTTGTATGCATCAATATCTTTTGGATTTAATTCAATAGTTTTCTCAAGATTTTCTACTGCAGATTCAAAATTCCCTTCTTCATAATCAATTGCAGCCAAATTAAAGTATGCCCAACTGTAATCAGGAGAAAGTTCTAGAACTTTTTGGAATTTTTCTTTTGCTTCTTCGTTTTGACCTTGTTCTTTTAAAATATTTCCAATGTAAAAATGTGCATAAATATCTTCATCATTAATATCAATTGTTCTTTGAAAGTAGTATTTTGCACCATCTAGTTTGCCTTCTTTAAAGTAGCAAAGTCCGATTGAAAAATAGGAGTTTGAATCATTATTGTCTTTGTTAAGTACATTTTCAAAACAATCAACAGCTTTTTCATACATTTTTTTATCAATATATACAAGTCCTAAATTGTAATATGCATCGACCTCGTCAGGAGAATATTCGATAGCTTTTTTATAAGCATCTTCAGCTTTATCTAGGTCTTTTAATTTCTCATAAGTAATTCCAAGATTATAAAAAATTCCGCTGTCATCATTAAAAATTTTGGATAAATATAAAAAATGTTGTTTTGCTTCTTCTGGATAACCGCAGTCTAGTAGTAATACTGCTAGTTCTCTTCTAGCTTGAAAATTTGTTTGATCATCTTTTAATATATTTTGTAATTCTTCAATTTTATCAATTTTAGACATAGCTTAATTTTAGCAATATTTAATTATTCAAGCAAGTTCTTAATATTTTACCTATTGCTTTTTTTTGAGAAATTGTCTAAAATGAATTGAAAATAAGGAGAGTTTTATTATGAGATTTTTAACTATAATGTTATCACTTTTATTATTTGCTCAGACTGTTTCTGCAGCTCCTTTTAATGCTAAGGCTAAGACTAAAAGAATTCCTGCTGGTACAAAATTTTCTTTGCAATTGATGAATCCTATTTCTACTATGACTGATAAACAAGGTGATGAATTTACTGCAGTTATGATGACAGATCAGACAGCTGATTCAGATGTTATTTTGCCTATGGGATCACTTGTACGTGGTACAATAAAAAGAATTGAACCTTCTAAAAGAATGTCGAAGGGTGCAATTTTGTACTTAGATTTTGACCATGTTGTAACTCCTAATGGTAGACAATTGCCATTGACTTTTTCAGTTGTTGGTAGAAGTGATTTAACTTATGACGGAGGTATTTCTTCTTCTCGTGGTTATAAAGATGCTTTAAAAGAAAATTGGGAAGTAACAAAAGATATTACAGTAAACGCTACAGAATGGGGCGGAGATGTTTTTGATGATGTAATTGTTGCAGATCAATTAATGACAGGAATTTGTGCTGTAGGTGGAGCAATCGGTGGTGGTGCATATTATGTATATGACGGAATAGCTGATATGATTAGAAAAGGAAAAGATGTAAATCTAAGAAAAGGTGAAGTCTTAAACGTTATATTGGTTGATCCAGTTGATGTTCCCGTAATCTAATGTGATAGTAATTATAATAAAAAAAAGAGCTTTTTTAAAAGCTCTTTTTTTTTATCCAACTTGGTTTCTTCCATTATTTTTTGCGTTGTATAACCTTTTATCAGCTGCTTCAATTATTGAGGAAGCACTATCTCCATCATACGGAAATGTTGATACGCCTAAACTTATTGTAACATTGGTTTCTTTATCTCCAGCAAGTTTAAATTTTTTACTTGCTACACGTTCACAAATTTTTTGAGCAGTTGAAAAAGCTTCATCTTTTCCTGTGTTTGGAAGAATTATACTCATTTCTTCACCACCATATCTACATACTATATCAGTTGCACGTACATTTTTCTTAAGGGTTTGAGCAACTTGTCTTAGAACAGCATCTCCAGATTGGTGCCCAAAGGTATCATTGAATTTTTTGAAGAAATCTATATCGATGATAATTAGAGAAAAATTGTGGTTATATCTCTTTGATTGTTCAATTTGCATTCTAATTTGTTCTTGGAAGTATCTGTGATTATAGAGTTCAGTAAGTCCGTCTGTTGTTGCTAATTTATATTGTTGTTCAAAGTCTCTTGATTTAATAAGATATTTTACAACATAAGCAAATGTAAATGCTGCAATTGAAAATATTAGCGGATAAACAACTTCAAGCCATAAATTTTCGTATTTCATAGAATAATAAGCGATTAAAATATATATAAAATATGCTGATAAAGACATCATTGAAGCTGTAAACGCTGAACTTACACGAGTAACAACAGATGCAATAAATAATGCTAATAATATACTTAATGCTATTGTATAACCTCTATTTACTTTTTTGATAAAGTTATTGTCTATTATGTTATTTACATATGTCGCTTGAATCTCTACTCCTGGATAAATTTTGCCCGTAGGTACTGTTTTTATGTCAAATAGACTTGCAGCAGTAGTTCCAAAATAAATTATTTTATTAGAAAAATTATAATCAAGTTCTGTTTTTTCTCCATTTACGGCTTTAATCAATTGATACATTGGAATATAAGTGTATGTTCCTGCAGGTCCGTACCAATTTAAGATGGCACTTCCATCATTATCTAAATAAATTTTTCTGTCACCTAATTTGAATTCTGAGTGTTTATCTATTTCAAAAGATGTTTGATTTTCGCCTAAATAATTTAAGCCTACTTTTAGTGCTAATTGAGGGTAGTAGTCATTTTTATATTTTACGACTAAAGGCATTTTTCTTAAAATACCGTCATCTGAGCGTGAAACGTTTATTATACCTATGTTTGAAGTTGCATTTATAATTTCGTCAATTATTGTTCTGCAATTTTTGTATGTTAGTTGTGAAAAATCTATTTTAGAATTATTTTTTATATCAATTGTTAACTTTTGAGGTAGATTTGGAGGTATTCTCAAATCTTCTGATTGATTGTCAAAGTTCATTGATGTAAATACATTATTGTATTTTTTGAATATTTCGGTTAGTTCTTTATCAGCTTGATTTTTGCTTTTTAAAGATTTTACAAACATTAAGTCAAATGCAATAATTCTAGGATTTTGTTTTTCAAGATAATTAACTATTTTTGCATAAGTATCTCTCGGAAGAGGCCATTCTCCATAGTTATCAAGAATATATTCATACGTAGCATCGTCAATAGCTACAATTACAATATCTTGATTTGCTTTTTTAGTTCCTTCATTTATTAAAATACTTTGTCGTAAATCAAATGTCCTATTTTCAATTGTGTCTATAAAATTGTTTAAATTAGCATTTTTAAGTATTAAAAACGCAAAGATAATAAAAAATATTAATCCAAATGCGTATGATATTCTTTTAAACATAACCCTCTATCTTCAAATTATACTATTTCATTCTTTCAGTATAATTGAATGTAGAAGATTTGGCAACAAAATGTTTTAACAAAAACTGTTTTTCTAAAATAAAATTGTTAAGTTTTAATATTTCTGTAGAGTATTCTAATTCATCGGGGTTTTGCAGATATCTTAATAAACATTGTTCGTGCAGATTCATCCTAATTCTCACCTTTAAAAATCTAATAACGGATAACTTTTTTATTATTGCAAATTTAAAAATTTTTAACATCAGACAAATGCATGAGATTTATTAGTGCTTGCACTTTTTTATTTCTGTTGTATCATATAATTAGTCGAAATTGTAATAAAAAATCAAGTTTGGAATCTTGAGAAAAAGAAAGAGGTTAGAAATGAAAGACGGAATTCATCCAGATTATAAGAAAACAGTTATCAAATGTGTATGCGGTAACGAAATTGAAACAGGATCTATTAACGATAATATTACAGTTGAAATTTGTAATAATTGTCACCCATTCTACACAGGTCAACAAAAAATTCTTGACTCTGAAGGTAGAGTTGAAAGATTCAACAAACGTTACGGTAACAAAAAATAAGTTATTAAGTTTAATTGTAAAAAAGGCTTTCTATACAAGAAAGCCTTTTTTTTGTTGAAAAAATCCAGTTTATATGTTAAAGTAATATCGTTATTACAAGATAAGGAGCTGATTTATGAAAAATTTATTTTGTCCCGGAAAGTCGGGGGGGGGGCGATTCTTAGCTCCTTAACAGAGTTTGTTGCTTGCAAAAATTTAAACGTTTGTTATAATGGTGATATGTTACATCACTATTATAAGGGGTTTAAATTGAAAAAATTTGCGTTTACACTTGCGGAAGTGCTTATAACTTTAGGAATCATCGGTGTAGTTGCAGCAATGACTATGCCTGCTCTTATTGGAAACTATCAAAAACGAGTTGTTATTGAACATTTAAAAAAAGTTTATAACACAATGAAACAAGTAGAAGCCATGGCTATAGCGAATAGTGGCGATATTGATTCTTGGGAAGTATCTTGGAACCCACGAGGAGATAAAATATTATTAAATAACTATATTTTACCTTATGTTGATACTCTAAAGGTTTGTATGGAGAATGATTGTCCATATAAATATATGAATACTCAAACAACAGAAACTGATTTAACAAGTAATATTGGTTTTTATTTAAAAGATGGAACTTTAATCAAAATTTCGCAATATCATGTTGGCCCTTTTTGGGGTGAGTATATAATAGATATTAACGGAGAACAAAAACCAAATAAAGTTGGAAGAGATGTTTTTTTTGCTTGGTTCCAGACGGAGCCTGGAGGGGCTACTGGTAATGATGGTCAGCATTTAACATTATTTTATTTTGCCTCATATGCTCCATGTTATCGTAATGTTCAACCAAGTTTAAGATCTGGCTGTTATCGAAAAATTGTAAATGATGGATGGCAGATTAAAGATGATTATCCTTGGAATTTTTAGTCTGTATAAAAATATTTACATTATACCACTCTTATTATAAGAGTGGTATAATTGTTTTTATAGTTTAGTAATAGGGAGAAGTGAGTATGGAAAATAATAACAAACCTGTTGTAAATTTGATTTCAAAGCCAGAAAATATGTTAAAAACTGTATATACAGCATGCAGAACATGTTACAGTGCAGATTATCCGATAAATATTTATAATAGCACTGATGATAAAGAAAAAATGCTTAAATTAATTGAAAGAGTTATTTCTTCAGGACATTATTCAACAATTGAGCATATACAGGTTAGTTTTGCTATCTCTAATGTGTCCAGAGCTTGTACTCATCAACTTGTAAGACATAGACACATGTCTTTTTCTCAAAAATCTCAAAGATATGTAAAAGAAAAAGGTCAATTTGATTATATAATTCCGCCTACTATTGAGAAAAATCCCGAATTAAAACAAAAATTTGAAAACTTTATGTCTAAGATTTCAGAGCAATATCAGGAATTTGTAGAAGCTGGAATTCCGGCAGAAGATGCAAGATTTGTACTTCCAAATGCAGCAGCAAGTTCTTTAGTAGTCAGTTTGAATTTAAGAGAATTAATCCATGTTGCAAACTTGAGACTTTGTACTCGTGCTCAATATGAGATTAGAACTATGGTAAAAATGATGTGTGATGAATTGATAAAAGAAGAGCCATGGTTGAAACCTTATCTTGTACCGAAATGTGAAAGATTAGGATATTGTGATGAAGATAAGTCTTGTGGTAGAAAACCTAAATTAGAAGAAATTATCTCTAAATAAAAAGGAAAAATTATATATTTATGGATTTGTTATTTAACCCTATAATAGTATCAGTAATATTATTATGTGTGCTTTGCTTGTGTAGAGTAAATGTTTTACTAGCATTGTTAGTATCTGCAATTGTTGCAGGTAAAATTGCTGGAATGCATGCAGGGCAGATTATGGATGTTTTCATAGGTGGTATGGGGCAAAACAGTGAGACCGCTTTGAGTTATATTTTGCTTGGAACTTTTGCGGCGGCTATGGCGCATACCGGTCTTGCTGATGTTCTTGCAAAGAGAATTTCCTTATTGATTAAAAATAATAAATTTATATTGCTTTTAATTCTTACCTTGCTTGCGTGTGCATCTCAAAACTTGATACCTGTGCATATTGCATTTATCCCTGTAATTATTCCGCCTTTAATTTATGTAATGAATAAATTAAAATTGGATAGACGTGCAGTAGCATGTGCTTTAGCATTTGGGCTTGTAACACCTTATATTGTTTTTCCTGCAGGGTTTGGACTTATTTTCCAAAGACTTCTTGCTGATAATATGACATTAAATGGGATGCGAGTATCTGTAAATGATGTATGGCAATCTGTTTGGATTTTGGGCTTAGGCTTGTTGTGTGGACTTTTGTGGGCAGTATTTGTATCTTATCGAAAACCAAGAGAATATGAAAATATTCAATTCCGCGAAGAAAGACGTCGTTCCCTTAGATTTACGGGGAGCCATTATATAACGCTACTTGCTGCAATTGCAACTTTAGCAGTCCAATTGTGGACAAAATCTCTGCCTTTAGGGGCTCTAATAGGATTGACAATAATTTTTGGGACAAGGGCTATTAATCCTGAAAAAATGGATATTTTAATCAATGAAGGTATTGGATTAATGGGTTATGTAGCTTTTGTAATGCTTGTTGCTGCAGGTTTTGCAGGTGTTTTGAAATCAACTGGCGGTATTGATGCTTTAGTTAATGGATTGATTCCTTTTATGATGGGTTCAAAATTATTAGCAGCATTTTTAATGTTGGTTGTTGGTTTGTTTATTACAATTGGAATTGGTACATCTTTTGGTACAATCCCAATATTAGCGGTTTTATTTGTTCCGATATTTATTCATCTTGGTTTTAATCCGATGGAAGCAATCGTTGTATTTGCAGCAGCTGCTGCTTTAGGAGATGCAGGTTCTCCGGCTTCTGGTACAACTTTAGGACCGACTGCTGGGTTAAATATTGACGGGCAACATGAACATATTAAAGATACTTGTATCCCAACTTTTTTACATTACAATATTCCTTTAATATTATTCGCATTGCTTGCAGTTTTAATATTTTAAATGTATAAATTTATAAAAGTATATGGCCCCGGCGCGATTCGAACGCGCGATCTTCGGTTTAGGAAACCGCTGCTCTATCCTGCTGAGCTACGAAGCCATATACTTTTTCGATTTTATTTAAAACCGGCTGTCAACCATATTTATTATAATATAAAAGTTCATTAATTTATAGATGTGATATAATTTTTTTATGAATTTATCTAAAAAAGAAATTGTAGATATATTAAAATCTCCTGACACTGATATTTTTAAAAAAGCTGATACTGTTCGTAAAAAGTATGTAGGCGATGGAGTTCATTTAAGAGGTTTGATTGAATTTTCAAATATTTGTAAATGCAATTGTCTTTATTGCGGACTGCAATCTTCAAATAAACATGTTAACCGTTACAGATTGTCTAAAGATGAAATTTTGGATATTGCTAAAAAAGGTGTTGATGAGGGATTTAAAACTATTGTTCTTCAATCAGGAGAAGATGATTATTTTAATACAAAATTAATGTGTGAAATAATATCTGAGATTAAAAATCTCGGTGTTGCTTTAACTTTAAGTATTGGTGAAAAGAGTTTTGAGGATTATAAAGCGTTTAAAGATGCAGGTGCAGACAGGTATTTATTAAGAATAGAAACTACTGATAAAAATTTGTATAAAAAAATGCACCCTTATGCTGATTTTGATAATCGTGTACGTTGTCTTTATGATTTGAAAAAGTTGGGATATGAAACGGGAACTGGTTGTCTTGTTGGGTTGCCGGAACAATCTATTGAATCTTTAGCTGAAGATATTTTATTTTTCAAAGAGTTCGATGCTGATATGATAGGTATTGGACCTTTTATTCCTCACCCTGATACTCCTTTAAAAGATGCAAATACTGGAAGTTTGGATTTAGCAATTAAGGTTATGGCTATAACACGAATTTTATTAAAGGATATAAATATTCCTGCAACTACTGCAATGGAATCATTAAGAGCTGATGGAAGATTATTTGCATTGCAAAGTGGTGCGAATGTTGTAATGCCAAATCTTACAGATGATTGTCATAAAAAAATGTATGAAATTTATCCTAATAAGATAAGTACAACAAGAGAAGATTTAGATTTAAAATTAAAGACTATTAATCGTTATATTGAAATGGATTCTTGTGGATATAGAAATCGTGCTTGATACGATTGTCTTGAAATTTTTGCGTTAAACGGGACTCCAGATTTTATTATAGCAATAAAAATTGCTTAAATAAAATCTTTCCGCCATCTGCAAAAATTTCGCTCGAACGCTAATGGCATTCTAATACGCTATCAATCAGATAAAAAAGGTCAATATCTACTGAGACATTGACCTTTTTTATGCCTGATGCGATTCGAACGCACGACCTTTTCCTTCGGAGGGAAACGCTCTATCCAGCTGAGCTACAGGCACAAAAAACGGGGAATATTAATTCCCCGATAAAATGATTGTAAAATCTGTTTCGCCACATTGATAATTTACCGGATCATAAACAAATTGTAGGCCGCTAAATGCTTCATTTTTCTTTTTTAACCAGTTATAATAATCATTTGTGACTTTACTTGAGTGAGCAATAAATTGAGAATGAGATCTTGTAGATCTTCCTGTGCATTTTACATCAATTCCTGCAGCTTTAAGGTTTTCTGCCATTTGTTGACCCTTTGTAGAATCAGATGCTAATACAGCTGCTGTCATTTGATCTAATTCATCGAATTGTTCTTTATCTCTATAAATTACTCTGTTAACTACTTCTTGTGTTTTTTCAGGATCTAAAATCCAGTAACTAATATATCCGCGTTGGTTTGGAGCTCCAGGTAACATCGCTACTTCGATTTTATCCATATCAACGTGTTTTGCTAATGCTGCATATTGTGACATTTCGTAGAAAGACATATCTGTTTTTACATATTTTTTTGCAACTGATATGATGTCAGGTATTTTTGTAATAGTTTCTGGTTGTTTTAGTTTTGTGAGAATACTTCTTAATAACCATTGTTGTCTTTGAGTTCTTCCAATATCACCTAATGCATCGTGTCTAAATCTTAAATATTCAACAGCTTTTTGTCCATCTAAGTGGTGATCTCCTTTAGTGAAGTTGATATGTAAATTCCCAGAATAATCGTTGTAATGCATTGGTTTTTCAACATAGACATCTACACCACCCATTGCATCTACAATTTCTTTTACGGCATTATCATGAACCATTACATATCTGTCAATATGTACACCTAAAGTGTCTTCAACAGTTTTTTTAGTCATTTCAATTCCGCCTATAGCATGAGCAGCATTGATTTTATTTACACCATTGTCACCTGGTAAGTATACTTTACTATCTCTTGGTATTGAAAGAGCATTTACTGATTTAGATCTAGGATCAATATTTACTAAAATTATTGTATCAGTTCTTGTACCAGTCCATAAATCGTTTGGATTTCCGCTTGCGTCAACTCCTAAGAACAGTACATTTTGTCTTCTTAATCCAAAAGGTAGAGTAAATTCTGCATGTTCTTTATTATTATTGCTTACAGATAGTTTTTCAAACAATTTTGTTATAAAAGAATTTTCTCCAAAATGTTTTGCTAAGAAATCTTCATTATCAGCAAGTACGAAAATACTTAGTAGAATACCAATGAACACTATCATCATACCGATTAATACTTTTGCAAATGATGAACGTTCTTCTCTTGCTTGTTTTGCGTGTTTTATAAATGATTTTGTTCTGTTTACATCTCTTCTGTATCTTTGTGTTTGATTTGTCATATTTTTTACCTTTATTACATAACCTTAATTAAAAAAGTTGACACTAGAGTAAAGTATATTGCCAACCCTAAAACATCTATAGTTGTCGCAATAACTGGACCTGATGCGACAGCAGGGTCTACTTTCATTGCTTTTAGTGCAAATGGTGTAAATGTACCAATAATTGTTGCCATAGTCATATTTATTGCCATTGCAATACCAACAACTGCTCCTAATTCCATATTATGCTGCCAACCCCAAGTAACTAATGTTACAAGAGTTCCAAATATTGTACCGATAAAAAAGCCAATAAATGTTTCTCTCAAAATATGGTGCATAGCAGAACTTAGAGAAACTTGTCCAGTGGAAAGCCCTCTAACCATAAGTGTAATGCTTTGAGTTCCGATATTACCACCTAATCCTGCAAGTAGTGGCATAAATATTGCAATTATAGGTAATGCTTGTAATGTATGGTCAAAATGATGCCCTACATTAACAGCAATAAATTCTCCTATTAAAGTTATAAAAAGCCAAGGAGTTCTAGCTCTGATTGCTTGTAAAATATTTCCGGATAAAATTTCGTCTTCATCAACAACTTCTGTAGAAATACCTGAAGATTGATAAATTTCTTCTGTTGTTTCTTCTTCGAATAAATCATGAACGTCATCCCAAGTTATCATTCCCTTTAATCTATTATAAAGATCTACCACAGGTAATGCGTTGTATTGGTATTTCATAAATTCATCAATAATAAAGTCACTGTAATCATCAACATGTAATTTTACAATATCAGAAATCATGATATCTTCAACTTTTTGAGTTGTTGGTGATGTTAATAGTTTTCTTAAAGATACAACACCTAAAAGGTGATTTTGTTTATCAACAACATAGACATAATAAAGTTCCATGTTATCTTGTTCAGCTTTAATTCTAATATGATTTAATACATCTTGTACACTCATATCAAAATTTACAGTTAATACCACAGGGTTCATAATACCACCTGCTGTATCTTCATTGTATGTTAATAATTCTCTTACTTCTTCCGAAAATTTATGTGGAAGTTTGTCTAAATAAGTTTCACTTTCATCTTCTTCCATATCCCCCAAAACGTCAGCAGCAGCATCGTGAGGTAATTGAGTCAGGATTTGAGAAGCCATATTTTCGTCAATATCGCTCAATAATTCGACTTGCATTTGAGGAGGAAGATATTCCATTAAGTCAGCAGCTTTATCCAAGTCTAATAATTTAAAGCACTGCAATCTTTCTTCTGGTTTTAATTCTTGAAAAATGTCCGCTAAGTCTGCAACGTGATAACTATTCAGTTCTTCTTTTAACTGAATAAGTGTTTCGTCGTCTAAAATTTCTCTTATTCTATCAATAATATTTTGGACATTCATCATAATAATATTATATTACAAACATTAGATTTCATATAGTTTTTTTGTTGTATAATTATCTCATATCAAAATAAATTATGGAGAAAAATATGATAAAAGATTATTTTATAAATGAGATTGAAAATGCTATTGAATTAGCAATTAAAGAAAATAAGTTAGGTGCAATGACAGAATTTAAAAGAGGATCTTTAAATCCTGAACGTCCTAAAAATTCTGATTTTGGAGATTATGCGGTAAATGTATCTTCTCTTGCAAGATTTGCTAAAATTGCACCTCCTCAAATTGCAAATTCAATTCTTGAATATATTAATAAAGAAGATAATGAATATACTGTAATTGGTGGGTTTATAAATTTTAAAGCCGGTAAAAAAATATTATCTGATTTAGTAGAAGAAATTTTTACTCGCAAGAAAGATTTTGGTAAACCTGAAAATATAGAAGCTGAAAAAATTATTCTAGAATATGTCTCAGCAAACCCTACAGGACCTTTCCATATTGGTCATGGACGTTGGGCTGCTATGGGTTCAGTATTAGCAAACCTTTTAAAATTCTATGGACATGATGTATACCAAGAATTTTATATTAACGATGCAGGTTCTCAAATTCAAAAATTGGGTAATTCTCTAGCAATAAGAATTCGTCAAGAACTTGGAGAAGACGTTGATTTCCCAACTGATGAAATTGAAAGAAAGAATTATTACCCTGGTGAATATTTAATACCTGTTGCAAAAAAATATTTGGAAACTCACAATGGATTACCAGATGATATTCAGGAACTTTGTGATTTTGCAAAAGAATATGAAGAAAAAGTTCAACGAGATTTATTAGATAAGTTTAAGGTTAATTTTGATAATTTTTATTCAGAATTGTCTTTGCACAAATCAGGTAAAGTTGAAGAATGTGTTAATAAGTTAAAAGCAAGTGGTAAAATTTATCAAAAAGATGGTGCTGATTGGTTTAGATCTTCAGATTATGGTGATGATCAAGATAGAGTTATCAAAAAAGCTGACGGTTCAAATACTTATTTGACAGCTGATATTGCATACCATATTGATAAATTGGAACGTGGTTTTGATAGAATGATTAATATTTGGGGTGCAGACCATCATGGTTATGTTGCTCGTGTAAAAGCATCTATCGAGGCATTAGGTTATGATCCTAATAAATTAGAAGTTCTTTTAGGTCAATTAGTAAACCTTGTAATTGATGGTAATGAAGTTAGAATGGGTAAACGTAAAAATATGGTAACCCTAGAAGACTTGATTGATGAAGTTGGTGTTGATGCAACTCGTTTCTGGATGTCAATGAGAAATATTGATACAACTCTAGATTTTGATATTGAACTTGCAAAGAAAAGTACAGATGAAAATCCTGTGTTCTATGTTCAATATGCACATGCCAGAGCTTGTTCTATTTTAAGAAATGTAATTGCTGAAAAAATTAATACTGAAACAGGAGAAAAAACTCCTGCTCCAATGAGTGAAGCTGAATTGAATGAATTAATTAAGGATTTTAATGCTGATATGGTTATTCCAACAATTGATACAGCAAGACAATTAATTCTAAAACTAGAAGAATATAAGTCTGTAATTAAAAATTCAGCAGAATCAAGACAAGTTTATACAATTTGCAGATATGTACAAGAATTGGCTAGTGAGTTCCATTCATTCTACAATGCAAATCGCGTAATTTCTGATGATAAAGAAATGATGAAAGCAAGAATTGCACTTGTATGGAGTGTAAAAACTCTTCTTCATAACGCTTTAGAAGATATTTTGGCAATTACAGCTCCTGAAAGAATGTAAGTGTTTAATATAACCTAGTAATAATTTTAAAAAATTAGCCTCTGAAATTTTTCAGGGGCTAGTTTTTAATTGTTAAAAATAACTTTTTTGACAACAGGATTGCAGTAAATTAAGGATTGTTTGATAATTTTCTTCTAGTACAAGTTTTGAGCGTAATACTTTTGCATTTTCAAAACCTGATAAATAGTATGGATAAAATTTGCGCATAAATTTTATTCCAACATTTTCTCCTCGAAGTCTGATTTCTTCATTTAGGTGCCATTTTAGCATTTCGATTCTATCTTCTAACGGAGGAATTGGAAGTTTTTCTCCTGTATGTAAATAGTGTTCAATTCTTGCAATAAGAGTAGGGTCTCCAATTGCGCCACGTCCGATTGCAACTCCATCAGCTTTGGACAGTTCAAGACATTTTATCGCATCATTAATGCTTGTTATATCACCGTTTGCAAAAACCGGAATATCGACATTTTCTTTTAAAGCTCTTATTTTTGCCCAATCAGCACTTCCTGAATACATTTGAGAACGAGTCCGACCATGTATTGTAATAAATTCAGCTCCGGCTTCTTGCATTTGTTGTCCGAATTCTACATAATTCATCTCATCTGTAGTGTAGCCTAATCTGAATTTTACACTTACTGGCTTATCAGTTCCATCTTTTACTGCTTTGACTAAATCAGCAGCAAGGTCTGGTGTTCTCATTAAAGCTGCACCATCTTGTCCGCCTACAACTTTTTTTACAGGACAACCCATATTAATATCAATCATGTCTGCATAGTTGTTTAAAAATTCTGCAGCTTGTTTCATCATATGAGGCTTGTGTCCGCTAATTTGATATGAAATAGGGGAATGATCATTATCCCGTTTTAAAATTTCAATTCCGCTTCTGCCATTCATAGTTTGAGCAAGGTATTCAGAACTGATCATTTCTGTTGTTAAAAGCGCATTTTTTGAATATTTTCGAACCAAACTTCTTAATACGTAGTCTGTAATACCTGCCATTGGGGCAAGTGACACTTTGCTTTGTATTAGGGTTTGTACTTTGTTATTTGTCATATTGTTTTAATTCGCTAAGTCTTGTTTGTGCATATTTTAAGTATTCATCATTTTCTGAATATGTTGTTGTAAATGCTTTGTAGTGTGATATTGCATTTTTGTATTGCGCAAGCATATCATAGTCAACACCTATTAGGTAATTAACAATTGTTAAATCAGGATTTATTCCAATTGCTTTTTTGTAGTCTGCTATTGCTTGTGTATATTTCTTTTGAGTATCATAAATCATCCCTCTATAATACAGTGCATAAGAATCATTTGGTTCAGATGTTAATATTTTATTTAGTATTGCAAGACTTTCTGTATATTTTTCAGAATCGAATAATGATATTGCTTGTTCTAATTCTTGTGAAGCTATTTGAGCATTAAGACTTTCAAGTAATTCTTGAGCTTGCTTATTTGTTTTATTAAGGCTTATTGCTTTTTGAGCATAAGTCTTTGCATTTGCTATATCTTCTTTGTCTGCATATAAGGCTGCAATATAATATGCAATATCTGAATTTGTTGGGGCAAGATTCAAGGCTTGTTTGTAATATTCAATTGCCTTATCGTTGTTGCCCATATTTTGATATGCAGATGCAACTCCTAGCATTGTGTCTGATGTAGCTGGTTGAATCTTTAAATATTCATTGATTGCATTTTGATAATCTTTATTATTGTAGTAATTTGCTGCAATTTCGAGTTTTTCATCTGTGGATTGAGCACTTATTGATTTTAAGGCATCTGTTACTTGTGAATTATTTGGAAATTTTGTATTTGCTGTGTTTAAAGTTGCTATAGCTGCGTCATAGTTTTTTGTTTGACCTTGTGCGATTGCAAGGTTTACATATACTTCAGGGTTGCTAGGTGTAAGTTTTATTACTTCATTATATATTGCAATTGAATCATTTAATTTATTTTGTTTGTGTAAATCAAGAGCGTATGTATATAAAATGTTTGCTGCATTATTAGGATTATTTTTCTTGATATAATCTACAAATTGAGCAGTCGTCATTGTTTCTTTTACCATATTAAGCATTTCTGCTTGAGCTATTTCGTTGTTTGGTTCAAGAGAAAGCACTTTTTTGTATAAATCTAGTGCGCCTTTTTTATCTCCCATAGCTGATAGAGATTGAGCTTTATATAAGTTTGCAAGTGCATTATCTGGGTAGATTATCAAAACAGAATCATAAGCAGTTATAGCTGTTTTATAGTCACCTTTTTGTTGATATAATGTTCCGACATTTAGTCTAGTATTTACATTTGATGGATCCAGGTATTCTGCTTTTGAATAGTATCTAAGAGCTTCATCGTAGTTCCCAGATTTTTGCATAATAGCCCCGAGGTTGGCAGTTATAGTTGCATCATTTGGAGAATCTTCCAATTTCCTTTTATAAATTCTTTCTAAAGAGTACAGTACATCTTTATTATCTGTTGTCTTAGATAGTATATAATTATATTCTTCTACTGCTTCATCTTCTTTGCCTAGTTTGTCAAGCATTTTTGCATAGGATAATCTTAAATCAATGTCATTAGGAGATACAGCTACTGCTTTTTTATAATATTCTGCTGCTTTTGGATCATTCCCCAAAAGTTTCATAATGTCGCCAGTTTGTTCAAAACTTTCTTTTATCAAATTTTTATCGGAAAGAGTTTGATTAAATTCGTATCCAGCAGCTGCAAAGTCACCTTCTGCTCTTAATTGTTTAGCTGTTGCAAGTCTATTTGTTGGGGAGGTATTAAAATCAATATTGTTTAAGCATTGATTAAGGGCAGATGTTGCCATGACAATTGCTTGTGAAGAATTTTTTACTTGATTTGCATTTGGATAATATACTAAGTAGAATAGTGCAGCCCTATAATCATTAGCGGCTTTTTGATAATCTCTGTCAGTATTTGCATAATACATGCCTCTTGCAAGATAAGAATTTATAAGTCCAATTCTTGCAGAGTTGTCTAAATAATTAATTCGTAATGCGCTTTTAAATTCTGTAATAGCTCCTGAATATTGATAATTAGCTAAATACTGTTGCCCTAAGTCAAAATGTTCTTTAAAATCAGCATTTGCAGGTAAAATCCCTAAAAATATAATTGATAAAATGCATGCTAATCTAATGAATTTATCCATATAATATCCCTCTTTGCAACAAAATTTTAATAAAATTATTATTTCATGAACATCGACATTTTACTATATTTTATACTAAAAAAACATCGATTAAAATAATAATCGATGTTTTTTTGCTTACATTTTAATAAATTCTAATCTTCAAAATCTGTTTTTGATACAAAGTTCATTACGTCATCAAATAAAATTTGAATAGGTAATGTCATATCGAATTGCAAATACTCCCCATTGTTCAAGTCTAAAAATACTTCTTGTGTTGAATTTTCAGTCGCTAATTCATTTTCCATAAAAAACTCCTTATTTATTCTGTTGCTCTTTGGATTTATTTCTCTTATGTTTTTATATTCGGCTTATTTTGCAGAAACTTTAATAAAAGTTTTCTGATAAATTAAAAAAATGCTGAAAATTCTTTATAATTCAAGACAAAACCATTTTTACATTTTGTTACATTTTTTAAGATTGTTAATATGTAAAATTTTTAATTTTGTGTTACGATAATCTTTGTAATAACAGTATTTAAAACATAGGAGATAGAACAATAGCTACTAACGATAATCGAAACAATAAAAATCAACCGATAATGAATGAAAGAATTCGTGCTAAAGAAGTAAGATTAATAGACCAAAATGGCGACAATCAAGGGGTAGTTCCAACAGTAAAAGCTTTACAAATGGCTTATGATGAAGATTTAGATTTAGTTTTAATTAACCCTAATCAAGATCCACCTGTAGCTAAAATTCTAAACTATGGTAAATATAAATATGAATTAGAAAAAAGAGCAAAAGAAGCAAAGAAAAAACAACATACTGTAGATGTTAAAGAAATAAAAATCCGTTATAAAATAGATACTCATGACTATCAAGTGAGAATTAAAAGTATTGAAAAATTTATTGCACAAGGTAATAAAGTTAAAATTGTTGTCATGTTGCGTGGACGTGAAATGCAACATTCAAATTTAGCATTTGATTTAGCAAATAAATTTGTTAAAGATTTAGAGAACATGCCTGTAGTAATTGAGAAAAAACCTCAATTAGAAGGTCGCAATGTAACGTTATACATAGCTCCTCATAATTCTTAAAAAAAGTTCTTGACTGAAATTTTTCAGCCAGTATAATAAAAAACGTGGCAATTAAATATTTATCACCATTTACTCCAAAAGAATATTTTGTTGCCCGCGAAATAAAAATAATAAATTTGACAATAAAATAAAAATATGCCGCAATAGCTCAGTTGGTAGAGCAAGGGACTGAAAATCCCTGTGTCCTTGGTTCAATTCCGAGTTGCGGCATATTTTTTTAGTCTGAATTTGCTAAAAATAAAATTCCTGAACTGGCTAAAAAGTCCGATTACTGTCCGTCAATGTCTAAAAGAAGATAGTGCCTCAAAACCTAAAATTACGGAAATTTAGACACTGTTCTAGAGTTTTGGGACTGTTCAGCGTTGAAAAATTTTTTTCAAAATTTATTCCATTTACTTTCAACTTTTCTATATTGTCTAGTTATTAGACTACAATTATTAGTACCAGCAAATTTAAGTTAAAATTTTTAATAATCCTTCTATAATACCTTTTGCACCCGATGATAATGGAAAGAATATATTGTTATTTTCTTTGCTTAATTTTTTACAAACATTTATAAGATTGGGCTTAGAATTGTTTAGACAGATAAATTTAGAACCTTTTTGAGATAATTTTGCCATTGATATATCGTTGTTATCATTGCCAGCTATTAGAATTTCATTATATGGAATATTGATAATTTTTTTTAGATAATTAACAGCCATAGCTTTATTAAATGGAGCTATATATAAAGCCTGATTATTGGTTCCCTCACCTTTATATCCACATAAAACCTTTATTCTTTCTTTTGAAAGAGCGTTTAAAATATTTTCTCTTAACTCTTGCATATTTATATGTTCCGGAACATTATATTTTAACATCATTGAATTAGAATCTACTTCATCAAGGCAATTATTTATAGAAGTAATTTTATTAGATATATATTTTTTATCAAAATTGGTACTTTCTTTTAGAAACTTTGAATACTCATAATTTTTATAAAGTGATTCATTTGAATTTGTATATATATTCTCGCCATTATTAGCAATCAAGAAATCTGGGAAATCAAGTTTACAACCTTGTGATAATAATCCATTTTGAAGCATATAAAATTCTTCAAGACCTCTACCAGTTGCATACGTGACTTTTGCATTTCTTGCTTTAGAAATTTCTAAAACTTCACAAATTTGTTCATTAGTACCATTAGCAAGAGTCCCATCTAAATCATAAACAAACATGCAAGAGTCTTTTTCTCGTTTAATTCCATTAAATGAAACTTGTTTATGTTTATTTTTTAAACTTAATATGTTAAGATTATAAATTTTCATACTATGGCTCTAAAAATAATGTATCTAGCTAAAACGTATCATAAAAATTTTTTATATGCAAAATATTTAGCTAATAGCGTTGCTTTTTTCTGTACAAATATTCAGAACCAGCTTGTAGAATATTCCTGAACTGTTTGTTCTTTTAAATATGATATTGTTCAAAAATTTTTTAAATTTTAAGTTTAGGTGGACTAACAAAAAAAATTATGTTTGTTTTTAGTAAGTATATAAAATTAGCAATCCAAGTGTAAAATAGTGAGCAGGCAAAAGTATATCTTTGTTAGTTTTCCTTTAACTTTTCTAGCTATGCTTTGCTACATTGTATAATAGGTTATTTAAAAGGAAATGAAAATAATAAATCTATATCGAAAAATTTATCAACCACATCAATTAAGCAATAAATATAAAAAAGTAGATGATTACTTACTAAGAGGACCCCATCCTGGAATTTCTGATTTAATAGAACTCAAAAATGCAGGAGTTACACAAATATATGATTTTAGGCACAAAAGTGTAAGAGGGTTTAAATTTATTGAAAAATTTGCTTGTAAAGAGCTTGGAATTAATTATATTAGATATCCATTTAGTTATCTTAATGGAGAATATCCTACAGTAAGTGAGTTTGAAAGAATTGCTCAAGATGTTAAGTTAACAGGTCAAAATGGAGGTAAAACTTTATTTCATTGCAATTCTGGAAGCCATAGAACTGCTCATATGGCGGCATACTATGACTTAACAAAAGGTGAAAATATCAATGTTGTATTTAATAAACTAGGTGTTATTAAATATTCTGAAAAAATAGAAGAAGTAGTGGATAATCATTTCTACAAACAAAACTTTTTTAATAGAAAAGCAACAAATGAAAAAACTCTAAACCCTTTAAAATATTTAAGGAATAGGTTTAATAACAGAGTAAAACAAGCTACAGAAAATGCACATGCTTCTTTTATTGCTATAGTAACAAGATATAAAAATTGGTAAGTAAATTTGGTTATGTCTAAAAATTAAAATGGGAGGGGTTAGGAACTCGTCAAATAATGTGTGTGTTTCATAAAAAAGGACTTTAATAAATCTTTACATATTTATAAAAAACAGCAAGATTTTATTTATCCTGCTTTACTATATATGTAATAAAGTTTTGGTGAAAGAATTATGAAAACTCAATTTTATGCATATCAATCCTACAAGCCAAATTTTGGTAGTAAAAAAATTCAAATTGGAAAAATTCAAGAACTGTTAAAAACAGATAAATCTATGGATGAGATTGCTCAAATGTGTGACATGAGTATATCAAATTTGCACACTATTATAAGAAAATTTAATATTGAAGGAAAAAGAAAATTAAAACAAAAACAACTGGATAGTATCTTGCCTGCGTATATAAATAATGATGTGTCCAGGTTGCAAACATCTAAAGAAACAGGCATTGGTTTATCTGCAATTCATACTTGGATAAAATCTCATTTAAATGAAACTCCGAGAGAATACAAAAAGAGAAAAATGAATGAACTTATTCATACAACGCTTCCAAATAAAGAAATTGCTGAGCAGCTGGGCATAAGTATTAATACCGTAAAAGCTGCAAGAGTAAGAGCAAATGCTGGTAATAGACAGCGAAAAAAAGAAGAACATTGGAATATGATAAGGGAAAAACTCCAAGAAGGATTAAGTTTAGCTCAAATTGCAAAAGAAGTTAATCTATCCAAGTCAACTATTTCAAAATATATAAAATTTTTTCTAAATAATGATATTAATAAAGCATAAAATTATAAAAAATTGATTTTTATGTTTTGTAATTAAGTGTGATTTTAGTTATAAGTAATGAAAATACAAAATAATCCTATTAATAAAAATGTTTACCAAAATCTTTCTAAAATTGATTTTCAAGGTCGAAATCAATTTTTCTTTGATCCTTTTTTTGATGAATTTTCAAGTTTTTATAATATTAGTGATAAAGATATTTTAAAACTTTTCCCTGGTAAATTGAATCTTGTAAGAGATTTTCTGAAACTCGAGGATTATAATCTTGATGTTTTAAGGTGTTTAACAGAAAAAGGAAAAACGGAAGTTAAGTATTTATTAGACATTGCTTCTAAAAAAGATGCTGCTGGTTATATAAGAATTCCAGCTGAAAATCTTTCAGATTTTGCATCAATTTCTCATGAAAAGTTAAAATTTATTGAACCAATTATATTATCAAAAAGGGATATCGGAATTTGGAATTATAGTCCAGAATATATATTAAATATTGCAAAACTCGATGATAAAAGATTAGATACATTTGTTGAATTAGCTAAATGTAATGTTATTCCAAATAGCACAAAAGGAATATTAGAAAATACTAATGTTAATTGGGACAGAACAATTGAAAAGGCAAAATCCTTAAAAAAATTATATGGAAAAGATTTGAGAGAAATTGAATTTTATAGTAATTCTCGTGGAGATAATTTCTTTTTGGTTGATGTCCAGTTGCCTCATAGAGAGAATAAATCTGATTGGCAAAATTTCAAAAGGATAACAGTAAGACTTGATAATAACGTGACTCCTATTTCTAAAAAGAAATTAGATACGAATATATCTTCTTATGTTGATAATATCTATAATAGAGTTTGTAATAAATTACAGCTTTTTACTAAGGATGACTTAAATCTCCTTATAAAAAATATAAGTGATATTTGTACAGATGCAAATGAAGAGGAGATTCTCCTTGCCGTAAAAAAACTTACGCAGTTTTCGAGTTATAAATCAATTCCATTAGTTGGACAAAAATTAAAAGAGTCTGGCGTTACGGAATTTGCAAATCTTGGGGAATTTTATAAATATTTTGAGTATTTTCATAAGTATAAAAAATTATTTACCTTAAGTGATTCTTTGGATAAAAAATTTGGAATTATATTTTCGAAAAATGATTTAAAAAATGTCGAATTAATGAAAAGGTTAAAAGATAGTAAAAATAATCCATCGTTTAAAGATGTTGTATTTATTAATTTAGAGGGTTTTACTGATGGTGTTAATATATTTAATGATAATAAAGAACTATTAGAAAAAACTGTAAAAATTTTAAAAGAAGCTAAAAGTATAAAAAATAAAAATTTAACGTTTGAGGAATGTATTAGTACTGTATTGAATGGTAGTATAGAAAATTCTTTAAAAAAATTAGGATTTAATGTTATTACAATTAAACTAGATGCCCCAGTATCTAAAAATAACATAATTGAACAAATTAATCCAATTATGCCTACTAAGGATTTAATTCATTCTACAATTGAAACAATAGCAGATAAATATTCTCCGGATAGGTATACATATAATAAGTACAGCAAATTAATTGCAAAATATTATGAAGAGAACGTTAATATATTTTCTAAACAATCAATTATAGAAGATCTCAAGAAAATTAATTGTAAAATAAATGAATATATTGTGTCAAATAACTTATCAAGAGATAAGCTTTATGTTATTGAAAATGTTTTAGATTGCCCTAAAAGTTACAATATTATAAATAAAATGTATGGGAATTTATTTAATCTACCTGAAAATCATTTGATACAATTAAAAAATATTTCTGAGATAAATAAATTACCGGAAAATTCTATATTTTTAATATTAGATGATGTTGTTGGTACTGGCAAATCTTTTATAGAAATTGGTAATTACTATAAAGATGCAAAATGTGTTTCGAAAAATCAACATATTTTATTTGTACCAATAATGGCAACAAATAAAGGGGTAAAAAATATTCGAGAACATATAAATTCATCTTCGAGAGAAAATAGTGACAGTATTATATATCTAAAAGAAAATTTAATAAATGATGCAAGTAATATGAATATATTTGGAAATTTTTTTATAAGAATGCTTCCTTCTAAATTTTACCAAATATCAGATAAAGGTTTTGGAAAACAGGCAACATGTATAGCTTTCCCTTATATGTCTCCGGATAATAATTCTTATGTTTCAGCTAATCTGGTAAATTTATTTCTTCCAAGTAAAGAATGTATAAAAAGTATTCCTGATACGTTTAAGGAAATAGAAGAAAATTCAATATATTATAGTGTGTTTGGACAGAAAAAAGATAATCTACAATTAAATTCTTTTAATGATCAAGTAGCTTCTTGGTTTGAAAAACTAAAGGATTTTTTATTTAAAAATTAATCATTTTTATAAATTTATAAAGTATTGTTTTTAATCCAATCTATGTAGTTCTTATTTCCATCTTTTATATCTATGCTTATTATTTCCGGAACTTCATAAGGATGAAGAAGGGTAATTTTTTCTTTTACTTGATTAAATAAAGATTGTTTGGTTTTTATAAGCATTAAAACTTCTTCTTCTTTTTCTATTTTATTTTGCCAAGTGTATATTGATTTGATTTTTGGCACAATATTTACGCAGGCTGCCAATTTTTCTTTTACTAAAAAGTTAGCAATTGTTTCTGCGCTATCCATGCTGTTTGTATTGCTTAAAATTATTATGTAGCTCATATTAACCTTCTTTGTTTATTTTAATAAATATTCTACTTTTTGTAAACTATATTTATGTTATAAATATTATATTGAAGATATGAAGAGGGTTATTAATGTCACAACCATTATTATCAATATGTATTCCAACATATAACAGAGCTTGTTATTTATGGAGAACATTGAACAGTATTACTACTCAAAAAGGTTTTCTTTTTACTGATTTAGTTGAAATTGTAATATCAGATAATTGTTCAACTGATGGTACAGAAGAAGTTTGTATGGAATTTGTAAAAAAATACCCTGATAAAATCCGTTATATAAAACGTGATGTTCCAATTAGCGGAGATGAAAATTTCGTTTTTGTCATAAATCAGGCTAGTGGTAAGTTTGTCAAATTACATAATGATACTTGTTATGTTTTAGAAGATTCTATGTCTAATATAATTAATGATGTTCAAAATGCTGATGAATTGGGTGCGGATGCTTGTTTTTTTGCTAATTCGTCAATGTCTAAAGAAGGGCTTATAAAATCCTTTGATGATTTGATCTCTAATGTATCTTATTTTATTACTTGGATAGCTTCCCATTGTTATAGGAAATCTTTTTTAGATAGTCTTGATAATATTAATCGTTATTCAAATTTGAATTTTGCTCAAGTTGATCTTTTAGGAAGATTATTTGAAAATGGTTCAAGTTTGTACCTTTCGAATAAAAACTATTTTTCTACTATATATGTTAAAGGAAAAGGTGGATATAATATTGCAAAAGTTTTTGGATATAATTATTTTTATATTTTAGAATTATATAAAAATAAGGGGTTGATATCTAAAAAAGTTTTTAATCAAAATAAATTTAAAACTTTATTTGAACATATTATTCCTTATTATTTTGATTTTAAAAAAGAATACAATTTTTCTAAGGGTAATTATTTTAAGAATATGAAGTATTATTGGTTTGAACCTTATTTTTACTTCTCATTTATTAAAGTATTGCGTGATTTTTTAGGATGTTTTAAATATAAAAATCTAAAAAGATTAAGAAGAAATCGCAAACCTGAATATGTATGGAAAAGGCAAAATTTTGATAATCATACAAGTTTGATCATAAATGGTTCTTTATTTGATAATATTGCAATTGGGAAAGGCTCTTATGGAGATGTAAATGCAATATTTTCTAATAAATCGGCTGTTTCTTTAATAATTGGAAATTATGTTTCTATTGCCCCAGATGTTTTATTTATTCCGGAATCTGAACATAATTATAAAAATTTGTCGACTTATCCTTTTAAAGTAATGATGTTGGGTGAAAACTATGAAGCCTTATCAAAAGGATCTATTATAGTTGAAGATGATGTCTGGATTGGAGCAAGGACAGTTATTTTATCCGGAGTAAGAATAGGTCAAGGTGCGATTATTGCTGCAGGTAGTGTTGTTACAAAAGATGTCGAGCCGTATTCTATTGTCGCAGGTAATCCAGCAAAATTAATTAAATATCGATTTGAGGATAATATCAGAGCGGAATTAAGAGCATTTAATATTGGAATGTTGACTAAAAATATTGTCAAAGATAATATTGATAAAGTATATGAATCTTTGACAGAAGATAATGTAAAAAATGTACTAAATATTATAAAAGGTGTATGATGAAAGTTGTAATTTTAGCAGGTGGTTTAGGTACTAGGTTATCAGAAGAAACAGAATTGAAGCCAAAACCAATGGTCGAAATTGGCGGAAAACCAATATTGTGGCATATAATGAAGATATATTCGCATTATGGCTTTAATGATTTTGTTATTTTAACTGGTTATAAATCTCATATAATAAAAGATTATTTTATAAATTATTATACAAGATATTCTGATATTACTGTTGATATGGCTAATAATACGGTTGAAGTTCATAAAAACAGGCATGAGCCTTGGAAAGTTACTATGCTTTATACTGGTCAAGATACTATGACTGGTGGACGTATAAAAAAAGCTCAAGATTATATAGGAAATGAGCCTTTTTTATTAACATATGGGGATGGTGTTGCTGATGTTAATATTAATGAGTTAATAAATTGCCATAAAAAGTCAGGAAAATTAGTTACAATGACAGCTGTTCAATTAAGAGGCCGTTTTGGAGCATTAGTAATAAAAGATGATAATATGATTACTTCATTTATGGAAAAGCCTAAAGGTGAAGAAAGTTGGATAAATGGCGGATTTTTTGTATGTGAACCAAAAGTATTTGATTATATAAAAGATGGTGATAGTACAATTTTTGAAAGAGCTCCTTTAGAAAATCTTGCAAAAGATAATCAATTAAATGCATACAAACATAATGGTTTTTGGCGACCGATGGATACATTGAGAGATAAAAATGATTTAACAGAAATGTGGCTAAATGATTCAGCTCCTTGGGCTATCTGGAATAAGGAGAATGTTGGTGTTTAATAATATTTATTCAAATAAAAAAGTTTTTTTGACTGGGCATACTGGGTTTAAAGGATGTTGGCTATCTTTATGGCTTACTCTATTAGGAGCTAAGGTTTGTGGTTATTCTCTTCCTCCTAATACTAATCCTTCTATGTTTGAAGTCTTAAATCCAGAAAAGAAAATCGAAAAAAGCATTATTGGAGATATTTTAGATAATTTTTCTTTAGAAAAAGCTATGCTTGATTTTAAACCTGATATTGTTTTTCATCTTGCAGCTCAACCATTAGTTCGGTTATCTTATTCTGAACCAGTGCTTACTTATCAAACAAATGTTATTGGAACTTTAAATGTTTTAGAAGCAGCTAGAAAATGTAAATCCGTAAAGGCATTTGTTAATGTTACTACAGATAAATGTTATGAAAATAAAGAAATTAATCGAGGATATCGAGAAGATGAGCCTATGGGTGGATATGACATGTATTCATCTTCAAAAGGATGTGTAGAAATTATGTCTTCTTCATATCGCCGTTCATTTTTACAAAATGAAAATTCTTATGCAATGGCAACTGCCCGAGCAGGAAACGTGATTGGCGGTGGAGATTGGGCTTTGGATAGATTAATCCCCGATTGTATAAGGGCTATTAATAATAATGAAAAAATTGAAATTAGAAATCCTATTGCAGTAAGACCGTGGCAACATGTTTTGGAACCATTATCAGGTTATTTATTATTAGGTGAGAAATTGTTAGAAAGCGGTAAAAAATATGCAGAAGGATTTAATTTTGGACCAAATGAAGATAGTGTTTTAAAAGTTTCTGATGTTGTGCAAAAAGTTATAGATTTTTATGGAAAAGGTGAAGTATTTGTTCATAAAAAGGATAATTTGCATGAGGCAGGGCTATTAATGTTAAATATTGATAAAGCAAGAAAAGTTCTTAATTGGAAGCCTACATATACTCCTGAAGAAGCTATTGAAAAGACTGTTGACTGGTATAAGCATTTTTATTCTAACGATAGAAATTTATTAAATTATACATTATCTCAAATAGCTGATTATGTTAGTCTAATTAATTGGTCTTAAAGTAATATTTTTACATGTTGATGTTATAATTAATAAAAGAGTATATGAGAGGGATATTTACATGGAAGATGTATTGCGCAATAGTGTAAAAGTTGCTTTAAAGGAATATTATGATAAAGTTTATTCAAAGCCTAGAGAATTTAATTATATTCCTGCATCAGGCAAATTATTAGGTTATGAAGAATTAGAAGCAATGGTAGATGCCTCTCTTGATATGTGGCTTACTGCCGGAAGATTTAATGATGAATTTGAAAAAGAATTTGCAAAATATTTAGGAGTAAAATATGCTCTATCTACAAATTCAGGCTCAAGTGCAAATTTATTAGCATTATCAGCATTAACTTCTCATAAACTTGGAGATAGACGTCTTAAAAAAGGAGATGAAGTAATATCTGTAGCAGCAGGTTTCCCAACAACTATAAATCCAATTATTCAGCATGGTCTTATTCCAGTTTTTGTTGATTGTGAAATCGGGACTTATAATATTGATGCTGATAAAATAGAGGAAGCTATATCTGATAAAACTAAGGCAATATTTCTTGCTCATACACTAGGTAATAGTTATGATTTGGATAAAATTACAGCAATTTGTGAAAAATATAATTTGTGGCTAATAGAAGATAGCTGTGATGCTTTAGGTGGCGAATTTAAGGGCAAAAAATTAGGAACAATCGGTCATATTGGTACTTATAGTTTTTATCCTGCTCATCACATGACTATGGGTGAAGGTGGTGCTGTGGTTACTAATGATCCTCAATTATATAGAATAATAATGTCTTTTAGAGATTGGGGACGTGATTGCTGGTGTAAACCTGGTAAAGATGATACTTGCAAAAAACGTTTTAAAATGCAGTTAGGAAATCTTCCATTTGGTTATGATCATAAATATACATATTCTCATATAGGGTTTAATTTAAAAATAACTGATTGGCAGGCAGCTTTAGGTTGTTCTCAGTTGAAAAAACTGCCTCAATTTATTGAAAAAAGGACTCAAAATGCAGAATATTTAATGAATAAATTATCTGATTTAAAAGAATATTTAATATTACCGGAAATAAGAGATGGGGTAAAACCTTCTTGGTTTGGTTTTTTAATTTCTACAAAGCCTCCTATTTCAAAACAAAAATTGGTTGAATATTTGGAAAGTCATGGTGTCGGTACTAGACAATTATTTGCAGGTAATATTTTACGTCAACCTATGATTGTTGATAATGATATCCAATTAAGGATAGGGAATTCACGTTTACTAAATTCTAAAGATTTGACAGAGGAGCATTATAAATTGTTACCGAATACTGATTTTATTATGAATAATACATTCTGGGTTGGTGTATTTCCTGCTTTGTCAGAAAAAGAATTGGATAAAACATCTGATTTAATCCATAAGTTTATAGAGGAAAATAAATAGTGAATATTTTATTAACAGGTTCTGGCGGTTTTATTGGAAGTAATTTAAAGGAGTATTTAAAAGATAAATATACTCTATTATGTCCTCGCAGTTATGAGCTTGATTTGACAAAATCAGATGATGTAAGTGATTATTTTAAATCTCATGAAATTGATTTGATAATTCATTGTGGAACAATAGGTGGAGCTAGAGGTGTTCAGGATAAAGAATCTACAATAGATGACAATTTAGCTATGGTGAATAATCTTATTTCATCTAAAAGAAATGGTGTAAGAATTATTCTTTTTGGTTCAGGTGCAATGTATGATAAATCAAGAAATTTGCATAAAGTAAAAGAGAGTGAAATCGGAAAATTTTTACCTTTTGATCTTTATGGTCAGTCTAAGATGAAAATCGCTGAAATTGTTCAAAGCCGTTCTGATATTTTATGTCTAAATATATTTGCTTGTTACGGTTATAATGAAAAATCTTCACGTTTCCCAAGTTATGCTATAAATCAAGTTTTAAAAGGGCAAGATATTATAATCAATCAAAATGTCGTATTTGATTATCTATTTGTAGAAGATATGCAAAGAATCGTTGAATATTTTATTAATAATATACCAAAACATAAGATTATAAATATTACACCTACTCAAAGTATAAGTTTATTAGAAATTGCAAAACTCGTTAAAGAAATTTCTTGCTCTAATTGCAAAATAAAAATAAAAAATCCTGTTATGAATAATGAGTATACAGGAGATAATTCAATTTTGTTACAAGAAATTCCTAATTTCCATTTTACCAGTATGAAAGACGGATTAAAAAAATTATATTCACATATTGAAAAAACATTAATTAATATATAAGGAGAATTTATGAATAATTTAGAAAAAAAGATGTTAGATACATTAATTGATTTGAGAGAAAATCATCATGTTGTTGGAGTAAAGGCTGAGTTTGAGGCAGAAGGAACAAGATTAGAAGAAGCTTTAAGATTAAAAGAGGTTGTAACTAAAGCTGGTCTTGATTTGACTATAAAAATAGGTGGTTGTGAAGCTGTAAAAGATATGTTTGATGCAAGAACAATTGGTGTAAATACAATTGTTGCTCCAATGATTGAATCACCTTATGCAATGAAAAAATATGTACAGGCTACAAAATTTGTATTCCCTGAAGAAGAAAGAGATAATATTAAATTCTTAGTTAATATTGAAACATTATTAGGTTATAAAAATTTAGATGATATGATAAAATCTGACTTTTTTAAAGATGTTAAAGGTGTTGTTCTTGGAAGAGTAGATATGACGGGATCTATGGGATTAACAAGAGAAGATATTAACAGTGAAGAAATTTTTGATATAGCAAATTCGATTGCTGAAAAAATGCTTAAAGCTAATAAAGAAATGGTTATAGGTGGTGGAGTTTCTGCTCATTCTTTACCATTTTTCAGAAGATTACCAAAGAATTCTTTAACTAGATTTGAAACAAGAAAAATTATATTTGATGCTCAAAAAGCTATAGCTGATGACAATGCTGATAAAGGTATTTTAAAAGCTGTTGGTTTTGAATTAATGTGGTTAAGAAATAAGAGAGAATTTTATAAAATGATTTTTGAAGAAGATGCTCAAAGATTAATCATGTTAGAAAATAGATATAAAAAATTAATAGAAGAAGCTGGCGGTATGTATGCTTAAAAATTTTATATTTGATTTGGATGGAACAATAATTAATTCTTCTAAAGAGGTTTTAACCTGTTTTGATAAGGCTTTTAAACAAGCTGGAGTTGATTTTGAACAATCCAGATTGAATTCTGATGTAATTGGTCCTCCATTAAAAGAGATTATTAGATTAATCGCAGGAAGAGATTTGAGTGATAGTGATATATCAAATATAACATCTTATTTCCGTGAAATTTATGATAATGATACTGATGATGTAAGTGAATTATATTCAGGGATATATGATTTTTTATTAAATTTAAAAAAATCAGATTATAAATTGTTTATTGCAACATTTAAACCAGATAAGCCAACTAAGAGAATTATTTCTCAATTTGGTTTAAGTATGTTTGATGATGTATATTCTATTGATAAATTTGGAAAACCAATAACTAAAACTGATATGATTCTTGATATATTAGAAAAATATAATTTAGAAAAATCAGAAACAGTTATGATAGGTGATGCTTTATCTGATGTTCAGGCTGCTAAAAAAGCAGGAGTGTTAGATATCGCAGTTTTATGGGGGTATGGTAAAGATAAGTCATCTTTAGTTAATGACGCAACATATGTAGTTAACAATATTGAGGAACTAAATCAATGTCTAAAATTAAATTGTCAGATTATATAGCAAAGAGATTAAAAGAAGTACATAAAGTAGAACATTTTTTCATGGTATCTGGTGGAGGTGCAATGCACTTAAATGATAGTTTGGGTAGGTATTTGTCTTATACCGCAAATCATCATGAACAAGCTTGTGCAATTGCCGCAGAGGGATATGCAAGAATTAATCAAAGATTGGCCGTTGTTAATGTTACAACAGGTCCAGGAGGATTAAATTGTTTGAATGGTGTTTTTGGACAGTGGACTGATTCTGTTCCTGTTTTATATATCTCTGGGCAGGTTAAATATTCAACAACAATGTCTAGTTGTAAAAATATTCCTTTAAGACAATTAGGTGATCAAGAAGTTGATATTATTTCTGTAGTTAAGCCTTTAACTAAATATGCCAAGATGGTAACAGAACCGAATGAAATTAAATATCATATTGATAAAGCTATATATGAGGCTACAACTGGTAGAAAAGGCCCAGTTTGGTTAGATATTCCAATGAATGTTCAAGCAGCATTAATTGATGAGGATGAGTTAATAGATTTTGTTCCTCAGACTCCCGTTATAAATGATATAGATATCAGTAGTGTAATAGATAAATTAAAATCGGCAAAAAGACCTTTAATTGTTGCCGGGCATGGTATAAGACTTGCTGGCCAAGATGAAATATTTTTAGAATTATTGAAGAATACTGATATACCAGTTGTTACTACTTTTAATGGTATTGATTTAATTCCTACCGATCATAAAAATTTTTGTGGGAGAATTGGTACTGTAGGTCAAAGAGCTGGGAATTTTAATATTCAAAATGCAGATGTTATATTATTTTTAGGAACTAGAAATAATATTCGACAAATAAGTTATAATTGGGAAAATTTTGCTAAAAATGCATATAAAATTGTTGTAGATATTGATGAAGCAGAACTTAATAAACCTACTATTTTACCTGATTTAAAAGTATGTGTTGATTTAAAAGATTTTTTACCTCAATTAGTAAAGTTATTTCCAAAATTGGATTTAAAAAGTTGGTTAGAATTTTGTAAAAATTTAGTAGAAAAGTATTCATTTGAAAATACAAAAGAATATCATTCTAAAAATAATATTATAAATGTATATGATTTTGTTCATAAATTATCTAAATTGATGGATTGTGGCGATATTTTAGTCGCAGGCAATGGATCTGCTTGTGTTTGTTCTCATCAAGCTTTTGTTGTTAAAGAAAAGCAAAGAGTTTTTTGGAATTCAGGAGATGCCTCAATGGGATATGATCTTCCAGCAGCAATTGGAGCTTGTTATGAAGCAAATGATAGAAATGTAATTTGTTTGACAGGTGACGGTTCTATAATGATGAATATTCAAGAATTGCAGACTGTATTATATAATAAATTACCTTTAAAGATATTTGTTATTAATAATTCAGGATATTCATCTATTAGACAAACACAAAGGAATTTCTTTAATGGACATATGACTGCTTCTGGAGATGATAGTGGTGTTAGTGTCCCTGATTTTTGTAAATTAGCAACAGGATTTGGTATTAAATCTGTAAAAATTTCTTCAGTAGAAGAAATGGATATCAAAATAAAAGAGGTGTTAGCATATAATGAGCCTATAATCTGTGAAGTTATGGTGGAAAAAGAGTATGCTTTCTTACCAAAATTATCTGCAAGAAAATTAGATGATGGAACAATGATTTCTCCTTCATTAGAAGATATGTATCCATTTTTAGATCGTGATGAATTTAATAAAAATTTAATAATATAATTTTTTTAATTACTATATTAGACTTAAATGTAGATATTAAAGCCTAATATAGTAATTTTTTTATTTTTATTCTTTTTATCACTATTGTGTATTGAAAATATTGTTTTAAAAAGTGTTTTAAAAAATTTATATATATTTTCTTTATAATTTGGAATTGTTTTAATTTTATAACCTGATTCTATTGCTGCAATTGTTAAAATTCTTTCATAAGTATGAGCAATAGTCCCTGTAGATTTTGTTTTTATTGATGGGGCGAATTTTTCTATATTAATGTTATCTTGTTGTAAAAATTTATATATATTGGCTTTTGCAAAAAACATTGTTCCTGCACAATATTTTTTGTATTCATTTTTAAATTTTAGAAATTTTAATTCTTCTTCTAGGAGGTAAGTATCTTCCGGCCAGTAATTTCCTACATCCCAGAGCATGAGCTCGCTACAAATTAGACCTATCTCTGGATTATTTGTAAATATTGCTAAATTTTCTTTAAATCTTTTTTTGTTTTTTAATAATGCATTGATTAATTCATTTCTCCACCAATATCCTGATTTTTTTAATCCATTAAGTTTTAATTTCTTTTGGTAGTTTTTTGTGTGGATTTTTAGAATATAATCGTATTTATCTAAATTAACTGATTTTATTATTTCTATAAATGGGTATATATCGTAGCCGTAATTTTCAACTTTTTTAAATATAGTATCAGGTTTAAATAATTTTATCTTATCTATTGATTTTTTATCTTCTTCTACATATGTTACAAATAAATCCCAATTGCAATTATTGATATTGGCTAATTTCTTTATAAAGTAATCTGTTTGTTCATAATAAAATAGATGTAAATGAACTAAAACGTGTTTTTGCTTCATATTTTATTCCTTGTAACCTAAACAGTGTAGATCAATTTTTATACCTAGGATACATAAGTATGCTTCTTGGCGTTTTTTATGAATATGGATATCAATAAAGAATTTTCGAAGAGATTTATATTTAATTTTTAAATTCATTAATATTTTTGCAAGTTTTGTCGAACGTTCTTTAGAGATAAAATAAAGAGCTGTATCTTTATTATTTTTTATATTTGAAAAAAGAAATGTTATTAAATTATAGGCAGGAGCGCATTCTTTATTAAGCTTTTCATTGCCGATATCAGAATATGGAATACTACCTAAAATATCTGCAGTTTCTTTATCAATATTATTCATTATATAGTTGTAATATTGATAATAAAAATTAGTATTGTTTATATGAATATCAAGTTGTTTTTCTATTGCAAGAATTGTCTTTGTAAAATCTATAATTCCGTTTATATATTCATTGTATCCCCAATTAATTAGTTTTTGAGGATTTACATTTTCTGTGATTGGTATAATTTGACCATTTTCTTCTTTATATCCGAGAGTTTGCCCATCTGTGTTTCTGCATAATAATTCAAGCCAAAAATGTTTATACTTTGGAGTGCACATGAAGATTTTTTTCATGGAATCTTTGTATTCTGATAGTTTTGTATCAGTGCAAAAATAAAATGTTTTAATTGGGCAATTACTAAATAACAAAATTATACTTTTTAGAATATCTTGAGTTCTTCCTGTGCCATTAATATCTACGAAAGCAAAATTTCTTTTTGAAAAATCTATTTCTTGTTGTAAATATTTAATTATTAAATTTGTTTTATTTTCATTTTTCTCAATTATTAAGTCTTTGAATTCTTGGTTATTAATTAATTTATTAAATAGTTCTTTTCTATGTTTACTTTTTAAAACTTTGTTATTATCCAAAAGATTTGTATATTTATAAAGTTCTTCTGTTGTAATATCAAATCTTTCTTTTAAAAATTTCCCAGAGAATTTATAAAAATATTCATTGAATATTGATGTAATAAATTTATCTATAGTTATTTTATTTGGAATTCTCCAAGCTTTTCTTGATCCGTATATATAGTGATTTTTTATATTTAAGTTTTTTTCTTTAACGATAACATCGGCAATTAGTTTTGGAATAAAACCGTCTCTAGCAATAAAATATAGATTTTTTATCTTTTCTTTTTGGCAATTTTCTATTATCCAACTTACATAAGAATATAATATTGGTCCTGCAAAAGATGCTCCGAAATTATACCTATTATTTTTAGTTGTATTGAATAAACGTATGTTTTTAGCTGTTCCAACTATGTATTCAGTAGATATATTATCTTTATTTAAAGCTATTTTTTCATATTTTTTTAGTTTTTCATAAGGGTATAGAGTTGCATCTATTTTATTTTTTCTTGCTGTTCCATAATCTGCTAATTGGCTATCCCCAATGTGTTCCCATTTTTCTGGAGTGTATTTGTTTTGTATCAGTTTATACAAATCCCCTTGTCGTTTTGTCTTTTTGTATTCAGATGATACAAATATTGGAATGTTTGTAAATATTGGATCAATTTGTGTTAAAATTTTTCTTAACGTTTTTTCAGAATGATACATGTCTGAAATAAGAATTATATTATTATCATTATTTAATAAATTTTTTATATTTTTTATATTTTCATTTATTGGTATTAGATTTTGACATTCACATTCTATTTCAAAATTTTTTAAAAATTCTGTTTCATCATCTGTTAAAGAGTAATTTATTTGTATTCGGTTATAAATATCTTCAAGAGTTATATCTTGAAAATTTTTAGACAATGTTAGTTGTTCTCTAACAAATGCTTCTGTTTCTATTCTAATTTTTTTGAAATTACTTTTTAAAAATTCAGGATAATTTGGGTTATTTTTTAATAATTCTTGCATTACTAAAAATATACCTGATGGGGTAGCAGTTTTTCTTGTAACAAGAGTATCAAAAATATCAAAAGAATATAATGTTTTAACTTTTTTATCTTCTTTTAAAAGCTGCATTTATATAACCTCTTTGCCAAATAGGGTAAGATTTAATTTACCATTTCTAAAGTGGATTGATAAAATATTTTTTCTAAATTGATTAAATTTACGTCTTTTTTCTATTGATTTTAGAACTTTAATATATTTTTCTGGATTATTTATTAATGTCATAAATTCATTTTTGTTGATTTTCTTGAAAAATTCGTTTCCAAGTAATCCTGTATTATATTCTTCTTTGAAATGATCTGAAAATACTTTTACAAATTCAGGTTTAACAGAATCATCAATTCTTAAAACAGAACTTACATAGCCATTATAGCGGTTGATTTCTTCTTGAACTTTGAATTCAAATTTTAAATCAGGATATTGTTCTAAAAATCTATCAATTTCTTCATATTCGTCACAAACACAATATACTTTTGTTTTACTTTTTACAGAAGAATTCATATTATCTTGTCTGTAGTATAAATATGCTTTATCTGTTAGAATAACTCTTTCAGCTAATGCAAAAATTTTGAATGAAAAAGCAAGATCTTGATAACTGGCACCAGGTGTTTCTAAAAATCTAATATTATATTTATTAAGAAATTCTTTTTTATAAATAGCACTCCAAACTGATGGATTTATTCGTAACAGACTTTTATCTTGTTTTGAATTTGTTAATTTTAGGGCTTTTGCAGATGAAATTCTGTTATTTTTTCTTGCAAATTTATTTTTTGACCAATAATTGTACCAGTCTCCTTTAACGATATCAGCATCGTATTCTTTTGCTAATTTGTAGAGATCTTCAAACATATTTTTATCAGCGAAGTCATCAGATTCAATTATCCCTACATACTCTCCAGTTGCAGCATTGAGACCCATATTCATGGTATGTCCATAGCCGGAATTTGATTTATTAATGACGATTATTCTTGAATCTTTTTTTGCATAGTCATTTAATATTTCAAGTGACGAATCAGTAGATCCATCATTAACACAAATGATTTCAATATCTTCTAAGGTTTGATTTATAATACTGTCGATACATTCTTTTAAGTATTTTTCAACGTTGTATACAGGAACTACTACACTGATTTTTGCCATTATAATTTTATCTCCTCAAATAAATTTATAGCTCTTTCTATTGCTTTGTCCATGTCATAGTATTTATAATCACCTAATCTGCCAAGAAAATATACATTATTAGGAATTTCTTTGCGATATTTTTCATATATTGCCATATTTTCATTGTTTACAATTGGGTAATATCTTTCATTTTGCCCATTTTTAAAAGGTTCTGAATATTCTTTTGCGATAACTGTTTTTTCTGATTTATCGTTAAGATAATATTTATATTCATGAATTCTTGTAAAGTCGTAATTGCAAGGGTAATTTACTACTGCATTTGATTGGTAATATTCGCAATTATGCGTTTCAAATTTAAAATTAACACTTCTATAAGGTAACTCTCCATATTTGTAGTCAAAAAATTCATCAATAGATCCGGTACAAAATATTCGTTTATAACCTGTAAATGATTTATTGTATTCGGTATTTAATTTTACTGTTATATTTTGATGATTTAGAATATTTTCGACCATTTTAGTATAACCATTAAGAGGTATACCTTGGTATTTGTCTTGGAAATATCTTGAATCTTTACTTATATATACTGGAACTCTTGCAGTAACTGCACTGTCAATTTCGTTTGGATTTTTTCCCCATTGTTTTGCAGTATAATGAAGAAAAACTTTTTCATATACATAGTTAGATAGAAATTTTAAATCTTCATCTTTTTGTTCTTGGAATTTTAAAATAGGAACTTTTGTATTATATTTAAATTCTTTTAAAAGTTTTATTTCAAGTCTTTCAGCAAGACTTTTAGGAAAAACATCATATAAAGTGTTTATGTTAAATGGTATTGTTGTTTCAATTCCATCTATTATTGCAATAACTTTGTGCATATAGGTATTAAAATCAGTAAATTTTTTGACAAAATTCCATACTTTTTCATTATTAGTATGGAAAATATGTGATCCATATTTATGAATGCAGATACCATTTTCATCTATGTAATCATAAATATTTCCTGCAATATGAGCTTTCTTATCAATAATAAGAACTTCTTCATTATTTTCAGCTAATAATCTAGCAATTACAGCACCTGATATACCGCATCCTATCACTAAATTTAAATTTTTAATCATCATATACTCTCTTTAATCTATTTTAGTATAAAAAATTAAGACAATACATTCATCTTAAAGAATTATTAAGCTATTTAGGCTTTTTATAGACTTTTGCATAAAAAAACATACAAGTAATTATTCTTGTATGTTTTTTATGCAACACTATTAATGTAGTTTAATAATTCATTTTCCAATTATTTTCTTCTGCTAGCAGATCATAACATCCATCTCCGAAATTACTAGTAGTACAAGTATCTTCATTTCCTGTACCTGTAATTTCGCCATTACTGTTGATCATGAATATAAACATATCTCTTCCACCAATATTAGGTCCATCTTGTCCATTAACATCAATATTTACTTTAACGGAAGTACCACTTTTGGTCATACAAATTGCAGCAGAACTTGCTAAAACATATGAATTCCCTTCGCAAGTGAATGCACTTCCTGCAGCTCCGTTTATTGTGTTATAATTTTCATTTGCAAAACATTTATTTGTTTCATCCTTTGAACATGTTTTTATTGTTTTTAATTTATCTCTAACAAACCCATCTAGATTGTTATAGTAAGTTGTTGCAGAAAATTTAGTTTTCCCTTCTTCTGTGATAAGCATATCTATAGCATTATCTATATCACTAACAGTTTTTCTTAATTGTAAAGCTAAAGCTTTTCTTTGATAATTATTAACCAATGTTGGAACAGTTAATGCTGATATTACACCTATTATACCCATTGTTACAAGCACTTCTGATAAAGTAAATGCAAATTTTTTATTCATTATTATCCCTTTCTAGTATTAATAGTTCATTTTCCAATTGTCATTTAGTATTTTCCCAAAACAACCTTCTCCTATTGTCGAAGAAAGACAAGATGCTGTAAATAAATCATTTCTAGCAGTTTCGGCAGTGTCATTTTTTATTTTATCTGGGGTTATATCTTTGTCATCAATTGAGTAGTCGTCATATATATAAAACGTAAACATATCTCTACCACCAATATTGGGATTATCTTGACCATTAACATCAATATGAACTTTAGCAGGTTGTCCACCATCTGCTGGGATTATACACATTGCTGTTCCACTTTTTAAAATAACATTATATCCATTATTGCAAGAAAATGCTTGAGTTGTGTTTCCGTTAATATTGGAATAAGATGTCGCAAAACACGGTTGGGCTGTTGTTTCACAGTCTTTTATAATATTATAGTATGGATCATTATTTGTATCACCAATAAAGAATTTTCCTGCAGTGTTAGCAACTGATCGGCCTTGTAAACTTAATAATGATTGGTAAAAAGTTTTATTGTAATTCTCAGTTTGCAAAATTAATAAATTATCTTTTAGTTCTCGGTAATTTTTTTGTAGCATAGTTAAAAATGTTTGTTTTTGGTAACTGGTTATTACATTAGGTACAGTAATCGCTGCAATAATACTAATAATAGCTATTGCAATTAATGCTTCCGACAGTGAAAATCCTAAAAATTTATTATTTTTCATATAACCAATCCGCTTTCCCTATGTATATAATTATAACCCTTTTTCTCTAGGAAGTCAATTGTTGAGCCCTTTAAACTTCAATAAACAATCTTTGTCCTACAATATTTTGTTTGCCATTATAGTAACCAGCAAAGTAGCCTCCTCTTACAGGATTGTTTTTTGCGTAATTGTTTAAATTGTTCCCATTGTAGTTTACAAATGGATTGTTACTATAAGGATTTGTTGACTTTACCGGTACAGCTACTTGAGTTGTTTGCGGTACAAACATTTGTGATAATAAATTTACAATACCTGCCATACTTACCAATACCTCACTTCTTTAATAAGATTAATTATTTTTTTTTATTTGTCATAATTATATCACAATTTTTGTAAGTTTCTTAATATTTTTTAATAATATCCTGTATATGGTTTAGAATTTTTTGTAATATAATACGAATATGGAAAAAAGAAAAAAAATATTAATTGTGGGCAATTCTGCAAAAGAATTTGCATTAGTAAAAAAGTTTAAAAATTATGATTGTGATGTATTTGTAGCTCCTGGTAATTCCGTGATTCAAGAAATTGCAGAATGTATTGATATTAGAGAGGACAAAGTTCAAGAGTTACTCGAGTTTGTTTTAGAAAATGCTATTGATCTTACTATTGTAACTTCTGAAATTGCTGTTAAAAATGATATTTCTGGACTTTTTCAAGCAAATTCTCAATTAATATTTGCTCCTACTGCTCAGAGTTCAACTTTTGCAATAAGTCGTTCTATAGGCAAGAAATTTTTATATAAATTGAGAATTCCAACTCCTCGATTTGCGATTTTTGATAAGTTACAAATGGCTGTGGATTATCTAAAAAATGCTCCTATGCCCCAAGTTATTAGAACAGATGAAACATCTATGTCTGCTGATAGGTTAGTTTGTACAACTTTTATTAATTCAAAGACATTTGTTGAGGATTTATTTTGTCGAGATGAAAAAAAAGTTGTATTAGAAGATTATGTATATGGCCATGAGTTTACTTTTTATATTGTAACTGATGGTTACAGTGCACTCCCTATTGCAACTGTTGCTAATTACAAATTTATGGAAAATGGAGATGCTGGAATTTTAACATCTGGAATTGGTGCTTATACTCCTGATTATAAAGTGTCTAAAGATGTTGAAATGAATTTAATGCAAAATGTCGTAGCTAGAGTGTTAGATTCTTTACAAAAGAAAGAAACGCCTTATCTTGGAATTTTAGGAATTGATTGTGTATTGACAGATGATAATCAATATGTTGTATTAGATTTTAAACCATTTTTATCAGATCATGATGCCGAAGCTGTTTTAAATCTTATTGATGAAAATTTATTAACCCTCTTTGAGGCTTGTGCGGTTGGTTCGTTTGCTGATGATTATGAAAAAATAGAAGTATCAGATAATTCATCTGTGTCTTGTGTGATTTCTGCAAGAAGTGAAGGTAAAATAATTAATGGATTAGATTTAGTAGAATCAGATATTTCTCATTTTGGAAATGTAAAAAATAAATATTTAGAATATGAAACTGTTAAAGGTAAATCTTTAGTTGTTACAAAAACTGCTAAAACTTTATCAAGAGCTCGTAAATTCTTATATGAAGACGTTGAATTAATAAATTTTGACGGTAAAAAATACCGAACTGATATTTGTGAGCAGGTTGAAAAATTTTAAAACTTCATTATATATGAAGATATGAAGAACTATTATTCAATTCTTGGAGTTACACCAGACAGTTCTGATGCAGAAATTAAATCTGCATACAGACGTTTGGCAAGGAAATTTCATCCTGATGTAAATCCATACGGTACAGCTCAATTTAAAGATATAACAGAAGCATATGAGGTTTTGTCAGATGCTAAAAAAAGATTGCAATATGATACAATAAACGGATTTTTTAAATCAGCTCCTAAACAAGAAAAACAACATACATCTTCAGAAAAAGCTCAAAGTGAGTATAAGAAAAATAATTTTTCACAAAATCATACAGAGCCTAAAATGTCTAAAGATGAATTTTCTAAAAAAATAAATGATATATTTGAAGAGTTTTCTAAACCTAAACCAAAAAAGGAAAGAGTATATCCAAAGCGTGGAGAAGATCTGTTTGAAGATATTTCAATCACAATCAAAGAAGCCGTGAATGGTGCTGAACGTGTAATTAATGTTATGCACTCTTCTGAATGCCCAAATTGTAAAGGGCGAAAATTTATAAACGGTTCCTTATGCCATGTTTGTAAAGGTACAGGCGAAAAAATTGAGCATAAAAAAATTACCGTAAAAATACCTAAAAATGTGAAAAACGGTATAAAATTAAGAATTCCGCAAGAGGGAAAATGCGGTCAAAATGGAGGTCGCAACGGTGATTTGTATTTAAAAATTAAAATTGAACCTAACAATCGTATTACATTTGACGGTAATAATGTTATTTATAATGTACCTATTACTCCTTTTGAGGCTGTTTTAGGTGGGAATATATCAATTCCTGTCTTTGAGGGTTCTGTTAATTTAAAAATTCCCCCAAAGACTCATTCCGGACAAAAATTCCGCCTATCAGGTCAGGGGCTTAATCAAAATGGAAAAGTAGGCGATATGATAGTTATTGTGCATATTGAAATTTCTTGTTCTTTGTTAGATGATGAAATTAGGCTTTATGAAAAGCTTAAAAAATTGTCATCACAAAATATTCGAGAGAATTTATTAAATGAATAATGTAAGAATAAAAGAAATTTTTGAATCAATCCAAGGTGAAGGACCTTATGTTGGTTATAAGCAGTTATTTGTACGTTTTTGTAATTGCAATTTAAAGTGTAATTATTGTGATACAGAGTTTTCTTCTAAAAGTGATTATAAAGAATATAATCATTGTGAGTTAGCTGAGGTTGTCAACTCATATAAATCGGTTCATTCTGTTTCATTAACTGGTGGGGAACCTCTTTTAGCTGCAGATTTCTTGAAGGATTTTTTGCCTTTAGTAAATAAGAAAATTTATTTAGAGACAAATGCTACTTTGGCTGATAAGTTGTTAATCGTAAAGCCTTTTATAGATATTGTATCTGCAGATATTAAGTTAGAGAGTGCTACCGGGATTAAAGATTCTTATCGATTTCATGACAAATTTTTTGAAAACTGTAAAGGAATTGAAACTTTTGCTAAGATTGTTTTTAATAAAATGATTACAGATGACGAAATTCAAAATAGTTGTAATTTAGCCAAAAAATATGGTATAGAACTTATTTTACAGCCAGAAATGGTTCAAGATAAAATGTCTGTGTCTTCTGAGTTTGCGGCTTTAATTCTTGATAAATTCTTAGATAGATATGAAAACGTGAGATTAATACCACAGGTTCATAAATTCTTAGATGTCAGATAGGCTTTTTTATAGTATAGTATTATTAAGAAGAAGTATTAGTAAAGAGGTTTAGTATGTCTGTAAAAAGAGTTTTGCAATATGGAGAAAAAAGTTTAAGAGAACCTTCAAAGGAAGTTCATAAGGTATCTAAAAAAATTCAAGATCTTGTCCAGGATTTATTGGATACTATGTATGCTAAAAACGGTGTAGGGATGGCTGCACCTCAAATTGGTGTTAATTATAGGGTGTTTGTTGTTGATGTTTCAAAAAATGATGAACCTTTAAATCCGATTGTATTTATTAATCCGAAAATTATTAAAAAATCTGGAGCAGTTGTTGCTCAAGAAGGTTGTATAAGTTTTCCAGAAGCATATACAGATGTAAAGCGTTATGCTAACGTAATGGTAAAAGCTCTTGATAGACATGGTCGTCCTTTTGTTATGGAAGCAAAAGATGGTTGCTTACTTGCTCGTGCTATACAGCATGAATATGATCATTTGGATGGAGTTTTATTTATTGATCATTGCGTAAATCGCTTTGAAACTGATGATATTTTAGCAAAACATAATTTACCACCTGTTGATGCTGATAAATTGATTAGTGAACCTGAAATTGATAAGGAATTGGAAAATAAGAAAAATGATTAATATAGTTTTTTTCGGAACGCCTGCTATCGCGTTAAAATCTCTAGAATATCTTTATAATTCAGATAAAATTAATGTTTTAGCTGTTGTGACTCAACCTGACAAACCTGCTGGAAGAGGACATAAATTATCAATGTCACCGATAAAACAATTTGCTCTAGAAAAAAACTTACCAGTGTTTCAGCCTAAATCAATTAGAAAAGATCCTGACATTCAAGATGAATTAAAAAAGTTAAATCCTGATTTCTTTGTAACATTTGCATTTGGGCAGATTTTATCTCAAGATGTTTTGGATATCCCTAAATACGAAACAATAAATCTTCATGCATCTTTGCTTCCAAAATATAGAGGGGCAAATCCGATTCAAAGGGCAATAATTAATGGTGATAAAGAAACAGGTATTTGTACAATGATTACAGAATTAGGACTTGATTGTGGAGATGTCTGTTTAAGAGAAGTTATTCAAATTCCTGATAATATGACTTGTGTTGATTTATTTGAGCAAATAAGTGATAAATCTCCTGAACTTATTGAAAAAACTTTAATTGGTTTAGTAGATAATTCAATTACTCCTCAAAAGCAATCAGAAGAAGGTCTTTGTATGGCTAATAAATTGACAAAAGAAGAAACTCTTATTGATTGGACTAAGCCAGCTCAAGAAATTCATAATTTAGTTAGAGGTATTTATAAATTCCCATCTGCATATTTTATCCATAATGATAAAATTATAAAGGTCCTTGAAACTCAAGTTGTAAAAGAATCTGGAACTTGCGGCGAATTTGTTAAAATATCAAAAGATGGTATTTTAGTAGGTTGTGGGAAAGATTGTCTTTTGCTTGTAAAAGTTAAACCTGAAGGTAAAGGTGAGATGTTTGCAAGAGATTGGGCTAACGGGTTAAAAAAATGATTACAAAAGGAATAAGAGGCGCAATTACAGTTGATGAAAATTCTGAAGATGCAATAAAATTTGCGACATTAGAACTTTTGAATGCAATGATATTTGCAAATAGTATTCAAGAATCAATGATTTCTCATGTAATTTTTACTTTAACAAATGATTTAAACGCAGCATTTCCTGCAAAATTTGCAAGACTCGATTTGAATTGGTCCAATACAGCAATGATGTGTTTTCATGAATTAGATGTTCCAAATGCTTTGCCAAAATGCTTAAGAGTTTTAATTGTTCTTAATTGTGATGAAAAATTTATACCCCAATTTGTTTATCTTAAAGGTGCAAAAATTTTAAGATAGTTTTAGGTATATTTTAGTCTAGTTTTATAATTTCGCTCATTGCTGGGTCAAGAAGTCTTCTGCCAATGTTTGGAAATTCTATTGAGCAAAGCATTTTGTTGCCATATTTTATCATTTTTTCTACTATGCCTTCTCCATATTTGGGAGTTGAGACTCTATCTCCAGGTTCTAATTTTTGATTTTCTTTTGGTTCTAGGTCTTCAGTTTCATATATTGGCACAACTGGTGTTTGTTCTATATTTTCAGATTCTTGAAAACTATTATCTAATTGCATATTGGTATCATCAATAGCTAAATCGTCAATAAGATTAAGATCGTCTTCAGTTAATTCATCTGTTTCAATATTATCGTTATCCGGTAATTCATAATTTTCATCTGGAAGTTTTTCGTAGAATGCTTTATCAACATCTTTAGCTACTTGTTCAATTAAGTCATCATTATTTTCAATTATTTGTGGTTCTCCGAAATTTTCTTCAATATCTATATCTTCTACAGAATAATCAATTTCTGGCTCTTGAAGTTCTATTTGAGGTTCAATTTCATCTTCTTCAATTTCTTCTATATTATTTTCTGAATTATAGATTTCTAAATTTTCATTTTGTGTATTGGGTTCTTCTGTAGTTATTTCTATTGGGGAATCTTCAATAATTATATTTTCTGGATTATTTGTTGAACTATTATTTTCAATAATAGTTGGTTCGGTTGGAAGTTCTTCTTCTATTGATAGTATATTGTCAACAGGAGCTATTTCATTGTTGAGTTGAATATCTTCATTAACAGAAATAATTTCAGTTTCTTCTGTTTGGTTATTATTTTGTTCAATTGGTATTTCATCTATTGTTATATCTGGATATTCAACTTCAGGCATTTCCAATGAATTTTCATTAGTTTCAGAGTTGATTTCTTCTTCTTCAATAGTATTTTCTTCAATTATTTCATCTTCTTCTTTTTCTTTTTCTTCTTTTGAAGAAGGTTTTATTTCTGGCATTGGTACAATATTATCTGTTTGTGTATCTTGCTTTTTTAAATCATCTTCAGTATTTTCATCTATTTCTATATCATCAAGCTCAACAATTAATGGAATATTTTGTGTATGAGCCCCGTATATAATAAATTCATCTGAGTTGAGTTTATTTAAAAAAGTATTATAACTTGCAAAGTCGTGTTGTAATGTTAATGGCGCAAATAATATTAAATTTTGTGCTGCTTCTTTTATTTCTGGTAAATATTTATATTCGTGAGAGCATATTATTGTTGTATAAACATTACTTCTTACTAAGAATTTTTTTAATAATTTTTTATCAGTATTTGAATTATCTATTTTTACAAAGGAATAAATATCTGATTTTATAGAATTCATAATGTTGTATGTGTATGACATTATTTCTTTTTGCAATGTATGCGGCATATCAGAAATATCTATAACTGTAATATCAGATTTTTCAATAGCAATACTTAAATTTAAAACATCTTTTAATGTTTCAGCAAAAACATTTAGATCTCTATATTTTAATAGTTTATTTTTTAATAAAACTAATTCTGTTATTTGTGTTTCTTTATATTGCTGATCTACAACATTTAAAAATGTTTCAAACGGAAGATATCCTTCTGGAAGAGTTTTTGTGTATTCTTGGACTTCAATAAATATGTCTTGTATGATCGCTTTACTTGTTGCATCTACATCTTCAAGTTCTGTATCATATATAAAATTAATTGTGTCGTAATTTAGAGGTAATTTAAATTCTTTTCCAAAATATAATTTATTTTCCCAGTCAAATTGCCCATCGGTATCAAAAATTACGACTTTATTTTTTAATTGTTTAAGGATGTTATTAAGTAGTGTTGAAGTATTTTCTAAGTTGTTAGAACAAATAAGTAAATTATTATCAAATATTGTTTTGTCTACCTTTAATTCAACATTTTGTTGAGCAAGTTGACCCATTCTTATAGGATCTTCAATTGGAATAATATCAAGTAATTCATTTGAAGGTAAAATTGATACATTTGCTTTAGTAGAAGGAATTGTTCCGTTGTAGTTTTTTAGTATTCCTTCTTCATTAAAAGTAAACAATAATTTTACAATTGCGAAATTTGTTGTGGAATCAGCTTTGATATTTACAACTTGAGCAACATAAGGTGTATTTGTATCCTCAATAATTACAAAATTAGAAAGAGCAAGATTGTCTTTTACATCATATGCTATTTTTACTAAGTTGTTCTTAATTTCCAATACTTTCATTTAAACTTCCTCACCTTGAAAAATAGTTTACCATGAACATGCTAATTTTGTACTAAATCTTGAAGTTTGTTGTAGATGTCAATTGTTAAAAGACATATTTTTAAATCTCTTTTTACAAGACTTTTGATTGTTTCTTTATAGCATTTTAATAGAGCTTTATTTATCCCATTAGGTTCATTCAGTAAGGCTTTTATTTTATCAGAGTATTCTTTATCTCTTGTATTTGGCTCAATTTTATCAGCTAAAAACACTATTTTTTCAAAATCTGTCATATCAAGTTTTCCTAAAGTATGCCATCTTATGGCTGATAAAATTTCTTTGTCGTCTATTTGAAATTCTTTTTCTGCAATATAAGCACTTACGGGAGCGTGTAATGTTTTATAATTGAGCATTTCGCATTCTTCAACATTCAAATGTTGATGTATAATATCTAATAATTTTTCATTTGAAAAACATTTTGCACAATCGTGTAAAAGACCAGCTATATATGCTTTTTCGCTGTTTAAGTTGAATTTATTGGCAAGCTCTTTTGCACATTCGGCAGTTCCTAATGTGTGAATGTATCTTTCTTCATTTAGATTGTTTTTTAACCAATTAAGTATTTCTGTATAATTCATTCTTATTTATATAATCCTCTACTTCTTCTGTAACTAAATCTTTAATGGGTAATCCGTTTGAAATTCTATTTCTTAATTCAGTTGATGAAATATCTAAAAAAGGCATCTTGGCAATTTTATAATTGTAGCCCTTATTTTTAAGATGAGTTAAATCAACTTCTTCATTTTCTCTTATAAATACAATAAAATCAACAAGTTTTTTGAATTTGTCTGTTTCATACCAGCTTTCAATTTTTTTAAAAGCATCAGTTCCTATAATAAAGTTAATTTTTCCATCAATTTTATATTGTTTGTTTAATTCAAGTGCTGTGAGATATGAATATGATTTCCCTTCATTTTTATATTCAATATCAGAAATTTCGAAATGTGGGTTAGCTTTAATTGCTAGTTTTACCATGTTGTAGCGGTGCTGACACATTTCTGGTGCATAGTCTTTATGTGGAGGTTTGTATGCTGGGATAAAAATAATTTTGTCAAAACCAAAATTTTCTAATACATATTCCGCCATTTTTATATGAGCTTTATGAATAGGGTTAAAAGTCCCTGAAAAAATGCATAATTTCATAATTAAATTATATTATAAATATTAAAAAACATTATACTAAGATAAAAAAAACCTGATTTCAGTTGAAACCAGGTACAAAATTTGTAGGGGAAAAATTAATTGGAGTTAAATTGTGTTAAATTAAGTGTAAAGCTTGTTTGTTTGCCATTGCGATGAAATTCATCTGAGCAAATAATAAATCTGATCTATCTTCAAATGGTTGGTTATTGTTAACAGTAACTTGATTTTCATAGATGTTTTTTAATTTGTCATCAATTTTTTTCAAATTTGCAACTGCCATTTTATGCCTCTCATTCTTCTTATTTATCGCTTGTGTATATATAAAGTATATACAAATATCAAAATTTCAGAAAAGGGAAAACTTGTTACATTTCGTAATATTTTATTTTAAATAGCAATAATTGCTAAAAATCTGTTTTTATATTTATATAGGGAAAATAGGGAAAATTATGCTCGATAATAATGTTAATAACAAACAGCAGTTACTCCAGTTTAGGGCTCTTTCACCGCAGCAAGCAGCTCAGCAACAAGTGGCTATGCAGGCTGTAAATCCTGAATTATTAAAGGAAAATGTTCAGGATAGTTATGTTGCAAACAGAATTGGAGAAACAGCTGAAGATCCTAAGGGAATGATGTATACTGCTGCGTTGACTGTCCCTACTTGGTTTGCTATTGCTAAGGGAATGGATGTTTATGCAAACAGATCCAGAGGTGATTTTGAGAATACAGTTCATCATAAAGTCGGGCAATTTGGTGATGATGTAACTAATTATGTTAAAAATAGCTCATTTGGAAAATCAAGTTTTGCAACTTCTATAAATAATGGTTTTAAAAGTTTTAAAGGATTTTTAAAGAAAAATTTTGTAGATAGATTTAGAATTACAAGGGCAATGGCATATACCCCTTCTCGTCCTGAATTGGATATGGTAAAAGGTCAGGCTAATGGGATGTGGGGGATGCAATTATTCGATTATCCTCAACATGGTGAACAATTTGTAAAACCGCTTCAAAGTGTTGAAGATTTGGATTGTTATGGTGCATCTAAAAAAGATATTGCAAAATGGAAAGGCTTATTAGATAAAGCATCAACACCTCAGGCAAAAGCTGAAATAATGCAGCGTGCTGAGTTGGAAACAATTTTGCAAAATTCAAGATTAAAAAGAACTCCTGCTCAAATAGCTAAAGAAATAAGTGATTTTAAAGCTCTCGGTGAAGAAGCTAAAATATTAAAACTTAAAGATATGAAAGCCTTTGAATGGGGTTATAAAGATTTTGCAGAAATGGAAGCTGTGGCAAAAAATATTCAAGAAAAAATGCCAAGAGTTCTTGAAGCTTGTCATGATGCTAACCCTAAGATGTTTGCAAGGATTTGGGGAACAAATCACAGTGCTTGGGGACGTTTTAAAACTTGGTTAATAGGTCGTGAGGTCTATGCATCAGAAACTGCGAATAAAATAGCAGGATCATTAGGAAATGTAAATTTAGCTGAAAATAAAGAATTAGTCAATGTTTTACAAAAGACAGGATTGGATAAAAAAATTCCAAAATCAATATTAGGAAAATTCTTGGCAAAATATAATAACTTGGTATTAGAAGGTGCAACAAACAGAGTTGCAGGTGGAAAATTTGTTGCATTAATGCAAGCTGCTTATTTAGCTGATGTTTTGTATAAGACTGCTAAAGTTGATGGCGCAAGTGAAAAAGTTAAAACTTTTGCTGAACGTTTTACTGAAATGATTGCATTTTTCGTTGCAATGCCACTTGCAATTCAGTTAATGCATAGAGTCGGCGGTTTGCAATATGCAGGAATGACTAAAGATCAAGTTGAAAAATATAGGCAGCATTTAAAAATTCATAATGATAAAGCTATGGCAGGCGGATTTGCAGATAAATCAGCTTGGAAAGCAAGCAAAGATGCTTTAAAAACTGAATTAAATGCTGGTGTTAAAAATCCTATTACAAAATTATTCAAACGTATCGGGCGTATTGTTACAGTAGGTCTTGAACAAATCAGACCTTATGATAAGAAGGCAGTTACTAGAAATGGTATCGTTGATAAGATAAAAGATTTATTCAGACATCCTAAGTTTGGTATAAAACAAATGGCAGGTTATCCAATGAGAATTATATTAGGTATGATGGTAATTTTACCATTCTTAAGTAAAATTGCTGTCAAAGGATCTCATTTGTTATTTGGGAAACCGCAAAACTCTGTTTTGGATGAAGGTAAAGAAGACAAAATGCAAGCTCAAGCGATTAATCAACAATTACAATTGCCACCACAATTGCAACAGCCTTTAAATCAACCTCAACAAACTACTGCTCAAACAACAACTACTACTACAAGAACAAATCAGAATTCAAATATAAGTCCTTCAAATTTGTTGAATCCTTATAAAAATGGCTCTACAACTACTACAACTACAACGACAAAGTCTTCTTCAAGTTTGGAAAATAAACCACAAGAACCTGTAAGAACATATATTCCGTCTCCTGTTGGTGTTCAAATTCAGAATAAGGAAGACTTAACCGCTGCTGATGCAGCTATGCGTAGAGCTGATTTAGCTGAACAACAAGCGTTGCAGACATTGAAAATGAATTAATTTAATTTGTTGCCCAATCGAAAATAGCATGTTATAATTATTTTGGAGGGTTTTATGGTTGCAACATTTGATTATAAAGGTTTTGCGAAAGATTTAACAAAAGAAGCTGAAAAAAGTATTCCAGAAGATATTGCTTTGAAGCATAAAAAAGAATTTTTGGATAAAATTTATAATTTTACTTTTATTGCAGGAGAAGCATTTTCTAATGACGATACAATTGAAAGTTCCGATACTGCAAAAACTTTAACTCAATTGATTTCCGAATGGACTTTCCATAAATATATTGATTTGTTGCGTTCAGATATTCCTGAAATGTATCATGAAAGTATTTTACAAAAACTTGCTTATGTAGCATTTGAAATGGGAAAAGAGTCTTTGTTTAGCAATTTGACTCAGGAACAAATGCTCACATTGGTAGAAGTTCAAGTTAAAAAAGCTTTTACAAAAGCGTGTAAGCAGCTTTTGGATAGTGGAAAAATTTCTCAAGAAGCTTACGAAAAAGTTTGTAATTTGTCAAATATTGATGAATATTCAAGTAGGCTTTGTCATAATGTAAAAATTGCTCCAAGACATAAAAGTACTTTAAAATATACAGTTGGTATTTTAATAATTGGATTATTTGCTTTAATTACAAGTGCAGTATTCCCAGAATCTCCATATTTGGCTATAATTAGTCCGATTATTTTAGTTTTATTATCTATGTATATTGGATTTTATTTTGGAGCTAATCATTTTTCCAAATAGTCTAACTTGATATATTGTATTAGCTTAATAAGTATGTTATAATAAGATTAGCTCTGTACAGGTGCTCATTTTGTTCCTACATTTATTTTAAAAGGGAGAATTTGACTCTGTCAGGATGTGAAGTATACCCGCCGATTTATAATCGCCAGCGGGAAACGGATAATCCGAGGCGTTCACCCACCTGCGAGACCACGCAGGCAACAAAATCACATCTGTATAGGGCTTTTAAAGAAGTATGAAAGGAGCAATTTATGATTAATTCTTTAAGATTAAAATGTCGGGGGGGGGGCATCTAAAAGCTTCTTCTACTAAGTATTTTGGAAATTTTGGATTTGGTTTCACTCTTGCAGAAGTATTGGTCACATTAGGTATAATTGGTGTTGTTTCAGCAATGACTGTACCTACTTTAATGCAGAATTATCAACGTAAGAGTTATGTAACTCAATTACATAAGTTTTATAATGAGATGTCTCAAGCATTAATGCAGTATCAGGCTGATAATAATGCTATTAATTTAAAAGAGGCTGGTTTTAGAAATCAGGATAATTTAAATAATTTTATAAGAAAATATTTTAAAGTTGTTTCAGAGTGTGGTAAGGATAGAGCTCCTTGTTTTGCTGAGTCGTATAAAAAGATAAATGGCTTAGATATAATAATTGATAAAACAGTTGCAAATGGGGACACTTTTACTCTTGCAAGTGGACAAACTGTAAATATTAGTTATACAGAAGGAACTTATAAATTTTTAGTTGCGCTTTTAATTGATGTTAATGGTCAAAAAGGTCCAAATATACAAGGAAGAGATTTATTTGAGATGTATATTTATGATCCTAATAGCGGTTGGTTTATAGATGATTTAAATCCTGATGCAACTAGTGTTGTTCCTTTAACAGAAGATCAAAGGGAAGATCAGTTTACGAAATACTGTCTTGCTGGTACTGCTTCAAATAGACATGGTTGTTTCGGAAAGATTTTAAATGATAATTGGGAAATGAGTTATTAGTGCTATTATGTAGTTGAATAAGCGATAATTTTATTATTGCTTATTCAACCTTAATATGTTACAATTCTTATATGAAACAAGCTATTCAAACAATTGTAATTACTGAGCAGGTGCATACTGCAGAACTTTTGAAACGTTATATTGAAGATTGCGAAAATTTTACTTTTTTAGCAGAAACTTCTGATTTCTCAAAAGCATATAGTGCTATAAAAGAACTCGCAAAAGTGCTTGTGATTGTTGATGTTTCAGAATATCAGGAACAAGCTTTAAATTTTGTATCTAAAATTACCTCAGAGTTTAATGATTGTAGAGTAATTGCTTTGTCTGACAGACCTGTTGTTGATTTGGTTATTAGAGCAATGAGAATTGGTGCCTCTGATTTTCTTTCATTGCCTTTGATAAAAGATGAGTTTTTTGAAGTTTTGGATAAAACTTATCAGGATTTAACAGGTGATAAACCTAAAAAATCTAAGTGCAGAGTAATTACTGTTTATTCAAACAAGGGTGGTGTAGGTAAAACATCTATTGCTTCTAATTTAGCTCTAGAACTTGCGAAGATAACTAAAGAAAATGTTGCACTTATTGATTTGAATTTTCAACTTGGAGATGTTACAACTTTTCTTGATTTGAAACCATCTTTTAATATATCTTATATGCTTCAAAATTTAGATAAGATTAACGAGGATTTCCTATTATCTACGTTAGAAAAGTATAAAGATACTTCTTTATATGTTTTAGCAGATCCACCTTATTTTAAGCAAGTTGATGATGTATCTTCTAAAGATATTACAAAATTATTTAATATTTTACGTGATACTTTTTCATATGTTGTTGTTGATACTTCTGGTGGTTTTGATAATAAAGCTATGACTGCTTTAGAAAATTCTGATTTAATATTTCTTGTGACAATTGTTAATTTACCAGCTATAAGAAATTGTCAAAGATGTCTTGAATTATTTGAAAAATTAGGATTTGATGAAGATAAAGTGCAAGTATTAATAAATCGTTATATGGAAAATGATGAAATTAAAGCTGAAGATGTTGAAGAAGTCCTAGGTAAAAGCTTATATTGGAAAATACCTAATAATTATTTCACAATGATGTCTGCAATTAATAAAGGTGTTCCTGTGTCTGATATAAATCCTGATTCTAATGTAGCATTAAGTTATAAAAATTTAGCTTTGATGGTGTCAGACAGTGTTTATCGTCAAAAATTAAATAAAAAGCTCGGAAGGATTTAAAAGTGTTACAAAGTAGTAAGTTAAGTAATAGATTTAAAAGTACTGAAAATGACGATATTATTAAAGATAAGCCCAAAAAATTTGTATTTTCAAAAAATCAGATAAATCCGCAAAATTTGAGTAATGATCTTGATAATGAAAAAACAATTATTGAGGAGCAAATTTCTGAAAGGGTTTTAGATATTGATTTTGAAGCTGAACTAAAGAAAGCATTATTAGAAAAAATTGATTCTATTCCTGTGTGGTTTGAATATACTGCTGACAAGCAAAAAGAGCTTATTAAGAGTTTTGTAGAAAATAAATTGTCTTCAGAAGCTATAAAGCTTGCTGATAATGAAAAAGATGATTTAATTGAAAAATTGTTTACTTCAATTATGGGCTTTGGGCCTTTAGATTATTTGATTGTTCAAGAAAATGTTGATGCTATTTATGTCAATGGTATAAATAGTGTGCATATTGAAATTAACGGGAAAATATTAAATACTGAAATGAAATTGAATGAGAAACAAATCAATTTTATTTTAAGTAATATTTCTTCTATGTCTGGAGTTAAGTTTGATGATTCTAAAAATATTTGGAATTGCAAGGTTAATAATTTAGTTATTACGATTATTATGCCTAATATTTCTCAATCGGGTTATAACATTACAATTAGAAAGTCTTGCGATTTTGATATGGACAAGCTTGTTCAAAATAATATGATGTCAAAAGAAATTCTTGATTTTATTGTTTTGATGATTAATTCAAAGAAGAATATCGTAATTTCCGGTGATATAAATTCGGGAAAAACAACTCTTTTAGATGTATTAGTAAAATCAACCTTAGAGGATAAAAGAGCAATCTTATTAGAGAATTTCCCTTCTATTACTGCTGATTTTAATACATTGATGAAATTTTCAATAGATAAACATTCAGATGATTATTATTTGTTGTTATCTAATATTTTAAAAATGTCTTCTGATTATATTTTATCTGATTTAAATTTTGTAATTCCAGAATTATCAGATGTTAAAGGTAATATATCAACTTTAAGGGCTTCATCTGTTGATAATGCCTTGTCAATGCTTATTTCATCTGTTATTTCAGCTGATAATATTTCTGAGAAATACGCAAAAGCAAAAGTTCTTACAAATTTTGATTATATTATACAGCTAAATCGTATGAATGACGGCGTAAGACGTATAACTTCAGTTGTCGAACTTACTCCAGCAAGAACTGCAGCTTTGTCAGTGAAAGTTATTGCAAAATATGAAGACGGTAAATATGTTACTGAGATACCTCAACCTTTGACTTCGATAAGGGCTGAATCTTTACTTTCTGAAGCAGGTTCGATGTCTTCTCGTTTTTATCATTCTGATTTGTAATTCGATCTTTCATGTCGTTAAAGATTGATTTCATTCGAGATTCATTTACAAAACTATGTGATATTTGATCAATACCTGGTCCAATATATTTTTTCATTAATTGTTTATCAACAAATGTATTAATTGGTGTTGCAAGTAAAAATAATGTACCAAGACCACCTATTGTTTTTAGTAATTTGTTTTTGAATATTAATGAGTTTTGATATTCTTTTAGAGCGTTTCTAGTTGCCTGATATGCATAATCGCCTTCTTTATACATTTCTTTCATTGCTGGGAGAATATCATTATATTTGTTATAAACTTTGTTTGGAATTTTGCTTTTGTCACCGTGTTTAAGTGCATTTTTTATATTAAATGTTGCAAGAGCATTTTCTTTTGCAAATTTAATAATTTTATCTTTATCAGAGCTAAGTAAATCATATCTATCTGTAAAATATTTGTTATAAAAGCGTTTGAATGGATTAATTGTTTTTTTCTCATTGTTTCTAACTTTTATTTTATTTTCTAATGTTTCAGTGATAATACGATTAAAACTTTCGTAATTATCAAGAGCACTGCCATGTGCTTGGTCTATTACATTTTTAATATGTTTATATACAGCATCTTTTGCATTCCCGCTAATGCCGGCTTTTCCTAGTTTTCCAAGTGGTGATGCGATAAATTGACCGGCAATAATTACAGCTGGAAGAGCTACAATTGAAGTTAATCCTTGATAAATAGCTCTTTTAAGGGCTCTTTTTGCACTTGGGTTATAGCTTGTTTTGTCGTTTTTGTATTTATCGTATATGTCTGCTCCAAGATACATAAAAGTAGGTGCCCAAAGTGCAGTTCCAAGTTTTGGCGCAATTTCAGAAATGGCTGTGCCAACTTCACTAGAATAGGACATCATGACCGGTAATTTCTTACTTAACGGGTCTCTGTACTTTTCTTGTGTATTCTTTTTTCCATCAGCATTTAATATTGGATTAATCAATTTTTTGGGAGCCCTTAATTTTTAGAATATTCCTATTTTACTATAAACTAGTAAAAATTTTTTTTTGCTAGTTTTTTTTATTTTAGTATAATTTTAATATGGAAAGAAAATTTAAAATTTCATCTAAATATAAGCCTGCAGGTGATCAGCCAAAAGCTATTGAACAATTGGTCGAGGGAATTAAAAATGGAGATGATGCTCAGACTTTGTTAGGAATTACAGGTTCAGGAAAAACATTTACTATTGCAAATGTTATTGAAAAAATTCAAAGGCCGACGCTTATCATTGCACATAATAAAACTCTTGCAGCTCAGTTATATAATGAGTTTAAGGAGTTGTTTCCAGATAATGCTGTTGAATATTTTATAAGTTATTATGATTATTATCAGCCTGAAGCTTATATCCCAAGAACTGATACATTTATTGAAAAATCTGCTTCTATTAATGAAGAAATCGATAGATTAAGACATAATGCTACAAGATGCCTGTATGAAAGAAATGATGTAATTATTGTCGCATCTGTCAGTTGTATTTATGGCTTGGGACTTCCTGAAAATTATTTTAAAGGTTCTGTTGAATTAAATGTTGGGGACGAGATTAATCGAGATGATTTGTTAAAACATCTTGTTAGTGTTCAGTATACAAGGAATGATCTTGTGTTAGAACGTTCTACATTTAGAGCAAGAGGCGATATTGTTGAAATTATGCCTGCATATGAAAAAATTATTACAAGAATTTATTTCTTTGGTGATGAGATTGAAAAAATTGTCAGAATCGATAATGTTACAGGAGAAATAATTGAAACTCCTCAAAAAGTTGTAATTTATCCGGCTGTTCATTATCTTTCGTATGATGAAAATGTTGAAGAAACAATAAAATTGATAAAAGAAGAGCTTCAACATCGTTTAGTAGAGCTTCAAAATGAAAACAAACTAGTTGAAGCTCAAAGATTAGAACAAAGAGTTAAATATGATATTGAAATGATTAAGGAAATGGGCTATTGTTCAGGTATTGAAAATTATTCAAGAATAATTGAACGCAGACCTAAAGGTTCAGCTCCCGCTACTTTATTAGATTATTTTAGAGGTGATTTTTTAACTGTAATTGATGAATCGCATGTTACTCTTCCTCAGTTAAAGGGTATGTATCATGGTGATTCTTCAAGAAAAAATACTCTTATCGAATATGGTTTTAGACTGCCTTGTGCAAGGGATAACAGACCATTGAAGAATGAAGAATTTTTTAAAAAAGTTCATCAAAAAATTTATATTTCAGCAACTCCTGGTGATTTTGAAAGACAGACTTCTGCACAATTAGTTGAACAAATTATCAGACCTACAGGTCTTGTAGATCCGAAAATTTCTGTAAGACCTATTGAATCTCAGATAAATGATTTGAAAGAAGAAATTAAAAAACGTACTGAAAAAGATGAAAGAGTTTTGATTACAACTCTTACTAAACGTATGGCAGAAGATTTAACAGATTTCTTTATACAAGAAGGTATTAAGGTTAGATATTTGCATAGTGAAATTCAATCATTAGAAAGGGTTGAAATTTTGCGAGATCTTAGATTAGGTGAATTTGATGTTTTAATTGGCGTAAATCTTTTGAGGGAAGGACTTGATATTCCAGAAGTTTCTCTTGTTGCTATTATGGATGCTGATAAAGAAGGATTTTTAAGATCTGAAACTAGTTTAATTCAGACAATTGGTCGTGCAGCTCGTAACGCTTGTGGTGAAGTTATTATGTATGCTGATAGAATGACGGAATCTATGGAAAAGGCAATATTTGAAACAGAACGCAGAAGAAAAATTCAGCTTGAATATAATAAAAAGTATGGTATTATTCCTCAAACTATTAAAAAGCCGATTGAGAATAATCTATTATCACTTGTTGCAAGCTATCGTGATTTAGAAGATATAGTTGCTGAAGAAATGGTTGATATGGGGATTGATAAAAAAGAATTGCCAAAACTTATAGATAAACTTGAAAAAGATATGCATAAGGCTGCTAAAATTCTCGATTTTGAACGAGCAGCTGAGATTAGAGACAAGTTGAAAAAGTTAAGAGAAATGTTAGATTAAAAAAAGCCTCTTGATTAAGAGGCTTTTTTTTTAAATGATTTTATCACTATTTTCTTTAGCTTGTATTGATTCATAATCAACTTGTGCTAAATAGTGTCCGCACATTGCAAGGTTAAATATAAGTACCATACTCCAGTAAAAAATTGCTACTGGGTGTGGAATTCCTAAAAATACCCAAATTACATATGTTACTGGCGCAATTAACAATGCATTAGCTAATAAAACTTGTGGTATCATAAATAATACCGCTACAAGTATATCACAGCATGATTCTGATATAACTTTAAAATTGTATGCATCTGATATTTTGAAGCTCTTAGCATAACATAAATATCCTGTTAATATAATTGAACCAAATAGGCCCCATATTATAACTTGAAATATTATTAAGGTATTTGGCTCTGGAATATAATTAGCAACTAAACCATTTAATAATGATGCTAACCAGCAGTTAATAGCAATAGATGGACCTAATGCAATAGTTCCTTTTATTCCTGCCCAGAAAAGAGCAAAAATATTAAATGATGGGAGTACATGGTCTTTACCGTTTCTTACATTGGTTGTACATTTGATTAAAAATCCAAAAAGTAGAAGATAAGTTACTCCAAACATCCACCAAAAGCCTGTTAAATCCCCTTTTGTCGCATTAGAATATAAATGAACACAATAATAAACAGGGATCGCAAATAAAATATATTTTATAATAGCGTGATTATCCTGAAAGGACTCTTCAAAAGCGTCTTTTATAGATGCCATATTCCAAAACTCCTCTATTCTTTCAATATATTTTAATTATAACATATGTTTATATAAAAAACAAGCCTATAAATTACTGTGGTAAGGATATAACAAATTTAGAACCTTGATTAAGTTCACTATTTAGTGATATTTTTCCTTTGTGTAATTTTATAAGTTCTTTTGTTATTGATAAACCTAATCCAGTAGAGTTTTCTTGTATTTCACCTACTTGTTCAAATTTTTTAAATATTTTTTTATGATTATTTGGAGCAATACCTATTCCGTTGTCTTCAATTTCAATGATTGCGGAATTATCATTTTTGTATGCATTAATTTTTATTGTTCCATTTTCAGGAGTATATTTAATTGCATTACTGAGCAGATTAAATAGTATTTGTTGAATTTTTTGATAGTCTGCTTTTATTTTAAAGTTTTCTATATATGTTTCAAGAGTTTGATTTTTTTTGATCAGAAGAGGATTTATTATATTTATAACTTCATTTATTGCTTGTTTAATTTCAAATTCTCGTAAGGTAAGTTTTATAGCTCTTGCTTCAATTTTAGACATATCAAGTATTTCATTAATCATTCCTAATAAATGAAGTCCAGAGATTTTTATGTCGTTAATGTATTCTTTTTGTTTTTCATTAAGTTTACCTATATATTCATTTCCAAGCAAATCAGAAAATCCTAAAATAGAATTGAGTGGAGTGCGTAATTCATGTGATATGTGTGATATAAATTTAGTTTTTATTTTTTCAGATTCAAGAATTTTCTTATTATTTTTTTGAACCTTTTCATAACCTTCTTGTAAGGCTTGTATTTGCATTTTTATGATTTTTGAAATTTCTTTATCTTTTGTTATATTGGCAATGATTGATGCACAAGTTCTAAATACTTTTTTATCATTATCAGAAAAATAGTTTCCGGTGATAATAATTTTTCCAAAAATTGTATTTTTAATTTTTAAATTTTCTAAAAGGTAATTCCCTTGTATATTATTAATGTCATTTGTTTTTGGATTGTATGAATATTCTAATCTTGTAGGGTTTGTGTAAAATATGTATCCTGAATCAAAATTGATAATTTTTTGTAGTGTCTGAAAAATTTCATTAGAAAAGTTTTCAGACTGTCCAATGGTAAAAAATTCATTTATTAATTCAATAGATTTTTCATATTCTGCCAATTTTTACTCCAAATCTGATTTATCAACATATCCAATATATCTTAAGTTTCTATAATAACCATCATAATCAAGTCCATAGCCGATTAAAAATTTATCATCGACTTCAAAGCCGTAATAATCAGCATCGACATCTGCAACTCGTGTTATTTTTTTATCTAAAAGTGAGCAGAATTTTGTAGATTTAGTATGGAAGTTGCAGTTTAGAAAATCAAGTAAAAATTTTGCAGTTAATCCTGTATCTACAATATCTTCAATAATTAAAACATTTTTTCCATTGAGATCAGGTAATGATATATCTACAGCATTTACTTTGCCTGAGGTACTTGTGCCGCCATTGTAGCTTGATAATCTAATAAATTCGATTTTTAAAGGCATATTAAGGTGTTTTACCAAATCCACAGCAAACATTACTGCACCTTTTAATACACATATTGCATAAACTTCTTCGTTTCCATAAAATTTATTCATTTCATCTGCAAGTTCTTTTATTCTTGATTGAATTTGTTCTTCAGTGAAAAGAATTTTTAATTTATTTATATCCATAACCTACCTCTTTTCTAATTTTAGCATATGTGTTGGCTTTTGGGCAACTTTAATTTTTTCACTTATCCCAATGCCTGCTGCCCATAAGATTTCATTATCCTTACATAAAAAGATTAGTTTATCTTTTTCATGTTGAGGAATTTTCTTTTCATTTAAGTATTTTTTTAATTTTTGAGAGCCTTTAGACCCGAGAGGTTGTATTTTATCTCCGTCTTTTCTGTGTCTTAGGGTAAAATTGATTTCATCAGCAGATATATAGGCTTTGTATTCTGTGTCATGTGGAAATTCAGTTATTTCTTCATTATATTTTTCAATTGAAAAGATATAATCTTCAAATTTGTATTCCCCACATTTTGATATATTTATTTCTTCTGTGTGTTTTTCTGTTCTACTTATAACTTCTGCTTTTTTGCTGCTGACAAATAGCCATAGATTATCTGCTAAAGATATTTTTTTTCCTGATTTTGAATTTTTATTTTCTTGTATAAATTTTTGAATATTTTCAATCTTTTCTCGATCATAATCTAGGTTATATTCGTTGAGTATTTTATATATTAATCTTTTTTGTTCAATTTCAGAAGCCTGAATAAGATTTGTAGGCAGATAAGTATTAATTAGATTATTATCTTCATATGCAATTTCAGAAAGCGAATTTAGAGCTTCTGTGACGTTTGGATTAATTTCTCTAAGTAATGGAATAATTTTGTGTCTTATAAAGTTTCTTTTGTATTTTGTATTTGAATTTGAGCTGTCATTATTTGGATTAAGATTGTTATCTTTGCAATATTTTTCGATTTCAGCTCTTGTTGCTTTTAAAAGAGGTCTGTAAAAGATGTCTCTTTTTTCGGCAATACCTTGAAGTCCTATTGTACCTGTACCTCTTATAATTCTATAAAGGACAGTTTCTGCATTATCGTCAAAATTGTGTGCAGTGAATACAATTTTTGAATTAAATTTTTTTGCACATCTTCTAAAAAAATCATATCTTGCTTCACGAGCTGCTGTTTCTGTTTTTTCAATGCTATCTGGTAGAATTTCAGAATAGTATTGTATACCTCTGGATTTTGCAAAATTTTTACAGTTTTCAGCTTCCTTTAGGCTTTCTTCTCCTCGCCAATTGTGATTTAGGTGAGCAGCAATAATTTTTTCTCCAAGTTTATTAAGAATATCTAAAAGACACATAGAATCATAACCCCCAGAAAATGCCACAATAATTGTCCCTGACAGATTATGTTTCTTTATAAAATTTTTGATATTATCCTTAATCAATTAAGCCTCTTGAAGTTTTTTTACACCTTCTTTAATTTCAACAGCATCAACTCCTAAGGTTTCTAGAGCTTTCATAGCTAAAGAATCAGGTTCTGTTGTAAGTGCAAGTAACATGTGAGCTGACTCAATTTTTTGTTTATGATCTTTTTTTGCTAATTCCCAAGCTGTTTCAAGAACTCGTTTTGCGCGTTCGGTAAATATAATTTCTTTATCGTAGTATTCATTACCAAAACCGATTAAATTTTCAACGACAGTTCTTGCATCTTTAATGTTTATTTCTAATTCTGAAAGGACTTGACCGCCAATTCCAGTAGCTTCTCCAATTATACCGAGAAGAAACATTTCAGTTCCTACAATATTTCTTCCTAATCTTCTTGCTTCTTCTTTTGCAAGGCGTAATATTGTAAGAGTCTCTGGCATTTGTTTTTCGATTGGTTTTATTATGCTGTGAGCTAAATCATTTTCTGGAATTTTCAATTCTTTTAATATGTCATATGCAATTCCGCGTTTTGTTTTGAGTAATCCTAAAATTATATGTTCAGGTAGGACAACTGATGATCCTAATTCTTTTGCTGTTTCTAATGCCATATTCATTGTTTTGAATGCGTTTGGCGTAAAGATTATTTGTCTTCCTTCATATTCTGATTGTCTGGATTGAATTTTTTGAAGTTTTTCTTCAAAGTTTTCGCTTGTGACTCCATACTGTGCAAGAATTTTTGTTAATTCTGATTCTTTATCTTCTAAAATAGATGATAGAATTTGTTCAGTTCCGAGAATTTCGTAGTTTGATGTTGATAATTTAGATACTGCACGTTCAAATACTTTTGCAGATTCTTCGCAGTCAAATATATTGTCTGTTTCTTCTGCTTTATTTTCTTTTGACTCTTTATTTTCGTCTATTTCAGGGTGATATAGACGTTTTATTTTCTTCTGGACAAGTTTTTCTAGTAAACTTTTTGATTTGTATATATCAAATCCTAAATCTTCTAGAATTTTAATATTGTTTGATTTTTTGTCGGAAATTGCGGAAAGGAATAAATGTTCATATAATATTGTAGGATTTCCTGATTTGTTTGCTAAATCAAGAGATTTTTTTAATATTTCTTTGTATTCATCATCAAAAGGTAGAGGTTGAATTGATGTTGATGGCTGTGTAGAAACTTCTACATATTTTTTTAATTCATCAACCAATTTTTCTCTTGTAATGTCATAAGATTTGAAAATCTTTAGAGATATTCCTTTTGCTTCGTCAAAAAGAGCCAGTAAAAGAAGTTCTGGACTTACTTTTTTTAAGCCCAATTTTTTTGCTGATTCTTGTGATGAGCTTACTACATTTATTGCCTTTTCCGTAAATTTCTCAAACAAAACTTATTCCTCGTCTTCGTCTTCCATGCTTTCTACATAAGCTGCTACTTTTTCAAATTCTTCATCATCGTCTATTGTTTCGAATAAGTATTCTTCGCCTTCTTTAGATAATCTCATTAATACAACTTCTGTAGATTCTTCTTCTTCGTCTACTGGTAATAGTAATGCATATTCTTGTTCGTCAACTTCAACGATGTCGAATAATTCAAACTTAATCACGTTACCGTTTTCGTCAATTGTTTCTATGATTTGATCTTCATCTGCCATAATTTTATTTTCCTTTCTTAATTATTCTATTTAACTTGTTTTTGTATTTTAACATCTTGATAGATACTGTTCAAGTATAATACAAGCACTTTCTATATCAACCAGTCCTTTGTCTTTTCTAAAGTCTATTTTTTTTGCTCTTAAATTTTCTTCTGCAGTGTCAGATGTGAGTCTTTCATCTTCATAGAATATCTCATAACCGGTAATTTTAGATGCAAAATCTTTGCAATCTTGTGCTTGAGAGCCTTGAGTGCCGTCCATATTGTATGGAACACCTACTACTATTTTTTTTACATTATTGTCTTTTGCAATTTTTAAAATATCAGCAATCGCTTTGTCTTCAGGTTGTCTTTGAATGTATGAATGGCCGTTTGCAAGCATTAAAAGATAATCGCTTAGTGCGATTCCTATTCTTTTTGTCCCGATATCAAGTGCCATTACTTTATACATTATTTTACCCACATTTTTTCGATTGCTTTTACTTTTTCTTTGTCTTGTTTTGCAAAGTAGTATTCATAGATACTTTTTCTTATTATATTTTTGAATAGTTCTCGTTTGAGTTCTTTATCATTATACAAAGAATATAAATTTTGAGCAGTTTTTTCATCGTTTGCAAGTTTTTTTAGTAATGCTGTATTTAATATTCTTTGAGACCAAACTTGATATTCTTCTTTGTAGAATATTTTTTCGAGGTTTTCATCAATAATTGTCTCATAATTTTCAGGTTGTGTATCATTGAGTATTTTTATGAAATCCTCAAATTCATCACTGTATGTGCTGTTAAGAAACCAGTAATCAGTGAAATCACTTTGTAAAATATTCTCAAATTCTTTATTTGTCAGTTTTTTTATTTTGTAATCAAGTTTTAAAGCAATTGGCTCAATGTCAGCTAATAGATTTTTCCAACAAACATATTCATAAGGTATTTTATGATTAGATAATTTTTCAGCTTTTATAAGTATTGATTTTAAAATTCCAGGTTCTACTTCAAGAGCTCTTTGACCTCTGTAAAATCTTTCTATAATTGTATTGCATTCGAATTTTGAAATTTCATTAAATCCAAAGCAATCGCGAACACCTTTGTAATCATCAATTACAATTGCGACAAATTGAACTTTCCCTTGCTTGTTAATTCTAGAAACTATAACAGCTTGGTTGCCATGACCGTCTGGGTAAGTTATGCAGAATTTGTATGGTTTTGAATTTTCTAAGAGTTTTTTATAGAATTCAATAGATTTATCTTCTCTTATTCCTGCAATTTTTAATATTGATAAATTCTTCATAATTGCAGGTTTTAAATCTTCATCAATCGTGTCAAGTACAGAATTGAGAGCATGATATGCCAATTGAGATTGAGAATTTCCTAAAATTTCAAGGGCTGTTTTCCCCACCTCACTATATGGCATTGATAAAAATACTGGGATAAGCATATTTGCGAGCTCATCTTTAGAATAATCTTCGCCTAATGATTTAAGAAGTATAATTTTGTCATTATCAGGCAGAGAATTTAAAAAGTCTAAAAAATCAATTTGGACTTCAGGATTAATAATTGCGTTATCGAGAATTTTCCTAGTGTCAGCATCTACAAGTTCATTTGGGTTATCGATGTATTTATCACATTCATCATAAGTCCAGTTTGTATCAATATCTCTAAGCAAATCTAATGCAAATATTTTAGCTTGGTTTGATGTTAAATTATTTTTAATTATATTCCAGAGTTTTTCTATAAGTTCATCTTTGGGGCAATATCTAAGTAAGAGGAATTTTATTAAATCTTGGTTTGAAGCTGGATTATTAATTTCTTTAAATAAAAGCTTTGTAATAATACTCTTATCTGGTTGTTGATCAAGAGTTTTGTAGTGGATTTCATAATTTTCAAAATCTTTTATCCCTTTTAATTTTTCTAAAATTTTTATAATTTCAGCTTTTAATTCAAAAGGATTAAGTTCAAATTTATCAATCATTAACGAGCTTTCCCCCAAAAAGCGTCAAGTATTTGTTGAGCTTCTGCAGATGGCATTCTGTCATTTAAAATTAGGTATTGAACCGCAATCATTGCACATTCTGAACAGATATTAACACCTGGTCCCTGTACCATTTTCAAAACCTGTGTATTAGGTCTTCCGCAAAAACTGCAATATACCAAATCATCTTCTTTATGTTCTTTTTCAGATGATTTTTCTCGTTTTGCCCCTAATTTTATTACTTTATCTTCTGACATATAAAATCCTCTCATTTTCAATTTGTAACTTTTATGTATAAAATTTGCATTAAATGTATAATTTATTTTATAATAAAAATTACAATTAATTTTATGAGGTTGATTATAGCATGAAAAAAGCTTTTTTACTAGCTACAATTTTGTTTATTTCTGTAATATCTACGGCATGTATAAATAATTTTGCGGTACAAGAGTTAAATAATAAAGCTCAAGATTTTATGGAAAAAGGCGATTATGTTTCAGCTATTGAAAGATTAAAGTCAAGTGTTGATTTAGACGGTAGTATATTTGAAACACAATATAACCTTGCGGTTGCTTACACAAAGGCTGAAGATTATGCAAACGCGATTAAGACGTATAATGATGCTATAAAATTAAACCCAGATTTCCCTGATTCTTATTATTCTTTAGCTGTTTGTGAAGAAAATTTAGCTAAGGATATTATTGCAGGAAATGTTAAAGTTAATGACGATGATTCAATTGAGAAAGTTGAAATATCTGAAGACGATACAATTGTAAAAGATGTTAAGTTATCTGAAAATGCTTCTAAAATGTTGACAATTCTTTTAAATAATTCAATTTCTGATTATCAGATATATTTAGATAAAGATAGCTCAGTTGATGATAAAAAATATGTTGAGGATAAAATAAAGGAACTTCAAATGCTCCTTGCTAAAAATACAGTGAAGTAGTCTAATGTTTCAATCACCGGCAGAAGTTGCATTTAATATTTTTGGATTTCCTGTTTATTATTATGGAATAATACTTGCCTTAGCTATTTTTATAGGTGTTTATGCATCTTATTTTTTATATAAAAAGTTTTACGGATTAGATAAAGCTTCTTGTATAATGGATTTTGCTCCGTATTTAATAATTATTGGCATAATTGGTGCAAGGTTATATTATTGTCTTGTAAATTATTCTTATTATATTGAAAATCCTTTGGAAATTTTTTATATAAGACAAGGTGGTTTATCTATTCATGGTGTTATAATTATTGGAATTTTGACTTTATTTGCTTTTTCTAAAATTTATAAGATGTCTTTTTTGAAACTTATTGATGTCTTTTTATGTGGAACGGCATTAGGACAATGTATTGGAAGATGGGGAAATTTCTTTAATTCTGAGGCTTTTGGAACTCCTACTAATCTTCCTTGGAAATTGTTTATCCCGCTTTCTCAAAGACCTGCTCAATATGTTAAATTTGAATATTTTCATCCAACTTTCTTATATGAAAGTATATTGGATTTAATAATATTTTTGATACTTTTAGCAATTTTTAAAAGATGTTCCAAACATCCAGGTATTATTGCTTGTACATATTTAATTTTATATTCTTTTGTAAGAATTTTTGTTGAGCATTTTAGAATTGACAGTGTTCTAAATATTTATGGTTATCCTGTGGCACAATTAGTTTCGCTTTTAATAATTTTATTTGCTACAGTATTTATGGTTTTTCTAATATATAAAGATAACGCAAAGTAAGATTGATTTTTTTTATTATTTGTCATTAAATTAAGGTATGGAAAACAATTTACCCCAAAATAAAAAAGCTCTTTTTTGGTTAAGTGGAGCACATTTTATAAACGATATTTATACAGGTGTATTAAACCCTATTATGCCTTTCATCGCTGCAAAAATAGGAATTTCAATGGCTATTGCAACAATAATATTGACAATATCTCATATATTTTCATCTCTTTTGCAGCCGTTATTCGGATTTTTTGCTGATAATATAGTAAAACGTTCTTTTATATTTTGGGGATTGATTTTATCATCAATATTTATTCCTTTATCGGCTTTGGCTCATAATCCGTTTATTTTAGTATTATTTATTATATTCGGTAGTATTGGGTCAAGTCTTTTCCACCCTCAAGCTCTTGGTTTTGCTTCTAAGTTTGCTCAGAAGGACTCTGCAGGGAAATCAATGGCTGTTTTTGTTGCAATGGGGACTTTAGGATATTCTATGGGACCAGTTGTCTCATCTGCTATTACTCAATTTTTAGGAATGCCTAAAATGCCTTTAATGACTTTTTTAGGTATTGTTTGGGCATTGATAATGTTTTCTTTTGTGCCAAAACTTTCTTTATCTGAAAAAGTTATTAATAAGATTAATTTTAAAACAGCTTTTAAACGCATTTTAACTAATCGAAAGCTAAATATTCTAAATGTTATTGCAATGCTTAAGACAATGATTATGTCAGCTTGCTTTATTTTGTTACCATTTTTATGGAAAAATATGGGCTATAAACCATTCTATATTGGTATGGCTTTGTTTATGTTTATTTTTGCTGGTGGAATTGGTTCTTTAATCAGCGGTCATATTGAAAAGAATATTGGAGCTGCAAATGTATTTTATATTTCAATGATTTCAACATTTCCATTAATGATATTATTCATTCTAACTTGTTCTTCTCATCCAACATTGTCACTTGGAATATTTGTGATTATGGGCTTTATAACAATGATGGCAACTCCTGTAACTATGGTTATGGCACAAAATGTTATTCCTGAATATAAAAGTATTATTTCAGGTTTTATAAATGGTTTCTCTTGGGGAATTGTTGCAATAGCAATGTCTTTATTAGGTTTTATTGCAGAAAAATTCGGTATTACAAATGTACTGATATTTGTATCAATTATACCAGCGGTATGTTCAATATTGGTAAAAGAATTGTTTAAAGAAAATAATTAAGCTAAAACATTTAAAGATTTTTTTATTTGGTTACTTTGATGTTTAGCTGCCATTTTTTCTTGAAGATATGCAACATTGTATAATAATTTATTTGTTAATAAGTCAAGACTGTTTTTCTTATCCATTTTATTTAGCATGCTCAAATCATGCTCACCGCCAAATGTATGTGTATTATTAAGACCATTAATCATAGAACTTGAAGCCTGCATTGTGGCAAAAGATGCATTATTCATTGTATTAATTGCATTGAATCTAGCGATGGAAGAAACTAACATTCCTAACTCCTATATCCTATATGTCTCCTACAAATATAAGTATAAAATATATATAAGATAAAATCAAGTATTAATTTTTGTAACAAATTGGGTGATCTCTGAAATTAGATATTAATTATATACTTTATATATATGACACGATGATATTAAGAGAGATCGTTTAAATAAAGAGAGACTATAAATTCCTATTCCTACCTTCCTAAAAGAAAATTTTACCTCCTTATATTTAAGGAGGCTTTTTTTTGAAAAAAATAACAGTCATAATAATTTATGACTGTTATTTATATTAAATGCTTAAATATTATATTTTTTATTTTTGAGCATTTTCTTGTCTTTTTAATTTTCCGATTTCGTGGATTTTAATGAAGTTAGTACCACCTACTAGAAGTTCAGGAACAGAACCTGTAACTAATACTAAGTCACCATCTTCTAATTTCATAGATTTCATTAAGAATTCATCCATTTGTTTTAAAGATTCTTTGTCAATTGAAGCGTCGAAATCAACAATATATGGGAAAACTCCTCTATATAGTTTGATATCGCGGCATATATTTTTACTTGGGCAGCATGCAAAAATAGGAATATTAAGTTTTCCTTCTGCAAGCATTGATGCTGTAAAACCGCTACCTGTAAGAGCAATAACTGCTTTTACATTCATTTTTCTTGCCATGTCAGCGATAGACATACCGATAGCCATAGCTTGAGAGTCTTTTTCTTCTTCAATCATTTTGCGAGGGAATTTGTTTTTTCTCATGAATGGAGATTCTTCAACGTTATCAGCAATCTTTTTCATCATTGCTACTGCTTCTACTGGATAAGCTCCTGCAGCAGTTTCACCTGATAGCATAATAGCATCAGTACCGTCTAAAATAGCGTTTGCAACGTCAGAAGTTTCTGCACGAGTAGGAATTGGGTTTTCAATCATGCTATCTAACATTTGAGTTGCAACGATTACAACTTTTCTTTTTGTATTTGCTTTTCTGATAATAGTTTTTTGAACTATAGGTACTTTTTCGTTAGAAATTTCAATACCTAAGTCGCCTCTTGCAACCATGATACCGTCTGATACTTCAATAATTGCATCAATATTATTAACAGCTTGAGGTTTTTCAATTTTAGAAATAATTCTAGCGGTTGTATTGCCATGGCTGTGTAACAATTCTCTTAATTTAACAACGTCAGAAGCTTCTCTAACAAATGATAAACCAAGGTAATCAATATCATTGTGAGCAGCGAATTCAACAAATTTAATATCTCTTTCTGTTAAAACATCAAGACTTCCTTGAGAACCAGGAATGTTGATACCTTTTCTTTGTTTTAAAAGTCCGTCAGTTAAAACTTCCGCAAAAATTACTTTGTCTTCAACTTTTTTTACTTCAAGTTGAATTTTACCGTCATCAATCATAATTTTTTCGCCAGGAGTAACATCATCAGCCATTCCTTTGTAGTCAACAGGTAAAATGTCTCCTGTGATTTCTGGTTGGTGACGGAATTTTAGAATTTGTCCTTTTTTAATTTCAATTGATTCTGGTAAGTTTCCAATTCTAATTTTTGGCCCTTGTAAGTCAAGTAAAACTGGAATTAATGTCTTTTCTTCCTTTTCAATTTCTCTAATGTAAGATAAATTAGTTTTGTGCATTTCAACATCGCCATGAGAAGAATTTAATCTAAACATGGTTACGCCATTTTTAAAAAGCTCTCTAATTTTTTCTTTTGTTGATGTTGCAGGTCCAAGTGTTGCAACAATTTTCGTCATAGTGTAATTATCCATAGTTTTCCTTTCTATATTGGGTAAATTTATAAAATAATAACTAGCATGTTTACAAATATATAAATGTACGATATAATTTTACACAAAAAAGGTTTACTAGTAAACATGAGGAAGTAAGAAAATGAAAAAATTTGTTTCTGGGGTAATGGCGTTATGTTTATTAGCATTTAATGCTATACCTGTTTTAGCTGCATCAATTGCAGATGTTAGCCAAAATTATTGGGCTAGCAAAGAAATTAATATTGTTGTAGATAACAATATTATGACTTTGTCAGGAAATCGTTTTAATCCTGAAGGTAATATGACACGTGTTGAATTTGTTAATGCTTTATTAAAAGTTTTATCAGATGAAAATTTGAATGTAACAATTTCTAACAAATTTAAAGATGTTCAATCTTCAAATCCAAATTACGAAAACATATTACGTTCACAACAATTAGGTCTTGTATATGGTTATCCAGATGGAACTTTCAAGCCTAATAATACAGTATTGAGATCTGAAGCTCAATCTGTAATTAGCCACATTACAAAAGATATGGATGCTGATACATCAGTTCTAAATCAATTCAAAGATGCAGCAGCAATCCCTGCTTGGGCTAAAAAAGTTTATGCTAAAACAATTAATTATGGTATCTATGTAAATTATCCTGATTCAAGAGAATTAAGACCTAATGATAATTTATCTAGAGCAGAAGCTGCTGTATTATTAGCTAGATTGAAAGAAAAATTGGATTTAGTAAAACAAGAATATATTGGAACAACAAGAATTGAGCACCTTGATGTTACAAGAAAAGCTCCTAATAATGAGGTTGCAATCAATAATATTCAAAGCACTATTAATCAAGGTAATGTATTAGTAGTTGCATTTGAAGATAAATTCAAATCAGAAGAACACAAAGCTGGTGATATAGTTACATTTGTTGCAGACAAAGATATTTGTACAGAAGAAGGAACTCTTATAATTCCTGCAGGAACAAAATTTGTTGCTCAGATTAATGAAATTCAACCTCCAAAGAAATTCAATAAGAATGCAAGAGTTTATCCTCAATTAACAAAAATTATTTTACCTAATGGTAAAGAATTAGCATTTAATGCTAAACCATTCTCTAAAGATTATTCTTTAAAAGAAGGTCCTTGGATGACAACAGGTAAATTATTATTGTGTACAGCAGCAGGAGCTGCAGTTGGTACTGGTGCAGGTGTTGGTTTTGCATTCATTCCAAGCCCTGCTAATATTGGAACCGGTGTTGCAATTGGTACTCCTGTTGGTGCTGCAGTTGGCTTAATTACAGGTTTAGTAACTCCTGGTCTTCAATATCACGCAAAAGCAGGTGAAAATATTTATGTAATTTTACTTGACGATGCTGTTATTTCAAAATAATTAGTATTAGTAAACTTTAAAAGAAAATAAGGGTTGAGTTAATTCTCAATCCTTATTTTTTTAATAATTTTTATTAGTACTATTTACTTAGATTAGTTATCAAGCTGGGTATAGGAAATTTTTTCATAAAGTTTAAAATAAATATGTAAATTAATTTTTACGGATATTAGAATTATATGGGAGTATTTTATGAAAAATTTATGTATTTCTTTAGTGCTTATTGGTGCTTTGACATTATCTTCTCAAGGCGTATTTGCAGCTTGTAATTGTATGCAGAATTTGAATCCAATGCCTTATATTGGATATTTAAATCCAGTGACTTATGTAAATGAAGCCGAAAACAACTATTCATTTAGCTTGAATCCATTTAAGGGGTTTAAAAACTGTAACAAGTGTAAAATGAAAAAAGTTAAAAAATGTGATGAGTGTGCACCTGTTCAAATCAATAAATGCCCAACTTGTAAAAAAGCATTTGCAGAACCTATTTGTAACTCTTGTCAAGACTTGTATATTGCACCTGTTCAACCAAGATGTACTTCTTGCGGACATTAGCTAACTAAAAAAGCCCTTTTTATAAGGGCTTTTTTGTTAATCACAACTTGGATGTGACCAAGTAAATTTTTTATAATCTTTACATTTTGTATAATTCATATTTTCATTTTGCAATACCCAACCAGTAAAACAAGAGTTCCCACCATGCATACCTACTCCCCAAGTATCATCTTCGGGATATACTTGAGCCCCACAAGGTACAAT